>ENA-ORKV01000142-ORKV01000142.1-human-gut-metagenome-genome-assembly--contig:-NODE-142-length-94933-cov-4.866387_pt1 | contig 94933 bp, 113 predicted proteins | sample MGYA00243058_ERZ508805 | MGnify/ENA primary metagenome ERZ508805 (study PRJEB26277, sample SAMN04329770) | human gut metagenome | biome: human-associated habitat | host: Homo sapiens | place: USA...
TGAACTAAAATATTATTCGTGAAAAATCTATTTTTATTTTCAACTTGTAAAATATCATATACAGTTTTTTTACCAGCATTTTTTATATCAACTATTGGTAATAAACCTTCTTTTGTATAAATTAAATCACCTTTTTTTAATTGGTTAGCTTCAACACATTCAAATAAATTAATATATATTTTATGGTCTAATGTGCAATTAATTTTTACATTATTTTCTAATATAATATCAATTGTATCTTTATCATTTATTTTTCTTATACCATCAAATGGTTGCCAACCTTCTGGTGTATATATTTTATACCTATTATTCATTATAGCCTTTAATATATAAATTAATTTTATTAATCATTGATAATAAACCATTTCTACGACTTGTTGATAGATAATTTACTAATCCTAATTTGTTTAAGATGTCATAAATGTTTGTATTTTTAATTTCATCAATGGTTTTACCGTTATAAACAATAATAACAATATTTATAAGACCTTTTACAATAAAAGCATCACTATCTGCTTTAATATATAATTTATTTTCTTTAATTTCTGGTATCATCCATACTTGAGATTGACAACCAGACACTTTCCATTTATCAATTTTTAATTCATTTTCTAATTCAGGAAGTTTTTTACCCAAATCTATTAAATAAGAATATCTATCTTCCCAATTATCAAATACTGAAAAATTTTCAAATAATTCATCAACAGTCATTATCACTCTCCATTTGAAGGATAAGTTCTACTAAAATAACTACTAAATGATTGAACATTTTCAGATAATTTTTCCAATTTCCATTTTTGTAAAAATTTTATCAAATTAAAACCAACTTGTGACAACGGAGAAACCTTTATAGATTCCATTATTGCTTTATCAAAATTCATTTTTAATTTATCAGGAATTTCTTTTAAATCAATAATTTTTTTATTAAATTCATAACATTCTTTTACTAATTTTTTTTCTCCAAAAGGTGTTTCCCAAGAAGAATTCATAAATGTTTGCCAATTATATCCTTTTTCTTTTCTATCCACAAATGCATCTAAAATACCAATTGTTTTTTTGGTTGATTTTTCCCTAATACCTGGATATGCTGAAAAAATATTATCAGATTTATCACCTCTAATACATTTTGTAAATAAAGCATATTCAATCCAATCTTCCATAGGAACTAAATTTGTATTTTCTCCTTTTTTAAATAAACAATCAGTTCTTGAAACAGATACTTTACCATCTTTCAATCCAAATTTAATTGGAGTATGATTAATTGAAGATAACATACATTTATTAGTAATTATTCTATCTTCCATAGAATTAAATATTAATACATTATCATTTAATAATTGAATAAAATCATTATCAGTTGACAATATAATAATCATATCATTTGGATGCAATGAAATAAAACGAGCAATTAAATCATCTGCTTCAGCTTTTTGACAAGATAAAAATGAAACATTGGTTTTATCTTTGATAAATGGTAAAAAATCATTTTCAAAAACATTTTTTAATCTTTCTTCTCGCATTATTTCAGATGGGGTTCTTTCTTGTAACTTTTCTATTCTATTCATTTTATAACCATTATAAAGTTCTTTTCTCCAAGAACCTTTACCATCAGAACACACAACTAAATGAGAAGGATTGAATTTATCACATGCTTTTTTTATCATAAAAAACATTGTATGAAGTAACATTCCTTCCTGTAAATTTATATCTTCTTTAGAATTAATTGTGTGCATTGCACGAAAAAATAAATTATATATATCTATTAATATAAATGTTTTTGTCATTTAATTTTTATCCCACTAACTTATAAATGTTGTTGAACTATTTAATTTTGTTTTCTTTAAATAAGGTTGTGAATCTTCTGAATATTCATCATTAATCATTTTTAAATCATCTTCTTCAAGATTTGCAATAAAAAATAATTTTAACCATTGTTCTGCAATATCTTCATCTGTATCTCCTGGTAATCCTTTTGCTCTCATATTTTCAATAAATGTTTTGTTATATGCAACTTCTATTTCCATATTATCAGGGTCAGCTTTTTCATCATAATTAGTTTTAATTGCTACCCATGGTTTACCAAGAATATCATTTTTCTTTTTACAATAATCTAAATTACTAATTTTATCATATTTTAAATATATATCTAATTCAGACAATTGTTTTTCTTGTTCAGATTTATTTAATTGATTAATATTATTAAGTTCAATTTCATATTGAAAATCATCAATACAATTATATTTTTTATCAATTTCTAATTTTTTAATTTTACATTCTGGTAATTTTTGTAAATCTGGTGTATCGTAATCAAGAAGTAACAAACTTCTTTCTTTTTCTTGACCTGATAATTCATATTCAATTTTAGCTTTTTCTCTTTCTTTACCTTTTAACAATAAACCAGCTAATGTAAATTTAAATGGTATTTTCATATTTAATCCTTTTATAATTACAATAATTATAATATATTTAGAATTAATTTTACAATAAAAAAGAAACCGTTAAAATTTAACGGTTTCTTTTTTTAATTTTAAATTATTATTCTTCACCAGACAATGAGCCAGTTTTAACAATTCTAATTGGGATATAGATTTGTTCTACACCTTTAACAATTTCAACTGCACATTCAGCCCATAATTCTTTTCTTTCAATACGTTCATTAGTATTAACAGAACGGTCTGTTACAAGAGTATAGTCATATAATTCATCTCTACCAACATAATCATTGAAAATACTTCTTAATGTAGCATCAAAATCTTTTCTCAATGCTTCTGTATTTGGTTGGAAGAAGAATGGTAAACATGCTTCATCTAATTCACGTTTTAATCTTAAAATTGTTAAGATTGCGTGTTCATCAGATAATGAAGAAGTATAACTATTTTCAGTATTTTCACCCCAGAATAATAAACCTGTATTACGTTGTGGCATAATTGGATTCATTGATTGAGCAGTAATTACTTCACCAATACCATCTCTAATAGTAATTGGAGTATATTCTTCTTCACTATTAATATAACCAACAGAAGCTAAATTTTTAACTTGACCATATTGAGTTCCAGCAGCAAACATACCTCTTGGTAATGTTAATAAATTTCTCATTTTTGCAATAGAAGTTGGTACTGCAATTTCGGAACCATCAACATTTGAAGTTAATCCCATTGGTGGATATTGACGTGTCATATAAGCACTTCTAATTACACGACCTTCTTCACCATGTGAAGAAGCATTATTTTTATTAGTACCCCAAGCAACAATATCATTTGCTTTTGGTGATAATCTTGCTGGTGTATCAGAAACTATATAGAACATTTCTTTCTTATCTGAATTTAATGATACTAATTCATCGTCCAATTCAGGATAACCAGGACAGCAAGCATAGAAGAAATCATAATCTTGTGAACGAATATCTTCATTTGAGAAAACAGCAGAAGCTAATGCGTTTACAATCATTTGTCTTTGTGCTTTTCTTCCAAATAAACCAGCTCCGTCAGCAGCATTGCCAGAAATTGTTGCCCAACGAGTTGTTTTTGGATTTGAAGAAGAACCTGGTGTTGCAAATTCTTCTGAATTACCAACAGTAAATGTTGAACCTAATTCTTTAACAGAATTTTTATATTCATCTTCAAATTCTTTAACATTATTAGTTGAATATAATGTATTAAATAATAACATTCCAGCAGGATATGTTAATGGATTTACACAATTTGGGTCAACATAATCAGAAAGAATTAAATCTTTTGCATCTGTTGAAAATGGAACATGAGTTGAACCATTATAAGAAGGACCAGCATTTTCACGAGCATCAGCAAATACAATACCTAATGGAGTTGTTTGGTCTGTATTATCAACTAATTCCCATTCACCATCATAATATCTATAAATTTCTGGATAATCAGTAGAAGCAGTATTAATCCATAAATCATTTTCTACTAAAACTGAACCATCTTCATGTTGTGTAGGTTGTTCTGAAGTTTTAAATATTTCAGCACATTCATACATATTTTTATAACCTAACCATTTAGAGCCGTTATTAACCATAATATCAACATCTAATGAATCATTAAACCAATATGTACCAAATGATGCTTCGGAAGTTAATTCATATTGACTTGCTTTATATGCAGGTTCTGACCATTTTCCAGCTTCACCAACAGCAATACCAACATCTTCCAAAATAGTACCATTATCAACATTTTGGAAATCAATTGTATTACCTGTTGAAGATACAATTCTTAAATATCCTTCAGAAGTTACATCAGCAACAAGTGTTGGAATTTTAGCATTATTAATAGCTTTAGCAAAATTTTCAACAGTTGTACTAAATGCTCTTACCAAATAAGATTTAACTTCTGTACCAACCAATGTTCTAATAGTAATAGCTTCACTATTTTTAATTGTTGGTTTTGCAACTGTACCTGTTACCTTTAATCCTAATGAACCATATTGTAAAATTCTTGATTCAGCTAAATTTTCATTATCATATTTAACAATTAATGAATTAGCATTTAATGAAGGACCTAAAACTTGTTCAGCTTCAATAAATGAACCATACATAGGCATAGTTATTGAATTCCAAGAATCAGAAGTTGAATTATATTGTTTCATAACATATTTTGCACCATAATTAGGTTCTGTTGTTTTAATCCAAATTGAACCAGCAACATTACCATTTGGTACTTGTGAATGTGTTTTATGATAAACAGAAACAGAATTTACAACAGCATTGTCACCATCCATTACAAATCCCAATGATTCCAATGCTTTATTTGAATCTTGACTTAATGTTAATAATGTTTGCATATTTTGAATCATTAATGCTTCATTTTCATTTGAAGCAACAATATTTGCAATACTTGCATTATTAATTGATTCAACAGCTTCGGCAACAGTTGAACCAGTCAATGTTACTTCTGTACCATTAATAGTGATTTTAGAACCAGAAGTAAAAGTACCATTTGCCATACCCATTGCTGATGAAGGGAATTGAGAAATCCATTCAGTTGAACCTATTTCATACCATTCAGAAGCAATGTTTTCATATGCTTTTTGTCTATTATCTATTGATACAAATGCAACATCACCAGAATTTCCATATGTTCCAAGTGGTTTATTATTTTCATCTAATTCTGCTCCAGAAGGAAGTAATACATTTTCAATTCTATCCCAAGCAACAGCAGGTCTTGAATTACCATTTGCTCTAAACATACCATATGAGGTGTCAGTTAAATCAAACCATAATGTTTGATTTGGAACTTTTCCTGTTGGTTCTGCACTTGAAGCTCTTAATTGTTTTAAATCAATATCTGCTCTAATTGCATATGCTAATGAAGAATTGCCTAATGCATCATAAAGACCATATAAACCAACTTCATTTAATTCATCACCTTGTTGAACTGTTCCATCAACTGTTGTAAATTGAGGAATACCATATGTATCAGTTACATCTTTTCTTGAAGTTAATAAAACAACTTCATTTGCAACTGCTTTTGTAGTTCCTGCTGCTATTTCTCCTGTACTTTCATCAATAACTTTATCTTGTTCAGTTGCAATGATGTATAAAGGAATAATAGTAGAAGTGCCAGCACCATATGAAGATTCGTCTATAATTTCAATATGACTTTTTGCTAATTCTGACATATTTTTCTCCTATTTAAATTAACGTTTTTCTAAAAAATAACTTTTAAATTAATCCTAAAAGTCTTTACATATATTTATGAATTACTATTAAAATAAAGGGATAAACAATTCATAAAAAAGTTTTGAAAGATATTTATTAAATATCTTTCAAAGGGGATAATATGACTGATATTAGTAAAGTAAATGTTAATAGAATTGAAGGACTAGAACAAATCCTATCACAAATAAAATATGTTATAGATTCAAAAACAACAGAAAATCAATGGTATAGAAAATGGAGTGATGGCTGGATTGAACAAGGTGGTATTTGTTATGTTCCCGATGTTGGTTCAAATGGAACAGTAGATTTTTTAATACCTTTTCAAAATATACCATTTGCTGTTGCTAGTAAATACGAAGGTGGAAGTTATACAGAAAGTTCTGGCGGATTAATATCAGTTACTACAACATCAATAACTTGTGGTTTAAGATGGGGTGGTGACATTTCAAGAGGTGGAAGAAACTGTTCATATTATGCTTGTGGATATTAATAATATTGATACAACATTTCTAATGAAATATTACGAATATATCCTTTTTCATCCATAATTTGAACAATATTATCTCCCCCAAGACAATTATATTCTCTTGCAAATTTTTCAGCACCAACCTTTTTAAGCTCTGCTTTTGCCCATTCTTCATCTTTTAAAGGACACGCGTCCCATTTAACTAATTGACTTTGATAACCATTGTTTCCAACTGGTTGTTTTTCAACAATTTCTACAGATTCAAATTTATTTTTAATAGTTTGAGCATATTCTTCAGCTTCATTTTTGGTATGAAATAAATGAAAATCTCTATACAATTCTCCATTTAATTTTAATATATAATCTTTTGGTATATCTAATCCATCATCATTGATTTTTTTAATTGCTCCACTCCATAAACGATAAAATAAATCTGTTTCAGACATAGGTGTTGAAGTAATAAATAATTTACCTTTTGTTGCAGATAATGTTGGAGATAATGCACCGAAAAATTCTATTTGTTTTTCCAATGCTTTATCGGCAGAATCTTGTGCTCCAATAAATGCAAATTCATCACAATAAACAATTGAAGGAGAAATACCACGAGGAGCTTTAATAGTTGAAGGTCTTACTGCAATTCTTGAATTATTATCAAAAACTATTTCTAATTTATTATCAGAAATAATACCTTTTTTAATAAAATCGGGACAATATTCATATGTTAATCTAATTTTAGATAAGTTTTCTTTGGCAGCACGTTCATCCTGTGCACATACAAGTATTTCTTTATGAGCATTTGCCATACTAAACCATAAAATATATATTGCTGACGTAATTGTTTTACCATTTTGACGACTAAATAAAGAAATTAAATCTTTATAATTGTGCATATTAAATAGCATTTCTCGTTGATAATCAAACGGAATATATGGTTGCAAACCATTTCTATTAACAAAACAACAATTTTCAGCAAAAAATAAAGGTCCGTTTATAGGGTCATAAACCATATCGTAAATCATTTTTTGATTTGTTGTCATTGTTTTATATGGTCTTGTTTTTTTAATAGAACCAGTACCTTGTGGTAATTTAACTCTCATATATAAACCTTAATATTTCTCTTTAAATATTTACTATTAGTATTATCAAAAATAAAAGAATATAATAAATATTCTTATAATAAGATTTATAAGGTAAATTTATGAAATATACTTCATTAAAAAATGACATTATTAATATATTACATAGTTCAGATTTTAATTTAGATTTAAAATTTTATGATAAAGACGGTAATACAACATTAGATGTTGATGAAGCAACTTGGGGTTATATTAATAATGAAAATATGATGATTGAATTTATGACAGAAGAAAATCCTGTTATATACTTATGGAAAGATAAAAAAAACGTTGACAATAAAATGAAAAATATAATTCAACGTATTCGTGAATTATCTATTTTAAATGGCGTTTCTGTTCAAATAAGAGTTTATAATAATTTAGACCAAAGAAAAATATATAATCTTATTAAATCAAGCATAATTACAAACACCAAGGATAAAGAAGAAATGAATGAATCTGTAATTAATGATGAAAATACATTATTAGAAGCATTTAAATCAATTGTTTCTATTGCTAAAAATACAAAAAAATCATCAGATTTTTATATGTCAGAAGAAATACAATCACAAAATAGTGAAAAAATATTTAAAGAAATTATTTCTGAAGTTAAAAATCTTCAAAATTTAAAATCATTAAATTTATCAGAATCATTAAATAAATTAATGACATCATCATCTTTATATGATATTAAAACTATTATTAATAATTTACCTAAAAATATTTTATATAAATTAAATGAATCTGCTAATGATATTAAAAACATTAGTAATTTTGTAAAACAAAAATATTTAAATAATGTCCCATTTTCAGAACATAAAAATAAAAATATTTTTGTATTGGAAAATATTAAAGTATATAAAGCTAATATCAAAAATAATAGAGAAAATTTAATTAATGCTTACAACAAATTAATTTCAGTTTCAGAAAATGCAAAATCAGGAATTGACTTATTAAAAGAAATAAAACATCATAAAATTTTAGAAACATATAATGTTTCTAAAAAAGATTTATTAGATTTATGGTTAGCTAAAAATCATAAACCAATAAAACAACAATCAGCTTATATAATTGAAAATTATATGGGAGAAAAAATTGCATTTAGTGATAAGTTATCATACGGAATTAAAGCATTAGCCCAATATATTAATAATGGTGGCAATAAAGATACTCAAATTTGCAAAAATATTGTTTTAGAAACAATAAAATATAATCAAATTTCTTCATTTATTGTTGAATATAAAGATAATTTTTCAATTAGAAAATATATTCCTAAATTTAAAAATATTTTTAAAGAAACTATTGAAAAATTAAATTCTGCAAATTATAATTTTAATTCCAAATTATTTGAATCATTTGAAGATAATATTGATTATTCTGAACAATTAAAAAAATTAATTACAGAATCTGGTATTGAACACCCAGCATTAAAATACATTGCTATTGAAGAAGCTAAAAAAGAATATTTTTCTTCAAAAATATTAAACGAATCTAAAGATAAAGATATTAAAATTTTATCAAATGAATTAAAACATTATTCTTCTATATCAAGTGTTATTTCAAATTATATTATAGAAAATAAATTAAATATTAAACCATTAACTGAAACTGTTACAAAAAACAATATTATTGAAGTTGCTTCTAATTTATACGAATCATTATCAAATAATTTAAATAAAGTTTCTACACCAGTTTCATCCGCATTATTTAACATAATTCATACTAACAAAAAATTAATTGAAACAAAAATTGATTTTATGAATACATTAATTAAATATTGTAATTAAAAAAATTAAACTCTCTTAATTAAGAGAGTTTAATTTTTTTATAACATCTTGTGCAATTGACTTCAATATTTTAGTGGATGTTGAATCTCCTTTTTTAAAGGATTTTATTTTTGTTATTTCTTTTTCATTTTCATCATTTAATTCATCTTCTTCTTTAACATATGGATTTTTACCATTCTTTAAATATTGATTTAATCTTTGTTGAACATCTAAAAATGAAAAACCACTTAAATTAGTAATACCTGGATGACCACCAGAAGTTTTTAAAATAATTTCTGGTAAAGGTATATTTAAATATGACAAATATTTAATAGCTTTATTAATTTCTTCATTTTTTCTTGTCATATTTTTTACTGGAATAAACTGTGATGGTTTAAATTTCATCCATTTATTAATTACATATCTTTGTTTATCACTTAATTCTTCAAAATCTTTATCAAATAAATTCTTTAATTCATCAGCATCAAAACCAACTGCTAATTCTTCTGTTTCAGGAGTAATTTTTTCTTCAAATGCCATTTTAATAGCTAAAAGAGAAATGTCATATTTTTTCTTATTTAATAAATGATAGTATTTTCTTCTAAAAATATCATCAATTACTATATTTCCTAAGTGAACATTTTCTGTATCTTCTTTTTCACCCCACGGATTTTTTGATACTTGCATCATTCCAATTGTATGCCACAACATAATAAAATATTTAGCATTTGGATATAATCTAAAAGCAGTATATCTATCAAAAGACCCTGTTTTTGTCATAGAACCGCCACCAATTTGAAAAATAACATCACCAATTAAAACTGATTCTCCATTAGTCATTGTTTTTATATCTTCTATTGTTCCTTCTGGAATTTGTCTTTTTGATTGTTTATCAAAATATGCTTTTGAATTTTTTTCAATAACTTCAGGTGATACCCAACCTTTATCACCATTTTGTATATGAGATTTAATTATTTTTAACATTAAATTATACATAGAAATTAATGAAGGTTCACTTTTTAAAACAATAGTTTCAAGAAAATCTGGTTTATTTTTATATGATAATAATAATTTACCAACTGCCATACCCATATTTAAATGATTTTGCCAAGCACTTTGTTCTTTATTTGTTTTAACAGTTGCTTTTAACATATCCCAAGGAGAAATTCCTTCATCTTTATATCCAGCAGAATCTATCATATTAATAATTCTAACATCTTCTTTAGAAAAAATATCCGAAACAGAAATAACACTTGATATTGTTTCAGCATTTGATTTAGAATGTCTAAATTGATTAGATACACCTTGATATTGAATTTGTTTATCATGATGGTCAGTATGAATTTTCATAAATGCCTTACCATGTGCAAAATCAACTAACACAGGTAATATATCTTCTGATTTTGGTTTTAATATAGAATATTCTAATGAACCGTATTGAATTTTATGTGCCGCAATTGTCTGAATACCATATTTTTTTAAATATTCTCTCATTGCAATCGCTGATGTAACACCATCCAAATCAATATGAAAATATATTTCAGCTTTATTATATTGTTGGGAAATTTGTTTAATATTCTGTAAACCAGATTCAAAAAGATTAAATTTCATAAAAACTCCACTTATTTATATTCTTATATGAATTATTTATTCTTACAAAGTTCAGGTATAATAAATATTTGTATAGTTAAATTTATATGGAAAAATTAATGAATAAATTACTTGAAACATTATTAAGAAGTGAATTTAAATTCGGTTTTGAATTAGAAGGTTATGTTGGTAAATCTATATTACATAATTATTTAATGTATGACGATGAACCAAATTATGAAGAAAATGATGAAAATTTTGATGAAGATTTTTTTGATGGCTATACTTCTGATAATTATTCAGGATTACCAGATATTGATACTGATAAACTTTATGAAGATTTAACAGAATATTTTCAAAATTATTTTGGAAAAGATATTGAAGTAACACAAGATGGTTCATTAGATGAATTAAATGGGGGATTTGAATTTCCAACCCCACCAATGAATTTAACTCCTTTAAATGTAAAAAAATGTATAGATTTTCTTTATTCATTAAAAAATGATAAATTTGAAATTTATACAAATAATTCTTGTGGATTCCATACACACATTTCATTTCCAAATATGAGTAATAAAGATATGGTTTGGATTATATGTAATATAGCTTTAGATTCAAATTTAATTGACAATTTATTACATTTTACTTCTTTAAATCAAAATTTTGATTTTTTCGGTAAATGGGCAACCACAGACTTTTTATATAATATTCAAAATAATATTAAAGATGAAAATTGGAACGAATTAAATAAACTCCTAACCAATGAAAAATATAGGGTTATTCGTATTCATCCACAAGGAACACTTGAATGGAGAGGTCCTCGTAATTTCTTGGATGAAGGAAATCTACAAATAATTAAAGATTTTTTTATAAAATTATTAAAAATAGTTACAGAAATTTCCAATATAATGGATAAAAAAGAAATTAATAATATTTCCAAAGAAAATTTCTTTAAATTAATAGATATTTCTGAATTAGAACAAAAACCAATTCAAGGTTCTATTAATGAATCCGTATTTGATGCTATTATTAAAAATCCATTAATTTTAACAAAAATTAAAAATGATTATACTTCAATTTCATGGGTTAAATTTGCAAAGCATTTATATAATAAAGTTACCGAACAAGGTATTTATTTTGAAAATTTTTTAACACCATTAAGATATAAAAAATTCAACAATAATAGATTATTAGCTGCTATTATAACAGTAGAGCCAGATTTTATATACTATATTAATAATTCAATAAGTAAGGTTTTAGCTGCAGCCAATAATATGGTTTATAATTTTTGGTTACATTATTTACATAAAGACCCAAAATTAAATAATACTTTATTATCAATATATGTTGATTCAAACTCAACAAGTGTTGCTGGTTATATTTCTATATTATTATATAGATTAAAAAGAAATTTACCCGTTAATGTATTTTTTAATAAAAAAATTATCCAATCACTTGCAGATTTAAAATCAACAAATTTACAAAGAATTTATACAAAAACTATAAATGATAATCCAGATTATAAAGAATACATTGAAAAACTATTTAAATTAATTTTTTATTCATTTTAAAAAAATTTTAAATTTAACGTATTGACATTAATAATTTTACCTGATATAAAATTAATCAAACAAATGATTTTTTATAAAGGATAAAATTATGGTTTCAAAGAAATTACATAGTGATTTTAGTTTTGGTTTTGAATTTGAAGGATTTGCTAAAATTCAAAATTTTTTAGGTGATATTGAAAATTATTCATATTTTAGGTCTTTTTCTTCTTGGGATTCTATTCCTTGTAATAATTTGTATGAAGATGATTTTCGTCAATTATACAATAATGTTAATGAATTCATCAATGATAAATTACATTCAAGAAGGGGTAGAACTCATTACGATGGGTCTGTCAAAAATTATCTTAATGGTTATCAAAGTTTTGAATATAGCTCTCCTGTATTTAAATTTACACCTAAAAATATTAAATTAATTAAAGATTTCTTTGTTAATATGAATGAGTATGGTTTTGGAATTAACAATACTTGTGGATTCCATACACACATTTCATTTCCTGATATTACTGAAAATGATGCAATTTGGATTGTATCTCAAATCGCTATAGATGATAAAAAAATTGAAGAATTTTGCTATCTTCATAATAAAGATGAAATTATTGATTTTTATAATGATAGATATGCAAGCAAATCATTTTTGTTGAAAATTCGTGATGATATTATGAACAATAATTATTATTCTTTAATGAATCACATCAATAGTGAAAAATATAGAGTTATTCGTATTCATCCACAAGGAACACTTGAATGGAGAGGTCCTCGTAATTTCTTGAATAGAGAAAATGGTATTAATATTTATATTTCTAAATTAGCAAAAATTATGGATATTCTTGGAGAATCTTTAAATGCCACTCATATAAATGGGATTTCTAAAAATGAATATTTTAATAATATTCATGATAATAAAACAGAATATTATTTAAATGGTTATAAATTTTCTTCAAAATCCAAATATATAATTAGAAATGGTATTTCTTGTCTTACGGATAAATTCGGAGATAAAACTGTTGACTATAATACAAGTAAAATTGCAAATTGTATGGCTAAATCTATTATCAGACATCCAGAAAATATTTTTTCTATTGATGTTGAACCATTTTTTAGCCATGTAGTTGAAAAATTAAAAAGAAACAATTCTGTTTCTAGTATTCTTAATTATCTTATTGATAATAAGGATTCATTAAAAATATCTATTGATAATCAAATCAAATTGATAAAGTATTTTCCTTCATATATTTCTATTTTATCAAATGAAGCATTTAAAAAACTTGAATCTTTTGATATTTTTAATATTATAGAAAATATGTGTTTTAGAAATGTTTACAATGGTGATATTGATAAAAATATTAAATTTTTGTTAAGAAATATTGACAAAAAATTATTAATAAGCTGTTCATTGACATTTCTTAATAATGCTAACTGGACTATATCTTCAATATTAGATTTAATGGAAGAAGGATTATATAAAGATGAAAATGAAATTTATAAACTTTATTCAAGATATTGTAGAAGTTATATTTTAAATGGGTCAGAAGATAAATCCATTTTTCCAATTACACCAAAAGACTTACATGATAAAATGTTGAATTTTATTAACAACGGATTGTTGGAAGATATTACAGATAATATTGAGTTTGGTAAAAAGTATTCAGTATCATCATTCGCTCCATCATTTTTTACAATTGATGCTTTGAATTCATTTAATACATTTAATACAGAATCTCTTGTAATTAATATGGAAAATAATATCTTCGCTTTGGAGAACTCAAACTCTATTTCGCTTGATATAAGAGTTCATGAAGATGAAGTAGAATGCGAAGACTTCTCAGAAGACAGGTCAAGCGAAGATGCTGTTCGTCCAACTCGTGTATATTATGATACAATTGGTGTTGGAGATAATTCTTAACAAATTATTAATAAGAGTAAAAATATTTTTACTCTTATTTTTATTTTTTCACTTGACTAATAAGTTTTTTATTGTATATTAAACACAATGATAAAAAATAATTTTAACAACTTTGGAGTTAATGATAATGTCTAATAAAAAATTACTTAATGAATTTTATTTTGGTTTTGAATTGGAAGGGACTTTTGACCAAAGTATGAATGACTATTCCAGTTTAACTCTAAAATTTGATGAATTCCTTAAAGGACATGGTAATATGCATGGAGATGGTTCACTAAGAAGTGAATATGGGTATTCTTGTTTTGAATACAGTTCTCCTGTTATTCAATTTACTCCAATGTCCATTAATATGGTTATTAAATTTCTTGATTCTCTTCCTTCATTAGGAGTTAAGATTAACAATACTTGTGGCTTTCATACTCATATTTCTTTTAAAGGAATTACTAAAAAAGATGCAGTATGGGCAATGGCAAGTATGGTTGCAGATGGAAGTTATACTGAATTTCTAAAATTAGGAAGAACCAATCTATATAAATCTCCATATGCAAAAGCAACTTTTCTTCATAAAGCCAAAAAACTTTATGATAATAGACGTATTGAAGAAATGGCTGATGTTTTAGTTGACAATGAAAAATATCGTTCTATTCGTATTCATCCACAAGGAACAATTGAATGGAGAGGTCCTCGCACGTTTCTTAATGTTATTAAACATTCAAAAAATGTTGCTTATTTTAAAAAATTGAGCAGATTCATTAAAAGAATTAATGATAGTTTAGATATGGAATATTCTGACAACTTATCTAAAAAAACATTTTTAGATGTTGCTAATATGAGATTAAATAGACTATATTTTAAGGAAGAAAAAAAGCAACTTAAAATTCAAAGATTGATTGAATCTATTCATGCAAGACCAATTATATTAAATAATCTTTCTCCTGAAGTTTTTGAAGCATTAAATGATGAAATTTCAAGAGGTAATTTTGGAATATCCAGTATTATTAGAGATATGAAAATTAACAATATTAAAATTACATCAGATGTAGTATTGAATTATTTTTGCAGATGGACAAGTATTACCAATTTTATTGATTTAATTGATGTTAATACTTATAAAAGAAATATTTCAATGATTGGTCAAAGAAATGGATTGACAAAATCTTTTGAATATTTGCTTAAAAATCCTGGTATTAATGATGAAGTTTTAAATATGCTTACTCATAAAGCATTGACTAATTTTGGTAGTTCACAAATTAAAACTTTTTCATATAATGCAATGTTGGAAATGATTAAATATAATATTAACGCATTTAAAGTTGCAATTAATAAAAATTTAGTTGACATTTTTGGTATTGATAGAGCAATTAATCTTATACAGGCTGTAATTAAAGTTGATATGTATAGTTTTAGAAATTCTGAAATCCATAATTTATTAATGAATTCTATTAATGCACCACTTGTTAATAGAGTATTACCAGAAATTTCTAATACTTCAAATTCAATTTTAGATTTGTCAGTTAATAATGTATTAGCTTCAACAATGGCTGAATCTGAAAATTAATAAACAAAAAGCACTCAAATTGAGTGCTTTTTTTATACAATTTGAATACGAATAAGATAATCAAAAATTAATGTAATATTGGATGATTTTGCAATAGGATAATGACAAATATGAGTAATAAGGTCACCTGTATTTGTTCTTAAACCAACTTCTGAAAATGTATATTCTGAAATAATTTGATTATCGTTATTTAAAGTATTTTGACCAGTTGGTTCATTTTTTTCTAATGTGCAATGAACTAAAATATCTGTAAAAACATTACCATTAACATGAGAAACAGTCATATAATTTCTTGTTGGGTCAACATTTGCAGAAGAATGTTGGTCAACAATTTTAAAATATGTTTCATTATATAATGCAGCTGTTCTACCAATAGTTTGTGGTGAAGAATATAAAAATTCATTTGAAGCATTAACACGAACACCACCATTACCAAATGCCAATTCTTGTATATAACCACCATTATTGGATAAAGAATTAGCTAAAGCAATTGAAAAATTTTCAGGGTGAATATCATTGTGTTTGTCAAATAAAACTTTTTGTGATTCTTCTTCATAAATTCTTAAATGACCTTTAATTTTAGCTTGACTATAATCATTAAATAACATTATTAATCCTTATTATTCATATAAAGATATTTATTACATTATTAATGTAAAAAATAGTTTGTGGATATTTATTAAATATCCACAAAGGGGATATTATGACTGATATTAGTAAAATAGATATGGAAAGAATAAATGGATTACTTGATAAATTAGATGAAGTAACCAATAAAATTAATTCAATGAAATATGTTATTGAATCTGGTTCTAATTCAAATGGTTGGTATCGTAAATGGAGTGATGGATTTATTGAACAATGGGGGATATTAAACACAACAACATCTGCAGGAAGTGAATTAAGAGGAACAATCACATTACCAACTTCTTTTTCTTCAACAAATTATATTATTCAAATTACATCATATAGAATTGATATAAATCCATATAACCCTTGTTATTTTGGTGCATATCAAATTACATCAAAAAATTCATTTATTTATAGATGGCAAGGTGCAAATAATTCACAATATATTGATGGAATATCTTGGTATGCTTGTGGATATTAAAAAAGAGAGGAGTTACTCCTCTCTTTTTAACCGTGTAATGAGTCATCAATAAATGTTCTACGTTGAAATTCCCAATTTCTTCTTGTTGGATTCCACGAATCAACAGGAACAAAGAAACCAACAACACGAGTAAAATATTGCATATGTTCATTATGACCACATTTTGAACAGCTTGCAACTTTATGGTCATAAACAGCACCGCATTTTGGACATTTTGAATATACTGAATTTAATACAAAATGTTCGCAACCACACTTAATAGCATATAAAATAATTTTTCTATTTTGAGCAGATGTTGTTTTAGAACCCAATTGAGCATGAACAATACCACCACCTGTTAATAATTGATTATATTTGCCATCAGCTTCTAATTTTTCCCAAATAGTTGCATCTTCCCATAATGGTACAAATTGATTTGCATATAATGGAGCATCAATAATATCTTGGTCAGGGAAAATCATATTATCAACTGTTGCCAATCTTACTGCATAAGATTCACCAGGAATTTGTTCAATGTTAGAAAATAACCCTAATTCTTTTGCATATTCAGCTGAATATTTATTTAAATAAACTAAAAAGTCATGCATTACATCATCACCTTCTTGAATTTCTTCTCCAAAACGTGATTCAAGAATTTTTTTAGCTTCAACAACACCCAAAATACCAAATGTTGAGAATAATCTATCCATACGAATCCAGCCACGAGTAATAAATGGTTCAAGACCTTTTTCTTCCATTTTACCAATTAATACTTTATGAGCTTTCAATACTTTTGCTGCTCCACGAATTCTTTTATCTAAAATATGATAAAAATCATCTAATGAATTTGCTTCATAAGCAATACGAGCAAAATTAATAGTTACAACACGGTGAGAACCCATTGATACAGTTGAACCACCAAATGAATTTACGGAAGAACCCATATCAAGCAATTCAGCATCATTAATCAAACGACAACAACTTGCAACTTTTGTACCTTTTGAAGTAAAAATATTAAATCTTGTAATGTCACGTTGACATACAAAATCAAAGAATTTTTCATCTAACACATTGCCTTCATCATCTTTTGATATATTCATAGTTGTTACTGGAAAACGATAAGGAATACCATTGTTCAATGGGTCACCTTTTTCATGAAATTTAGCATAAATTTCTTGTAATTCCATAATATAATTAATAATAAATTCTTCCCATTGTTCAGCAGACATTTTATCTTCTAAACCATTGTCAATAGCAATTTCTTTTTTATTAGCAAAATACCAAGCATAATTATCTTTACCAATTAATCCTGCTAATTTAATTCTATCAAATAAAGAAATATTTGTAAATGGAGATTCTACACCATTTCTTGACAAATGATTAACTGAATGAACAAAAGTTTGAAAACAATTTTCAATATATTTTCTCATTGTTGCATCATTTTTAACAACTTCAAATGGAACACGTTGTTTATAAATTAAAATATGAGCAACATCTAAAAAGAATGTTCCAATAGCAATAGCACCTGCTAAATGGGAAGACATTTGGTGAATAGTTTCATCTAATGCAGAAATATAAGAATCAACACGGTGAACTGGTGCAGAAGGTAATTGTCCAAATTTACGACCTTCCCATACTAATTTAGTAGCATCTAATGCCCAACAATAAGGAATTAAAATATTAGTTGAATCTGATAAACCTAATGAAAAATCATATAAATCTCCTGATAATACTTTTGCTTCAGCTTGACCATATAAATCTTTCATAACACCATAAAGCATGTGGTATCCAATCAATTTACGATTAGAAGCTGTAATTTCATTGTTTACACCAGCAATTGTTTTTTCATTTTTATTAGAGTTATCATCAATAGATACATCATTAACTCTTGATTCAAGAATTTTAGCAAAATTTGCTAATGTATCAAAATTAGAAGCATCTAAACCATGAATTTTTAAAATATTTGAAGTTAATTCTTTTAATTCTCCGTTAGAAAATCCATATTTTTTCTTTAAAGCTGAAGCTAATGTTTTTTTAATATTTTTAATTGTTCTTGTAGTTTCAGCATTAATTAAAATATCATCAGAAACTTTATCTAATTCTTTTTTAAAATCTTCATCTTCATAATAAGAATCAACAATAGTTGGACTTTTAACATTAAGAATTCTTTTTATTGTGCTATTAGCCATAAATTCTCCTTAAAATATTATTATATAATTAAAATAAGTATATACCATTTTGACTCACACAACAATAATTAGAGTCAAAAAGTTGTTGATTTGTTGAAGCAAATTTCATATATTCATTTGTTTTTTCAGATTCTTGAAATTTATTTTCTTCAAATAATCCACATTTAACAAATTCAAAACCTGTAACATTATGTTTTTTTACATATTCAATATCATGACCTGTGTAAATACAAACTTTTAAATCGGTTTTTAATAAAAATTCCTTCGTAAAATTAATATTAAAACAAGAAAGAGGGTCACCACCAGATAAAACTATCTTATCTGTTCTATTTCTTTTAGCCAAAATCTTCAATTCATCTATTAATGATTCTACTGTATATTCTTTTGTATTATTTGTATAATGCGGATTTTTGAAGTCAGGATTTTGACATTTAGGGCAACCATTATCACAACCCATCATAACAACAACTAAACTACAATCTTCTTTATCTGGATAGTCAAGCCAAGTTGAAGTTATAGGTTGTAAAATTTTTACCATTTATTTTCTCCTAAAAATGTATTAGTATTTATTACTAATTAATGTTTTTTATTTTTTGTATAAAATATAAAAAATATAGTAAAATCAATGACTTACTCTTTTGTCAATTTTTACTAATTAAAATTTTTTATACTATCAATTAATACCTGTGAAGTTATAACTTCACGAAGACGTGGATGTAAAGGTTTAGGTGGATTATCTATTTTTACCCATGCATAACCATCATTTTCATGATTTAATTGTGGTATAAATTCATCTGGTGTAAGTAATAAAATTGAATGATAACAAAATTTTTTATCCATAGATGTAAAACAATTAAATGCTACCCATTTTTCAATTTCTGGAACAAATCCTATTTCTTCATTAATTTCTCTTGTTAAACCTTCTAAAATTTGTTCATTATGATGAACTTTACCACCAACTAACCCCCATCTTGATGGATAAGAACTTGTCGTGCTTCTTAATAAGAAAAAATATCTATTTGTTTTAACACATTTAAATAATGCACCTGCTGATATTATCATATTAAATCCTTTATTTTATTATTAATATAAAATATTTCAATAGTTATTTTCAATATAAATAATAATATAAGTTTAGGAGATTATAATAATGAATACTGACATTAATGAAGTTAGAGAAAAAATGATTACAAGCATTTTAACAAGATTGGGCGGAAATCAAATAGATGTAGAATTAGATAATGATACACTTCAAAAATGTATTGATTTAGCCATTGCAAAACTTATTCAAAGAGGTGATGCTTATGTAGAAGAATCATTAGTTTTATTAACTTTGAAAAAAAATCAAAAAGAGTATATTCTTCCAAACGAAATAGTTGAAATTCAACAAATATATAGACGTGGATATGGCAGAGCATTTGGTTCAACAGGTGGGCAAAATATGGACCCATTTCAAATGGCTTGGACAAATGTTTATATGGCTGGTGCAATTAATGGTGTTAGAACTGGTGGATTAGTAACATACGAATTACATAATAATTATTTAAAAACTGCTGGAAAAATGTTCGGTATGTATATGAATTATTCATTTAATCCAAATACACATAAATTAGTTATAGCAGAAAATCCTCGTTCTGATGATGAAATTATTCTTCTTCATTCATATGTTGATAGAGCTGAATATGAAGTATTACAAGATAGATATGCTGCATTATGGATTGAAAATTGGGCATTAGCAGAAGCAATGGAAATTCTTGGTAGAATTAGAAGTCGTTTTGGTAATTTACCAGGTCCAAATGGTTCTGTAACACAAGATGGAGATGCTTTAAAACAAGAATCAAAAGCAATGAAAGAAGAATTAAATAAAGAATTAACTAATTTTGTTCCAGGTGGTGATATAACAGTTATGCCATTTTTAGGATAAAAATTAATTAATGAAAAAATATCAAAAATATATTAACATATAAAAAATTTAAAATTATGTTTAATAAATAGTATTATTAAATATAGTAATTTAGTATTATTTTATACTAAAATATTTGTGGGAAATTAAATGAATACATATTTAACAGATAAATACTTCCGAGACCTTGACGCTTTCAATAAATTGTTAGTGCCCCACAAGCTAACTTTTTTTGAAAATGTAAAAGGTCTCTCCTTTTTTAATTTCCTTCATAATTTATCATATAATTTAGATATGTCAAGCCCAAATTACAGATGGGGTAAAAGATATTTTTCTCAAAATTACAATGACTTCAAATGGATAACTTCAACTGATAAGAAAATTGATGTATCAATTTGGAATATTAATACTCATTCATATGAAGTTAAAAGTATTAAAGCATATTTTACCGAAAAAATGCTAAATGACCACTTTTTATCTTGTTATAAAAAAAATCGTAAAGTTAGATTTTTTTACAAATTAAGTCAAGAAGAAAAATATGAATTAAGACATCATACTTTATCATTATCCAATATGTATAGAGTTGATAACAAAACATTTGGTTCAACACAACAAATAGGTTCAGATATTCTATTAATTGATATTGATAACTATGAAGAACGTTCTGCTATTGAAACTTTATCTATGTTTTTAGATTATGTCAATCTAAATGTCAATGATTTATTATATTTAGAACAAAATGTTTTTACAGGGGGAATTCATACTGCTTTAAAATTACCTCATAAAATAGAAAATCCCATGTTTTATTCAGAATTTATGAGTCATTTACAAAAAAATGATATAAAAATTGAATGTAATTTTATCAATAATATATTAAGATTTCCTCTATCATATGAATATGTTGCAATAAAAAAAGATGAAAATATCTTAAATTATGATGTGTTTATTCCTAATACTTTTTGGGAAGATACATTTGAAAATTATATTAATAATATGAATTGGAATGTATGTAATTCTCAATTCATAAATGAATTTATTATAAAAACTCATTTACAAAATAACTCATTTAATAAATTTGAAAATTATTGGAAAACAAAAAAAACAATAATAAAAAGAGCAAATAATAACAAATTTCATAAAAACAAATATGAATTTTATAAAATAACAAATGGACACAGATATGAAACTATGTCCAAATTAATACCATTTTGTAAAATGCAGGGATATTCTTTAGAAGATACAGCAAATATAATTATTCAACAAAATGAATCTTCTAAAGATTTAAATAAATGGTCTTACAGTAAATTAATTAATAATATTAAAAAATTCTATGATAATTGTCCTTCACAAATGTTTTCAATTAAAAAACCTTGTGGATACATTTCTAATATTAATAACTTACCAATTCAAACATTAACATTTTTAGATAGTAACGAATTTAAAAAATACATTACTAATAAATTTGTAAAATTTTATATACAGGAAAGAAATAAACATAACTTAAATATAAAATCTCTTTCCAAAGAGAAAGTTTCTATTTTAGAAAAACAAATACCATATTTAGTAAAAGAAATAATTGGTAAAATGTTTTATGACATTAATAATGAAAAACACTTTATAAAAAATATAGATGAAAAATTAGGATTTCAATTATCTGACACTCATTTAAAAGCCATACAAGAGCAATCTATCATAGACTTGAATATTGACTCACCATTGGCTAAAACCTCTTTACAATACCTTAAAAAAGCTCTTATAAAAGCTCTTTGTTTAACTGAAATTCAATACAAGAATCGTAAAAGAAATTGGATGTTAGGTTCTTGTAAATCTTATAATATAACTAATTTAAATGAATTATATAAATTACTAAACCATTTATATAATAGTATATTTAATAAAATAGTTAATTACACTAATTCTAATAATAATTTACTTATTTCATATATATTACTCAATGAAAACATTGGGGTTGAGAGTAACCAGTTAGAATATCCTATACCAAAATATTTGACTTGACATTTAAATTGATTGTGCTATATATAATTTATAGTTTTAATCATATAAATGGAGATAAAAATGGGTAATGTATTTGATAGAGAAACAGTTGTTCGTAAACTGAAGGATAAGGTTTGTCTTGTTAAATTTACGAAGAAAGATGGCTCTGAAAGAGTTATGAAAGCAACTTTAATGGAAAGTGTTTTGAAAAATTTAACTGATGGTAATGGAACTTCTCGTACAAATAGAACTCCTAATCCAAATCAAGTTTGTTGTATTGATGTTGAAATTGATGCTTGGAGAAGTTTTAATTTAGATACATTGATTAGCATTGAATAATGTATAGATTTCTTATAAAAATTGATTCACCAGATGATGACTTATTGTCTTCTGGTGAATTTATCATTAGATATGATAATAGTTTATTTATAGTTGCAAATCATTTAATTGAAATAATAAATGATTTGGATTTATATATAATTAAAGATAAAGATATTTGCATAAAAATATCTGGATATGATATGATAGAAGACTATTATATTGGAAAAGTTATAAAGGTTAAATTTAATGATACAAAAAAACTTGAAAACAAAAACAATGATGGTTGATTTAGACGATACTATGGTATCATTTAGTGAGATGTTTGTTAATAGAGCAAATTCAATCATTTCTTATGGTAAATTTCCTGCAATTGTAGATGAAAGATTGAAAATTGAAGATTTTCAATCTTATGAAATAATTGATTTATTTAAGAAATTTGATAATTATCAATATTTAGATATTGAATATCTTTGTGATAGTATATGTTCAGAAATTTTTTCTGATGTTAATTTTTATAATAATCCTATTTTTACATTAGAATTATCGGCAATTAAGAAATTAATTGCTAGATATAAGAATGAATATAAAATTATTTTAAATACCAAAGTTTCTTCATTAGAAATGGTTATTAGTAAAACTAAATTATTTAAAGAGTATGCTTTATTTGATTGGTTTGATGAAATAATTATAGATTATGAAAAAGGTGGACATACTCCAAAAAATACTAATTATGATATAATGGTAGATGATGCTTTACATAATATAGAATATTATTTGGAGCAAAATAAAGAAGGTATTGTGTTTATGCCTTTAAGACCTTGGAATGAACAAATTAAAAATCATCCAAGAGTTAATATATTGAAGAAGTAATTAAATTTATGTTATTATCTTATAAAGAAAATAATGAAATTATAATTATAAAAGGGGATATTGGTAATGGTTAAAATTATTGAACCAAGAGTTGAAATTATTTCAGAAATTGATGGTGATAAAATTTTAAAGCAAATTGAAAGATGTGCAAGAAATTGTTATAAATCAGAAGGTAATATTTCAGACGATACATCATCTGCTGTAAAAATGATTAGTAAATTAATTGAATTAAATCATACGGCTATGATTGAATTTGCAGATGTTATAGTTAATTTAATTTGTGATATTGGTGTTTATAAAGATTTAACAAGACATAGACATTGTAGTTTTGCTATTGAAAGCACTAGATATTGTAACTATTCTAAAGGAAAATTTGGTAATGAGATTTCTGTCATAAAACCTTGTAATATGGATGAAAATTCAGGAATTTATCATACTTGGCTTAAATCTATGACAGATATGGAAAAAGCATATATGCAAATGGCAGAATTGGGAGCATTACCAGACCAATTAAGAATGGTTTTACCACATAGTTGTGCTGCGTCTGTTATGATGAAAGCAAATATTAGAGAATGGAGACATATTTTTCAACTTCGTTGTGCAAAACAAGCTCATCCTTCTATTAGACAAATTATGTTAATGACTTTAAATGAATTTCATAATAAAATTCCTGTATTATTTGATGATTTATACTGTGAATATAATCAAGATATTATAAATGTTCTTAATAATTAATTGTAAAAGTTCTTGACAATTAATAAAAATATGCTATATTATGTGGTAATATAGCATATTTTTATTGGAGAATATTAATGAGATTTAGAGATTTTATTGTTAATGAAGCAATTGAAAGAAATTATAAAGAAAAAATATTATCACAATCAATTAGTCCTCTTATGGATATGATTTATTGTTCATTAGCATCTAAATTAGGATTTAAATTAATTACTGAAAAGCAAGAATCAACTGTAGATATTCCAAATAATGATTGGAAGACATGGATTGGGCGTTATGGTTATGATAATGAATCTATTTCAAAACGATTTTTAGTATATGATTCTGATAATAGATGTTCTTATTATTTTGGTGAAAATGGAATGATTTATCAAGGAAATGGTAAGAATTTTACTCTTGTTCCAATATTAGAAAATAAAGAAATATATAATAAATACGGAGAATTTTTATCATTTGTTTCTTATTATTTTGAAACAAATAAAAAATCTAATAAACAATATATGTTGTTGGGTTTTGATGATAAACATAGATATTATATTTGTACAGATTCAAAATTTTATTATTCTAATGGAGAAAGTTCTAATTTTAAAGAATGTACACCAAAATTAATTAATTTTTGTTATAAATTAGTATCAAACTTAGAAAAGTAAATAAAAACAGATTAAACATTTTGTTTAATCTGTTTTTTTATGATATACTCTTTTAAAGTATTAAAGGAATGATATGAAATTTAATGATTATTTTAAATTAAGAGATGTAACAATAAATGTTACAAATAATTGTAATCTTCGTTGTCCTTATTGTTTTGAAAATAATAAAAATGAATTAAAAATGAATGAAGATACAATTAAAAAAGTTATAGATAAATGTTATGAAAATTACTTATTAACAAATGATGCTAAATTTCCATTTGTTGTTAATTTTTTTGGTGGAGAACCATTTCTTAATTTTTCTGTTATAGAAACTGCAATGAAATATGCTAAAGAAAAAGGTTATAATATAACATTTGGTGTTACTACTAATTTAACAATTCTTGATGACCATATGATAGATATTATTGAAGAATATGAATTGGGTATTTTAGTATCTATTGATGGTATTAGAGCTATTCATAATAGAAATCGTTGTAATTCTTATGACAAAGTTAAAGAAAATGTTGAAAAATTAATGGGACGACATTTAGGATATTTACTTGAAGCTAGAATGACGATTTTACCTGAAGATGTTGATAGATTATTAGAGTCAATACAATCAATTGTTGATATGGGTATAGTTAATATTGCTCCTGTTCCTGTAACTGATGTTATATGGTCGCCAAATCAACTTTTAGATTTAGAAAGAAATTTAAATAAAGTATGGGATTGGTTATTTGATATATATAATAATGAAGAAAATAAAAAAAATATTTCAATTAAATTTATAGAAGATTATATAGAAAATGTTTTAATGATTCCATTAAATGAATATCAAACAAAAGTTTGCTCTGCTGGTACGTTTACTTCTTGTTCAATTGGTGTAACAGGAGATATTTTACCTTGTCATCAAAGACATTCAGTAAGTTATAGATATAAAGATTTGGTAATGGGTAATATTTTAGAAGATACTGATATTAAAGAAGTTGAATTTAATAATGGTACTATAAAAGGTGCATTTAATTGTGATGAATGTATTGCTAAAAGTGTATGTAAAGGTGGTTGTCCATCAGAGAATTATACAAAAAATGGGAATGGAAATATAATGAATGAAGTTCAATGTATGGTTAATATGATTATGGTTAGTGTTGCATATGACCATCAGTTAGATTTATTACATTGTTCAAATGTTCGTTCTCATCGTCTTAATGTTTTATCACAAAATTTATCATTATTAGCATTTTTATTTGAAGAAGTTTTAACAAAATCTCCTGATTCACAAGAATATGCTATGAATTTACTTTATTTTTATGAAAAAATTATTGATATGGAAGATATTATATTACCAAATTTTAATGAAGTATTTAAGAAGGTAATTGAGAGGTTGGTAAATATTAATAAAGAAAATATCAAATTAAATAAAGGTGAAAATAATGAACATTAATGAAACAACAGGTGAAACAATTAAACGCTCTATTTATGATGATATTCGTAGAAATTTTAGAAATAGAGCATTAAATTGGAATGGTGTATGGAAAGTTTGGGCTGGTAAAGGTCCAGATTGGAGTGGTCGTTGGGTCGGTGGATTTAAAGGAATGAAAATTCAAATGCATGACACAATACCTGTTGATTATCGTGATACAAAAAGAAAAGAATATTCTGGATTATCAGGAGAAATTAATCAAACTATTTCTGAAGAAAGTCCAATTATTCATACAACTGGAAATGAAAATAATATTCGTAGAAGCATGAAAAGTTTAAATGACCAATTGGTTAAAAATTTTAGTGCACAAGAATATTCGGCAACCAAAACTATTGAAAAAAGAAATATTAAATCATATAAAGTATTATATAATGAATATGATTCTGGTAATAATTTAATTAATAGCAATGAATATTGGACTTCTTCATATCAAACAGTTAAACCAACTGATAATATTTCATTATATGCTGACCCTAATTTAACTTCTTTTGCCGCTAATTATACTGTTGTTTCATATTCTAATAATCCATATAGAAAAAATGTGATTGAATGGACAGGTGATAGATATTATGTTACTGAAAATTTATCTGTTGTAAATCAACCAAATTTAATTGGTAATGAAACTTCTGAAAATTTATCAGCAAGAGGAATTAAAAAATATTCTGAATTAAAAAATAATCCAAATGATGTATATAATGGAAATCAATTATTAGATAATCCAGATAAAACTGCTGAAACCGTATATGAATATATGCCACATTCTATTGAAGCAAATCAAAAAAATGTATATACATTTGATGTTAATAGAAATTGGAATTTAAATAATGAAAATTTAGTTAAAAAAGCAGATTATCAACAATTACAACAATTATTAGATAAAATTGAAAGATGCTTAAAATTAAGAGATGGTTGGTTTGATTCTAATGATAGATGTATATATACTTGTCAAGTAAGTTGTCAAAATAGATGTCAAGTAAGTTGTCAGGCTTGTAATACAAAACAATGTCATGACCAAAAGTGTGGCACTCATTAATAGGAAATATTTGTGTTTGAAACAATTAATAAATTATCAATAAAAGCATATTCTGGGTGTAATCTCAATTGTGTTTATTGTCATCAATTAGGAGAATATAAATATCATGCAAGTGAATTTCAAGATTTTGAAAATCTTGAAAAACTTTTAATGGTATTACCATTTGAAGATAGAGTTGATGTAACTATTACAGGTGGAGAAATAACATTAAGACCTGATTGTTTCATGAATGTTGCAAAAATATTTAAAAAAGTTGAAAGAAGACGAGATGTTAAATTTGAACTTTGTGTTGTAACTAATGGTACAAATATGGAAGTTGTATATGATTGGTGTGATAAAAAAATAATTTGTCCGCATAAAACAGCTATTTCTTGGGATGGTGTTTATAGTGCTTCAAAATCAAGATTAACAAAGGGAAAATATGATGATGAATTTTTTAAAAATGTTGTTAAAAAATTAGGTACAACAAAATATAATCATGATATTTGTGTTACACCTGCAATTACTCCAATGACTTTACCAGATTTATCCGAGAGTTATAAATTTTGTTTAGAAAACAATGTTTTTAATTTTGGATATTATTTTATACATGAAGCAAATTATCATGGTAAAGAATTTGCTGATGAATTTAGAAAACAATTAACAGAAATAGCTAAACTATATTTAGAATATTCGGAAAAAGGTGAAGAATTATATTATTATAATTGGCAATTAATTTATACAAAAAGAAAAATGCCTAAAAATTTCTTTTTATGTTCTAAACTCGGAAATAATTATCATATAGATATTAATGGAGATATATATCCTTGTATATATTTTGGTGACCATCGTATTTTTAAAGTTGGTGATTTAAAAAATGGTATTGATTATGAAAAATTAAAACAATTTGAAAAAGAATTTTTAGTTCTTCCTTTATGTAATCATAGAAATTGTGGTAATTTACAATGTACTGAATGCCCAGCTTCAAATTTAGTTCATAATAAAAGTTTATCTAAACGTTTTTGTAATTTATGTGGAATATTACCAATAGAAACAGAAATATATGATGAATATGCTTCTAAAATTTCTTCATTATTTAAACATGATTCTTTATATATTCCAAAAGATGAATATATGCGTGGTTCTAAAATGTTTGATAATTTGAAATTAGAATCAACAGCTGTTTTTCATAATGATTCTGGTATAAATTCACCAGCTTTTAATGGAGTTAGAAAATGGTAAAATTGCCACCAATTATTAATCATGCTTATTTAATGGTTACAGAATTTTGTCCTTTAAGATGTGAATATTGTTATATTAAAAATAGACATATAATGAATGAATTTCCGTTTGAATGGATGGAAAAAGTAAAAAAAATGTTTACTTGTTATAATAAACCAAGGTTAATTTTTTTTGGTGGAGAACCTTTAGTAAAAATTGATTTGATTGAAAAAATTGTTAATACATATAAAAATGATTTTCAATTTCAAGTTGTTACTAATGGGTGTGTTAATTTACCTGAATTTATGGAAAGAATTTACGAGCCTAATAAAAATATTTTTGATGTTCAGATTTCTTGGGATGGTAATGACCAAACAAGAATTATGGCAAATGGAAATATATCAAATACAAAAGTTTATGATACTTTAATATCTGAATTAAAAAAAGATAGAATTTTTGAAGGTCGTTGTGTTTTAAATGAAGTTTCTGTAAAAAATTTTTTTAATACATATAAAATATTTAAAGAATTACATAAGCAATATAAATTTGGTGGAGATTTCACTATTGCTCATCAACCTTTATTTCCAGAATCTTTTCATAATGATTTAGAAAAAGAATTAAATAAAGTTTTTAATGAAATAAAAAATGATTTAATTGAAAAGAAATATTTTATACCACGTTTTTTGTTAAAAATAATTACTAATATTTTACAAAATAAACCTGTAATATCGTGTGATATTGGAACACATGTTGTAATTAAACCAAATGGTGATGTATATCCTTGTACAATTTTATCGCAACAAGATGAACGATTTAAATTGGGAAATATTAATACAAATATAGATACTGAAATAATAAATGATTTGAGATATAAATCTCAATGTCAAAAAGATTGTGCATTTAAATCTATTTGTGACGGTGGTTGTAGATATGAAAGAATAAAAAATTTTCCTAATTCTTGGCAATGCAATATCTGTTCACATACTTGTAATATATATGAATCTATATATAAATCTACGACACAATTTATAAATTCATTAAATGATAAAGAATCGGAAGTATTATTTTCTATAATAAATGATTATAATATGTGGAAAATTGATTATGATAATGGAGTTGAAGTTGATAATCAAAAAGGATTAAAATGATTTCAAATAAAATTAAAGCAGTATGTAGATATTTAAAAAAATCTCAATATGGATATAAAAAACCAGAGATTTTTATTAATTTAACATATAGTTGCCCTTTAAGATGTAAGTATTGTTATGTTAATTATAATAGAGATAAAGATTTTGATTTAGAAAATTTATGTTATTTGTTTGAAGAAGGATTGTTAAAAACTAATTATGTTAAATTAATTACATTTTTTGGTGGAGAGCCATTATTAAAAATTGATTTAATTGAAAAAATATTAGAAAAATTTTATGATAAAATTTGTGAAAAAGGTATTCATATTGCTGTAATTACTTCAATGAGTGTTAATGCCGACAAGCAGATAGAATTAATAAAAAAATATCCTTTATATGAAACTGTTATTTCGTTTGATAATTTTTCCGAAGAAAGAGTATTTTCTAATCAAAAACCATTTAAAGTATTGGAACATTTAGATTTAAATAATTTATCTAAATTTAAAAAAAATATATGTTTTCATACTGTATTAAATTCTGAAAATTCTTTAAATGATTTATTATTATTACAAGATTTATTTAAAAAATATGGATTTATATATTCATGGTGTTGGAATAAAACACCTGATAAATTATTTGATTTTAAAGAAAAATATAAAAATGTTATTAATAATATTTTAAAAGATGATTTTTATTATCCTTCTGCTTTTATTAAAGAATTAGATAATTTTTTTTATAAAAAAAATTTAGGTTGTGGTATTGGTTCAGAATTATTTGTATCAATAGACGGAGATATATCTCCATGTTCTATATCACATCATAATAATGAATTTTTATTAATGAAAAATGGTGAATTAATTGATGGTGTTTCTGAAAATATTCAATTAATTGAAAACAATGTTTTTAATAATGAAAATTGTCAAAAATGTAATTTAAAAGGATTTTGTAATGGTGGATGTTTATTTGAAAGAAAGAAAAATAGAAATGATTATAATTCAGTTAATTTGATTTTATGTAAATTAATGGAACAATTATACGAAGTATATTCTGAAATATTCAATTTAATGTCCGAGGAAGAAATTGCAAAATTAGAAAAAAAGATTTTTAATAATATCATAGGTAATATAGATTACTGTTATAATACACATATAAATATAGATATGTATGATTATTTTAATTTAGGAGAAAATTGATGTTATTATATTTGCCTGAAAGAATTTATAAGCATTTAGAAAATGATGAAATATATGCATCAATGATAAAAGAAACTACAAATAAAATTTTTAGCAATGATTATTTAAAAACAATGCACGCATATGAAAATGATAATGAAGAAATTGCTAAATTACAAAATTACATTAAAAATAATACACCAGAAGAATTTCAAATGGAATTAAATTTATCATTTAGTGATGACTTATCAAAATATGAAAAAGATTTTGATAATATGGATATAGAAACTAAATTATATTGGTTATGTGAAATGGAAGCTGGTAATATGGTATTAACCAAAGAATTTAATTTAAGAAATATGAAATTTTTAAGATTGTATAAAAATAATGTTATACCAGAAAAAGAAAAATATTCTGAATTTTTACATTGTATGTATTATTCTAAATTAATGTATGAAAAAATTATTGTAATGACAGAAAAAGAAAAAACATATAATTTAGTATTAGAGTATTTTAAATATGAAAGTGAAATATTTAATGAAATTATAGAATATTCGTCATTAGAAGCATTTAAACAAATGATGTTTTCAAAAAGAGAACAAATGTATGTTTTATTTTATGAATTTATTGGGCAATTTTGTTCAGAATATAAAGAAGTAAATCAATTTATTAGAAAATGTTTAATTAATTATGATTTTAAATATAATGAATTTTCTTATTTTAAATTAATGTTTAATAATTTAATTTTTCAACAATGTATTGATAAATTTGATATAAAAAGTGCGAAACAAAATCTTGATACTATTATTCAAATGATTAATTATGCTTATGATAATAAATCTAATGCTATAAAATCCTTAAATCATTATAATAATTCATTTATTGATGAATTTTTAAATTATTCTCATTTTATATACAATATGGTTAAAGTATATATGCCTAATTTAAATAAAAGTTGGAATTTTATTAATAATGTTAATCTAACAGATTTAGAAAAAAGATTTTATAAAAATTCATTGACAACTGATGAAAATAAGATATATATAAAATATATTAAAAAAGATAATAATTATTCAAAAAATTGGGTTGAAATTAGTAAAAATTTATTAAGTTATCTTGATGAATTATATTCTTGACATTTTAATACAATTAAAATATAATATCTCCATATAAATTTATATGGAGAATTTTTTATGGAAGAAAATACCCAAACTAAAATTTTGAAATATTTAGAGGATTTTATAGATAAGTGTAATACAACAAATTCTAATTTAGATAAACAAAATGTTATTAAAGAGTTTTATGATTATAATAATAAATTGTTTTCAAAATTAATGAATGCAGTATATAATTATCATTACAAATATTATTTGACTTCTGCAAATATTCTTAAACGAGAAGATTTAGTAGATGATATTGATGTAGATAATATTATATCTAATGATAGTTATAATCTTTTTGGTATGTTATTGGCTTTAAATAATAGAATTGTTACAGGTCATGATGCAATTAAAATGGTTAATAATTTTATTAAAGTTTATGAACCTTGGAAAGATATAATTCTTAGAGTAATTGATAAAGATTTAAAATGCCGAATTGATGCTAAAACTTTAAATAAAGTTATTCCAAATTTAATTCCAACATTTAATGTATCACTTGGTGAAAAATTTGATTCCAGTAGATTTAATTGGACAGAAGATTCTTGGTATGCTTCTCGTAAACTTGATGGTATTAGATGTATAACTCAAATTAATGATGATTGTTCATTTTTTTCAAGACAAGGTGAAGAATTTTGGGTATTGGACGTTTTAAGACAAGAATTTAATAAAATGACTGGTTTAAAAGGTCTTGTTTTTGATGGAGAATTATCTTTAATTACAGAAGATGGTTCAGATGATTTCCAAGGAATTATGAAACAAATCAGACGAAAAAATCATACTATTCAAAATATTAGATATAATATTTTTGATGTTTTAACTCAAAAAGAATTTGACGATAAAATTTCACAAAGAAAATTTAGTGATAGATATAATTATTTGTTAGAATTGAAAGATATGTTAGAAGGGTCTGGACATATTAAAATTGTTGAACAAATTAATATATCTTCACAGGAAATCTTTGATAATATGAAAGAAAAAGCATTAGAAAATAAATGGGAAGGTCTGATGCTTCGCAAAGATGATGTATATAAAGGTAAAAGAAGTTATGATTTATTAAAATATAAAGAATTTTCTGATGCTGAATATGTAGTAAATTCAATTGAAATAGGTGTTAAACCTATGCTAATTGATGGTATAATGAAAGATATAGAATGTGTATCGGCATTACATATTACCCATAAAGGTTTTGATGTTAAAGTTGGGTCTGGTTTAACAGATACACAACGTATAGAATGGAAAGAATGTCCAGAAAAAATAATTGGCAAAACAATTAAAGTAAAATATTTTGAAGAAACAATTGACCAAAATAATAATATTTCTTTAAGATTTCCAATATTGCTTTTTGTTTATAAAAATGGTAGATTTGATTAGGAGAAAAATATGCCTTCAATTCGTGATTATTTAGATAGTTTTTGCGGTTCTAATGATTTTTTTAATATAGATATATTTAATAATTTTCTTAAACTTATGAAAAAAGAATCATTAGAAAATCAACTTCAAGAATTTGAAAAAAGAAAAGAACAAATTTTATCTGATAGACAAAAAGAACAAATTTTATTTAATAAACAAAAAGAAATTATAGATAATAACCTCAAAAATATAGGATTAATTTAATGCCAGAATTAAATAGAAATGAAATAATTGATAGTAATTTGTTACATACAATATTATCAAATCGCAGAATGACTAGATATATTGTTAGTATTCCAGATAGAGCAGAATATATATTAAAAAAATTTAATAGTTGGAATATTACAGTTAATGATAATGGCAGTGTTAATGTTTCAGGTGATATAAGTCTTGCTACTAATACAAGAATTATAAATAGAGAAATTTATAAATATGAATTTGATAGGTCAAATAATAGTCGTGGTTATATTTTTGAAGATTCAAATAATAATTATTATTTTCATATGTTTAATTATCTATATAAAATTGATGCTATTAGATATGAAAGATGGAGCAATATATTATCAGAATTTAAATTATTATCCGCTTCTGAATTTACTAATATGAATTTAGTAAGTGTTAGTAATTTAAGTAGAGCTATACCAATTTATGATACTCCTGAAAATTTAGAATATTATAATAATATTGAATTAAATTCTACAGAAACATCACATGAAGATAGTTTTAGACCAATATGGAGTCCTAATATTGAATTAATTCGGAGACAATTAGATGAAAGTTCTGTAATAATAAATGAAACAAATGAAGAAATATATATTCCAACAGAAGAAGAATTAAGATACCCAGATGTATATGTCAAAAGACATAATTTTACTTGTAAATCTAAAAATCCAATGATTATTGGAGAATGGGCAGAAAAATTTAATAAATTGATAATTAGAAAATTGAAAAGATTAGGTTTTAAATAAATATTTTTATGAAAAACTTAATAGAAACAGATAATAAAATTGCAGGACATTCAATATCATTTATAGATATTGATGAAACAACATTTCATACTTATGCGAAAGTTAATGTCATTAAAGATGGAAAAATAGTTAGGACATTAGATAATAAACAATTCAATACTGATATTTTAAAAGATGGCGAATCTTATGATTTTAGTGAATTTCAAGATTCAAAAGTATTTAAAGATACGTCAGAACCAATTGAACCAATTGTATCTAAGATACAAAATATAATTGATTCTATTAAAAGAAATAATAAGTTAGAAAAAGTTATATTTTTAACTGCTCGGTCAGATTTTAATGATAAAGAATTATTTTTGAAAACATTTAGAGCAAATGGAATTGATGTTGATATACCAAATGTTTATATTGAACGTTCTGGAAATTTAACTAATATAAAATCAGTTGCTGAAAGAAAAAGATATGTTATTTTAAAATATCTTCAAACAGGTGATTTTACAGCTATAAGAATGATTGATGATGATATTAATAATTTAAAAGTATTTTCACAACTTGGTGTAGAAATTAATAAAGGAAAATTTGATATTTTAAAAAAAGTTAAAAAGAAATATCCAAGAGTTAGAAAATTATTTTTCTTTCCTTTATTAGTAGATAAAAATGGAAAAATAAAAAATTTTAGTCGTAAATTTATTAATTAAATTTTGTTAGAATCTAAATATCAAAAAATCGCCCTATAAATAATTTTATAATCGGATGATTGTAAACATTATATTAATAGGAGAAAATCAATGACAATTAATTCATTAACTGGAAAACCTTTAAAACATTACGCTCAAGATGAACATACAAAAGAAAGATATGTTGTAATTGCTTTACAAAATGATACAGACCCAAATACATGCTCTGTTGTAGCTTATGATAATTTAGATGGTGATTTACGTTCAGAATTATTAAATGCTGTTAATAGTGATGAATGTCAAAGAGTGCCAGAAATTTGGAAAATTTTGGATAGAAAATTTTTTATGAGTTATCCAAATCAAACAATGTTATCTGTATTGAGAGCATTAAGACAAATTAAAGTTGTTGACGAAAGCAGAGTTAAAATTGAATTACCTGGTGATATTACTATGACACCAAAACAAATACTTGATGCTATTAATCAATATGAAGCTGAAAAAAATAATAAACAACCAGCTAAATTTCATATTTCTGAAGATGGTGTAAGAACGCCTATTAATACAGTTTCAAATGTTAATAATGAAAAAATGTTAGAAATGGAAACTCGTATTAATTCAGTTGAAGATAAATTAAATGCAATTAATTCAAATATTAGTGAATTGGTAGCTGCTCTTAAACAAACAGCAATTTCTGATAATTCAGGTGAATAATTATGTTTAATGAGAGAGAATGGAAGATTATGTACAATAATGTATTTAAAGTCTTCCCTTCTCCTGATAATATAATTGAACAAATTGTTTTAAAAACAGATTCTGGAAAAGAGGTATTTAAAACAACATCCGAATTTTTATCATATATTTGTATTAATGGAGAAAATATTTTAGGTGAAGATTTAGAATATTTTTTAAAAGATGATTCTTTAAAAAAAGAAGTTGAAAGTAATGTATTAAAAGTTGTTAATAGTTTAAAAAAAAGAGAGCTTTAAAGCTCTCTTTTTATTCTTCTTTATCTTCTACAAATAAAACAGTTGAAGCAATAACATTTATATTTAAATCAACATCATTATTTCCGACACCAGTTGGAACATTAATAACTAAATATTGTGTTGGTGTTAATGTAATATTTTTTTCAATGTAATATGATGAACCTGGAACAATTTCAATATCATGACCAGCGTAAACTAATGTATTTGAATTATCAATATCACGAATAAGTAAATCAACATGTTTAAATAATGAATCGTCATAACGTGAATTTCCTTGAACCCTTGGTTCACTTGCTTGGGTAATATATAATGAATGAACTTGTGCTGTTGAATCTTCTTCTCTTAATAATTGACCCATTGATTCAGAATTTGATAAAATATTAACTGTATTTTGTCCAACGATTGCAGAAGGAACAATTATTTTTTCACCTGTATTTTTTGACACGGAAATAAAATTTTTAAAAATTTCAGCCATTATAAAATCCTCAATATAAATTATAATAATATTTATTGAAAAGGATTGGTATAATATGATATATATTATAAATAAAAGGTTTAATAATGACAAAATTAGAGATAACTTATAAAGATTGGGTGCATTGTATTATTAGAGGTTTAACTCCTGATGATATGAAAAAAGTATATAAAGCTATGAGGATTTTTAATCCAACAGCAAGATATACTCCATTGTATAAATTGGGTAGATGGGATGGTTATATTAATTTTTTAACATTAACTGGAGTAACTTTTACTAATCTTTTACCAGAAATTTTTAAAATAATTAATATGGAAAATTATGAACTTGAATATCATATACCGCCTGAACTTAAATCTGACCCTTTTTTAGGTGATTTGATTGATTGTAATTTTATGAGTCCGCTTGTTTGGTATGAAGGTCATAGATTGGAAGGTCAACCTATAATTTTAGAAGAACATCAAGTTAGATGTGTTAATGCTATGCTTAAACAACATAGAGGTTTATTATCAGCTGCAACTTCAGCTGGTAAAACTTTAATATGTGGAGCATTATTTAAAAAATTAAAATCAATTGGAAAATCTGTTTTAGTTGTTGATGGTGTAGATTTATGTAAGCAAACATGTGAAGAATTGATACATTTTGGAATTGATTGTGGTATTGTTGGATGTGGTGGAATAAGAGATTTTGGACATGATGTAACTGTGTGTACATGGCAAACAGTTAATTCTATTAATAAAAAATCTCCTGAGTCATTAAATAATGAAGAATTAAATAAATTAAGAGAAAATGTTATAGCTTTAATATTTGATGAAGTTCATCGTTGTAAAGGTAATGAAGTTAAAAAAGTTGCGGAACAAGTATTTAATAATGTACCAATTAGATGGGGTTTAACTGGAACAATACCAAAAAATAAAATAGATTATTATAATTTAGTAACAGCTATTGGACCGTTATTAGAAGAATCAGTTGGAGCAAAAGAATTACAAGACAAAGGATTTTTATCAAATTGTCAAATTAATTGTATTAGATTAAATGATGATAAAAAATTTTTTACTTGGGAAGATGAAAAAGATTATTTAAGTTCAGATAATGATAGAATTAAATTTATTGCAGATTTAATTACAAATGTTGTTTCTCTTCAAAAGAATACATTAGTTTTGACAGATAGAATTATTACAGGTGAAAAATTAGAAAAATTTTTACAAAATAATGGTGTTGATGCTATTTTTTTAAGTGGTGCAATTAAATCAACAAAACGTTTTGAAGAATATGAAAAAGTTAAAACTGAAAATAATAAATGTATTATTGCAATAGATAAAATTGCTTCAACTGGTTTAAATATACCGAGATTATTTAATATTGTTTTTATAGATTATGGTAAGGCATTTACAAAAACAATTCAATCAGTTGGTCGTGGATTAAGACGAGCTTCTGATAAAGATTTTGTTACAATATATGATATATCTTCATTAACAAAATATTCTAAAAAACATTTTAATGATAGAGTTCATTATTATGAAGATGCTAAATACCCGTATAAAATTTTAAATGTAGATAATTGGAAATAAAGGAATAATTGTGGAAATATTACTACCAGAAAATAAACCATTTAATCTTAATCAACCAACTAATAAATTAATTGATTCAAAAATGTGTGTGTTTGATTATGCTGATAAAGAAGATATGGATTTTTATTTTAAAAAAATTACGACATATATTTTATATCGTTATCCAACAGTTGAATTAAATATTGGAAACAAATATACTTTGGAAATACCTTTAAATTGGAGAATTATGATAACAAATGACCATGATTTCATTTGTCAGTTAGTCCCTGTTGAAGAATTACTTCATTTTGAACATCAAACTCCTATTTTTAATCCATTTTATATAGGTATTCCTAAAATTGTTGATATAACAATTAAATCAGTTAATCAAACAGCGATAGAACATTTTGTTCCAAAATTACCTAAAAAAAATTTATTGGTAATGCCACTTGGAACTAAATCAGAATGGGATAATAAAATTATTAATCCCAATACACAAGAAGTTTCATATTATCCTGATTGTATCATGATGTGTGATGATATAGATACTTCTAAATGTGAATTAGAACTTTATGAAGATATAATAGGATAAAATAATGAATGATATTAAATATTGGAATGATTTATTATTAAATAATTTTAAATTACCAAAAAATTTTAAAGATTTTGATGATTTAGAAAATAAAACAGTATTACAATTAAAAATTTTATTAGATTGTGTTATAATGTATATGTATAATTGTAAAAATATTTCAAGTAAATAATCTTGAAAGGTTTATAATGTCTTATGATTTACAATATGCGGCAATAAGATATAAACAATATGTTAATATAATTGCTGATAAATTAAAAAACCATCAAAAACCTCATAATAGAAGATGGAAACAAGGTTTTTTTATTCCTAAAAAGCCTTTAAAAGTTATTAATATAATGGAAACTTCTGAACCACAACCAATTGTTTATAGAAGTGGCTGGGAAAAACAATTCGCAGAATGGTGCGATTCAACGGATGCTATTATTAGATGGGGAAGTGAAGTTATAAGAATTTTATACAAAGACCCTATTAAAAATAAAATGAGTTTTTATACACCTGATTTTTATATAGAATATTTAGATAATAATAAAAAATTAAAAAAAGTATTAATTGAAATAAAACCACTTAAAGAAACAACTTTAAAAGAATCTTCTAATGGATATGATAAATTAATGGTTGCTAAAAATTCTATGAAATGGGCAGCAGCAATAAATTATTGTAAAAAAAGAGATATTGAATTTAAAGTTATGCATGAACGAAATCTTGGAATTATTTAATAACCACAAGCATACCAAGATATTCCATCAGCATCAGCAACATTAATTTGGAAAGAAGATTTTGTAATTGAAGTTCTTACAACATAGTGATAATCCCAACCAGCAGAACTTGCATTTGGACGATATTGAATAAAATTTACATAATAAGTAGTATTTGAAAAAGAAATTGGAAGATTAATTGTTTGATTTTTTTGATTGCTTGTTAAAACATTCCATTGTTCAATAAATCCATCACTCCATTTACGATACCAACCATTTGAATTAGAACCAGATTCAATAACATATTTCATTGAATTAATTTTATTGGTTACTTCATCTAATTTATCAAGTAATCCATTTATTCTTTCCATATCTATTTTTGATATATCAGTCATATAAAACCTTTCATTGGTATTTAATAAATACCAATGAACTTTTAAATTTAATTTTTTATAATTTCTATTGATAAGTATTTTTATATAAAAACTTTTCAAGGAAATATAATGACAAGTAAAGCTAAAAATAAAGGCAATGGTTGGGAACGTGAATGTGCCAAAATATTATCTGATGTATTTGGATTTCATTTTGAAAGAAATAAAAATGGTTCGGGTGCATTTGTAGGTGGAAAAAATATTAATAGAAAGTCTTATTTGTCAGAAACACAAATTTTATCATTTATGGCGGATGTATTGCCACCAGATGAAATGAAAAAAATGTGTGTTGAATGTAAATTTTATAAAGAATTCCCTTTTCATCATTTTTTAATTAATAAACCAATTCCAATTTTAGATTCTTGGATTGAACAACAATTAGATATTGTTGATGAAAATAATTTTTGGTTTATTGCATTTAAAATTAATCGTGCCGGAAGTTATATTGTTATATTAAAAGATTTGATTGATACTGATTCTAAACTTGGTAATCATTCAATATATTATCATAATAATAAACAATATATTGTTGCTGATTTTGAAGAATTTATTAAATTATATAAAGATGAAATTTTTAATAAATGTAATTAAGCTCTATATTGTTTATTAATTGATGATTTTTCCCATTTCCCATTATCATTTAATTTATATATATTTTTTAACATTATTGGTGAACTTTTAATTAATTCAATTTCATTTTCATAATTATAATGTGTATAAGTATTTCTTAAAATTAATGTATTGGGTAAATTAATTGCATCTCTTGAACATTCAATTTCCATAATTATTCCATCATATAAATTATGATTATTATCACCAAATTCTACTGCTTTATGAAATATTGGTGACCAAGAAAGACCTAAATGAATATTTGGTTTAGATAAAATATGTTGTAACATAGTATCACCTAAACGATTGGATTCAATATTATTGGATTTTTCATAATATAAATCTAAATAGCGATATAATTTTAATGGATTTCCTAATGATTCTAAATAATGATATTCATTTTTAAATTCGTTTATTATGGTTTTTATTAAATATTTTTGTGTATATGGACTACCTAATATTTCAACAACAGATAATTCTTCTTTTGGTTTTTTATAATCAGAAGCAATCATATCATAAACAGATTCTGGTAAATTTAATGGGTCAATATACATTTCATAATCATCATCACCTGTTATATATGAATTATATTCCATATCATTAATTATTTTTTTAGCTAATTCTTCAAGTTGTTTTTTATTAAATGAATCCATTGAAAATACTTCATTTAAAATTTTAGGAATTAACTGGCAATTTAATAACATAATAAAACCTTTTCAACATTTCCTAATTTTGTACTAATCATACTTCTATCATATGCTGGTTTATAATTTGGTATCCATTCAGGATAATATTCAGGGTCATATTTTGGATTTAATGGAGCTGAAATATAAGGTGCATTCGTAGTATATGGGTCAATATTAACACCTGATGTTATAACATAACTTGTATGTATATCGTATGGTTTAACAGGAGAATCAATTATTTGTATATATGATTTTCTATCTAAAATAGCTCTTAACCAAACATATGAACCATTTATATTATAAAAAACATTTTCATGATTAACAGAAATGTCATCTTTATAATTATCAAATTCAACATACGGAGTTTCTTTAGTAAGAGGTATTATAAACCAATCCAGTTTATTTTCTGGTTTTTCTTTTAAAGAACCTTGTAACCATATTCTGCCAACAAAATTTGTTGTATAAATAGCGATTGTATTAGTTCTTTTATTTGTTTTATTAGATTCATAACCAATTGCTTTTACTGGTTCTCCAATAAAATCTATTTTTCCTGACATATTAGGTAGTAATATTTTTGATTTCATTAATAACTGACTCCTATTTTATATCCATTTGGGTATAATTTATTAATTATTTTATTATTTAATATGATTTCTTTATCATATTTAATATTTTCTAATTTTTCTTCATCTGTAATACCATATGTTTCTGGATACATCATCCATATTGGAAACAATATAGAATTTTTGTTAAGGATAAAATTTATATCTCCTTCATCATCTCCAAATCCAAATTTAGTAGAAAATCCATAATGATTTAATAATTTAGCATCCCAAAAATAAAAATTATCTTCATAAGAAACATATAATCCTCTAATATCTCCTTTATTTAATAATGATATTAAAGTTTGGCTAGAAGGATTTTTTAATATAGTTATATAATCATTGTTTTTGAATAAATTTAATTTACCTTTAAAAAAAGTTGATTCTTGTATTGGATTATTTTTAAATAATTCTTTTAATTTCATATTATTCTCCTAATGGATATACGCCAGTTGAAGGAGTTGATATTCCTTCTTCTGTAATTGTTATTTCCCATTCTTCTGGAACACCATTTAAATATGAAATTTCACAATAGAAAATCCACCCTTTATCTAAAGGTTCTGTATCAATGTTATTCAAAGATAATCTTGGGTCATTATCAAATATAGTTGTTAATTCATCAATAATATCTAAACGTAATTGTTCTGTTTTTGGTTGAAACATTTTATCTAAAATTGTTGTTCCAAATTCAGGATTCCAATCACATTCTCCCTTTCTCGTATATAAAACCATTAATAAATCATGTTTAGCAAGTTCTTTATCAGTTAAAACTTCCCATTCGTTGTTAATAGTTGTATAACCTAATGTTGTATTAAATGCCATATAAATTCCTTATATTATGTAGATATTTATTGACATTTTTTAGATTAAAATGTTATTATTTTTATAAATTGTATAAAGGTAATTATTTAATGAGATATGTATTATTAACAGATATTCATTTTGGGAATAAAGGTAATTCTGATGAATTTAATCAACAATGTTTAGATTTTTTAAATTTTGTTGAACAACAAACATCTAATATGGATATTGATGGTGCAATATTTTTAGGTGATTGGTTTCATAATCGTAATGCTATAAATGTTAAAACATTAAAATATGGTATTGAAGGAATTTATAAATTAGGTGTTATTGGTAGAGGAAATTCCTATATGATACTTGGTAATCATGATTTATATTATCGTGATAGACGAGATGTGTCAAGTATTATTATTCCAGAAGGAGATATTGGTGTAGAAGTTATAGAAGAACCGTTGACAATTAACAATATGTTATTATGTCCATGGTTAATTGCTAATGAAGATTTATCATTATTAATTAAAGAAAATAAACCAGAATATGTTTTTTGTCATCCTGAAATACCGTCTTTTTCATTTAATAAGATATTGAAAAAAGATGGGGAATATAATCCAATTGATTATAGTGGTCCAAAAAGAATTTGTTGTGGGCATTTTCATTTAAGACAAGAAAAAAATAATATTACATATATTGGTAATTGTTTTTCACATGATTTTTCAGATGTTAATGAATGGCATAATAAAGGATTTGCAATTTTAGATACTGATACAAATGGAATAGAATATTATGAATGGCAAGATGCTCCTAAATATTGTATATCTAAAATAAGTGAATTATCTTCAATAGAATTTGGGTCTAATATGTATATTAAATTAATTAATGATGTTAATTTAAAACCATTAGAATTAAATCAGTTAATAGAAAATTTAGAACAATTACCAAATATAAAAGATTGTATTGTTTATCCAAATGAATTATCTTTAATTAAAGAATCATCTTCGGAAGCAAAATTAGAAAATATTGAAAATATAGATAATTTAATAATAGGATTATTATTAAATTTAGATATTGAAAATGTATCTTCACAAGATTTGGTAAATTTATATAGAGGATTGGTAAATGCTTAAATGTCCATTAAATTATGTTGGTGGTAAAACCAAATTATTACCACAAATATTACCATTATTTCCTAAGCATATTCATACATTTGTTGATTTATTTGGTGGTGGATTTAATGTTGGTATTAATGTTGAAGCTGACCAACATATATATAATGAAGTTGTTCCACAAATAACTTCATTAATGAAATTATTTTATGAAAAAGATTTTGAATATATTAATAATTTTTTAACTGAAAAAATTAATGAATATGGATTATCAAAAGAAAATAAAGAAGGATATTTACAAATTAGAAATCTTTATAACGAACAAAGAACATCAGAGTTATTATTTTTGGTAATTTGTTATGCTTTTAATAATCAAATTAGATTTAATAAAAACGGCGAATACAATATGCCTTTTGGTAAAGATAGAAGTCAATATACTAATAATATGAAGAAAAATCTTGAATTATTTTGTAATGAAATAAAAAATAAAGATGTATATTTTTATTCAGACGATTTTAGAGTTTTATTAGATAAAATAGAATCAAATGAGGAATTTTATTATGATAATGAAGAAATGCCTTTGTTACTAGATGGATTAGGAAGTTTTGATTTTGTTTATGCTGACCCACCATATTTAATTTCAAATGCTGCATATAATGAAAAAAGTACAAATGGTGGATGGGGTATTCAAGAAGAAAATGATTTATTGAATTGGTTAGATAAATTATCTAAAAAAGGTGTTAGATGGGCATTGTCAAATGTTTTAGAAAACAATGGTTATTCAAATGATTTATTAAAGAAATGGTCAGAGCAATATAATGTTTATCATTTAAATCATACTTATGGAAATTGTAATTATCATAGAACCAATAAGGTAAATGATAGTGATGAAGTTTTAATTACAAATTATTTAGGAGAAAATTAATGACTCAAATTAGAGATAGTATTGAATTGGATTTTTGCGATGTTTTATTTAGACCAAAAAGAACAACATTAAATTCCCGAAGTGAAGCAAATGTGATTCGTGAATATAAATTTAAATATTATCCAAATACAATAAAATCTTGTGGAATTATGGCGGCTAATATGGCTACAACAGGAACATTTGAAATGAATGATGTTCTTCAAAAATATAAAGCAATTACTTGTTTACATAAACATTATAAAGAAAATGATTTAAGAAGTTATATGCTTACAAATTATCAAGATGATGATTCAGAATATAATTCATTTACATTTATTTCAACAGGTTTAAAAGATGATAAAGAACAGTTGTTTAGATTATTACAATCAGGTTCACCAATTGATAAAATTTGTATTGATATTGCTAATGGTTATATTCCTAATTTAATTAATTTTGTTAAAGAAGTTAGAGAAAAATTTCCAAAATCATTAATCATGGTTGGAAATGTTGTTACGGGTGATATGACTCAAGATTTAATTCTTAATGGAGCAGATATTGTAAAAGTTGGAATTGGACCTGGTTCTGTATGTACTACTCGTAAATTAACTGGAGTTGGAAGACCTCAATTATCAGCAATTTTAGAATGTGCAGATGCTGCTCATGGTGTTGGTGGCTTGGTTTGTGCAGATGGTGGGTGTACTTGTGCTGGTGATGTTGCTAAAGCATTTGGTGCAGGTGCAGATTTTGTAATGATTGGTGGTATGTTTGCTGGAACTGATGAATCAGCTGGTGAAATGATTACGAAATGTTTTAGAACAAATGAATTAAATCCATCAGGATATGATGAAGATGATGAGCCAATTTTTGATGAACCAAGATATAAACTTGAAATAAAAAAATTTAAACAATTTTATGGAATGTCTTCACAATTAGCACAAGAAAAACATTTTGGTGGTATGGCAAATTATCGTGCGTCTGAAGGTAAAGTTGTTGAAGTACCTTATAAAGGTTCTGTTGAAAATGTTATTCAAGAAATTTTAGGTGGAATTCGCTCAACGATGTCATATATAGGAGCTAAAAGATTAAAAGATATTCCTAAATGCACAACTTTTTATAGAGTTAATAGACAACTAAATGAAGTTTTTGGGAGAAGTTAATGTCAATATTACCACAAATATCAAAAAATTTATATGAATCAATTAAAAATACATTTGGTGTTTGGTCTTCAAATACAGTAACAAGTATTTGGAAACCAAATACTCAATATTATAAAGGGGAAAAAGTCAAATATTTTAATGTTATATTTGAATGTAAAGAAGACCATTTATCTTTAAATGATTTTTGTAATGATTCAAAATATTGGAAATATCCTTCAAAAATGGTTTTAATGAAATAGGATTGTAATGGATAAAAATAATATTAGTGAAAAAGATGCTTGGAATATTTTAGTTGAAGAAGGATTAGATAAATTATTAGGAATTACAGAAGATGAATTTAGTTTAATAAATTCATTAAATTCATCTAATTCAGATATATCTGAAAAAGAAATATCTTCAATTTTATCTGCATATAGAGCATATAAAAAATATAGAAATCCTTCATCTAATATGATAAAATTTTCCTAATTAAATAAGAGGACAATATGAATTTAGAATTTCAAGAAATAACTATTCGTAATTTTTTAAGTTTTGGTAATATTCCACAAACCTTATCTTTAAATGATAAGTCATATCAAGTTATTATTGGGTTAAATAAAGATAAATCTGATTCTACGAGTGATAGAAATGGTTGTGGAAAATCAACCATTTTTGAAGCTATTCATTATGCTTTATTTGGTCGTTCAATAGGAAATAAAGTTAATTTAGGAAATCTTATTAATAATATTAATAAGAAAAATATGGTCGTAACATTAAAATTTAAAAAAGATGATATTTTATATGAAATAACTAGAGGACGTTCTCCTAATATTCTATGTTTATTAAAAAATGGAGAAAATATTTTATCGGATGAATCGCAAGGTGATTCAAGAGAAACTCAAAAAGAAATTGAATCTATTATTGGAATGAATGAAGATATATATAATCAAATTATATGTTTATCTTGTAAAGTTCCAACATTTCTTGACCAAACATCTTCAAATCAAAAATCAATTATTGAAAAAATTTTAGGGATTGATGTTATTTCAACTAAAATTGATTTATTAAAATCATTAATTAAAGATACAAAAAATGAATTTAATAATGAACAATTTAAAATCAATACAGTTAAATCTCAAAATAAAAACCTTGAAGATTCTATTAATAAACAAATAGAAAATATGAATTTTGCAAAAGAAAAATGGATTAATGATATTAATAATGATATTAATATCACTAAAAACAAAATAGATAATTTAAATAAAATTGATATTGAAAAAGAAAAAGAAAACTTTCAGTTGCTTGAAACTTATTTAATGCAAGAGGGGGTGAATCAACAGAATCAACAACTAAAAGATTCTTTGAATAAACAAATACAAGAAAAAGAAATTTTTATTAAAAATTATCAAATTCGTATTTCTGAATTGTTAAAATATGATTTTGTAATTGAACGTCAAAATATTCTTTATAATGAACAACTTAATAAAGAAAGAATTGCGTATGACATTGAGGAAAACAAATATAAAACTGTAAAAACTTTTAAAGAGCAAAATCTTGATTATAATTTTAAGAGAGTTGCAAAAGAAATTGAACAAAAAGAAAAAGAATTAGCAAATATTAAAGAAAATATTTGTCCGACTTGTGGACAACCAATGGGAGTTGATGAAATTGATAAATTGAAGGAACATAAAAGAGAAGAAATTTCTCAACTTCAAAAAGAATTGCATAAAATTGATATGGAAATTTTAGAATCCAATCATACTATTTCTTCATTTGTTCCAAAAAAATTTGAATTTAAACCTATTTCATTTAATAATATGAGTTCATTATTGGAAAAAGAAAATGAATTAAATCAATTAAAATTACAATTAGAAAATGTTGTTAAAGAAAGAAATGATTTAATTGAACAAGAAAAGAAAATTGTTATTATTGATTTGGGTATTAAGCCACAAACTCATTATTCTAATATTCAAGAAGCATTACAGCATCAGGCAATATTGGAATCATTAGGAATTACTTTGAATAGTTTGCAAAAACAATTATTAACAAATCCTTTTGAACAACAAGAAAAATCAATTGAAGAAATGAAGAAAAATATTTTAAATGTTGATGAAACTAAATTAAAAGAATTACAAGATAATATTATTTTACAAGAAACATTATTAAAGTTATTAAATAGCCCTTCTTCATTTATTCGTAAAACTATTTTAGATAAATCATTGAATTTTTTAAATTCAAAAATTATGGAATATTTAGAAGCATTAGGTTCACTCCATGTTATAACATTTAATAATGATATGAGTATTAGTATTTCATATATGGGCGTAGAATATGGTTATGTTTCTTCTGGTGAAATGGGGAGAATTTCAACAGCTTTAACATTAGCATTTAGAGATGTTTGGGAAATATTAAATAATTGTTCGGTTAATTTATTAGCAATTGATGAATTAATAGATAGACAAGGACTTGATACTTCTGGTGTTGAATTAATGGTATCTGAATTAAAAAGAAAAGAAAATAAAAATGTTATGCTGGTTACTCATAATGAAGTTTTAATAAACCAAGCTACTGATTTATTAACATTAATTAAAGAACATAATTTTACAACTATTACAAAGTAAATAATTTTATTATAAGGATAATTAATGAAAATATCTTCGTTTTATTTAAATGATATATCAGAATATGACAATTTTATTGAAAAATTTGTTAATGATATTAATATGAAATTTTATGGAACGGGATTTAATTCATTAAATATCGGAAGATTTATTAATTTTTTTAGAGTTGAATTGACTAATTATATTAATATAAAATATAATAAAAAAATTCATATTATAATAACATTACCAAGAAATGATGTTCAGTTAATTGAAAAAAATAAAGTTAATACACAAGAACAAATACAAATATGTTTATGTTATGATAATATTAAAAATATTTTACTTGGGAAGTATGAAAATTATTCTGATTATGTCAATATATTAATTGAACAAATTGATTCTGTAATTAATGCAGAAGAAACACATGATTTTAATGATTATTTAATTCTTCAAATAGATAATTTAACTCAAATTTGTTATGGTGAATTAACATCATCGTATAGTAAAGAATTTATTTTAAATAATTTAAAAAAGCCAGAATCTTGGGTGAAACTGGCTCGCCAATCTGCTATATTTAATGATTATTATAATTTTTTTAAAGAAAATAAAGAAAAAAATAAAGAATATTTTTTATTATTTTTAAAAAAATTGTATCATAAAATATGAAATTTAGTAAATCCTGCTTCACTAGCAGGTTTTTCTATTTTTACTTTACCATCAAATACTGCAGGATATTGAACTGTAAAATCAAAATGAAAATCTTTATCAAAAGATGATGCTTTGGCGTTTACTTGTGCAAAATCAAATGTTGCTGATTGTAAAACTTCCATAATAAAACCAGTAAAATCATATTCTGTATTAAGAGCAGAAATTATTAAATCCATTGATTTATATTTTGAAATATCAACATATTTAGAGAATTGTTTAATTGAAAGATTATTATAAGATATTGTTGATAATATATTAAATATTTCAAATTCATTAGGAAATATTTTTTTGACTCTATATCCTAATTGCGTTAATTCCCAATCATTTTCATTAAAATTTGATATTCTTTTTTTATTAGATTCATTGCCATTATATTCATATATATAATTTCTTAATGAAACAATGGATGCTGCTGCACCTTGACCGTTTGCTCCGCCTTTTGTAGATATTTCAATTTTTTTCTTATTAATAAACACATATGAATCAGCTAATGGTTCATTACTTTGAGTATAATATCCAATATATGTATTTTCATTCCAAAAATCTTTACCTTTTGTTCCTGTAACATCTTTTAGAGCTTCAAATCCTTCTTTTTTAGATAATTTACCCCAAGTACATTTATTTGCAACTAATACTAATGGAGATAATAATTCAACCAAATATAAGTGTGTATTATAATTTAATCCTTCTGAATTAACATAATTTTCATTAAATATCTTTTTTTTTGCTAATTCAAAAGCATTGGTATAAACATCACAAATTCTAATTGAAGTATCATACATTTCATCAATAAGATTTTTATTGTTTAATAACATATTTTTTGTTTCAGATTTTGAATTAATTTCATCTTTTTGTAATTTTTTTTCTAATAAAATATTGGAATTAAAATTATTAATTGATTCTTCAATTTTATTTGTTTCTTCATTTTTTGAAGCTAATTTTAAATAATTCTTTGGTGAATTTTGCACATTTTGTTTTAATATTTCTGTATTTTGTATTAGCATATCACAAGCAATTGAAGGTGGTCGTGGACGGTCATCTGAAACAATTTGTTTAGTATAAATAAATGGGCGAATTTTATTTGGTTCATCTTTAAATGACATAATATTAATTACGCCATCTTCTTTAATATTATTAATAGAAGTTGCATTTATTTCTTCATCAGAATAATCTTTTAATCTATCTTTTGGATTTAAATTAAAATTTTGGTCAATTTTTTCTTCATCATAAATTTTTTGTATTAATTTTTCTTTTGTTTGAGATAAAATATTAATTAAATCTGACATTGGTGTTTGAGAAATATTTAATCTTGATTTTATATCTTGAATAAATGTATCATTATTTAATTTTTTATAATCTTGAACATTTTTATAGATGCAAATTGTATCCAAGCCATTTCTTAAATTTTTTATATTAATTTCTAATAATTTAAATGGCATTGATATAATATATCTTGAATTTTTATGACTCCATTTTAATGGATATATGTCTATATTTGTATTATTTGGTAATAATGTATCCTTTAATAATAATTTAGAAGTTTTTGTTCTAATATCAGATTCTAATTGTTCTAAGGTATCATATTGATAAGAATCGAATGTTGATATACAATTTATATAAAAATAATAAAGTTGAAAAATATTACCTTTTAAAGAAGTATAAATAAAAGAATTTACAGAAAATTTATTAATTAATGATAAAATTTTATCAAAGTTATCATTTAATTTTTTCAAATTATCAGAAGTTTTATCTTCAAATAATTTTTTTAAATATTTCTTATTTTTATAAATTTTATTGAAAATTATATCTTCAAACATTTTTATTTTGCCTTTAAATTTGTAATATATTATTATTTATATGTAATATATTGACTATAAAGTTTTTAAAGGAATATTGTGTATCTTGGTTTTAAATGGATATTAGGAACATTTATAATTTGTTGTTTTATGTTATTTTGTATATATAAATCATTAAATGATGATAAAAATAATTTTAGTTAATATTGACAAATTAAAATAACATGATTATATTAAATGTATATAAAGGAATTCAAATGGAAAAAGAAAAACTTTTAGATTTTGCTAAAGAATTTAATTTAGTTATTAAATTAACATATTCTTTAAATAAAGAAACTAATAAAATTGAAAATTCTTATTGGTTTGATAATAATCCATATGAACTTGAAATTGCATTTCAATCAGATACTTTTAAAAATTTAAAAATGTCTGAAAAAAATATTGCATACGAATTATTTTGTTTATATAATATTAGACACTCACAAGAAAATGAATTTTTTATAGATTAGGAGAAAAAATAATGTCAAAATTAAATGGTACTTTATTGGAAGATTTTGCTAAAACTGTATTAAGTGCTGTAACTGCTCCAAAAAGTATTGATACTACATGGCTTGATGAAATGTTAGATAAAGAAGATAAATCTTTGGAAGATTTGCTTAAAGAATATTCTGATAATTCTGAAAGCTGGGAAGACAAATTGAAAAGAGCAACAGATTTAATGAATGAAAATATTCAAAAGGCTGTTGAACAAGTTAATAACAAACAAAGAAAAATTCTTATTGATAGACCTGTAAATGTAAAAGGAGATAAAATGAAATCAAAAGAAATGTGTGGTTGTGGATGCGGAAAAACAGTTGAAGATTGTGATTGCGAAGATTGCAAAACAAAGAAAAATAGATTAAATGTTGCTAATTCATTTACTGCTTCTTCTTTGAAAGAAAGTAAAGTTCGTTTAATTAATGTAAATAAAACAGCTGAAAAAATTTTAACAACAATTTATTCTGATATTAAAGCAAATGCAAGTAAGGGATGCGTTGAATATGATTTCATGGATAAGAAATGGGACAATTTATTGCTTAATGTTCGTGTAAAAACAGTTGAAAAAGTATTAGATAGAGTTGCAGAACATTTAATTGAAAATGGATTCGCTGTTTCTTCTTCAAATGTTTATGACGATGAAGGAATTACTGAATTGTATATGTCAATTGATTGGTAATATTGAAAACTTGAAAAAATAAAAATGGCGTTTAAAACGCCATTTTTTGTTTGACAATATTAATTTTATAATTTATACTTTTGATAAAGTATAACACAAGGAGAAAAAATGTGTGGAAAAGAACATTTAATGAATTAAAACATCCATTATCAAAAGGGGATATTATCAAGATTAATAAAAATTCTACACAAGTTATAGAAATTGTAGATGTTTTTTATAATTTGTCAAAATCATTTTATACATATAAATGTCAGATAATAGATGGTATTGATAAAAATCATACAAGAGAATTAAATTCTAATTCTCCTAATTATGTTTTAGAAATTATTAAGTTAAAAAAAGATACAACAATGTCAGTCAAGGATAAAAAAATGAATACAGAATATAATGAAATTGAGCTTTCTCCAGAAGAATTTGTTTTAAAAGTTTGTAATTCTTATTTTAATAATGAAGATAAAGAATATAAAAGTATTGATGAGTTAATGGATAATTTTTATATTGTTAAACATGAATCTGGAAATTATATAGCATCATATAGCAATAGTTTTAGATATTATATTAATATTGATGAAAATAAATTTGGAAAATATATTGGATTTGTTCCGGCTTCAACAAACACATTAATTTTGAATAAATTTGTTTGTTTTGAATATAAAAAGGTTTTAGAAATATTTGAATCATTTCGTGAATTCAATTATGCGATTGAATTGAAAAAAATTATTGAAAATGATAAAAATAAAAATCTTCATCTTGGAGATGCAGTATATGTATTTAATATTGATTTTTCATTTGATAAAGAAGAAATTACTAAATTAGTTGATAATATGCCATTAGAAACAAAATTTTTAGTATTAAAAAATTATGTAGAAAATAAAGGATTTATTAAAGGTTATATTACAGGTATAAAAATTAATCAAATTGAAAAAGAATTAAATTTTGGAGTTTCAAGTTTTAAAAATTCTATTACAAGTAAATCCAAATATGTTTTTTCTAGTGAAGAATTTCTTAATAATAAAGATACCATTCTTCATAATATAGTTAATACATTTATTTAATTCTTGACATTTAAAAAATGTGCTTTATATTATTGTAATATAAAGCACATTTTTTAGGAAAATATAATGGTTGATATTGTAGTTAAAGCGATTATTTCAAAAGAACAAGGAAGAAAATTTATAAAAAATACACCAATAGATTTATTTCAAAAAATATCTGATTATAGTCGTAGAAAAGGAAAAGATATATTAAAATATGCTCATTATGAATTAATTAATGACAAATTTAATACTATTGTTAATACTCAATTATCTATTTTATCATTATTTAATGATGTGTGTGTTTTTTGTAATAAACCATTTACACATTATATTGTTGGGAAACCTATTGGTGGGATATATAAACACAAATATTATTATCTATATCCTATTAGATTTGAAAATAATGGTGATATTGTCTATTATAATATAGACCATATTTTACCTAAATCATTAGGCGGTGCTAATAGATTAGAAAATTATCAATTATCATGTGAAAATATGAATTCTAAAAAAGGGAATATATTATCGGAAGAAGATAAAAAATATGGAATTAAAATTAACAAACAATAAATAAATATTTTTATTAAATTAGAGGTATTTATATGGTTGATTTATCTACATTGAAAAAAGGTAAAATTATAAAAACAAGTAATGGTATATATTGTAAAGTTTTAAATGTAAAAAATTATAATGATATATATTTTATAACTACTGATAATACCCATAAAACTGGTTTTTATAATAAAGATGGAACTGTTTGGAGTAATGATTCATCAATAAGAGATAAAATAGTTAAAATAATATAAAATTCTTGACAATATAATTTTTATTTTATATAATAATCCATATTATGAAAGATTGATATGGATTTTTTATTGGAGAAAAATAATGGCTAATTTTGAATGTAAAGTTGTTAAAATTGAGAAGAAAGCAAATCATCCAAATGCTGATAGATTAACAATCTATAATATTGGTGGATATAATTGTATCTCCAATAAACTTCCTGATGGCTCCGACCGTTATAATATCGGGGATTTGGTTGTATATATTCCTGAAAATGCTTTATTGCCAAAATGGCTATTAAAGGAAATGGATTTTTGGGATAAAGAAAAAAATTGTGGTATGCTTGCAGGAAAAGAAGGTAATAGAGTTAAACCTTTGAAACTTCGCGGTATTTTTTCAGAAGGTGTTTTGTATCCTGCTCAAACAATAGCTGAACATGATGAAGGATTAAATTCAGGCTTACCTGAAGCATATGGTTACACAAAAGATACAAAATTTATCTTTAATGAACAAAGTGAATATGTTCAGTTTATGCCAGCAGTTGAAGGAGATAATGTTGCGGAATTTCTTGGTATTACTAAATATGAACAACCAATTCCTGCAAAAATGGGTGGAGAAATCTTCAATGGTGGAACTGAAATTGTTGTTCCGTATGATGTTGAACCAATTCAAAAATATATGAATGCTTTTGTTGAAGGTGAAATGTTTGAAGCAACTGAAAAAATTCATGGAACTCAAACACGTTTTATTTTTGCAAAAGGTGTAATACATGATGAAACTTTTGGAGAAAATAAAGATATTTACATTGCTTCAAAAGGACAAGGTGATAAAGGTTTATTCTTTAAAAATAATCTTTCAAATGCTAATTCTTATTATGTAAGAGCATTTAAATTAAATGATATTGAAAAGAAGGTTATTAATTCTGAACTTTATAAAAATTCTGATATATTGACTCTTTTTGGCGAAACATATGGTATGCAAGATTTGAAGTATGGTTTGGAAAATGGACATATTGGGTATCGTTTATTTGATGTTTATGTTGGAAAACCTCGTCAAGGTCGTTTTCTAAATTATGAAGAATGTAAAGCATTTGCTTCAGAACTTGGGATTGAACGTGTTCCATCTTTATATGTTGGTGAATATTCATATGAAAAAGTTAAAGAATTAACTGATGGTAAGACAACTCTTGGTAAAAATGCAAATCAAATTCGTGAAGGTGTCGTAATTCGTCCATTAAATGAACGTTATGACAGTGAACTTGGTAGAGTATTTTTGAAATCAGTTTCAGAAGCCTATAAACTTCGTAAAGGTGAAACAACTGAATATAATTGAGGTAAGAAATGAGTTTTACTAGTTATAATAGTTGGATTTCTGATGATAGTTCAAAATTAAAACTATCATCAGAAATAAATGATTTAAATAAATCAATGGTTGAGTTTTTTTCAGAGTTTAAAAAACTTATGAAGGAAGAATCAAAGGAATTAAAAAATACAATGGCAATATTACCAGAAAATAATATAAATGTATTTCGTCATGAAAATAATATATTTTTTCAATCTTATACTGAATTTTGTTCTCGTTATGGATTTTTAAATAGATTTAATCCTAATAATTGGGTATTTAAATATGTTGAATATAATGAGAGCGGTACAATTATAAAAAAAGTTTTTGAAGATACAACAATTGGATATATTTATGGTGTATGTGATGGATTTTTAATTAGTGTATATGATGGTATGACATCAAAAGGAATTAATACTTATATAAAAATACCACAAGAATTACAGTATAAAATTGACCATATATACAATTATGCAAAAAGTTTTATTAATCAAAAATCTAAATGTGATTTTAAAAACTTATCAGGAAAAGTAACTAATTCTCATAAAGTTTCTATTACAGAAAATAAGCAAATGAAAGTCACAAAAGACCAAAAAGAATTAATAGAATTTTTGTCTTCCATTAATAACAAATCTTTTGATGAAATATATATGGAAATTGTAAAGTATAGAATTAAAAGATATAATAGAGGACTTGTTACAGATATTCCATTCCCATATAATAAAACAACAATTGATATATCTAAATTACAAGATACTTTATTAGAAAATAATTATGAACAATTTCCATCATTTAAAAAATGGGTTGATACAGTAATTTTTCTTGACATAGATAAAGAAAAATTATATAATAAAAAAACAAAATAAACAGGTAATTTATATTGGAGAAATAAAATATGAAAAAATTTTTTAATGCTATTGGTAATTTCATTGCAACTTTGTTAAGTTTGATGACTTTTGGTTTTATTAAATTAAATAAATCTGCTAGAAAAGAATTTAGAGTTGAACTTATGAAAGTTAAATTGAGTGAATGTAATTTAAATTTGAAAAACAATTGGGATAAACTTGTTAATATTACACAGGAAAAAAATGTTCATAGTAGTAAATTGTCAAGAATGAATAAAGAAAAGACAAAGTTACTTTCAGAATTGGAAAAAGCAAGAGCAGATGGTAATAAAGCTAAATTTAATGAGTTGGCTTTAACATATAAAACAAAAGATTCTTTGACAAAAGAACAAGAAAAAATTATTTCTACATATTCTGAAGCTGAAAAAACAATTAATGAAAATATTAAATTATTAACACAAGATATTAATAAGTTAAAATATGAAATTGATATTATTGAAGCTAAACAAAAAACTTATGAATCTATGAAAGAAGTAAATGATATTATGGCAGATATTCATTTACCAAATGGAACAGATAATTCAACAACAATTAATGAAATTAAAGATGAATTAGATGATGATTTGATTAGAGAAACAACTAAATCTGAATTGATTCGTAAGGAACTTCCAACTCTTGAAAAAACGGAATTTAATTCGGATGAAGAAATGGATGAATTTTTAAAAAAATATTAAAGAAGGTTAATAAATGAAGGGGAGAAATCCCCTTCAATGTTAAAAGAAAGAAAATAAATGAATATTCGTAATAATTTAATTAAGAAATATTTTATTAAAACTTTTAATGATGAATTTGATTTATATAATTCTTCAATGCTTTATAGAATTGAATGTATTAATAATAATATTCCAGATGATGTAAACATTTCAAAGTATTTCAATGTTTATGAACTTCGTGATTTAATTGGATTAATTAAGTTATCTGCACAAACTAAAGATTATAAATTATGGTTTAATAAGGTATTAAAAAATTCATATTATGAATGTTTTGAAGATAAAAATAAAAAGATTGATTTATCGTTTATTTCTCCTTATTGGGGTGTAATATCAGGAATACTTATACCAACAATAATATTAATTTCAGAATATTGTGGATATATTTTTATAATTATGTTTCTTGTGTTTATATTATTTGAATTTTTATTTTATATTATAAAGTATTTTTAAATATTTGTTGACAATTATAGAAATAAATGATAAATTAAACCTATCAATTTAAGATAGGTTTAATTTATTGAAAGAATTGAATATGTTATTGGTTAATAATGTTGATAAATTAAAAAAAGTAATGGTATTTAATCCTCAAAAATCTTATTATAAATTTGTTGCTTTAGTAAGAGCCAAAGATTATAAAAATGAGGAAGTAAAACCAGTTTTGACAAATACAGAAAAACAAGAAGTTTTTGTTCGTCAATGGTTAGTTGATAGTGAGGAAGCATTAGAGCGTTGCCTTCCTGATATGCTTGCGGTTACTGAATTATTTAAATGCAGATTATATATGACATTAGATAGAAAATCTACTGTTAAAACAATGATGTTTGTAAGAAATAAAATGCAAGAATGTCTTGACCATTTTGTTATGAGTTCCAATGCTTCTGTTAGTGTAAGAATGCTTAATAAAGTCGTTCCTTCTGCTTCTCAAACTTCTGAAACTTCTGATAAAGAAAAAAGATGGATGTTTGATGTTGATACAAAAGATAAATTTGTTTTAGAAACAGTTAAAAAATTATGCGGTGAGCATTATCTTGAAACATTTGAAACAAAAAATGGCTATCACGTTGTGGCAAATAAAAAGTTTGATGCTAATTCCAGATTTCAAGTTGTTAAAAATTATGGTAAATTAAAAGATTTTGATGATTCTTTATTTAATGAAGATGAAAGAAAAGCATTAAGAGAATCAGAAGTTGAAGTTAAAGATAATTCTTTAGTTCTTGTTGCTATGGGTAATTAATTTTTGTAAGGAAATTTAATTATGAAACTTGGTAAAAAATTTCAAAAAATGATACCATTATATGAAATGTTTGCTAAAGAATTTTCAAGTGATACTATTGATTTTAGCGATAAAGCAAAAGAAGATATGTATCGTTATGAAACATATGGAGAAGGTTTTGTTGATGAAAGAAATGGTTATTTTTTAGGAAAGAAAATTCTTAATTTACAAGTAACATCTTGGAAAGAAGATATGAAAAATGGGTTGTTATATTTTAAAGAATTATATGATAATCCTAATTATCCTAAATGGTGGTTAAATTCTGTTTTAAAAGGTAGTATTCAAGGATTTTTTAATCCTAAAAATCCTAATAATATAATATATATAAGTTTAGATAATATTTTAAAGGATAATTAATGGTTGATGTAACAATAGAAGAATTAAAATTATATATGGAACTTGATAAAAAAATTAACATTAGAGCTGCTGAAATTGCTAAACAATTTAATTTAAGTGGTGGCGATTTTGATTCTGTTTATATTAGTGATAATGAATTTGTTCCAGAAGGAAAAGAAGACACTATAATTATTGAAATGGGAGAAATGTCTCATGGAGAATATATACCTACAACTCATTATTTAACTCCTGAAGAATTTTGTTTACCAAATGGTAATGATTTATATGAAGCTCGTGTTAAAAAAGAGTATGAAGAATGGAAAAATAAATGTGAAAATAATAATTCAAAAAGAAGAATTTTTAAATTATATGTTGGAGATTAAATAATGAGTTATGAAGTAATTGTCGGTGAAGCAAAATTATTTAATGATATTCCTTTGTTTGAAAAATTTAATCCAACAATGAATATTACTGTTGATTTTAGAAATAAAGATATTTACGAATTTTTTATGAAAAAAGTTTATATAGATTATAGACGGCAAGTTATGTCAAATATTGTTAAAATTCAAACTAATCATCATATTTTATTAAAATTATTAAATAAACATCCTGAATTAAATAAAGAAGTTGTTGATATTGTTAATAATATAGATAAAGAAGAACTAAGAGAAGAATTTTTTAATAAAATTCTTCCAGAACCATCACTTTAATATTTAAAATTGTAATTATAATATTGAATCTTTTTTTTAAATATTGGATAATAAAATTACTTTTTAATGGTAAAGGAAATATATGAGTAAGTTAGAAGAAAGTCAAAAAGAACGACTAAATTGGGATAATAATTTTAGCATTAGATTTAAATTGGAAAATGGCAAAAATTTGGAAAGAATCCCTAATAATATTTTTGTAATTGAATTACCAGAAATATTAGCAACGGATATGAATGAAGAAAATTTGGACAAATATATTAAAATTACTTTGCGTTCAACACAAGATGGTTCAGTTGAAAAAGAAGTATATGATGTTTTATTTAGAACAAATTTTGATATTGAATTATCTTTATCAAATCCAAATAAAACAGATTATATATATAAATCTTGTAGTGTTGAAAAATTAAATTTTGCACCACTTATGAATAGACCTAAAGCTAATCCATTTAATTTTACTATTTCAGCTAAAGTATCACAAATTATATTTAAAGGAGCTTCAGAAGAAATTACTTTCGGACCTTCTATTAAAGATGTTTATGAAGATTTATTAGATAATGAAGAAGGAGAAAATAATGAATAATATTAATCCAGATTCAACATCCAATTATAAAATTATGATTAATACAGATAAAGATACTGTATTTATACAATTAAAAGATGAAAAATATAAAGATGTTATAGCTAAAGTTGGTCATATTGAATGGAATGATAAAGGAGAAGTTGAATTTGATATGGAAGTTCCAGAAGGTAAAGAATCTTATTATGAAGATGAAAAATTTTGTAATGATATTCAGTTAGCTGTTGGTGATATTGTTGCTAAATCTGTTAATACATTTTGGAATGAAGCTGAAAAAGCAATTCTTAATGATTTAGATAGTAAAATAAATGAAATTATGAAGCCATATAATATTATATTACCAAAAGATGAATCATACATTGAAGCATTTGGTAAAAAAGGATATGTAATTTCAGAAGATGATAATAATAGATTAATAGCTATTAAGCCAACAACAGAAGAAGTATATCATTTTGATGATAAAGATGATTTATTATTCTTAAAAAGAGAAATTACTGGAAGTTCATTAATTTTATAGTAAAATAATTAAATAAATAATTTTGACAAGCTCTCCCGCTTCAGACAATAATAATTGCACAGCTTCTCGGAGAGCGTTTTTTTATTGTAAATCAAAAAAGAAACCAACAACTTTATCAAAAAAATAAGCTGGATGAATTCTTATTTTTTCATTTCTTATAGCAAAACCATTATCAAATAATTCTAATTTATTATTTTTAAGATTTAAAGGATGTTTTAAATCAGAAGAAGTTAAAACTAATTTGATATAATCTAAATTATTTTCTTCAATTACAGGCTCATATGAATATAATTGAGAAATGTATTCAGGTAAAAATAATGAAATATTTAACATTTTTCTGGATTTATACGAAGCAACTATTTTAAATTTTCCTTCCATCATATTAAATGAAAGTTTTTTTGTATAAATTTTATTTTTTAATTTTGTTTGAATGATAACATCATCAATAATGTCATATTTCTTATTATTAAACATTTCCGTTTTTAATTTCATAATATATCCTTTATTAAAAATATTTATAATCAATATTTTTAAAATATAGGATTGAATATTTTTGTCTTATGAAAGAAAATCTTGAAGATAAATATTTTTATATTAAATACGAGGAATTATAATGAATCTTTATTTGTTACAGCAATATCAATTTATTCAACGATTATATAAAAATGAAAATTATTTAGATGTCTTGATGAATATTGATGATTTTTTTGATATTTTACATATTTACGCATTTCCAAATTGGTTAGATGCCGAAGTTGTAGATGTTAAATTTATGAAATATTTTACAAATATAATATTAAAAACTCCAAGAAGTGATAATAAAAAAGAAGATAAGTGTCCTGACCCAAAAGCAGGTGTTGTTTTAACCAAATATGATTGCAAAGTTGATTATATAAAATCTTATGAATTATTACCAAAAGATGTTGAATCTGAAAATGATGTTGTTATTGATGATAAAACTGGAAAGCAACGCCCTAAATTAGAACGTAAAAATGTTTGGTTGGTTGATATTTTAATTCCTAATAAACATATTATTAATGATACTGTTTATGATTTAGAAGCTATTCAAAATAAATTAGAAGATGAAGATGAAGAAGATGAAAACTTAGAAAGTGTTGTTTCAAATAATGACGAAGTTGGAGAATAATATGATTGTTACAGAAGGTTTAAGACCAAATGATTTAAAATATTTAGTTTCTAATTATATAAGTGTTGACCAATACACCTCTAAATTAGATGATGATAATATTACAGTTGCTTTTTTTTGTAATGAAAAAGAAGTTGCGGAAGATTTGAGAGATTATATTGAAAAAATATATTATATTGAAATTAGAGATATTGAAATATCTGATTCATTGACTGAAGATAACAAATATATTTTATTTGTTGAATTTGAAAGAAATATAACATTTCCAAAATTACTAATGGATATGATTGATTCTATTAATAATGTTACAGGAAATTCAAATTGGAAATTTAAAACATTTGGTATGAATGATAAAGCAGATTTATCATTAAATAATTTAAATGAATTTGTTAGACTAACTAAATTAAGAAATGCAGTAGATACAGATAAAAAAGTTTTATCAAATGAAAATAAAGAAAAAAATAATGATAAAAAAGAAATGAAAAAAGAATCATTTATACCTTTTATTATTAATAATCATGGTTGGAAAAGACAATATATTCCTGAAAGATATATTAATGAAGAAGAATTAAATTCATATATTTCTGAATCAACAACAATTAATTCAAAAGATGATTCAGAAATATATTTAATTGAAAATGCTTTTCCAGATTATCAAGTAATAACAACAGATACAAATGTATTTTTAATAAAGAAAAATAAAATATTAATGTTGCGTGAAGGTTAAAATAATGAATATATTTTTAAAACTTTTGCCATATCTATTAATTATTGCCCTTGGTTATGGTATATATGGGGGTTTTAAATATATGTCTTCTGAATTATCAAAAGCAAAAGAACAAAATATTTGCTTGACAACTGAAAATTCTGAGCTATTATCAAGAATAGAGAGTTTAACACAAACTTCTTCTATTACAATTGAACAATTAGAACAAATTAGAAAAAATGAAAAATCTTCATTAAAATATATCAATGAATTTAATAATAAAGTTGAAAATATAAAATTTAGTGAAGAACCAAACATTATACTTATGAAAATTAATAACTATGAAGTATGTATGGCTAAAAATTCTTTAAATCCTGAAATAAAGTGTAAATTGGAATTAAAATGAATGGTTGGAATAAATTATTAGAAAATATTAAAAATATATTAAAAAAAGCAAATATTAATAATGAATATGAAATAGAATATTTAACTACTTATGAATGCGAGAAAAAGTTAGTTAAAAATAGTTTAGTGTATTTTCATGGTCATATTTATAAAGTTACAAAAATTGGTTATATAGAAAATAATAAATTAGAACCATTAGACGAATTTAATTTTGTTAATGGTGCAGAATTAGTAGATATTTTAAATCCAAATAATAAAGGTATTAGAACTTTTAAATACTTATCAAATGGAACTGTATATTTAATCAAATTTAATAATAAATTGAAAAATATTACCGAATCTAAACAAAAAATTAATGAACGTTATACAGATTATGAGCAATATAGTCCTTTAGAAGGAGCAATAAGAAAATATATTGATAGTAATATGATTTTTAATTTATTTTCATATAAAGATGAATTGTTAAATCTTTATGGAAATGATAAACCTTTAACATTATATCGTGGTTTAAATTTTAATAATAAAGAAGACTATGAAAATTTTTTATTATCAATTAAATCTGGTTATTATATTGAACATAATTTATCTGCTTGGACAACGGATGAACGACAAGCCAAACAATTTTCGATTACTAAACCATCATATATGGAATTTATGACACCTGAAAATTGGGGAGAAATTTCTAAACAATATAAAAATAAGGAAAGAATAACAGGTTTTATAGGAATAATATTAAAAATAAATATACAACCTAAACAAGGAATTGATTTAAAAGATTTTAGTAGTGAAAATGAAGTAATTTTAACAAAAGGAAAATATAAAATTTTAGATGTTAAAAAAATTTTTTCATTTAACGATTTATTAAAAGAAAAAGAAAATAAATTAATTAATTTTTTTGAAAATTTAGATGCTGATGAATATGAATTAGCTATTAAATGGTTATTACATAATGATAATAAATTATTATATAAAAAAGATATAATAAATTATTTATTTGATAAAAATTCAAGTTTGTTATATCTTTTAGATGCTCAAAAATTATCAGATAATATACGTCATAAACTATTTTTGATAATGCTTAAACGTATTAAAAATTATTTAAAAACTAATAGTAAAAATAATATTGATACTTTTTCTTTTGATTTTGATAAAATAATAAAAGTATATTTTGTTAATATTGGAGAATCAGGCTGGAAAATGTTTTTAGATGAAGATATAAAAACATTTTGTGATATAATTAAACCAATTATAAAAGATACAATAGATAAAGTGTCAAATTTTTATATGAAAAATATTAATGAATTTCCTCAAATAAAATGGGAAGTATATAATATCAAAGAGTATTTTAAATTATCAAACCTTGAAAATTATTATAATCAAAAAATAGGCACATTAATTCGTCAACAATGGAATAAATTACAAGATAAAAAAATTTCTAATGAATTATTTCAAATTAATAAAAGAAATTTATCAAAATATATTGAAAGAACATTAAAATCTTTAACTCTTACTGAATCAAAAAATAATAAATTGAAAAATATTACTGAATCAATATACTATAAAGATTTAGCATTTAATAATGCTTTTAATAAATTTGAAGAATTGATAGTATTAAAAAATCCGTCAATAGAATGGATTAAAAATGAATTGAAAAAACTAGATTTAAGATTTATATATAATCCGAAGAATGATATATTATATGTATGGAATGGTAGTAAATGGATGCATTCAGAAGTTATAGATGCAGTTGATATGAATTTATCAAGTCCATATATTATTGGAGTTTTTTCACCAGGATTAATTGAGGTTTGGACGGAAATTTCTCCTAATGATGATGAAGACGAAGCTATTATGATTTCAAAAAAATATGCAGGTAAGTTATTTAAAAGTATATATCCTTCTGGTTATCAAATTATTGCTTATTCATAAAAGGATAAAATAATGAAATTATATCATGCAACATATTCGGATTTATTGCCAATGATTAAAAAAACTGGTTTGGGTAATAGTCCATATAAAAATTGGTCAGATAGTAATGGTAAATTTGTATATTTAGCTTCTGACCCTGACGAAGCATATTCTTATGCTGAAATAATAGAAGATGAAGATAATATTCAAGAATATCAGAATTCTGATATAATTGTTTTTGAAATAGACAGTAATGATTTAGATTTATCTAAATTATTTAATGATGAAAATGTTATTGGTGGAAATTCTACATATCAATATGAAGGAATTATTCCATATAATAAATTGAAATTATTAGATTTTAATGAAGAAATTGATGAAGTTTTAAAATTGGCAGGTATAATAGATGATTAAAAAAATTGTTATAATATTGTGTATGTTTTTATTATGTGCTTGTACAACTACTAAAACAGAAGTTATATATAAATCTGTTTATCCTTCTTTACCACAATTAGAATCTCCATTAATTTTGGCAACTTCTCCATGTAAATTTTCATATCCTTCAGAAAATGAAAAAAATATTTTTATAGGATTTGATAAAGAAAATTATAAATGTTATTTAAAAAATCAAGAAATTAATAGAGAACAAAAACTTTTATATGAACAATTTATAAAAGAAATCAATAAAGAACGTCAAAATTGGAATAATTTAAATAAAGGTCTTGACAAATAATTTAAAATATACTATTCTTCTGGCATAGGAGTTTAGTATGTTTTTTAAAAATTATAATGAATTTAAAAATTATTTTAATAATATATTCAAAAAATACCATCCTGATAATAAAGAAACTGGTAATGCTGAATTATTCATTAAATATAAAAAAACATATGATGATGCAATTAAATCTGGAATTGTTAAAAAAATAATCCATAATGAAGAAATTGAAATTACTACTACACAAGCATATAATGGCTGTGTAGTAAATTGTCATACATTTGATATTAAAATTCCACAAAAATTTTATAATAAAAAACAAAAAATAGAAGTTATTGATAAAAATAATATTTTGCATAAAATTTATGTAAAAATTATCCCTGAAAAAGATGAAATAATTACTTATGATAAAAAATTTGCTGATTTAATTATAACAAAAATTATTTCTTTAAATATATTTGATATAATTTTAGGATGTGAAAAAAGTTTCTTAATTTTTGGTGAAAAAATTAAGATTAAAATTAAACCGTATGAAATATTTAAAAATCCAATAAAAAAATTAGATGGACTTGGTTATCCACAAAGATATAATATAACAAAAAGAAATCCTTTATATTTACAATTTAAATTAGATAAAATTGATTTTACAAATAAGGATATAAAATATATTAAGGAATTAAGAGACAAATATGAAAAAATTTAATGATAGAAAACAATTAGAAAACATTATTGGATTGGCGTATGATAAAGCTAAATCATTAAGTTCAAAATATATTCATCTTGAATATATTTTATATGCTGTTTTAAAAAATTCAAAATTTATCAAATTATTAAAGCAATATAAAATTAATTATGAAAAATTGTTAAATGAAGTGGAAGATTTTATCACTAATTTCCCATTAATTGAACATTTGGAATCTTCATCAGATAAAATTGAAGTATCAAAACATGTTAAAGTATTTCTTGGTTATTATGAAATATGCAAAACATGTAATAAAGATATTTGTATGAAAGAAGATATTTTATTTATGACAAATATTTTGGGAGCATTTCTTTTTATGGAAGATACATTTGCTCAAAAATTATTGTTGAAAAATAAAGTTAATCAAGAATTTATAACAAAAATTTATCAAAAGAATTCTAATGATGAAATTAGAAATAGAATAACAGATAAAATTAATGAATTTGATAATGAGAATATATCTTCAAGAGAAGAAGAATATTTAAATAATTATACTATTAATTTAACTAAAAAAGTATCAGATAAAGATTGGATTCCTATTATTGGAAGAAATCAAGAATTGGAATTATTACAACAAATATTATTAAGACATAATAAACCAAATGTAATAATTACAGGTAATGCTGGTATTGGTAAAACAAAAATAGTTGAAGGATTAGTAAAAATTTATACTGAAAAATATCCTGATAAAAGTTTTTATCAATTGGATACTCTTTCTTTTATGTCAAATATATTAGTAAAAGGTGAATTGGAAAATCGTGTAAAAAATTTATCTCAAATTATAAAGAAAAAAGGAAATATAATTTTAGTAATTGAAGATATTCATACTCTTTGTAGTGGCGGAGATTATTCTGGACAATTAGATGTTGCAGGATTATTAAAACCATTATTAAATGATGGAATGTTAAAAATTATTGGCACAACAACAATTGAAGAATATAGAAAATATATTGAAAAGGATACTCCTTTTGCAAAAAATTTTTACAAATTAAATATTGAAGAACCAACAATTGAAGAAACAAAAGAAATATTAATGAATGTTAAAATTAAATATGAGAACATTTTTAATGTTAAATATTCAGAAAAAATTGTTGATTTAATTATTGAATCTTGTAATAAGTATTTTTCTAATAAATCTTTTCCTGATAAGGCTATTGATATTATTGATATGCTTGGTGCTTACGCTCAATATAATAATATAAATGAAATTACTGAAAATATGGTTTATAAAACATTATCCACTTTATTACATATTCCATTAAGTAATATTTCTCAATCAGAGGAAGATTTATATCAACATTTAGAAGAAAATATTAAAAAGGAAATTATTGGTCAAGATGAAGCTGTTAAAAAGGTTAGTGATGCTGTTATAATTTCTCGTTCTGGATTGAGAGAAACTAATAAAACAGCTACATCATTAATGTTTAAAGGTTCTTCTGGTGTTGGTAAAACTGAAATTTGTAAAGTTTTATCTAAAATTATGAATATTCCTTTAATTAGATTTGATATGTCTGAATATATGGAAGACCATAGTGTATCTAAATTAATAGGTGCTCCTCCTGGTTATAAAGGATTTTCAGATGGTAAATCTGGTAATGGTTTATTAATTAATGCTATTGATGAACATCCTAATTGTATTTTATTGTTGGATGAAATTGAAAAGGCTAACACAAAAATTCATAATATTTTATTACAAGTTATGGATAATGGTAAATTAACTTCTTCATCTGGAAAGTCAGTATCATTTGAGCACGTTTTTTTGATTATGACATCAAATGTTGGCTCATATAATAATCATAAAATAAGAATTGGTTTTGGTAATAATGATACTTCTCCTTCAGACCAAGATTATGAGGATAGATTTTTACCAGAATTTAGAAGTAGAATTGATTCTACAATTACGTTTAATAATTTATCTAAAAATATATTAAAAAATATTTGTGTTAAATTTTTAAATGAATTAAAAGAAATTTTAATAAAAAAGAATGTTGATTTTGTCTATAATGATGATATAATAAATTATATAACAGACAAAACAATTCATTTAAATAATGGTGCTCGTCCTATGAAGCATATTATAACAAACGAAATTAAAAATAATATTGCAAAAAATATTGTTTTTGGAAAATATAGGAATGGCGGTAAAGTAAATTTATCAATTAAAGATAACAAAATTGATTTTGGAGAATAATATGGTAAAATTAACATATGAACAAGCATGTAAACTTGTTGAAAGAGAGATTTTAAGTTATAATACTTTTATTAAAGTTGATATACCATCAATAAAAAGAAAAGAATGCTATGTTAATAATATTATAGTAGATGAAAAAAAACGAATTGTTTGGGTTGATATTATATATCAAAGTATTATTCCTAATAATCGTAATCCATTTTTAATTCCTCATAATTATATAATTTCTATTAGTGATATGCCGATAGATAAAATATTAGAAGCATATGATATGGGAGAATCAAATAAAATTGAAGAAATTGATATTCAAACAGATGTAATAAATGAAGTAATTGGTAAAAAAGAAGCAATAATTGATGGAATAAAATTAACAGAAGGTAAAAGATTTATATTTTTAAATGATATAACTCCAAAATTTAATAATAGAATATATACAGTTAAAATTGAAAATGATGTACTAAAATTAGTTGCTAATCGTGGGCGACCTAAAAAAATTCAGAATTAAATGGTCAAAAAATCCTTATAAATACATTTATAGATTTATAAGGATTTTTTATTATGGTTACAAAAACACCAACATTTAGTAATAATATATCAAACTATATCGGAACAACTGTTGTTGACGCAAGTTTTGTTGAAATACCAAATACAATGTGTAATGTAACACCAGACGCTCTTATTGTTCCTGAAAAACCAAATAATATTGTTCCTGTTCAACCTCGTAAACCAAGTCAATTTAAAAAAACAGTAACAAAAAAACCTAATGTTTATCAATATAAATTTCAAAAAGCAAGAACAGATAAAAGAGTTTCTTTAAATGTTTCTCCATTAGGAAGCACAGAATCATTTGCTAAAAGAGTTGAATATGTATTGGGAAGCCAAAGAAAAACTTTAAAAAAAGGTCAAACAGTTTATGGATTTTTATATAGTTGTTTATCTAAATCATGTGGTTTAATATTTCCTTATACTCCACAAATTTCAGTAAGTCATCCTGTTAATTATGATTCAACTGATATTACACATTCAAATTTAAGAATGCATCATTATAAAAATACTCCACCGCCTTCTTATCAAGTAGAAGCAACATTTACAGCTGATACAAGGGAAAATGCTTTACATATGTTATCAGCATTATGGTTTTTGCGTGCAGTAACTAAATGTGATTTTGGAGAGCAAGCTAATAAAGACCCAAATACAGTTGCTGGTATGCCACCACCAATTTTATATTTAAATGGATATAATCAAATTATGGATAATATTCCTGTAATTGTAAAATCTTTTAATTATTCTTTACCAAAAGATAAAGATTATGTTTCATTAGGCATAAATTTAGATAAAAGTGCATTAGCATATAATGATAGAAAAGTTTATTCTTCTGTTGATGGTACATTTTATGATAATTATGATGGTTCGGCAACTGGAAGTGATGGAATGATGTATTTAAATGGTATTGCCAATTCAATTAAAAATTTACAAAGTGAAGCAACTTCTTTGACTTCTAATCGTTATAATAATTATTTTTTCAATAACTGGTTACCAACAGAAATGGTTTTTACTATTCAATTAGAAGTACAACCTAATTTGTTAAAATATAAAAAACAATTTAATTTAGATAATTATAAAGTTGGAGCATATAATTTAGATTCATTTAAAGGTAATACATCTGTATATATTCCAACAAAAAATGAAGTTGTTGACTGTACTAATCAACCAATGAGTCAAGCATTACAATTAACTGTAAATGATGTTTATCAAAAAGACATTATAGAACAAAAAGAAAATTCTTTATGGGATAAAACAGTTGGTGCTGGAAAAGTTGTTGTTGGTTTTATAGATTCTGCTACTTCATTTGGTATGGGGGGAATATTAGATGGTAATAATTTAATGGCAGAAGGATTAGATAATATGAGTGATACTTCATATCAAATTATTAAAAAATCATATAATGTTGAAAGAACAATAAAATTAACAGATGAAGAAACCCAAAAAGTTTTATCTGGAATATCTTCATTGAGTGGTGAAAAGCAATCTTATAAATTTGATAAATCAGGATTTACTTGGTAAGGAAAAATATGGTTACATTTAATAAGTATAGTTTATATAGTAATACAGATGCAAGTGAGTTTTATCGTGATTATTATAATCCATTAGACATTGATTATGATGATAGTGATATATATTTAATTGTTACTTCTGAATATAATCAAAAACCTGGTAATTTAGCTAATTTTTTATATGGAAGTCCAAGATTTTCGTGGGTATTTTCATATTTTAATAGAAATCAAATTTCTGATATTATTTTTGATTTAAAAGAAGGAATGGTTTTAAGATTACCAACAAAAGAAAGATTATTAAGCTATTTTTAAGGAAATTATATGGCTGATTCATTAAATAGTGTTGAATATTGGTTAAAAAAAGTTCCATATATACCAAATATATTAGAATATTATGATAACGTAACATATAATATAAGATTTTATATGATTAATCATGTTTATCAAAAAAAATTATCTATTGATAGACAAAATGGTATTATTCCTAATAATTATCAATTACCAGATGATAGTAAAGTAATTATTGCTGAAACAGGCGTAGATAGTTTATATGATATTACGTCTTTAACTATTAATACAATTCATAATTCTTCTTCAAATAATCCTTCAGCTATTTCATATCAAATGGATATGAAATTAAAAGAAATTAATGGTTGTTCATTAGTTAATAAAATTACAGCAGTTTCTAAATTATTAGGATATGATAGTTATGTATTGCAACCATATCATGTAGATGTATGGTTTTCTGGATATGAGCAAAGTTCTGGAAAACCTATAAAAGTTATTGGAAATAGAGTTTTAACATATGAAGTTATGTTAAATGAAGTTAAAACTAATCTTGATGTCTCTGGAACTATGTACAACTTTATAATGACACCAGTTCCACCAAGTACATTTAATAAAAGTGTCAATGCTTTATATAATATTGGTAAAGTTGAAATTAAAACTGGTACATTAGGAGAATATAAAAAGAAATTACAAGAATTATTGAATAAACGTTTTTTTGATAATAATCCAAATTTATTACCATTATTTCCTGAAAAAGATTTTATTGTTATAGATAAATTTATTGACGGTGATGTTAATAAAATTAATAGTAAAATTGTAGATGTATATAATCAACGTTTTCAAGATGATTATATACCGATAAATCAATATACACCTATTAAATATGAAAATGGAAATGCAACTGTTGACCAAACAACATTAAATAATAGAACACAAACAGAATTTAAAACAGTTAGAAATCCAAATAAAATAAATTTAGGATTAGATTTTGAAAATTTAAGAGTTGATTTAAATGCAATGCCACAAAATACAGACAGTATTGATGGTGGTATGACAAGACCAAATAATGACGATACATTTGATACATTCTTTCAAAATTTATGTTTTAATGTTCCAGAATTAAGATATTATACTGCAAGACCTGTATATAGAACAGAATATATAGAAAATGTTGGCGGACAAGAGATTCAAAGAATATATATTGATATTGTTTTCAAAAAAAATAATTATTTAAAATATTTTCTTGAAAAATCTCTTGATAAATCACATGATAAAACAGCTGAAAATGATAGAATTGCTAAAATGCAAATTCAAGAATTACAAGATTTAATTTATAATGGTACTTTAAGAAAAAAATATGAATGGTTGTTTAATGGACATGATACTTCAGTTTTAGAAGTAAATTCAAGCGTTGATAAATTATGGTTTGCTAATGTTGAAACAATTGACCCAATTATTATTAATGAATCTTCTATTGATAATGTAACAAAAGTTAATAATAATGATTTAATTGTTCATAATTTGGAATCCATTAGAAATGGTACGATTTATAAAGAAAAATTAGAAAATGTTATTCAAATTTCTAATAGACCCTTAAACGGTGTTAGAACTTTAGCTGCTGATAAAAGATTATACATTGATGATATATATAATTGTATTGATGATAAAACAAAAAAAGACTTTTTATCAGGTAGAAAAATTTTAGAAAAATATGATGAATTTTCTAAAACTTCTCCTTCAACAGAGAGTTCAAACATTAATTTGGAAGCATCTGCTGCAAAAGTTGGTTATAATAATATCTATAAATCTGGAAATTTAGTAGAATTAAAAATAAAAATATTAGGCGACCCTTACTGGTTAAGTTTATGCTCTGATAATGTATTATATTATCCAAATAATTCGGTAAATGCAAGTTCATTTCAGCATTTTTCATTTAGATTAAATACAGCATTAAATCAAAAATTAGATGGAACATATGATTTAGAAAATACAGTTGATTTTTCTTCAATATATCAATTAATTGAATCAGTAAGTTTATTTGAAGATGGTAAATTTACACAACAATTAACAGGAGTTATTAGCCAACCATTTATATATAAAGCAAGATTGGAGATTTAATATGCCACGTTTAGATAATTATTTAACAAATTCAGAAATTTATTCAAGAAATAGAGCATTAGATACTGGACGTATTTATATGGCTGAAGTTATGGATACTCGTAATGTTACAAGAGCTGGCGATATTAAAGTATGGATTATGAGTTCTGATATTCCAAAGGAAGATAAATCTCGTTGGATTACAGCTTCATATGCTTCACCTTTTTTTGGAACATCTCCATATAGTCCTAATGAAAATAATGATTTTGTAAACTCTCCAATTTCTTTTGGAGCTTGGTTTCCAATACCATTTGTCGGAAATAAAGTATTTGTATTTTATCCTTGTGTAACTGGTGAAAATGTATTACCTTTTTGGTTTTCTTGTCCAATGAATAGCATGACTAATTCAATGCTACCTGGTATTCCTTCACAATATTTTAATGATTCTCATATTCCAACAACAGAAATAAATGATAAAAATGTGAAATCTACATATAGTCAACGTCAAACAACTTGGAGTAAAAGAGAAGAAGGACGTGGTGAATATTTACCATTAAAAAATGCTTTAGAACGTCAAGGATTAGCAGAAGATAAATTAAGAGGTTACTCAACAGCTGGTTCAAAACGTGAAGCTCCAAGTATGTGCTATGGTATATTAACTCCATTTGGTCAATCATTTATTATGGATGATGGATGGTCAGAAAATGATAATAAACAAACTTGGGATATGGGTGTTGAAAATACAGAATTAAGAGGTTCTGATGGATTAATGCCAACTCAACGTGTAGATGAAACAAGATATAATGCTGGATTTAGATTTAGAACAAGAAATGGTACACAAGTATTAATATCTGATGATGGAAATATATATGCTATTAATAGAAATGGTACTGCATGGACAGAAATAACAGATGATGGTAGATTACAAGGATATGCTGCAACAAGTGCTGATATTGCTTGTGATGGAGATATAAATTTACATTCAAAGAAAAAAATTAGAATGGAAGCTGATGAAGGTTTTGTATTTAAAACTTCTGGTAATGTTTCATTTGAAAGTGCAGGTGATATAAGTATTTCTTCTCCTCATATTAAAACAAATAGTATTATTTCTGCACCAGAAATTAATTCTAAATTAGGAAATATAGAATCATTAACATCGGCTTTAGCTAATATGAATGGTGTTTTTTCTGGAACATTACAAGGTACTGCATTTTATGCAACTAATTCAGGTATAGTTCCAGTAGCTCAACCTATACCTGAAACACCAGAATCACCAGTATTAGATTTAAATATAGAACAACCTTCTGAAATTAATACTAAAATTGGTGAAACTGAACAGACAATTGTATCAGTATTACCATCAGCTGAACCTTATTCAGGACATAATAGAAATGAACAAATACCTGAATTAAAAGTAAATCCTGAACCTTATTCAGATGAAAGAATAAGTTATAATTCAGCATATGTAACAAATCAGGTAAGTCCAATGACACCAATACCACCTGATACTTCAAAAGATAAAACAATACCTCAAATGCAATTAACAGAACATTTTACATTAGCAGATTTATGTTATTCTGATACAGCAGTTAGAAATAATATTAATAATGTTCCAAATGATGAAGAAATTGCTAAATTAAAATTATTAGCAGAAAAAGTATTAGAACCAATATGGACAAATTATGGACAACGTGTTATAGTAAATAGTGGTTATCGTGGTCTTGTTTTAAATTCTGTTATTGGTGGAGCAACTACTTCACAACATTGTAAAGGTGAAGCAGCTGATATTGAAATATCAGGAATTAACAATTATGACTTGGCAACATGGATAAAGGATAATTTAGAATTTGACCAATTAATTCTTGAATATGCTTCTAATTTAAACGTTGACCCTAATAGTGGTTGGGTTCATGTATCTTATAAAGAAGGAACATTGAGAAAACAAGTATTAACTATTAATAAGTATGGTACAAAATCTGGATTAATTAAATAAGGAAATAATATGGAAAATGTAAATGGTAATGATGAACAAATCAAAGAAAATGGTGGTGAAATTGTTACTGATGAAATTGAAAATATAAAATTAATTAGTAAAGAAGAATATGAAAATCTTGTTAATGAAGAAAAAAGTAATTGGGTAAAATATAATCCTTCATTACAAAGTATGGCATATAATGAATGGTTAAATGCTCAAAATCAAATGACAGATATGTTTAATCAACTTGGTCCAATGATAAGTAAATTATCTCCATTAACAGGTGGTGGATTATCTTTAAGTGGACCTCCAATTGGCATTCAGCAATTATTAGATTCAATGAAATCTGCATTAGATGCCGCTCAATCAGTCGGTTCTGTATTAGAAAGTATTACGCAACCATTAAGTGTTGTTGGATTGAGTGCTATTAAAGATATTTTTACAACAGCATTTCAATTAGTTGGTGCTTTAGCCGGTATGGTTTATGCAACAGTAATGAATCCAATGAATATGGTTAGTGCATATTATCAAGCTATTAAAGAAATTAATATAGATGAACTTAAATCTAAATTTGATGGAGAAACAACTCCAAATTTAGATGTTGTTAGTAAAAAAATGTCTGAAATAGTTATTCCTGATAAAGAAATAAAACAAGTTGTAGATGATAATATTCAAGAAATAGAAAAAACAAAAAATGAAGCTAAACAAATTTTAGAAGAATCAAAAGTAATTGAAGATACATTAACTGTTATTAAACAAGCAGACGATACCTATCAAACATATTTAGAAACAATGGCAACAATGGGATTAAATTGGCTTAATATTGGAACAGAAGAAGCTATTAAAGCAATGAAAGTTGATTTTGAAAATATAGCACAAGTTCAAAAAGGAAATCCATATACAGAAAATGCTTATAAAATGAGTAATAGTGTTAATAATTTTATTAATTCTATTCCTGAAAAATATATAAAGGTATCAGATTTAGAAAAATTAAAAAATGCTGAACAATCATCTGAAAATTCTTGACATCTAGTAAAAAATCTCCTATAATATTTCAAATAGGAGATTTTTTATGAATAAACCAATTGGCAAATATGTAAAAACAATTATTGGAAAAAAATCAAAATATCCAATTGATATATATTTTGATGAGGATACTTATACATTTGATTTTTGGTCTAAACCAAATGGAATTTATACAAGAATTTATAATTCAGTATTATATGGAGAAAATATAGTTAAAGATTGTTTAAATATTAAACAATATGAATTATTTAATATGTGTAAAGAAGCAAATATTAATTTTGAAGTTGATTATGTTCAGCAAGACCCAAAAGAACTTATAGTTGGTGCTTTATATGGTTCAAATTTTACTAATATTACAATTATTGTATCAATAGTGAAAATTGATAATAATAATGTTTATTTTGTTAAAAATATAAATGGAAAAAATGATTCAAATGAAATAATATGGGATAAAAATTATTTTATTAATCATTTTGATTTATGGGGAATTTAATGCCTAAACAATATAAAAATGATATATTTGAAGTGTTAAAACAAATTGATAATAAAAATTATCAATATTATGATACATTATCCGAAGAACAACAAAAAGAAATTCAACCATATACATTATGTAGATGGATGTCAACAATTGCTGGACAAGAAAAAATACATGAATTATTAACATTAAATATTAATGAAAATGTTAATAAAAATTACTGGGAATTATCAAAGTATAAAGATTTACAATATAAATTATTATGTACTTGTGGTGTAAAAAAATTTGTTAGACATCAATGGATTCCACAATCTAAATCAAAATTAGATAAAACTTATAATATTGTTAGAAATTTTTATAAAAATTTATCAGATGATGAATTTAATCTTAAATATAAAAATATGTCTAATGAAGAAATAAAAGATATTCAAAAATTTTTAGGGTTATTAGACAAATAAATATTGGTATATAATACCAAAGGATTATGCATGTTGATATTTACCGATGGAAGCCATTCTTTAAAACCTCGTATGAGCGGATTCGGTGCGGTATTATTGTATAAAAATAAAGAACACACATTTGGAACTTATTCTAATCAATGTAGAGATAATAATGTTGCTGAAATTGCTGCAATAGCTATGGCAATTCAATATATTTGTGATAATAAAATTGTAGATAAAATGGAAGATAAAACAATTACTATTATTTCAGATTCAGAAACTGCATTAAGAAAAATATCTCAAAGATGTGAAGGTAAAGATGATTTTGAACAATCTTGCTTAGATTATATAAATGAATTTTTAGATTATACTCATAAAAAAGTAACTTTTATGCAAATAAAAGGACATATTCATGATGGAACTAAATTAGCATATTATAATAATATCGCAGATAATATTGCAGGTGATTATAGAAGATTAGGATTAGAATTACAACAAGAACGTATGAAGAAAAAACATAAAACTAAATTTAATAAATTTATTAAATTTGGACGAGAGTAAAATTAAATCGTTGACATTATAATTTAAATTTGTTATTATTCTCCTATAATAATAGGAGAATATAATGAAAATTATTGCTTATAAAATTGTTGCTCTTGATTACTTTAATAATAATTTTAATGATGAAAAAACTGGTAGATTATGTTATCTTAATAATTTTGTTGAAATAATTAACAAAGAAATTGAAAGTGGTTGGCAACCATACGGAGATATGAAAATTCCAACAATAGAAGAGACCATTCCTAAGCTAATACAAGTTATGGTAAAATATGATAGTGGAGAAAATTAATGACACAAAGAACCAATATAGAAATTGTTGAACAAATTATAGATTTACAATCAAGGGTTTCTTATACAAAAGGTTATCAAGAAAATATGAATAATGAACAAAAAGAAAATTCATTATATAATCCAGAAAGAATAAAGCAAATGGAAAATTATATTACAGCTTTAAAATGGGTTTTAGGAAAAAATGAGTCGCTGGCATAAATTTGTTAAGGAAAATAAAGATGGAAAATAAAACTATTTTATATATTTTAATGCGAAATGATTTACCATCAATGAATGCTGGTAAAGCAATGGCACAGGCTTCTCATGCTTCTGCTCAATTTGTAAATAAAATAGCAGATAAAGAAGATTTATCTTATGTTCAATGGAGTAATGAAGGAAAAGGATTTGGAACAACTATTGTATTAGAAGGTTCATATTCTGATATTAAAAATATTACATCAGATATAATTATTGGTGGTTATGAAAAAGGTAATATTATTGATGAAACATATCCTTTTAAAGGACAAAAAGAAATTATTGATTTAATGGATAAAGATAATATTGAAAAACATAATATAATAATTGTTGATGATACTGTTGATAAATTTGGAATGGTATCTTGTACAAGAAGGGAACATACTTGTTCTTGGATATTTTTTTCTGGAAATGAAGAAGAACATATAAAATTTAAAAAAATTTGTGAAGCATTTAATATATATTTGCATAGATAAAGGATATATATGGAAGATAAATTTGAATATGAAGAAGTTGAAAAATTTAATGAAGAATTATTAAAAAAACAAAAAGGTGAATTTGATTTAAAACAAGAACGATTAAATGCAATTTATCAAAATAAAGAAAATTATAAAAAGAAAAAAATTATTGAAAAAATTATTTCAAAAAATAATGAAAGGAAACGATAATAAAATATGGATGAAAAATTAGAAGAATATTTAAATTTAGAAAAATTAAAGGCTAAATCTTTAATTTATGCAACAAATAAACATATGAACCAAAAAAGAAAATATACTGGTGAAGATTATATTAATCATCCACTTGAAGTTGCATTAAAAATATTAGAATATATGAAAAATGAAAATTTTTCTGATAAAGAATGCACTATAATGTATTGCTCAGCAATTTTACATGATACGGTTGAAGATACATCAGCAACTATTGAAGAAATAGAAACATTTGCAGGAAAAGAAATTGCTGATATAGTTAATTGGTTGACTAATGTTTCTAAGCCAGAAGATGGTAATAGAAAAATTAGAAAAATGAAAGATTTGGAACATATTATGTCTGCACCATTACCCGCAATTTGTATTAAAATTGCTGATGTTATTTGTAATTGTAAAGGAATGGTTGAAGTAGATAGAAAATATTCTAATGGAGAATTTTGTAAAAAATATATACCAGAAAAAATGATATTTTATAATTTTTTGACAAAATTAAAAATTCCTTATGATTTAAATTTAACACAATATGAGATTATTTTTTCTAAAATGCTCAAAGAATTAAAAGAAGTTTTAAATAAAGAATTGGAACTTCTTAATTAATTATACTTGACATTTATAAAAACTATGATATATTACTATCATAGTTTTTAATTTATATAAGAGAAATTTAATGATATACAAATATATGACAGAAGAAACACTTGATAGAATGTTAAGACTTTTAGGAAAAGAACTTATTACGATTTTACAAGATAATAGCGTAGTTCGTTATACTTATGGTGTTCATCCTGTTACTGGAGAATATGGTATTAATCCTTTAAAAATGGATGATGAACAATATTGTATTGCAGTAAAAGAATGTATTTTTAAATTATTTTATCAACTTGATTTTGATGAAATTGATAATATGTTATCAAATGAACAATTAATTGATGATATTAGATATTTCCAAAATGTCTATCATACTGATATTTGTAGTAACTAAAAGGATACTAAAATGAAAACTTATTTAGTTGGTGGAGCAGTTAGAGATAAATTACTTGGTAAAGAACCACATGATAAAGATTATGTTGTAGTGGGTTCAACTGTTGAAGAAATGTTATCACTTGGTTTTACACAAGTTGGTAAAGATTTTCCTGTATTTCTTCATCCTGAAACAGGAGAAGAATATGCTCTTGCTCGTACTGAAAGAAAAATAGGTGATAAGCATACTGATTTTTCTTTTGAATTTTCTTCTAATGTAACTCTTGAAGATGATTTAGTAAGACGTGATTTCACAATTAATGCAATGGCAATGGATATGGAAACAAGTGAAATCATTGATTATTTTAATGGAAAACAAGATTTAGAAAATAAAATTCTGCGTGCAGTAAGACCTGAAACTTTTATTGAAGACCCACTTCGTGTTCTTCGTGGCTGCCGTTTTGCTGCCCAATTAAATTTTGAAATAGCATCTGAAACAATGGAATTATTTAATCAAATGGTTAATGATGGTATGATTGAACATTTAACTGCTGAAAGAGTTTGGAAAGAAACTGAAAAGGCATTAACATTAGGATATAATTCGGAAAAATATTTTGAATTATTAAATGAATGTGGAGCTTTAAAAGTTTTGATGCCAGAAGTATATAGACTTGTTAATACTCCTGAACAAGTTAAATATCACCCATCAGGAAATACTTTTAAACATACAATGATTGCATTAACTAGAGTTCAAAACGAAGATTCTTTAACAAAATTTATTGTATTATGTCACGATTTTGGTAAAGGTGTTACACCTGTTGATATTTTACCAAAACATAGTGGGCACGATGAAAGAGGAATAGCTGAAATTGATTCTTTTTGTGATAGATTAAAAGTTCCTAATAATTATCGTGAATCTGCAAAAACATTTTGTAAGAATCATATGCGTATGGCTCGTTTTACTGAAATGAATGTTAAAAAGCAATATGATATGATTAAAGAACTTTCTAATAATTTTAAAGATTTAAATATTTTAGAAATTTATATCAAAGGTTTTTATGCTGATTGGACTGGTGAAAATGAACAAACAGCATGGAATGATATAAATGAAGCTAATGACATAACAAATGTTATTAGAAAAGTATTTAATATTATGTATGGTATTACTTTAAAAGATTTGCCAGAAAAAACCCAGGAAGATTTAAGTAAACAAAAAGGTGAAAAATTTGGTAAACTTTATCGTGATGCTATGATAAGTTATTTAAAGTTCAGATTATAAATTATCAAATTTAAGTGATAAATAATCCTTGAAAGAAATGCCTTATTGGGTTTCTTTCAAGGATTTAACTTGCTTTATAAGGAGATAATATTATGTCAAATGATTTAATATCACTTTGTGATACTTTTTTTAATAATAAAAATTCCTTTATTGGATTTAAAGATTTTTTCAATGATTTATCTAAATTTGATTTAAGCCTAACTGAAAAAGGTATTAAAGATTCATTTCCACCATATAATGTTTATACAAAAGATATTAATGTTGCTGATGAAAATGAAAAGCAACCAATATATATTAAACATACTTTTATTGAAATTGCTTGTGCAGGATTTAGAAAAGAAGAACTTTCAATAAAATTTGATGAAGATAGTTCAATTTTAACTATTGAAGGTGATGCTAAACATAAACCTGATATTGAAGATGTTAAATACTCTTATAAAGGTATTGCTACAAGATTATTTCAACGTCAATGGAAATTATCAGAAAAATTAAAATTTGTAAAAGCAACATATGAAGATGGAATTTTAAAAATTGAATTTGAACCAATAATGAAAGATAAAATAACTTCACTTCCTATTGATTAAAAAAGAGAGGAATTTCCTCTCTTTTTTAATAATTCTGTTAAACCTATTTTAACAGAATATATAATCAATTTGACATAAAGGGTGATAGTTTTATCTATCATTTTATTTATATCATAATATATATTTAAAAAGCAAAATAAATTTAATATTATAAATATGAGTGTTTTTTAAAGCCCACTTTACATAGTTTATATGGTGTTAATTCATTAACATATTTGAAATATTTTTCAAATTCATATATGGCTCTTTTCTTTTGATAAGGATATATTTTTGAATATACACCAGATTCTGTTAAAATATTAATTTCAGATTCATTATTTTTTTCTTCTACTAAAATAGTAATATAATCGTCTTTATAAGATAATTTTGAATTTGTTGATTTTGATTCTGCAATTATATTATAAGAAAAATTTATTTTATTAAGATTTTTTAAAATATCTTCTTTTTTTACCCAATTTAAAATATTATTATTTTTATTTTTTAATAAAAAATCATCTCCATCAACATTTTCAACAATAAAAATTGTATTTCCAAATCTTATATTATTACCTTTTTTAATCATATTGATTTTTCCTGAAAAATATTATATAAAGTATTTATGGATTTATTTTGGATAATAGTATGACATTTAATGAAATAATTGAAAGACAGAAAACTGCAAGATATGGAAGAATAAAAAGAATTTCTAATCCTAATGAAGAAGATTATATTATAATTGATAAACACTTGACAGCTTTAAATAAAGATGGTACATTAAAGACATTTACAGAAGAAGAATTGTTAGCAAATGATTGGGAGATATATTAATGCCTAAATGTGAATTTTGTAATAAAATATTGAAAACTGATAAAGGATTTCAAAATCACATGTGTGAAAAGAAAAAAAGATTTGTTTATTTTAATGAACCTGCATTTTATGTATGGTTGTTGGTTTGCAATTTATTTAAAATAAGAATTCCAGATGATGATAATGAAAAAAAACTTGCATTTATTAATGATAGTTTTTATACAAAAATTGCTAATTTTACAGAATGGGTTTTAGATATGGATGTTGTAAATTTGCATGGTTATTTAAGTTTTCTTAAAAAAAATAATATTAAAATTAATAATTGGATAGATAGTCATATTTATAAAATTTATCTTGAAGATTTTATAGAAAAAGAACCTGTAAGTATTGCTATTAAAAGAAGTGAGGACTATCTTTTAAATCAAAAAGTTACATTAGATACAATATCTTCAAATAAATTAATGTTGGCTATTAAATATGGTAGAATTAGTAAAAAATATTTAGAATATAAAAATTTTGATATTAAATCAAAACTTGATGAAGGTCAATGGAAAGCAATAAAAAATATGATTTTATCAGTAGAAGATAGAATAAATGAATCATTAAGTAAAAGAGGATAAATTTGACTTATATAATTCCTGATTTAGATATTGATATTTCACAAAAATCAAGAGATGTAATGCTTAAATCATTGCATCATATACCTGCATCTAAAATTAATGATAAAGGTATTTTTCCACATGGTGTAGGTATATATTTTTGTGATATACCTCAAGATAGATTAACAGGTTTATCCGCAATAGATTATAAATGTGCAGAAGAAGATTTAGGATATATTAAAATGGATTTTCTTCATAATACAATATATGATAATTTTAATTCACGACAAGAAATTATAGATATTGTTAATAAAGAACCTAATTGGAATTTATTATATAAAAAAGAAATTGTTGAACAATTACCGCATATTAATAATTATTTTACATTGTTGAATCAATTACCTAAAATTGATTCAATTGAAAAATTAGCTATGTTTATTGCTATTATTAGACCTGGTAAAAAATATCTTATTGATAAAGTTATTAATAATAGTTGGGATTCAATTAATGATAAAATATGGATAAAAGAAAATACAGGGTATCAATATAAAAAATCTCATGCAATTGCATATGCTTTATCTATTACTGTTGCTATGAGTAATTTTAATTAAGTCATATAGCCTTTTGCCATCCAATTTAAATTAACTGCATTAAATGACGAATCATCTGAAGACCACATTGTAAAATATGTTGGTTGCTTTGATATAACAGAAAGAATACCTTGCCAAGTTCCAGAATAAGATAAACCATAAATAGAATAATTTGTATCTCTAAACGGAATTAAAAATGTATGTTGTGTTGAAGTTGCTGCATTATTATCATATCTTCCTTGTTCAACCCAACCATCAGAATATTTTACCCACCAATCCATACCAGAAGAATAAGTATCAATTATATGTCTTTGAGATTCTAATGTAGATAAACGAGATTCAATTTGTGAAATAGTTGTATTTATATTTGTTATTTGTTGATTAATAGCTGATAATTGAGCAGATATATTTGAATCTAAAGATGAAATAGATTGATTTACAATATTAATAGAATTATTTAAATTATTTGTTAATGTTGTATTTAAATTTTCTATTGTAAAATTTAAATTATTAATTGTATTATCTAAATTATCAACTCTTGTAATTGGCAATTTACTTGTATCTGACATATTAACCTCTTTATAGGTATTTAATAAATACCTATAAACCTTAAAATTAAAAAATTTTTTTGTTGACATTTAATTTTTTTGATGTATATTCCTCATATAAAGAAAATTAAAATAATTTATGGAGTCAAAAAATGGCAAAAGGATACAAAATTGTTGATGTAAAACCTGATGAGGAATATAAAGCAGATTACCGCCGTTCTGGTGACTCTAAATCTGTCAAAAAAATGGTAAAACGTTATCACAAAAAAGTTCGCTCTTTTGTTAAAAATGAAATTAATAACCTCATTGGTTAAAAATCCAAGTAAACAATTGTTTACTTGGATTTAGATAAATCAAGTAAATCAATAAATTTAGATTTATATTTTTTATCTTCTTCAGATAATTCGTCATCTGATTTTGTTAAATATTCGTCAAATACATATGTTAAATATTGTTTAATTTCTTTTTCTGGGTTTTTGATTTCATTACATGTATAACCATCCTTTATAGAAGGAATGCTTAATTCACCTTTGATTGTTTTTAAATCATAACATAAAAAATTATCTATTATGATTTTTAAAGGTGTTTTAAATTTATATGTTATATTTTTATATTTAAATTTTTTAATAGGGTATGTTTTCATATTTTAATCCAAGTGTATAATTTTTCTCTTTATACGCTTTTCTGAAAGATTTTTCAATTTTATTCCTTCAAATCCCTGCATAATAATATAATCATTGTTATTTAAATATTTTTTACAATAATCAAATTGTTCAAAGATATTTTGATAATAAATTGAAATTGGAAGCGTTGGTTCTTTTTTCCACCAATTATCAGCCAATCTAATAAATCTTTCTCTATCCATATATTTTAAATCATCTAAATAATAAAATGAAATATAATTTTTTGAAACTGATTGAATTAAACATACAAATGTAGTATCTGTTTTTTTATTATAAATTTCTGTTAAATATGGATATTTTAAAATCATTAGTTTTCCTCATTTTTATAAAATTATTTATACTTGACTTTTTTGTTTTTTAGATTATAATAAAAAATATAATAGTAGTTACTGGGGTTAAATAAATGCTTAATGAAAAAATTACCAAAGAAGATTTTTTTAAATATCTTAATCTTATAAGAAGAAATTTAGAAATAATTTCTAAAATTTATTCAGATAGTTATCGTACTATTGATATTATTAATCTTGATGAACTTTTATGCGAGCCTTACCGAATAATTGAAAAATTATTTTTCACAACTGATGAACTTGATATTATTTCATGGTATATTTTTGAATATACTGAAGGCAAAATGAAAATTTATGATAATAATGGTATGATTGCTGATATTGTTGATGATGAAGCATTATGGGAATATTTAAATAGGAGATATGAATAATGGATATTCAAAATATTATTGCAAATATGGTTGAAACTATTAAATTTAGTAAAAAAATTAAATTTAAAACAATTAATTTAGAAAATATAGCCTTACATGAAGCTCAAATTAATTTAAAAAATTTCTTGAAAAATGCTTCTGTAAATGATAAAAAAGATGCATATAATTATACTAATTTTGCATTAAATAAATTAGTAGAAGAAAAAGAAATTTTTAAATTTTTTAATAATGATAATAAAACAGGTTTTATTATTCAACCATCAGCATATACAGATATGTCTGAAATTGAACAATATACACTTATAATTCTCGATGATTGTAAAGATATTATTGCATAATAAGGAGAATAACATTGAGTTTAATAACAATTGGAAATGTTAATTATAATATTTCACTAACATCTCAATCTAATGCTGAATTGGGTGAAGGAAATCGTGGAAGAATTTGGTATGAAAAATTAACAATGTATGTTGATAAAGATTTACCAGAAGAATTGAAAATTCAAACATTATATCATGAACTTGCTCATGGAATATGTGAAGAAACGTCTTTTAATGGAATGTTAATGGATAAACTTGGTGAAAATGGATATGAAATTTTTATTGATTCATTAGGAAAAGCAATATATAACATGATTCATATGAATGATATGAATTTAGTTGAAGACTTTATTAGAAAAGAAAAATAAGATAAATTATAATAAATTTAGAAACGGAGATAAAAAGGTCTCCGTTTCTTTTTTATAAATATTATTATCAATAAGGAATAAACAAAGATGCAAAGAATTGATATATTTGTAAAAAAAGGATATTACTTCAATCTTTCTTCAGGTATGACAGGAGACAAATGGAATATGCCCATGTATAATAAAGATATTAAATTATTTAAAGGTATTGAAAATAAGGTTCAATTTTCAGTTCGTGACCATGATAGAAAAGCATATCCTTTGAGAGATAAAAAATTATATTTAAATATAATTAATCAAAAATTAAATACTAAAATTATTAAAGAATTATGGTGTTTAGATGCATATAAAGGAATTTATGAAGTTACTTTTTCTGAATCAGAAATGAAAAATTTTGAACCAATGACTTATACTGCTACTGTGTATGCTAAAAATTTAGAAGGAGAAGATGATTTATTATATTCAGGAACAGATTGGAATCCTGTATTTTATATACAAGTTTTAGAAGGTGTTTTAGATGTTTATAAACCTTCTGTTAAATTAAATCCTGAAGAATTTTTACATAATTTTTATATTAGTAAAAAAGATGGTCAACGTTATGATTATTATGTGTCATCAAGAATAAAAGCAGATGAAACAGATTGGCATACAGCTTCTATTACAGTTGAAGATTATTTTTTAGGCACAGTTACTATGGAAGGTTCAATGGAATCAAATCCGTTAGATACAGAATCTGATTGGTTTCCAATTGATACACATGAATGGAAAGATGATGATAAGGTAAAAGGTGAAACCATTCAATTTAATAATCAAATAAATTTATTATGGATTAGATTTAAATATACTATAAAATCTGGAAATTTTAAGGGTAAAATTACTGAAATATTGTATCGTAATTAAAATTGTTTATAAGGGTATTTATTAAATACCCTTATAAAGGAATAGTTATGTCAGATACAAGTAAATTGCCAATTACAAGAGTTGATAATTTAGATAATACAATTAATAATTTAAATAATACTATTAATGATATAAATTCGGATATATCTGATTTAAACACTTTATTAAATTCTGAAATTTCAAATATTGAATCTAATATTAACAATTTAAACATTTCTTTAACAACAAATATTAATAATGTAGATTCAAAAATATTACCTGGTGATTTATGTTATTCATTAAGAACTGAAAAAACAGGTTGGTTATTATGTAATGGTCAAGCTGTTTCAAGAACAACATATGCTGATTTATTTGCCGTAATTGGTACTAAATTTGGTAGTGGTGATAATAGTACAACTTTTAATGTTCCAAATTATTCTGGTAAATTTTTACAAATGGATACTTCTAAATCAATTGGTACTAATGTATCAGCAGGATTGCCCTTTATTGATTTATATCAACGTGTTGACTCTACATCGGCTTCAACAGCAGGTACTAATTCTACTGTTACTTCTATATGTGGTACAGATGGTGCAACACCAGGTTCTTCAAATACTTCTGGTACTGATGAGTATATGATTAATATTGCAAATGTTGCTAATACTGTTAAATCACATTATTTATATAAAAGTTCTATATATGGTGCAAATTCTACCGTGCAGCCACCTGCTTCTATTGTTAATTATTTTATCAAATATTAAAGTCTTGAATGTTTGGTATTTCTAATCCAAAAATTGTAATTTCCACCAGTATTGAATCCTTTGAAATGTGAAGGTCTTCCATAGCGTTCATATGTTTGGTATATTTGTTGATTTAATGTAATAGCTAATGCAGCTCCACTATAATTTGGTTTTGGATTAACAAATACTAATGAATAATCACCTTTTTTTGTAGTTACATACCATTTATCTTTATTTTTATTATAATGTAATGTTCCAATAGGTCTTTTCCAACGATTGATATTTTCAGAATTTCCAAATAAAATTAATGGATTTAATTTTATAATTGAATCCATACAAGCTAAATCGCCATTGTTACCAACAGTTGAAGTTGGTTCTTTATTTAAATATAAAATTGTATTATTAATTTCAGACCAATTATTATTAATTTTATTATATAATTGTTGTAACATTAAAGCAGTAGCATATTTCCCATTAGATAAAATATATTCCTCTGGTTTTATTGATTCTACCAATTGAGCACCATTTATAAATAAACCATATGTTTCATTTGGAACTGAAAAAATATAATTATTATTTTCATCCATCAATTTAATAGCTGCTTTTAATATTAATGTAGTATTAAATTGTGCTGTCACCCAAATTCTAACTACATTATCATCAATTTTTTCTATATTTGCTGAAGCATTTTTAATATCAGAAGTTGTACCAAATTGTGATTGTGTAAACGTATTATTAATTAAATTAACTTTTATAACATATCCATATTTTTCATCTTGTTCGGATAACATTAAAGCAATATGTCTAATTTCATTTTTGCGAACATATAAACTAAATGTATATGGAGTTCTTAATTCATTATAAAAAAGATATTCCATACTATGTTCAGTATTTTCAACGGTTGCTGTCATTTTTGTTGCAGGATTATAAGGAAAAACAATTGTTGATTCTTTATTAAGATTGCAATGATTTTTATTCCAAGCATTTTGAGTAAAATCTTCTGAATATAGAAAATAATTATATTTTCTATAATATTTTGCATAAAAATCTCCATTATTACCTATTTCTGATGTTGGTAATTTTTTTTCGCTTTTATATAAAATTCCATCAACTTCTTCCCATTTGTTAGAATTTTTTCTAAAAAGTTTTCCATCAGTTGAAGATTTAATAGTATCTAATGGATGTAAAAAATTAATTGAATTTTCCATTGTTTTCCTATATATTTTGATAAGTTATACTAATATTTACCCTTTTGATTAATATTTTAGATATTGACATAATGTATTTTTTAGTGTAATTATGGTAAATATGAATACAACAACTTAAAAAGGTTATATGAAAATATTGAAATTAATTGGGTTTGTTGTTTTATCTTTATGTATCTTTATATCTCCTGTTAGCTCAAATACCAAGAGTAATACAGGAACAAAGATAGAAAGTAATGTTCAGGTAAGTGACCTTCAAACTCAAAAGAAAATAACAATATTAAATACCCTTGAAAAAGAGAATTTAATATTAACCGAAGTAAAGAAGTTGAGGAAAGATAAGCAGGAAGATGTGGTATGTCTTGCTTTGAATATGTACCACGAAGCTCGTGGTTCATCGGTGAAAGACCAAATTGCTACAACATATGTTGTTTTCAACAGATATGAAAATGGTAATTATCCTCTAACTTTGGTGAAAAATGAGCGTAATCTCTGCAATATCATTTTTGATAGATGGCAATTTTGCTGGACAAATGGTAATGTAATACCTAAACCAAATATTAAATTATATGGTGAAAAAATTGCATGGGAAAAAGCACAAAGATTAGCATTAGAATTGTATAATAATCCTATACATAGAAAAATGGCTTCTGAATTTAAATTACAACATTATGTTGTAACTCCATTATTACATGATAAGCATAGACCTAAATGGATTAATAAAAGACAATTAACAATTCAAATTGGCAAACATTCTTATATGTCATTAAAAGAAAACATTAAAAATACAAAAGAAAATCAAATAAAATATAAGAATATTATTAATCATGCTTATTATTCTATATATGGAAAAATTGATGAAAATGTAAAACCCAAATTGTCTAAAATTAAGTAAATATCAATAGATATACTTAAAGGATAATATATGAGTTTACAGCAATATCAATGGAGAATTAAGCCAAATAGATTATATGTTGTAAGAAAATTAAACAGTTTAGTTTCTAATCAACAAATTGAACCAAACATTATGGTTAATGGTAAAGTAAACATTTATGGTTTAAATTCAGACGAAAAACCAACATTAATTGATGAAATGTGTTTACCTATTGTTAATCATAATGTTTCTGGTTTTGCTTCATTTGAAATTATTCCCACATATTTATACTGCCGTGGTGAAGCTGAAGATATTATCCTTACTGGTATTGAAGTATTAGAAGATTTAGGAAATTTACAAGGATAATATATGGTAAAATTATTCCAATATGTTAATTATATAGATTATAATGAATTAATTAATAAACCATTAATTAATAAAGTTGTTGTTGAAGGTGATAAATCGTTAGCTGATTATGGTATTCAACCAGCTGGTAATTATGCTCATTTAAATGAAAATGGAAAAATACCATTAGAAGAATTAGATGATTCTTTATTAGGAAATTTACAATTTCAAGGCGTATGGGATGCTCAATATAATAATCCTCAATTACCTTTGACACCAACTCAAAAGGGGCAATATTGGATTGTATCAAATGGTGGTGTAAGATTTGGTATTACTTTTAATACTGGTGATTGGATTGTTGCGACTGATACAACTTGGCAAAAAGTTGATAATTCAGATGCAGTAACTTCTGTTAATGGTAAATTAGGAAATGTTGTTTTAACTTCTAATGATATTAATCATAATGATGAAACAGTTAGTGAAGCTATTGATTCAAAACAAAATAAATTAACTGCTGGTAAAAATATTATTATTGAAAATGATGTTATTTCAGCCGAATTTAATACTGCAATTATTGATTATAATTTAACATATAATAAACCTTCTATTAATGGTGTTGAATTAATTAATGATAAAACATTAGAAGATTTTGATATTCAAAGAACTATTAAAGCTGGAAATAATGTTTATTTAACAAAATCCGAATCAGACAAAATGTCTGATACAATTAATGTTTATGATGCATCAGAAACAAGAAAAGGTGTTTCTGAAATTGCAACTCAAGCAGAAATAACTGCTGGAACAGATGATTTTAGATATATTACACCAAAAAAATTAAAAGTTGTAAAAGATGAAATTGATACATCTATTCAAAATCAATATGATACTTTACATAGTGAAATAATTGAAGAATCACAAAGAGCAATTAGAGCAGAAAATTCACTTTTATCTGAAATTCAATCAGAAGAATTGAGAGCATCAACAGCAGAAACAAATATTAATAATGATTTAACATCTCATAAAAATAATACAAATAATCCACATAATGTAACTGCGGAACAAATTGGATTGGGTAATGTTAATAATACATCTGATTTAAATAAACCAATATCAACAGCTACACAATCTGCATTAAATTTAAAAGCAAATATTGCTGATTTATCAACTGTTGCAACTTCTGGTTCATACAATGACTTAACAGATAAACCAATTATTCCAACAAAAACTTCTGAATTAACAAACGATAGTGGTTTCTTAACAAATATTCCTTCGGAATATATTGATAATACAGAATTAACAGCCGAATTAACAAATTATTTAACAAAAACAGATGCATCATCTACATATGCAACTAAATCAACAACTTTAGCTGGTTATGGAATTACTGATGCATATACTAAAACTGAAGTTGATTCAAAATTATCATTAAAAGCAGATAGTTCATCTATTCCAACAAAAGTATCTGAATTACAAAATGATTCAGATTATGTAACATTAACAGAATTAGCTGAATCTGATTATGTAACTAATACACAATTAACTACTAAATTAGGAGAATATGTAACATCAACAGAATTTAATTCTGAATTATCAAATAAGCAAGATTTATTAACTTTTGATAATGTACCAACATTAAATTCAAATAATCCAGTAACTTCTGATGGAATTAAATCTTCATTAGATTTAAAACAAGATTTATTGACTGGTAACAATGGAGAAGTTTTGTATCATAATGGACAATCTGTAGTATCACAATCAATTTTAAATGAAGGTATGATTGTATTAAATGATACTGATTTAAATACATGTAAAAATAATGCTCCTTCTTTTGAAGAAGTTTTTAATAATTGGAAAAAATTTTCACATTTAAATGGTGTTGATAATGCTAAACCTGAAGAAATGACTGCTTGGACATATTCAGAAGAAAATAATACAATTGTTCAACCTTTAAATACAGAATCTTATTGTGGCTTTATTAGTCCAAAATCTTATTCAAATTATGATATAACTGTTAGATTATATTCTACTGGTGCAGATGATGACGTTATTGGTATGGTTGCTGCCTTTGCTATTGATTCAAATGGAAAAGAACATACATTATCATTTTTAAGAACACCTTGGAATAATTCAGGTACATATAAATGGGTATGTAAATTAGACCATTGTGTTTATGATATTGGTTCAACAACTTATGACCAATATATTTTAGTGGATAAAACAAATACCATTACAATTCCTTCTGGTGCCTCGGCTGCATGGAATACTGCAACCATTGGAACTGGAACTGTTATTAATATGAATCGTAATGGTAATATAATAACTGGAACTTGTTCACAATTTAATTCTTCAGATTTAGATTTAAATACAACAATTACAATAGATTTGGATTCATTATCTGCAACATATCCAATATTAAATATATTTAAAGGTTCTTCTTCTTGGGGATATAGTACATTTTCACAACCTAATTCAATGTATGAAAATATTTCTGTTACTGACCCTGATGGATATATTTTTGATATTAAAAATAATCAAGTTTTACAATATAATAATTCTTCAAAAACATGGGTTGCAATAAGTGGTGTAACACCAATTGATTCAATTGGTGCTGGAAGAATGTCTTATAATAAAACAACTGGAAAATTATTTTATTGTACAGGAAATGAAGTTTTTCAAATAGCCACTAATACTGATATTTAATAAATATTTTTATAAAATATTTTATAAGGAAAATAAAATGATTCAAGGAACAAAAATTTATAGTGTATCTGTAGCTAATGCTGCTGGTTCTGCAAATGAAGAAAAAGGATTTTTAGATAATAAAAAAGTATCTGATTATTCTGATTTTGATATTTCTGCACAACCAGTTGAAGGTGAAACATTAGAACAATATAAAATTAAAGCTCGTGGATTAGTTAGATATAATCAAATGTGCTTAAATTTACAACAAGGTTTAGATTGGTTAGGTGAAGTTGTAACAACAGGAGCAAATCATATTACTCCACCAACAAAAATTGAATTTAAAATTGCTTATACCCAACCAGATGGCTTATTTGTAGAAGTTGATTCTTCCGAATATGAAGAAGATGATGATATAGTTAAAACAAGAGATGGTCGTGTTTTCTTTAAAGGTGTTAAAGCTATTAAAAGATTAATTGCAAAATCATTAGTTGATGACTATACAGTTATTGCTAATTATTTTGATAATACTAAAACTCCTTCAGGAAATCCATATGGTTGGCAATTAAAAGAATTAATTGTTAAAGGTCCAAGTGCAGATTTATCAACAGCAGAAGCATTGGTAACAGTAACTGAAATTGTTAATAATAATTAATTAAAGGTTAATAATGGCAATTCAAATTAAAATTAGACGAGATACTACCCAAAATTGGTATGAAATTAACCCTATTTTAGCTGATGGTGAAATGGGTATTGAACATTTAGACAATGGTAAAAATAAAATTAAAATCGGTAATGGTGTAGATACATATTCTAATTTAGAATATTTTGCAGATGCCATTTCATATTTAGATATATTAAATAAACCTCAAATTAATAATATTGAATTAATAGGAAATGTATCATTGGCTGATTTAGGAATTCAGCCTGTTGGTAGTTATGCTTCATATGAAGATGTTGTTAATGGTTTAGCATTAAAAGCTGATATTGATAATACTTATACTAAAGCTGATATTGATACTTTTTTTAATAATTTGTTAAAAATACCTGCTATTGAAGACCAAGATGGAAAATATTTAAAAGTAAATCAAGGTGAAATTGTATGGTCTAATATTGATGGAGATATTGTATCAATTGATACATTAAATGAAGAATTAGCCAAAAAAGTTGATAAAATTGATGGATATTCATTAATTTCAATTTCTGAATTACAAAGATTATCAACTGTAACTAATTATGACGATGCTCCAATTAAAGAAGATTTAGAATTATTAAAAGCAGAAGTTGATACAAAAGCATCTATAAATTCATTAGATAATTATGTATTAAATGAATCATTAAATGATAAATTACAAAGTTATGCTTTAAAATCTGATATTTCAAGTAAAGCAAATGCAAGCGATTTATCAAATCATATTAATAATACGTTAAATCCACATAATGTAACAAAAGAACAAGTTGGTTTAGGTAATGTTAATAATACATCAGATATTAATAAACCAATATCAATTGCTATGCAAACAGCATTAAATGAAAAACAACATGTTTTATCAACAGGATATGGTATTTCTATTAATGAAGATAATGTTATTACTAATACTGTTCCTAATGTTCAATCAGATTGGAATGTTATAGAAGGTAATGCTGCAATTTTAAATAAACCTAATTTATCAACTGTTGCAACTTCTGGTTCATACAATGACTTAACAGATAAACCACATATTCCAGTTGATTATATATTACCACCAGCAACACAAACAGACTTAGGTGGTGTAAAAGTTGGTTCTGGATTGGTTACAACTTCTGATGGTACATTATCTGTTGAAGTTGCAGTTGGAAATTATAATGATTTAATTCATAAACCTTCTATTGGTGGTATTACATTAATTGAAGGTCAAACAGCAGAAGATTTAGATTTAGCAACTGCAAAAGCAACTCAATCAGAATTAAATTTAAAAGCTGATATTACATATGTTGAAGATAATTATGTTAAAAAATCTGATTTAGAATTAGACTTAAATAATAAAGCAGATAAATCAACAACTTTAGCTGGTTATGGAATTACTGATGCATATACTAAAACTGAAGTTGATTCAAAATTATCTTCTGTATATAAAT
>ENA-ORKV01000159-ORKV01000159.1-human-gut-metagenome-genome-assembly--contig:-NODE-159-length-90544-cov-5.879912_pt1 | contig 90544 bp, 108 predicted proteins | sample MGYA00243058_ERZ508805 | MGnify/ENA primary metagenome ERZ508805 (study PRJEB26277, sample SAMN04329770) | human gut metagenome | biome: human-associated habitat | host: Homo sapiens | place: USA...
TCAAAACCTTTTTCATAGTGAACTAGTCCAGTAATATTTTCAAGCTTATTTCCATTTGGATCTGTTACATTTAAATACAACTCTGGAGTACCATCCTGTGTTGTATATTCAAAATCATTTGTATCAATAACAAAATATATGTTATAACTTCTTGTTGTTTTTTCTACATTTTTTGAATTACTAGCAGTGAGTGTTGCATGTGCACCAGTTGAATCACTAACATCAGTTCCACCTTTTTTTAATTCATTTTGAGTAATACCAATGTTAATTGCTTTATCAATTTTAAATGTTAATAAATCAGTTGTAGCTGTTATTACATTAACATCTGATGAACCACCTGTTCCCCCTTGGGCTTTAAAGTATGCATATGTTGCACCCACTACCAAAGTAATTAATGTTAAAACCCCAACTATACTTAATAACATTGTTTTTTTCATTTCTTTATTCATAATCTAATCTCCACATTATACAATATAAAATATAACTTATAAAAGAACAAAATACAGCCATATATTAACGTATAAAAATTTTTGTTTATTCTCCATACGTTGAAAAAGTAAATTCCACCCCATTACATCATTAATATGGAGCTTACAAATTGAAATAAAAAAATGTTAAGGTTTTTTCTTAACATTCTATTTTTTAACACTTTTAATATCTTGTAACTCAAATCTATATTTTTGTTTTATATCTGGATATTTTTCATGGTCAACTTCACTTAAGAACATATCATAATCCCTTACATATAAAGTATTTTCACCATATAAAGCTCTATATACAACCATCTTTTTATCAGTTTCACTATTTATAGCAACATCTAAAACTAAATATAAATCACCTTTAAAATGTTTATAAACTCTATTTAATTCTAGCTTTCTCATAAATTATGCTGCTGTAAAGCCTCCATCAATTGGCACAATGGCACCAGTAATAAATGAAGCATCATCACTAAGTAAATAACAAATTAAATTAGCAATTTCAGTATCTTTACCAAGTCTACCAACAGGAAGTTGATTTGCCATAGCATCTTTTGCTTCTTTTGGAACTTCTGCAAGTATTGGGGTATCAACATAACCTGGTGCCACAGCATTAACTCTGATATTATCACGAGCATAAGTTAAAGCAAGTGACCTAGTCATTTGATTTATAGCACCTTTACTAGCTGAATAAGCAAAACTCATCGTCGTACCAACTAAACCATACATTGATGAAGTATTAACAATGGCACCTCCGCCATTTTTAAGCATTTCGCTAATGACATATTTATTCATTAAAAATATTCCTGTTTGGTTAACCCCAATAACTTTATTCCATTCATCAACACTAACTTCATGAGCTTTATTAGGACCTCCCCCAATACCAGCATTAGCAACTAAAAAATCAATATGGCCAAATTTTTCTATAATATCATTCACACTTTTTTGTACATCTGTATCACTAGAAACATCACATCTAATACCCAATGCATCATTATTTAATGTTTTAGCTATCTCACTAACATCTTCATTCCAATCCACTAAAACAACTTTAGCGCCTTCACTTAATAATTTTCTAGCTGTAGCAAGACCAATACCACTTGCACCTCCAGTAATTACTGCCACTTTTCCATTAAACATATTTTAATCACTCCTTCATTTATTATGTCTAACTTTTATTTTTTTAAACTACTTTCTCCCGTTTTATAATCTATTTCTATACCATTTTGAATATTATAAACAAATACATTAAATAAAATACCTTCACCATTATCTTCAACAGATTTAGCTTCTATAATAACACCTGTTGCAAGCAAATTATCATTTTTATATACTGGTGTTACCCTATAAAGAACATGATTACTAGTACTTTTAATATAATCAGCAACTTTATTTTCAAAATCAAGCATACCTTTTGTATTCATTTGTCTCGTACAAGTAATTAAATTTTTTTCATTAGCATTCTCACCAGTTAATTGATAACCAATTAAATGACACCTATTATACAGGTATTTTCCATCAACAATATCATACTTTATAGTATGCCACCCTGAAGGTTTAATCATTCCAATTGAACCTCTTTTTTCCGTAGGCATTAAATCTACCCCAATATTAGCAAACGCGCTACCTGCTCTTCCTAAACTATCAAGTTCACTATACTCTTCAAAAGATTTAGATGTATCAATTTCTTCAAAAACAGGAATATTACCATTAAGTTCAATATAATTATAACCTGTAAATTTATCTATATCAGATATATCATATTTAATGTTAGTAATATCATTATTATTAACATAAGCACTACTATTATCAGTATAATAAGTATAAATACCAATAATAAGTGCTAAAGCCAAGCTTGATAAAAGCATACTTATATTTCTTTTTTTTCTTTTCATTTTCTACCCTCTAAATTAATTATATAGCATTTTTAGCTAATTTCAAGCAAAAATATAGCTATTTTTGTCAAAATGTGTCCATAAGTGGCTTGTAATTTTTTTATATTATGGGATAATATATCCGAGGTGTAAAGTATGGCTGTTTATAGTTATCAAGAATTACAAGAAAAAATTGCAAAATGCAATAATGATGACCTATATTATAGAATATGTAGAAATATTAAAAAAATAAGAAAAGAAAAGTACAGAGAATTTAAAAAGCTAGGTTCAAACAGTACAATTAATCCTTATACTACAGAAAATATCGCAGCTTTATTAGATTACAATCATACACACTACAAAAGATTTGAAAGTGAAAATGATTCTACTAAGAAAATGCCATTAAAGAAAATAGTTCTATTATCTATAATACTAGAAACTTCTATTGAAGACTTAATGAAATAACGTTTCAAAATTTGAAACGTTATTTTTATTATCTTGTTCTATTTCTATAATATTCTTCTAAAGTAATATCTTGCTCATATAGTTCCTTAGCAAGTTCTAAACCAACAAACCTATAATGCCAAGGTTCAAAGTTATAGCCAGTAATATTTTCTTTACCTTTAGGATATCTAAGAATAAAACCATATTTCCAAGCATTATCTTTAAGCCAAATAGCTTCTTTATCCTCTTCTTTAATATCATCATTATATATACCATTTTCATAAATTGCAAAATCAACAGCTAAACCAGTTTGATGTTCTGATGCTCCAGGTAAAGCAATTAACTTATAAGCTTCATTTTCCTTTTCAGAAATTAATTTATCAAGTATCATTTGTTGATAAGCACTACTTCTAAAAGCACTATCAACAATTATAACTATACCACTTTTATTAGCATCATAAATTAGTTTTTCAATATATGGTTTTACTTCCATTCTAAGCATAGGTTTTATATTATCAATTAAATAATTATGAAAATTATTATCATTATTATCAACAATATACATATTCTTAGGAATATAATCTATACTTAACATATTTTCTTTATTAACTAAAACATCAATACTTAAATCATCCATAAAGCACTTCCTTTATTATTATATGAAAATTAAAACCTAACGTTATAGTTAGGTTTTATATTATTTATTAGGATCAACAATTATTTTAACTGCTGAATCTTTACCACTTGTAAGTCTTTCATAAGCTTTTTGAACACCATCTAGAGGTACAATATCATCAACAAACTTCATAGCATTTAACTTTTTATTAGCTATTAAATCAATACAAGCTTTAAATTCATCATAAGTATAAGCAATAGCACCTTGAACAACTAATTCTTTCATAACAGCCATAATTGTATAAGTTGGAACAGCATCCATAGCAACACCAACTAGAACTACAATTCCACCTGGCTTAACCATTGAAAGAGCACTATTAACTGCAGCACTATTACCACAGCATTCAATAACAACATCGAAACCACCATTAGTTTTAGCCATCATATCTGGTACTAAATTTTCATCTAAAGCGTTTTGCCATTCATCAGCAACACCAAGTTTAACTGCTTTTTTCCCTCTTTCTTCATTAGTTTCAGTAACAACTACTCTACTAGCACCTTCAAGTTTAGCAAACATAGCACTAACAAGACCAATAATACCTCCACCAATAACTAAAACATCATCTCCAACAGCAATTCTTCCTAAATGAGCTGCATGAAGACCAACCGCCGTAGGTTCAACCATAGCAACTTCTTCATCTTTCATATTATCAGGAACTTTAATAACCATATCACTTCTAACTGCAATACGTTTTGTAAGTCCTCCAGGATTATTAATTGAAAGTCCAACAGCTTCACTCCAAGTTGCATTACAATATTGTACTTCACCTTTACGACAAGCTTCACATTTACCACATGGAGAAATAGGAAGTGCAGTAACTCTATCACCAACTTCTAAATCAAGTCTATCTCCAGGGTCAACAACTCTACCACAAAATTCATGTCCCATGACTAATCCTTTAGGTTCTCCATTAACCCAATAATGAATATCAGAACCACAAATACCAGTCTTTAAAACATCGATTATAACTTTTTTACCATCAGCTTTAGGTTCTTCAATTTCTTTAATTTCAAATTGTTTAACGCCTTTAATTGCACATGCTTTCATAACAACATCTCCTTACCATATAGCCATTATAACACTTTTTAAAATAAAATAATACTATATAAAAAAATAATTTACAAATTAATGTAAACTATTTCTTTATTGTAACAACATGAGGATATGGTATTTCAATTCCTTCTTTATCAAATCTTTTCTTAATAATATAATTTAAATTATACATATTTTCAAAAGTATCTCCATTATTCTCTCCCCAAACCCAAGCTCTAATACTAATTGATGAATCATTCCAACTAGCAACTCTAACCTTTGGAAATTCAACATCTTTATTTTTTCCTTTAGGATTTGGATGATACATCTTACACATTTCTTCTTTAATTATATTCATTGCTTTATCAACATCAGATTCATAAGATATAGTAAAATCAACTAATTTCATATTTTCATTATCTGAATAGTTAAAATTCTCAATAGTATAAGAGTTCATTTGACTATTAGGAATAATAACTCTTCGATTATTAATAGTTCTAATAATTGTATGTCTCATAGTAATATCTTCAACAGTACCACTAACACCTTGATTTGAACATTCTATAAAATCACCAACTTCAAAAGCATCACCTATAACAAGTGCAAAGCTTCCAAAAAAATCCTTTAAGCTTTCTTGAGCAGCAAGTCCTAAAACAACTGAACCAATTCCTAGTCCTGATAACAAAGTAACAGAAAATTTATGAAAAGCATCAAATTGTCCTAAAGCAAGAAGTATCATAAGTCCATATAATACTAATTTTTTTATTCTTTTTATAAACATAAGTAATGTTGTAACATTTTTCTTTCTTTTTCTTCTAATAGTTCTATCAATTAATTTATCTAAAACTGTATTAACAACCATAGTAACTATTACTATTAGAATAATAGCAATAAATTTATCAAGATACTTATCTAAAAATTCTTTCATATTATACCACCACTATAATAATATCAAAATTTCAAAAAATTTGCAATTCTTAAAAATTATGTTATAATAATAATCACCAAACGGGGGATTTTATGAATTATTTAAGTATTGGTACAAATAGTTTATCAGCGGATTTATTTTTAGAAATCAAAAATTCTGATGGCGTTAAACCTATCGGAGGTCTTTGGGCTACAATCTATGACAATAGATATTCAAATTATAATGAATGGGTTGAATATTTATGTTATCATCCACACATTCTTTTTTATCATCAATTTAATGATCCATACTTACTTCCAGCCATCCATTTCACATTAAAAGATGACAGTACTATTTTTGTTATTGATAGTATAGAAAAAATTAATTATTTAAAAAGTAAATATCCACGTAACAACTGGATTGATTACGAAAAGATTTCAAAAGATTTTGATGGAATATTCGTTGATATAAATGCTTTAAGAAGAATAGATCTTCATAGATTCAAAAATATTATAGACTCATTTTCAGTTAGCACATTAGTATTGTTTAATTTAAATTGTATAAAATATTATCAAAGAGCTTCAATAGATCTAACAGAAACTGATTTTGAAAATCCATATGAATTTCCAGAATATAAAATAACTATTGAAGAAGAAAAAAATGAAATTGATACTCCGTGTGTTGAAGTCCAATCACTTATTGAAATAATTAAAAGATATATAATAGATAACAATATTGAAATAAATTATGAAAATTGTGAAATAATAAAAAAAATCTTTCAAGGTGCAATCAATGAAGCTTTAAAATTTCATGATATACCTAAGAAAGATATGTTACTTATAAGAAAAGTGTTTAATCAATTTTAAGCACTTTTTTTATTATAATACTAAAAACATATGCTACAATCATCATAACAACTACAGTAATTATACTACTTGGATTGTGTAAACTTTCCAAAAGTCCAGTACCTACAACACCCCAGAAATAAACCAAAAATATTTTACTAATAAGAATGGCAATCATATATTTTTTAAAATTCATATTACAAAGACCTGCAGCAATATTAATCATAAAAGCTGGAGTAAAAGGTATTGATAGAATAACAGTTACTTGACTTAAAGATAAATTTTCAATATAATGCATACATTTTGTAAGCAAATTTACATCTTTGATTTTATCAACAATCCAATTTCTAAAAAATTTTTTTACTAAATAATAAGAAATCATACATCCAATACAAGTACATATCCAAGATATTATAAACCCTATTATCTTACCAAAAGCAACAAAGTTTATAGTTATAAATACAAATAATGGAAGTGGTGGTATAATGCTTTCAAGTACGATAAAAAGAGAACCTAACAAAGGTCCATAAACACCTAAAGAATCAATTGTACTCATAATAAATTCATAAAAACTATTAAATAATCCACTCATAATTACCACTAATAATATTATACCACATTTTAATTAATTTACTAAATTAATGTAATACTTGAGTAACATTATATCCAAGATATTCCAAATAAGCAACTACTCTTCCACTTAAATGTCCTTTATTACATATAATATAATATTTTTTACTAAAATCTAAATAATTTTTACTATTAAAAAGTAATTTATCAGCATAAATATTTACACTACCTAATGTAGGATTCTTCATATAATCTTCAGGATGTTGAACATCAATTAAAATTCCCATTCCTGGATTATATTCACTTAATTTAATTCTTTTCATATGTAATCACAATATATAATATGAGTATTTTTATTTAATAAAAATAACAAACACCTAATTAATTTTAAAGTTATATTACCCTTTTATCTATTAATATAACTAAATAAGATAGAGATTTCTCTCTATCTTTATAACTACACTAATTTTTTAATATCAGAAGTTGATAAATTCGTAATTTTACTTACTTGTTCCAAAGTATAATTTTCCTTTAGCATATTCTTGGCGGTTTCAATTATTCCAAGATTTTTGCCTTCTTTAATTCCAGCTTCCCTGCCACGTAATTCTGCTGACTCTTCTTTTAGCTTATCTCTGTCAAACAAACTTCTGATTTCTGGATCACTTACAAAATCTCTTACCATTTCAACTGTGCTCATTAAATTCTTATCTCCCTTCGCTAATTCTTCTGCTTCTTCATAACTTTTTACATTCATAAATTTTAGCCACCTTATGCATCTTGATTCACCTTTAGAATACTCTTCTTTTTCCAAAATGTCAAGTCTAAGTAACAACATTTCTAAACCATCTTCAAGCAATTTTTTATGATTTTTTAAATTAGTTAATTCATACTTATTTAATAAGTTATTATTTTCTTCATTAAAATTGCCTCTCATAATATTTAAACTTGTTACTTTCTTGGCATTTTCATATGGTTCTTTTTTCTTAAGCTGATGAGAATATAACATTGATGCATATGTTAGACTTTTTTTACATTCTGGCATTCCAAAATTATTATACATCTCTATATTTATAATTTCTCTATTTGATAAAACTACACATATATCAAGATAACAATCATGAAGTTTAATATGGTCATTTTGCACATATTTCTGTGGTGTAATGTGAGCATTTAAAACTATTAGGTCAGAACCGACAAAATCAAGATAAGAATTTAAGAAATCTATTAAAATCTCTTCATGACTAAAAACATATTTAAATACTAAATCATTAGTGAGCCATATAAATTCCTTTGTTTCTACTGGCATAATTGCACCCCCTTTCATAGAAACGATTTCTATCCTATCACATTCGGAGTGCGCATCATGTCGAAATTTGTCATGAGTCTTAAATTTCTTTATTTTTTTGAAAAAATAACAAAAAAAATACGAAATAAATTAATTTCGTATCTATTCATCTCCAAAAAAATCATCAAAGAATTCATCATCAGATATAACATTATCAGCTATTACCTTACTATCTTTATCAACATTTATTTTGGGATTTTCGGTGACAGTTACATCCTTCTTTATTTCAGGTTCTTCCTTAACTTCAATTATTGGTTCATCTTTTTCTTCTTTCTTTTCATCTAGTTTAGGAAGCTCAATATCATCTTTAGGCATAAAAGCATTTTCCTTAGTTTTATTTCTTTCAGCTTCTTGACGATCTAGCTCTTTAAATTTTTCATCTAAATCTTTAAGCATACTATCAATATCCATATTACCTAAAGAACTTGGTTTATTTTGTGAAGGCATAGGTCCAAAAGGACTAAATGCTGGCATATCATTCATAGGTCTAAAAGGATTATTACCACCAAAATTATTATCGTTTTGTGCCATTCTTTTACTACGTTCTTCTGTAACAAATTTTTTCAAATCAAACATTTCAACTTCATGTTTCATCCTTGTTGGATAATCTTCTTCTTTTCTTTCAATACCCCACTCCATTTTAAAATCTGGTTCTAACTTTGTTCTAAATGGACTAGTTCTAAGTCTAATAATAATTGCTTCAAATAATTTCATCTTTTGTAAATCAGTAATTGTTATAAGTGGTCTAGTTGCATTTTTATCTTTTTCATCGGTAACCTTAACTTCCCCACACATCTTACTAATTTCTTCCAAAGCTTTCATTTCAGTACTAATCAAATAAACTAGATTACCACAGTTACCTTTAATAATTTCTGCTACATTATCCCCATACACATCATTAAGTTGTGCAAAGTTTTGAATAATAAATGTAAATCTAATATCTCTACTTCTTGCTGCAGATACCATTGCATCTACATCTTTAAGTGGTGGCATATTAGCAAATTCATCTAATATAAAATTAGTTCTAACTGGAAGTTTTCCTCCATTTTCTTGAGCAACATCAATTAATGTTTCATAGCATTGTTTAATAAATATTGTCATCAAAGGATGGTAAGTTTTCTTTTCATCATGAATAATCATAAATACTGCAGTTTTTCCATTCCCAATATCTTTCATATTGAAATCACTATAAGAAAGCATTTCACTTAAAGATTCACCAGTTGAAAAATTTCTTATCTTTTGTCTAAATGTTGCAAGTAAACCACCTTTAGTATCATTTGGGGCATTAATTGTACTAGATGCAAACATATATGCATTAGATTTTTCACCTTTCATACCAAAATATTCTTTAATATAATTACTTGTTGCGTATCTTTCTTCCCCAACAGTACTCATGACATTTATACTATTTAAATTAACTTCTTCTTCTTTAGCATCTTGAAATAATCCTAAAGCAAGTCCAGAAAAATAGTCAGCGGCAGATTTTTCCCAGAAATCAGATTCACTTTTATTAGATGGATCATACAAAATATTTAATGCAACATCATTTAAAAGTTCAATTGCTTTATCTTTGTTACCCGCTCTATAATATTGATTAGGAAGAGAAAGGGGATTCCAACTATTACCTCTTTGAGGCTCTCTAAAATTAAGTACAATTATTCTATAACCTTTTTCTTTTAAATAACTTGCACTATATTTATAAATTTCTCCTTTAGGGTCAGTAATAATCATTGATTCACCCTTTTTAGCAAGTAAATTAACCATTGGTTTAACTATTGTTTGAGTTTTACCACTACCAGTAGAACCTATAACCAAGTTATGATATTCGCCATTATCAACCCAAATTTCTTTTCCATTATTTATTAAAGGAATACCAGCAGCACTAACTGTTTCATCAGTTGGATGAACACATTCTACGCCAGATTGTTCTTTTATATCTTTATCTTTAGCCCAACTTGAATAACCATCATTAGATTTTTTCTTAAAAATTAAACCTATACCACCATCTTTATCTTTTTTAAAAATGTAAGAAGACACACTTGTAAAAATACCAACTAAAGCAACTATAAACAATACAAGGGTGGCTGGAAAATATTGTGGTGTAAAAGCTTTAAATGGAAGTAACCCATAAAATGTTCCATCAGTGGATAAAGAAGAAAAATTAAGAACAGCAATTGCACATAAATAAAATAGCAATATACAATATAACACAAAAAGGAAAAAATCCTTTGGTTCAACTTTAAATTTCATAACACATGTTCCTTTCATTTAATTTATTATACTACATTTTTTTCTAATCTTCCATAACAATTTTATATTTTCCATCTCTTAATTGATACATTGCATTTCCAGACTTTCCAGCATCAGAGAAATATCCTTTCTTTATAAGAATACTACTTTGATTATTCATATCTAAAATATAATTGATATTATAAACAGGAGCATTAAAATAATCTGCTGGACTTACATCTTCATTAATTAATACATCAACATCATCTCTATTATAGACATAAAGTAAATTAAAATAAGTATCTTGATTTGTTTTATCTAAATTTGAAACATTAATTATGCTTTCCAATTCACCATCATTATTTAAATCGATATCTATCTTATCAGCTGTAGAAAAAGCATCTAATTTATAATCAAATTTTAAAATTTTATTAATTTCTTGTAAATCTTTATTGTCAATATTAGTAACAGAAAAATTTTTTATGTGAATAAAATCACTTGAAAAAGCTATCATTTCTCCATCGTAAGAATAATAATCATTATTAAGAAATAAATTCCATTTATTACCATGTTTCATTGTAAAACTTCCTTTATAAAGACTATCAATATAAACATTCATTTTTCTACTTTCAATTAAATTATATGAAGCTTTTTGCCACTTATCATCATACATCCAAACACTATCATCGCCAATGACTAAATAAGAAGTTTCACTAACATGTTTGTCATCGTTAACTCGATCTTTAAATACTATTAATAACAAAATTATTATGAACATTAAAACACATATTATAATAATTGGAACTTTTTTATTCATAATATACCTCCTTAAGCTGAATAAACTACTATTTGATCAACTACATCCAAAGAAATAGTTGACACCTTTCCCCCTGATGGATCTTTAGCAATTATATTATTTCCACTCAATTTTGTAACAACTACATAATGTCCTCTTGGATGACTATCATTTTTAAAATGAACTAAAATAAAATTATTATCAACATTATATTTATTAATAGCTTCTGTTTTATATTCATTAGACTTATCTTTCATTCCTGACTCAGTATATAATAGTTTTACATTGGGAGCTATTTTGGTAATGGCACTGCATCCCCAATAAATGGAACCATCATTTGTAAAACAAGAACCAGCATTTAATGCTTCAATAAATTTACCAGCATCAAAATTTGCTACAGTAATTTCAGTCCCAGAGCAAGAAATTCCAATTGCAATTGAAGTTACAGCACAACCAGATGCTCCCATAGTAGTATTGGATTTACCTAAAGAAATTGATTTCCATCTACTATCACCTTGAGCATATATCGTACAATTTTGTGAATAGCCATCACAAAAATCGCTTGTCATGTTAAATATAGTATTTCTTTGATTAGCCATTTGTTCAACCTGCCACATTGAATATGCAAGTTGATCTTCATCAGTAGTTTTCATACAATTAGAACCACTACAAACATTAGCACTATTGCAAGCAGTTTCAACCTCACTCGAACGAGATGATGACATATATTTCTTTATATATGGATAATAATAGCATCCACCAGAACCAGCATTTCCAGGGTTATACCAATATGACCCTATATATGCATATTTCTGCATCATTGAGCTTAATGAAGAATATTGAGATACATTATTAATAAATCCCAAAACACCATCTTGAAATGAATTATAAGATGCACAAGTGCTAAGAGGTTGATTATTATAACATCTAATACCCCAATAATTATAATAACTTGAATATCCTTGTGATGCTGGACTATATCCTTCTAAAGACGCTCTAACAACAATCAATTCGGGATTAATTCCATTGTTAACAGCCAAATCATAAATAGATCCCGCATTTTCTTTAAATAAAGTAGTATATGATGCACTGGAATTTCCATAATAGGATTCCAATTTACTAACAAATTGATCCTTACTAAGCGAAGTTGAAGATATTGACATAGCTTCACAAGCATTACTTTCACCAGTTTTATCAACAACTATAAATTCACAATAATCATCTAAGTTATATATTTTATAACGAGAACTCATACTACTATTATTTCCTACTTGCTTTATAATTTGATTATATATATTACTATAATCATCAGAACCATAATGTAATCCTTCACTATCATAAGTTGTTATATTGTAATTAATATCTATATATTTAATATTACTTAGGTTACTACCATTTATTAAATCTTTCATTGAACTATTAAAATTATCAATACTATCGTTAGAAATATCAGCATCATCACTAACAGGACCAACCTTAACTATATATAAATTATAATTACTCCAATCATTTTGAGCTAATTCAGAATATTTATTAAAATATTCACTTGCATCTATGTATGCTAAATCATTTACACCTAACCAAATTATTATATTATAATTAGTATCTTTTTTAACTTTATTTTTAACTTCTTCTATAGCACCATTAATTGCATTAGTATAACTAGCACTAAAAGTACCATTTCCAATGAACCAGTTATATCCATAACCACCACCATATATTACTTTTGAAGAGTCAACAATTCCATAGTTCTTCATTTGATTCATTCTAGAATCACCAATAAATAAGTTATTAACATATACAAGAGAATCATCTTCTGTAGGTTCATCTTCTTTATTTGGATTATATAATTGATCTAAAATATCGTTAAAAGAATCTGTAGTATTTTCTAAAAAATCAAATTGTTCTTGCATTAAGTTTAATGAATTACTAGAATTTAAACTATCAATTGTTGAATTATATGAAGCTGATAAAAACAAATAATTTTCAATATCACTATACAAAGAATTATACTTTTCATATTTTTCATTATCAGTATCTAATTTTTCATAAGTAAAATTACAAGTATTTAATGTTAATAATTTAGAATTATTATTATAGCCACCATAACTTAAAGCATTTGTTTTTACTATAATCATAAGTGCTTTTAAAGCCTCATCATTTAATTCCTTTTGATTAGCTAAACTATAAGTAGTTCCTAGAACATAACTTTTTAAATCTAAAGTCGTAGCACTAGTACTTTCACCACATGTTGTTAAACTAACCGTAGAAGCATTAAAATTACATTCTTGACTATAATAACCATTGCCATTTGAACCTCCACCTGCAATCAGTAAAATAATTAAAAAAATGACAATTACAACTGCTAATATTGCAAGCACCCATGGATTAGCAGCAATAAAAGCTATTAATTTTTTACCTAATGCACTTGCTACCGCTTTACCTTTAGCAGCCATTTGCTTACCAACTTGTTTAGCAGCATTTGAAACAGTGCTTTTAGCTTGTCCTTTTCCAAGTTCTTTAGCATCATCTAAAGCACTTGAAGAAGGAGAAGAATCATCAGTAATATTTTTTTCTTCAAAATCATTATTTTCTAATTCTTCATCTCTTACATCATCAATTTCATTTTCATCATAGTTTTGTACACTAGAAAAAGCACCTAATCTTCTTAAGTTTACTTGATTAGGATCATATAATAATTTATTTTTATTATTATCACTTTTTCTACTATTCACTATCTAAAAACCTCCACCTGAACCAAATGAATCTAATTCTTCTTGAGTAACAACAATTTGAATTTTCATTCTCTTGTTACCACATATAAATAAAGCTTCTCCTTGATTATAATATTTAATAGTTTCTTTTTCATTTTCATTTAAATCTATTAACTTAGCTAAGTCTTCAACAGCTTGCTTTCTAAGTCCCATTACAATGTAATATGAAGCATTATCAAATATTGCTTTACCATGAGTAATAATATTCGGAGCAGCAAAGTCTGTTGGTTGTTGAGTTATAATAATTGTACCCGTATTATATTTTCTACTTCTTCTTTGCATTTGTGCTAAGAATTCAGCACCAAGTTCATTATGCCCAGCAAGTAAAACGTGTGCTTCATCAACCATCATAACAGTGTTAATATCTTTATCTAAGCATAGACCCCAAGCATATTTCAAAATATTAAAGAATAAGGCGTTTTTAATGTTTTCATCACTATTCATAAGTTCTTTTATATTAAATACAATAAAATCACTTTCAATATTTAATGTAGTTTTGCCAGTAAAATAATATCTAAGTTCCTTAACTAAAGGTCTAATTTTAAGTTCTAGTCTTTCAAGTACATCTCTTTCATGAGTAGCATCAGTCATACCGATTAAATGACCCTTTATGGTTGCATAAACATCATCAAATGTTGGATAATCTTGACTAGTTAACTTAGTAAAATCAGTATTATAATCTATTCTAAATCTCTTGTAAGTTTCTTGTAAAACATCACTAAACATTGTTAAAACATCATCTTCAATACTTGGTGAATAATATTTCATAAAAGCTTTAACTTGTTGTAAAGTTCTAGTTAAAACAGTATAACCAAGACCTTGTGCAATTTCTTCTTCATCAGCATCGATAACAATTTCAAGAGGATTTATCATACCAAATTCTCCACCTTTACCAAGGTCTAAGAAATCTCCACCCATACTATTGCACATTTCTCCAAGTTCACCTTCTGGGTCTACACAAACAACTTTAAATCCATTTCTTATATGAGTTCTAAGAAGTACTTTTGCAGCAGTAGACTTACCACTACCACTCATACCAAGTAAAATAACATTAGCATTATTTCTATTATTTTCTTTCTTTATTTGATATAAAAATTGATTAAATAATATAACCCCACCAGAGAAATCCACACCAAGAAGTGTTGCACTTCCAGGGTCTTTAATACTATCAAATACAAATGGATACATAGCAGCCACTGTAACTGATGGTATCGGAGTACCAATTCTATTTTCAATATCTTGAGGTGGGAATATTGGAAGAATTGACTTTAATGCCTTTTCTTGTTCAAACATTAAAGCAATAGCTCTCATTCCTAGTGCATCAAGATAACTTCTTACTTGTATCTTTCTAAGTTCTAATTCCTCTTTATTATCAGCAGTAATCATTAAATGCATTTGAAAATCAAATATTCTTGCTTGAGTAGCTGCAAGCATCTGTATAAATTGTTCCAAAGACTCATAGTCTTGTCTTATTCTTTCTTGCATTGTTTGATCTTTTTCACTTTGATACCTTGTTTTTAAATCAGCTATTTCTTTATTAAGCATTTTTTGAAGTACACTAAATTGAATAGGTATATGCTTAATAGCTATTTTAACACCTTGAATATTTGTAATATCAGATAAAAAACCAGGTGCTATATTTTTGGGAAAAGAAATTACAGTTAAAATAGTTGAATATTTTCCACCTAACATAAATTCTGTTGGTTTAAACTCCATCCCTTTAGGAGCTATTTCACTTTTAATTTTTGTCATATTACATCACCGCCCCAAAAGTAGTAGTTTCTCCACCATTTAAGAAGTTATCAAGAACTACTCTTAAATCATTATTACTTGTTTGTGTAGATTGAAGTCCAGCATTAGCAAGACCACTTATTAAATTATGTAACTTCTTTTGAACAAGTTCTAATCTCTTTTCTTTAAATAAAATATAATATTCAGTATCAACAACATTATACTCACTACTCATAAATAAATTGGCTTTATTTATATCTTGCATTATTAATTTTCTAGTAGTATTACTTTGAGCATTGTTATACATAAGTTGAAGTTGAGACAAATAAACATCTATATCAACAGGTCTATCAGCAATAAGAAGCCAAAATTCATAATCTATGCTATTATAAAAATTTCTAAGTTGATATATAGTATTTTGTTGCGTCCCAGGATCCATTATAAATATATTTTTAGGCATAACCTTAACACCAGTTACATAATAACCATTATCAAGTTGTATCATACCATTTAATATTTGTTTAACAGGTAACCAATCTTCAGTAAAATTTACACCATTTTGTGAATTATTCTTTGAATTCATCTTTAACACACCAACCTTTCCAATAATATCTGCGTGGATTAAATATAAAATTACACACGTTTGTTATAAATTGCAACACATTATGATAATGCATAACAGGTGTTACTAAAAATCCAGTTATAACCGCAGGCATAAGTATCAAAATCATTTGAAACATGCTTGCATTTTGCACTATCATAAGTAGTAATATTGTAAGTCCACAACCAAATCCAAAAAGTATAATATCAGTTAGTGTAAAAAAACCTAATATTAATTGTGATTTTTTTGAATTTGCAGGTATTAAATAATTATTCATCCCTTTTCATTCCTTTCTTATTATTTATTTGAATTATTTGATTGACTTTGTTTTTGCCTATTAGCAATCTCTCTATTGTTATTTGCTTTAGCAACATCTAAAATGTCTCCCATACTCTTCAATGGTTTGCCTTTAACATCAACTTGCATGTCACCCTTAAGATAATCTATAGTAAAACCTGCCTGTTGTAAGTATGGCGCACCAATATTTTTAGAAACAGTTGCTCTAAATGCATCAGCATTTGAACTTGCTTCAGAGAATTTAACATAAATATCACGTTCTGAGGCATCACTAGACATTTTCAAATTTTCAAAATGTTCTTTTGATAAAAACGCAATATTTTGAGCAGCTTGTGAAAAATCATAACGATATTCATCATAAGCTTGTTGAGCTTCTGCAACAGTAATCTTTCTTCCAGATGCATCTAATAAATTACCAGCTTGTGCATCTTGAATTGCTAATTTTCTTCTTCTTAATTCGGTTGCGTTAAATGCACCAAGTTTAAAATCAGATTTAGCTTTACTAGCTTCTTTATCAATAACTGACTCAACAGATGTTGCAACAGCTTTTTTCTTTGAAGCGATATCATCAATAAGTTTATTGTCATTTACTAAATCTTCAACATTATTAACGCCAAAGTATTCAGCAACACCAACACCAGCATCTGAAATATGTCCTAGCATTACATTACCAAGAGTATCCAATGCACCGCTTGCACTTGTATGTGAAGCCCTATAGGCATCTCTTTTCGCTTTAGCTGCAGAAGTCGCTGCAACAGCTCCGCCTGCGGCTTTCTTCATATCAGCTAAATTCTTGGCACCTTTTCCACGATTAAATCCTCTAGCAGCACCAGAAAGTGTTCCAGCACCAACAGATGCAGCACCAAATAATCCTGCTTTAACCTTATTCCAAGCTCCATCAGCATTTTTAACGCCACGCGCACCACTAACAAGATTTCTTCCTAAAGTACCAAAAGCACCACCAGCAACAGCACCAGCTGTTAAAGCTCCACCCATTGCAAGTTTATCCATAAGTCCAAGTTTCATTCCGCCAGAGTCTAAATGGAACATATCTCCAATAAGTTTTGGTGCTTGACGCATAAATATTACAACTCCCATAATTACCAACGCTTCAGTAATCAATTTTTGAGATGGTCCTAAATTGCCAAAATCAGCCCTAGAAAAATTACCAATCACTTGATTAATCATAAACACACCAAGATACATAATAGCAATTCTTATAAAAACTTCAACGTATGTACTTATAGTTTTTTTCGTCCAATCACTAAAAACGTCTTTTAATTTTCCCCCAGGTATGACTCTACAAATAACAGGAATTGGAGCAATAATTTGAAAAAACATTAGTTTTACAACACGAACAGCCATATCAAAACAGAAATTCAATAAAACATATAATAAAAATACACCAGCAATAGTTGAAATAAAGACATTATAAGTTAATTTCCCAGCTGCAGCAGATTCGCCAAAATCATTAAACGCGGATATGTCATAAGTTCCAGCTTTAAATTTCTCAGTAACAGATTTTAAATTTTCTCCATTAGTTAAAAGCCAATCACCATCTCCATTTATTTCAGAAGCGCACGCACTTAAATTAACATCTCCGCTTTTATGGTCATCTACAGTATATCCTTTTTCATTACACCAATCAAAATTAGGATGTAAAAAAGCTGACAAAACATAATAAGACATATCCCTACCAGCGTTTGCATCTGTAGCTTTGTTATAATCTTCAGAATCTACACCAAAAATTAATCCTGGAATAGTATTTTTATTTAAAACAGCATTTTGAAAATTAAATGCAACAGTAAAAACAGTGGGCAAAACAGCTATTATCACTAAAGAAACTACTACATTTTTAATAAGTTTTGGAAATGAAGTTTCTCCTTTTGCAAACTCATCTGGATTAATAACGGCTTTAAGTAATGAATAAGCCAAAGCAAATAACATAATCAACCCTAAAACAACATAAATTCTACTTACAATTGTTTGATAATTCTCAGCTTTAAAAAGATTAAGTTTTGCCAATTTATCAAAAATATCATATACATAATCTACAAAACCATAGATAACTGTATCTATCCACATCAATAAGCCAATTGCATCAGCTTTCATAAATTAATCACCTATCCTATACCACATGTTCCATAAGCCCCAAACATAGTCATAATTAAACTTACAATTGTTGGTAAAAAGAACAATAAAACACAATATATAAACCTTTTCAAAGCTCTACTTCCCGCCTTTTTTAAAGCATCTTTATCATTTTCAACTAAAGCTTTCAAAAAATCTGATATAACCAAAACCAATAAAGCAATAATTGCAATATATTTCATTAAATCTAATGTCCATTGAATCCAATATGCAGGATCTGTTTCAATATCAGGATCTCCAAAAGCAGGACAGTTCTCATTTTCTGCACTGACCACTACTCTAACTAAATCATTTTTAACATTTATTTTTTCTAATACACTAGCTCTAACGTTTATATTAACCAAAAACAAGAATAAAAAAGTAACACTTAAAAAGCATAATTTCTTTAACTTATTTTTTTCCATTAAAACCACTCCTATTCACAAGAAACACTTGATATATAGATTTTATCATAATTTTAAATAATGGTCAATTTGTTTACATGGTTTTTTTATTAATATTCTGATAAAATAACTCTAAAAGTTTTATCTCCCCTTTTTATAGCATCAGTAATACCAAAATCAAATATTCCTGAATATCTTCCTCCTCTAAAAGAACCTCCTCTTTTAACCCAAGGATAACTTGAAGTAGCAAAATAAGCATTATTACCATTCCAAGTTTTTTTAGTATCAGAAATAGAAATAACCTCTCCCATCATATCACCAACTATCGACCTACTATAATCATACATATTACTTGCTCGATAAAAAGTATAAAATCTTTTATTATTTGGTAACACTCCATCATAACCTCCCAAATAATCCCTAATTGGATAACTACTTACAATACCCATAACACATTCCCAAGATCCACCAGCCAAATCATAAATACCATAAATTGTACCAGTAGATGAAGCACCAGTTCCATAATAAGGATAATCATAACTATAAGGGCAGCGATACGATGCTCCATTAATCGCAGTACCAGCAGAACATCCAGTCAAAACTTTATCCCAATCAGAATTTCCCATCGCAGTATTCAAAAAAACTAATTTTTCTAGTCCAAAATAATCTTCGTTATTTCTTTTACCATATTGTGAATAAGTTAAAGTTGCAATCGCCCCATACTCCATATTAGTTATAATTCTTGAAGGCACGTTAAGACCATAAGAAAAACTTACACCTGTAGCATATTTCCACATTTCTGCCATATTCAAATTAACTAAAGTTTCCTTATTAGAAAGAATTTCAATAGTTCCATTATTTAAAGAAGGTTCAAATTTTGCAATCCAAAAGCCACTTAATTCTCCATTTATAGTACTAAATGCTGGATGCGTATAAAATAAACCATTTTTAATAATGGTATTCTTTTGATCATTTTTATTTACAAATCTAACATCTATCATCTGTTCTTCAATAGGTTTAAATTCAACATTAAAAAGTTTATATTCAAATCTTGGAATCCACACAAAGAAACCCAAAGTATCATCTTTCAATATTTGAGTTCCAACATCTGAATTATTATAAAAGTCTTTTTTACTATTTTTAACCACTACTGCATTAGCCCAATTAAAATTTTCATAACTATACCACTCACTTGTTAAATCAGCTTTTACCCAACCACCATCAACATAATTAACAGCAATTAAATTATCATAAAGAATAGGATCAGAACCATTTAAAATATCTTCTTTATATAAATTATAACTATCAGGTTTACCCTCAATAACTTTGGAAAAAGTATTAGATATTTCAATTTTAGAAGAATTAAATTTATTAGCAATAATAAATAATAAAGCACTTAAAAGAACAATTATTACTCCTTTTACTACCCACTTCATAAAAATCTTTATCTACTTAATTCTTGATCTAAATATCTATTACTTTCATCTATAACAACAGTAATATACTCTGTATCTGGAGCTGGCATCCGCGTAACTTTATGAATATAATCATCTTTTATTTCATACCCATCTTTTAATGTTATAAGGCCATAATCGGTGGTTTCAGCAATACCTTGCTCATATGCATCTTCCCACGAAATATAAGTATACCAATTACTATATTCGGCAGGATATGAAATTTTAAAAAATGATTGTTCAGTAGTATTTATATAATTTTTTTCTTCTACGCACCTTACATACCCCATATCACCAAAGGGTTCTAGGTTAAATTTTCCAAAACTTCGTTCATTCATATAATATAACATAATTAAATCATCTTCAATTGATCTACCAAATTTTATTTCATAAAAGTACTTTAATTCAAGTTTTATTTCATTTTCAATATCATTGATATCAAGAAAAAAATCATTATTATCAAGCTCTGCAAGATATGCAGAATGATATAACATTAACAGCGTACGAAAGTTTTCAACTCTATCTTTATCTTGTATTAGATTACATAAAGAATCATTAATATAATCTATTTTTCCACCCATATATGTTTTTTTTATAACATCATTTTCTAAAATTTCCCCTAAAATTTTTATAACAGACTGTTGAAAAATATAACAACGATCATAATTGCTTTGTCCAGGAGAATAATATTCATTATTTGCTATAGCATTAGTGCCTTCAAGCAAAAAAAGATTATAGTTTATATAAGGATTACCAGTATGTTGAATAAGGTGAGACAATTCATGCGTAAAAACATAATTATCAACTTCATCTAAACTTGTTACATTGTTAAATTCAATTTTGTTATCAAATACATTATATGTACCATCAATACCAGGTATGTCTTCCAAAACATAATTAATATTCAATGTTTGCAACTTATTTAATAAATCTTCATAATTATAGTAACCATAGTTATCTTCAAATATAGTTTTATTAGACAATATTAGTTCTTTTTCTTTATCACCAATATTAGGATTATTATTAACCGCTTCGATTATATCATTAAAATCAAAATGATCATGTAACTTAGTTTCATCAATCAAAGGAATTTTTTCTTCTTTAACCACTTGAGTATCAATACTACCTTGAATTTCTGAAACTACTTCTGTTGGCAAATCATCTTCTTGAATAATTTCCGAATCCTCTAATTCAACATCTGATTTCTCAATAATAGTTATTAATTTATTATCATCTAAAACAGTATCTTCTACTTTAGTTATTTTTTCATCAAATTGCTCTTCTATATCGCTTTTTAAAGATGATGACATACTTAAAAGCATCGTAGAACTAAGTAATACTAACAAAGTCCTTTTTCCTAATTTCAAAAATCTTTTAATAAATTTATTATCTTTATTCAAAAAACTTCCAGTATATACACATTCACTTTGACTATTAAAAATATTATTTAAAACTATTAAATCACTTTCATTAGGTACAGGATTAAACATACAAATATTATCACAAACATTTATATCATAAACTGTATTATTGATTTTTAAAGAAATTATTTTATTTCCATTATTTTGAGGTAATAATTTATCCACAACAACCGTGATTACTTTCTTTTCCTCATCACTTAAATTATAATTTACTAAATTACCTTCAAGTCTTCCAACTCTATATTTATCATTTTTTAAAACAATAACATATATATTTCTGCCTAATTTAAATTTACCAACTATTTTCATTTTTATCGCCTATCATAATAAAAGTATAACATAATAAAAGAAAAAAAACATCATTTTGATGATTTTTTACTGAACATTTACAATCTTAAATGATTTATAATAAATATGATCACTTTTAATAGATAATTTAAGTTCTGCTGTACCAACCATTTTTGTTTTACTTTCAGATATACCAAAAGCTTCCGGATTTTCTATAATATTAAACATAACAGAGTAAACATCATTATTTTCAGTAATGTTTCCAACTAGTTCAAAATTATATTGTCTTATAGCATAACCATCCCAATCTTTGACAGCAACATAATATGAAACATTATCAATTGTTGTAGTTTCATCTAATTTAGTATTAAAATATTCTTTAAATTTGTTATACATACCTTCAGTCATTAAATATGCTTTTGGATTAACAGGAGAATAATCTTTAACTTCCACATAATCTAAACCATATCTACATGACATTAATAATGGAGAAAAGTAATCTAACAGGTTTTCATTTTCAGAAAGTTCAAATGATTGTACTCCAAAATGTCCACAAATATTATTTAAATTACTATCACTATTTAACAATTTAACTAAAGCATCAACTTCATTTTTAACTAAAGCATCTTTTTCAGCTTTAATTAAAGTTATTTCATCTTTATTATTATCCAATTTATTATACACAATATAACCAACTAATAATATAATTAACGAAACTAATAATATAATTATCACAACAAATAAAGTATTATTCTTTTTAATATTCATAACATCATCTCCTAAATCATCTTACTTTAAAATCTACTATATAATAATTGTTATTTTTTTTATTAAATACATATTCAAATACTAAAAAATCACTTTTGTTATTATTAAATGCAGTTGCTAAATAATAATCAATTGGTGTACCATCTCCACCATAACTTTCTGCATTATCTACATTAGCTCTATCAATGTTTTTATTATTTGTTAACCATGTTGGTCCAAGTCCATACATATTAGTTTCATATAAACCATAATATGAAACAATATAATTATCTCCATCTTTTTGAATATTTTTTAATCGATAGTTATAAAGTGAAATATCACCTAGATTTGTAACAATATCGGTTCCACCAGAATTCTCATTAAAAACAAATTTATCACTAGTAGAATTATACACAAATGTTGGGACACTATCACCAGACAAATAATAATCTTTCGCTTCCACACATAAATCACTACCATATGTATTTATTAAATTTTGTTTCAAATCTTTAAATAAATTTTCACTTCCAAGCGACAATCCAGCCAAATCCAACTTCTGAGTATTATTCAAACTATTAAAATATTCTTCTAAAGAAGATTTACCACTTTTTGAATAATTATATAATCCCATTTTTGTGATATCACTTATATCTACACTTATTAATTCCTCAATATATGAAGTATCATCTTTTTTATTATCGTTATTAGATTCTTTATTGTCAATACCTTCTTTTTTGTCAACATTACTTGAATTTTCACCAAATTTAGTTCCTAAATAAAAACAACCAATTCCTGTAAAAACTACACATACAACTAACACTAAAGTTATATAAAACATTTTATTTTTTTCCATTATTAACACCTATTTTTTTATTATTTGGGTTTCTACCCAATACCAATTGTTATTACTATCTTTATTAAATACTAATTTATAAACACCAGTTTTACCTTTATATTTTTCAAATATTTTAGATTTATTGTTATTATTTAAATCTTCATCTTGATATATAACATCATCTATTAAATTATGACACTCAAGATCACTACACAATTTACCCTTACCTGGTTCGTTCAACCCTAAATAGTTAACATAAACATCTAGCTTACCATCCACAATTTCAGCATAATCGTAATTAAAAGCATTCATGGGAGTCCAATCTCCACCGCCACCGCCATCAAACGGATAGCAAACTAAATAAGCACCTTCTTTTTTACAATTAAGGGGTAATGTAAGTTCTTCAGTGGTAAAAGCAGAAGTTGAAAATTTTTCATAATTTATATTTTTATCTTGACCAAACAAATTTTTATATGAATTTTCAAAATTTTTAATATCTAGCTTAAAGTAATTTGGATAAATTGTCATTCCATCTTCATCTACTTGAACATTATTCCAATCCATATTTTCAACATCATTTTTAAAATTTTCATTATAAATAAAATTATTTGATTTTATCAAGGCCATTTCTAACCTTATTTTATTACTTAACTTCCTATAATTTAAATTTTCAGAAGAATAAACATAGTTCCCATATTTTTCAAATAATTCTTTACCTATTTTTTCATAATTATCATCAGTATTGTTACTTTCTTTATTTTGATTATTAAGAATTTTATCATAAATAACATAGCCTGTAAGTCCAACCGATATAATAACTAATATAATAATTATCACATTTAACATTTTATTTTTCACATTTATTTCTCCTTTTAATTATTTTAAATATCTATTACTATCATTGATTTCAATTTCTTTTATTTTCTCTATTGTCTCAATTGGTCTTTTTGCAGTCTTACCATCACTACTGACACTCCAACCATTTATTAATATTTCTCCAGATTTACTTACTGCACCTAAACCAATAGCATAATCTATAGGTACATCTTCATAATCTATAACATTTGACTTTTCAAGATCAAATAAATATTTTTTGTTTTCAAAAGCCGTATTTATTATAGAAGGATTACTTTTTAGTAATACCTTCACCAATTCATCTTCTACATCAAACATTTCCTTTACTTTCATATTAAACTTATTGATATCTAATTTTAAAAGCATAATCAAATCATTTTCTGCACTAAATTTATACTTTTCTTTATAATAAAACTTAAGCATTTCTTTAATTGATTTTTCTATTTCTTCCATTTTTTTACTTACATTTTCATCATTATCACTAATAAAAAATAATGATTGATAAGAATTTAGTAAACCAACAAATTCATACGCTTTTTCATAATTTGGATATATTTTATAAAGCTCATCAACAATAATGTGTATACTAGGAAAATTATAAAATTTTTTGATGGCACTATTTCCGATTATAAGACTTAACATCTCTACACAATTTCTCTGTACGGAATATGCTGGATCGTAGTTTGGTTCTGTTCCATAATATTCATTATTAGCCAAAACGTTTGTAGCTTCCACCAAAAACGAACAATCAGAAGAATCTAAAGTTAGGGATTGAAACAAATGAGAAAATTCATGAGTAAATAAATCATCAGTAACATCATCTAAACTAGAAGCAGTATAAAAAGTAATAAGATTATCATTACTATCGTAAGTTCCTTTTATAATTTTATTAGAAACATAAATATCATGGACATATTTAATTTTCAAAGTCTTTAAAGTTTTTGTCAAAACATTTATATCATAATAATCAAAGTTATCTTCAAATATTGTTCTATTTGCTAATATTTTATTTTTTTCTTGTTCAGATAAATTTAAATTATTGTTTATAGCATCAATCACCTTACTAAAATCAAAAGCCTCTTTATTAATTTCTTCCGTTGATTTATCCTCTATATTTTTTTCATTAACTTTATCAAAAACTATATAACCCGTTAAACCACTAACAATCAGCAACAAAATAATAATTATAAATATTTGCCCCAAAAAATATCTTTTGTTTTTCACTATAATACCACCCAATCACTCTTTTATTTTTATTTTAATTATAACAAATTGTAACATATTAGTAAAATATATCGAAATCATATCAACCTCATTCACAACACATTCATTATATATTACCATTATAAATCTTAAAGAAATTAAAAAAAGCCACGTATCAACTTATTGTATTGACACAATGACCACAAATACTTTATAATACACATAGGTGATAGAAAATGGAAAGAAAAAGTACTATACAAATTATTATAATTGTAGTTTTATTCATTATAGCAACATTCGAAGGAGCATACATTTTTTGTAAAACCAAATTTAATAAAGGCAATGAAAATAACATTAACATATCAGATAGATACGCATTTGCTTTAGATAATTATGGTCAAAACAGAAAATTAAGATTACAAATATATTTTGTTGATAATGGATACCTTTATTATCAAATAAAAGAACTAGATAACAAAAGTGATGAAGACCTAATAGAATATAAGATTTACCATCAAGTTTAAAAACCAAAAAGCTTAATAAATTTACAAAATTAAGTAACATAAAAAGAATTAAAGGTGCAAATACCATATCTAACGGAGTAGATTTTAATATAATCGCTATAACTGAAGATGGAAAAGTTTACGAAATAATTAATAATAATGGTTCATTAAGTACTAATGAAATAGAGGACTTTAAAGATTATAAAGTAGATGATATCATAAATTATGAACCAATAGAAGGATGTATAAATGGCCAAAAATGTGAATCCAAATACACAATAAAAACTATTGATGGAAAAGAAATAAAAAGATAAAAAATGATAAAACCTCGGTTTTTAGAAATCGAGGTTTTTATATAACAAAATACATTGACATAATAAAAATTTTATTTTTTAAATCTTTTTACTAGTTTATACCCTTTTAAAGCTAACTTATATCCATAATAAACAATTGGATTTATAACATAATCAAATTCTCCAATTAATTCAATTATTTCAGGATTAAATCCTTTTTTTAGCTCATAAATTCCATAATAAGGACCATTTTTATCCATATCTATTGATATACCATAAAAATTAACATATTTTAAATGTTTCTTTATAGAATCTTCAATATGCTCTCTATAAAAAGCATACTTAGGATTAAAACCTTTATAACTTGATGAAGTACCACTCATGAATGTAATACCTTCACAACCCGTAAATACACTCATTAAAGCCCCGATATTTATTTCTTTATTAGTCTTTCGTAAATTAGTAGCATCATCAAGTTCTTTAGTTAATTTAATTATTTTACTTGATAGTTCTTCATGATGTCTTTTTATTTTATCCCCTATATTTATTTTCTTCATTTGATTTTCTAACGTTTTCAATTCTTTTTTAGTATTTTCCAAAGCATTCCAAACATAATCATAATAAAGATTAGTATCAATATAAGCAATATAAAGTGTAATATAATCATTCATCAAATCTACCATTTTTTTATAATATGATGCAGGTCTAATAATAAAATTTTTGTTTGTTGCTGTATCTTCTAACAATTTAACAAACTCATCCATTTTACTTGTATCAACAGTTTTTACTCTAACACCCATATCATAAGTCTTTGCTATATTTTTTCTAGTACTTTTACTAAATGTTTCTAAAGTATCATTATAGGTACTTTTAAGTTCTATCCTACAAAGTACTCTAGGCTGTAAATCTTCAAAGTTTTGACTAAACCCCATATGTTTAAATCCTAACTTTTTAAAGTTAAAATAAACATTTTCTCCACATTTTTCTATTAAATTACCTTCACTATCCCTCGTAGCATATATAACATTTGGATCCACTTTCAACATAAATCCATGATTATTTTTAATATATTTTATTACTTCATCATTAAATCTTTTTAAAAGATCATAGTTATTCACATTAATTAAATACCCACGTGGTGAATAATACAAACTTAAATTAAATGGCATTTTCTTTTCAAGAAGCATTGTTGCGCCCACTAAAGTATCATTTTCATAATACCCAAGTAAATGTCTTACCCAACCAGTACCACTTTTTAAAGTTCCCCACTCAGGTAATTGATAAATCGAAAAATAAGGATTTTTTAAAGCAAATTCTTTAAATTCATTTTCATCTATTACTTTAAGCATTATTTCCTCCTTAGTTTTCTATAGACTTTTAACATAATTGGTAACATTTTATATAATAACTTATTATTAACTAAATCAAATTCTCCGATAAACTCAATATATTCATCTCCAAATTTTCTTTTAAAATCATGAAGCTTAGCCAAGTTCTTATATTTTGTATTTGGATCACCTGGTGTACCAAACAAATCAAAGAACTCATAACCATTATTATAGGCATCTTTAATAGCTTCATAATAACTTCTAGTAACTGCAAAAGTAAAATTAGCTAAATCATCACTGCCTATATATAAACTCCAAGCATGCGTTTTAGTATAAGTACAAATCAAAGAACAAATGCATACCTCATCTTTATCAATTTTACTAAATACTTCTTTTTCTTTTTCTAAACGAGATATTTTATTTTTAATATCTGCTTCTTTTTTCTTACTTACTTCAAGTTCTTTATTTAAAGCATCTATTTCCTTATTTATATTCTCAAGTAATTCCTTAGGTCTAATACTAATATTAAAATACTTCATATTATTATCTTTAGACATTTCTTCACTAAATATTTTATAATATTCCAAACTATGAGGATCAAAATCATCTTTAGAGCTATTACTTTGAAGTAATCTATAAAAATCATCTACTTTTACATCATTATCCACAATTAAATTATAACTATAACTTCTTTTAACAGATTTCATAAATGATTTATTAAACTTAGCTTCTATCTCTTCCCAAGATTTCTTTAAATTAATTCTAAAAGTATATCTTGGTTGATTTCCTTCATAAAGTCTATAAAAACCAGTATGCTTATAACCCAAAGAAAGCATATAATCATATAGTTCATAATTATTTTCCCCACCATCTATTTTATTCCCATTTTCATCAATATCTTGATATTTAATATCAGGATCAAACTTAATATATATAATTTTATTATTTTTCATATATTCTTTTAAATAATTAGTAAACTCATTTATTATTTCTTTATTACTATAATCCAAAACAAAACCACGCGGAGCATAACCATAACTAAAACCAAATGGAGTTTTTCTAAGCAAAATCAAACATGTAGCAACCAAATTACCATTTTCATCTTCCATTCCCACATAACATGGAACTTGTCCTTTAGCTCTTTTACAAAACAATCCCCATTCATAACTTTGTAAAAAATGAGACTTTTTATGATTACTTTCAAATTCTCTATATCTATTTATTTCAACATTTTCTATAAATTTCATATTCTTTCCTCACTATTCATATACCATTAGTTTACCACAGTAACGTTACTTTAACAAGAAAAAACACCTACTCTTATTGTAGATGTAAAGTAAAATTTTATTCATTTCACAATAATTTTTTTAAAGCATTTTCTAAAAACAAACCATAAGTATTGAACTATTTCACTTCATTTGTATCAATAACAATTAATGGTACAAATACTTCCTCATCTGAATATCCAGAATGTTGTGAAATTAATGGATAATCCCCTTTATAAATAAAAGCCTTTTTAGTATAAGATATTGCAATATAATCGCCAAGTTCACTTCTAAACTTTTTATTTTCTTCCCCATCACCAAATAATTTCATATTTATTATTTCACTTTTTGTAAATAAATAAAAATACTTTCCAAAATATTTTTCAAATAAATACTCAAAAGTTTTTTTCATATTATTTTTTACAAAAAAAGCTGTTGCTCGAGGTTCAATTGATGGTAATTCTTCTAAACAATTTAAAAAATCTTGATAATTCTCTAAAAATATATTTTCTGTTTCTAAATGTCCGTGATCAGCAACAACAAAAATTATAGTATCATTTATTTTTTGGGCTAATTTATAAACTCTATCTTGCATATTAATAATAATATCTTTTATTTCACTATTGTTAGTACCTAAATCATGTAAAGTATAATCTGGTTCATCACAATATGAATAAATATACTTTTTTTCATTATTATTACATATATTTTCTATTTTATTAAACATATCATCTAAATCAATATATTTTTCATCGTCATATGGTACTACTTTGTATCCTTTAAACGTTGTTTCTTCATTTATTAGATCCGTAACTTCTTTTTGTGTCAAATATTTATCCATATATTCTATTGCACTTTGTAAAACTTTGTTATTCTCGTCACATTTTAATGACTTAGTATACGTAACAATTGTATCATCACATTCATCAAAATACATAGTCCATCCTAACATTCCAGTTTCACATGGATTTAATCCAGTACGCATACTTGTGGTAGCTGCAACAGTCGTAGCAGGAAAAACAGTTGAAATACTTTTTATTCTATTTTTTATAAAAAATGAATCTTTTGTTAAATGTTTATCCAACAAAGAATTTCCCATTCCGTCCAAAAGAATAGTTATAACATTTTTGGGCTTTTTTTCTTCAAGTAATGTATCAATATAATCTAAAGTATTATGTTTATATGAAACTCCAAAATATTTTGAAATTGAGCATGCCAAATTAGTAAGACATTCATTATAATTGTTTTTTAACTTCATTTTCATTGCTTCTAATTACCTCATATAAGTCTTGTATAGTATGATTTTTATCAACTATATAGCAATCTATACCTACATTATCAGCACCAGCTTTATCACTTCTGATACTATCACCAATCATAATACAATCTTCTTTTTCTGTTTCACCAATTGCTAATTCAAAAGACTTTAAACCGGGTTTCATTGCATTTTCACCAGCAACAATTTTATCAATATATTGAAGTAGACCAGCTCTTTTTAATCTTGGAATTTGTGTCCCACTAAACCAGTTAGTTAAAATAACTATTTCTTTATCATTTTCTTTCAAATATTCAAATAATGCTAAAGTACCATCTACTACTTCATCAACAATTGTTTCACCATTATATAACATCCAACCATTAATAACATCTTCAGTAACAGTAAAACCATATTTTCCAAAATAATCACTTAATGTTTTTGTATTATATTTTGGAAAATCACGTTCATATTTATTTAAAATATCCTGTTTGCATTTAAAAAACTCTTCTTGTTCTTCTAAAGGAATATATAATTTAAAATAATCATCTTCCTTTGACCAATCTGGAATTAATATTGTATAATCAATATCAAAAATATATTTTTTATAATTTTTCATCTGTACTCCTCCATTTAAATAAAGCATATATATTTATTAATAAATACATAATAGACATTAATAAAACCATTAATGAATCAAAACCACCACTACTATAATTTATTATCCATAATATTAAATCTAAAACATTATTTATTAAATATAATATCCAAGATTCATTATATCGTAACATTAATAGAATACCAGCAATAAGACTAATAACGTTAGTAAAAGAATCTAAATATGTTAATCGTTCCCCAGGAATTAACCCCAATAGATAGGAAACAATCATTCCAATAATAATTGACAAAATAATTGTAATTAGACCTTTTTTAATACCCAATCCTCTATTTTTTACTAAATTCTTATTTGAATTTTTATCCCATTCAAAGTAACTTTTAATATTAATAGGCATAAAAAATAAAAAATTAAATATTACTAAACCATAATTATTGTTTTTAAAAGCAATGTATGACAATGCTAAATTATTAATAACACCTATTGGAAAATTGATTTTATTACCTATACTGCCATAATAACTATTTAATATTCCAGTTATTAATATTATCACTCCTAAAAATGAATTATTTGTAGTTAAACCAATAATTATAGATATAATACATACTAATAAAGGAATAGACACTTGCTTTATTTTCCTATTTTTCATTTTTAACCTTCTTCCCTTAATAAAAGTTGAAAAACAAAATGACAAACTAATTATATCATTAAAGAGCAAAAAAATATAGTAAAAAAAGAATTTTATATATTTGATAAAATTTATTTAAACCAATTTATATAAAATCTCATTTATAAAGCAACTTAATAAACATGTAAACTTCATAATAACCTTATTTACTTTAAACAGTACATTTGATACAATATTAATGGTGATAATAATGAATTTATTTGAAATCATATTAATTTTAATCATAGTAATAGGTATACTTGCTATAGTTTATGCCACAATATATAATAATTTAGTTAGTTATAAACTTAAAATTGAAAAAGCTGAAGGAATTATTGATGAATCATTACGTCAAAAATATGATATTATTTCTAAACTTAATATAGCAATTAAAAAAGTAGTAACAAAAAAAGACTATTTAAAAGAGTATATAGATTTAAAAGATAAAAGAATTAGTAACTACGAACTAGATCGAAAACTTACAGAAGCTTACAACCTAATCCTTGAAGTAAAAAATGATCATGAAGAATTAAACACTAAAGAATTTAATAAAGATTTAAAAGAAATAGATAAATTAAATGAAACTTTAACATCATGTAAAAGTTATTACAATAGTAACACTAGTGAACTAAACAAATTAATCAGAAAAGTACCAACAAACTTAGTAGCAAAAATTCATGGTTATAAGATAAAACCATTCTTTGATGGTAAAAACATGCAAGATGCTGTTATAGATGACTTTAAACTATAACAGTTTTTAATTTCTTTAAAAGTAAATTAACATCATTTATTACAACTTTAGAAGATTCAGCATCACCTATAATACCAGCCATTACCTGAAGAGTAACATCAGTATCAAACTTAATTAATACATTCTGAGAAAAATGCATCTGAGAAATTACACCACCAGGTAATTTAAATGATAAGTCCATAACAACTTTTCCTGTATCATCTTTAACATAAAATATACCACCATGCATATTATCAACCTCTTCAATAGCACCAGAAAAAGCAATTTCATAAACTCCTTGAGTTAGCTTAATTTCTGTATTAACAGAAGTATTAAAATATTTTGCATTTTGGGGTATCAAATATTTATCTTGAATATTCATAAGACCAGAGATATTTGTTTCAGCAAAGCTTACAAAGAGTATTTCTTCTGTTGAGCCTTCCCTAATTGGGCCTTCTGGTCCAATTTCTCCAGCATCTCCCTTTTCTCCCTTAGGAATTGAAATAGTTAAATGATGAGTATTATCATAAAAATTATCATCAACACGAGCATCAAAACCAGCATCTACCGTTTTAGTATCAACAATATTAATTATTTCACTTTTCCCAATCTCACCAGCATCACCTTTTGGCCCAGCTTCTCCTTTATCTCCTTTAATTGAACCAGCATCTTTCCAAATTCCATCCTTTTCACTCCAGATAAAAATATGAGAATTAACTAAATATGCATCACAAGTTTTACCAAGAGGATGATTATCAAGTAGTTCATCTTCAGTTTTATAAGCATCTATTATATTAATTCCTTCACCACGAGGTCCAGTAGGTCCAATAATACTACAACATAAACCTAAATCCAATAATTCTTTTCTTCTTTTTTGCAAATCACAAATAGCCTTTTTATCCATAAAAGATCACTCCATTCATAATAAGATATGAAATATTACATAATTTGTTCAAAAATGGACAAGTATCATGAGCATGTCCATTTTTATAACATAAACTATTATTGAAAGGAGAAAACAATGAATAATAATATAAAAAAAGCAAGACAATTAATAGATTGCTTTAATAAAGAAAATCCCAATATAACATATACTTGTTTTGGTCCAACTGGACCTGCTGGACCTGCCGGACCTCAAGGTAATACAGGACCTGCTGGACCATCTGGAACAACTGAAACAAACACCTATGGTCGTAAATATGATACATCACAAACTCCCCTTACCCTAACAGAAAACACTCCGCAAGACGTACCACTTGCCAGTAATGGACTTGCAAGTGGTATAACTCAAGAAACAGCCAATAAATTAACAATTCCTTCAAGTGGAATATATAAAATTGACTATTATTTTTCAGGCAATTCAAATACAGCAACAGATGTTACCTTAACTTTAAATCAAAATGCAACTACTGTAAGTAATGCAACAATAAGCAAAAATCTAGCAGCCAATGCAGATACAGCACTCATAGGAAGTACTATAAATAATTTTAACGCAAATGACAAAATAGGACTTCAAATAGAAGCCACAAATAATGCAACAATCACTCCTTCATCAGATACTAGTGCATATTTAAATATTGTTAAAATTGCATAAAATCCAAATTAAAATTATATCGTATTTATGTGTTACCTCATGGTAACACATTTTATTTTTCCAAATTTTAACAACAAAGGAAAAGGTGTTACCATAAGGTAACACAATAACTTTAATTTAGTCCATTAATCTTCAAGAATAATTTGCCCATCAATAATAGGAATATTTGCATAACTTGCATCCATCAAAGTAAAGTTTCTTACTGGTGCATTAGGATTAGTTACTTGAACAGTTTGATTTTCTTCAGTCATAACTATTGATTTAACCGTATCATCAAATGTATGCCCACCATCACCAGCAATTTGTTTATAATATATTGCATTACTTCCAGACGGAGCAAAAGGTACATTATTAAATATTGCATTACCATCCTGATTACTAATAACTTCATTTCCAATTATATTACCAGTACTATCAGTTCTTACAAATTTAGCACCAACCACAGCAATTCCAGAATCTGGATTTCCTGTATCAGTAACATGTAAAGTTAAAGTTCCATTTGCCCCAATAGTAAAAGCATAAGTATCAGTTCCTGAAACAATAGTAACACTTTTAGGACTAAATGTTGATGCATCATAACCACCAGCAACACCTTGTGCCTTATATGTTCCATCAACAAGTTCAATACTTCCTTTCCCATTAGTTATTTGTATTGTATGTCTTGCCAAAGTATAATCTTACCCCTTTCTATTTTTATATTCGGATAATTTTTATCCACCAACAGTAATGTAACAAGATGTTTTTTATTTTTAAAACTATCCATATTTATAAAATAAGTTTTATTTTTCCTAGCAATTAAAGAAATAACAACTGTTTCCCAAACAGAATATATAACTAATTTATAAACCTTGCCATCACATATTGGTAATTTAACAAATCCAAAACTATCAGTTACTCCTTCAAAAACAACCTCATTACAACTATTTTTCAAATATACTTTTAAATTACTAAATCCAAAACCCAAATTACTACAAAGTTTAAGAGCAATAAAATCTTCCAATAAACATCACCTCATCACATTATATTTTATGAACAAGTCCTAAACCTTGTAAAGGCTTATTCCTCTACACTCCATATAATTAACGTAGAATAATCCTCATCTTCCAATAAACTACTACTAGGTTTTAAATAAAGTCCTTTATCCGGTGAAAAAGTAACATTACTAACACTTACATTTCCACCATTATCACTAGCTTCAAAAATAAGTTTCTTCTCAGTCTTTAAATCAATACTATCATTATCAAACTTTTTAAAAAACAAAGAATCCAACAATACTTTTCCACTTTTTTCTATCATAGGATTAACATAATTTACATAAAGTTTCCATTTAGTACTAACCTGCCTACTATCAACAATAGTTACAATAGTATTATTTTTCTTAGGTATAATAATAGGATTTGTAGTTATATTATCTACATCAAAAGGTATATTTTCAGTTACTTTCAATAAAGTAAGTTCTCCTTGAAAAGGAGTAGTAACAACTCTTTCATTAAAAATGCCATTCAAAACACTAGTTATCTTAATTCTTTTATTATTAGTTATATTAGAGCCAATATTTACTTCAAAATAACCGTTTTCATCACTAGTAGCAGAATAACTTTTATCATCATACTCAATTTTCAAATTAGTATCTTTAATAGTATGACCAGATATAGTATTTACAGAACTATTTAAAGGATGAACATTAATTTTAAGTAAACCTAAAGTAAATATTTTCTTATTTTGAAAAGAAAAATTACTTAAATCACTATCACTAAGATTATGAGAAGTAATAGTTGTAGTATCTTTATCAAAAACACCTTTTACTTCAGATAAATAATTATTTTTACTAAAAAAATAAGCAGGCTCATCATCTATATTACAAGCTAAATTATAATCAAGAGCATAAATCCACATATTAATTCTACTAAATTTAAAATCAAAATTAACTGGATTATTTGTATAAAATATATTAGCATTCTTAGTATAAATATTTACATATTTAGGATTATCTAATATAAAATTCTGATTATTACCTTTAAAATAGATATTATAATTATCTGATGGGGTATTCATATAAGTATTAAGTACAGATAAACTAGCTCCAGTTTTAACAACAAAATCTCCAAAAACAACCCACATAGGTACTCTTTGATGATTTTTTTCAATAAATGTAAATGAAGCCATCTCTTCAACAGTAACATTTCTAGCTCCATGTGTAGTAGTTATAGCAAAACCATTTCCTGTAGTAAGTAAGAATTCAGAACCATGACCAACAATTAAATCAAGTCTATTAGTACCATTCATAAATTCCTTATCAGTTGTAATATTTACTTTACTATTAGGAACAATTTTAACAAAAGAAGGAATTACATCATTAAAGAAAAACACTTGATTAGTAGTAGAATTACTTGTAATTGAAGTATTTCCCCCGATTATAATTCTATTAGAATTACACACTCTTTGAGCATTAACATTATTTGTATCTTTTACAATTATAACAGAATCAGTTATTTTAGTTAAACCATAATAATTACATGATAATTCTATACCATTAAAATTAATATTTTTATATTCAACTAAAACATTACTATAATTAGGATGTGATGGAACATAAATAACACCATAAGGATTAGATAATTCAATATTCATATTTTGCAATATTATTTTCTTATTACCAGTACTAGCTTTAATAACTTCTTCTTCCAAAGTTAAATAATTTGTATAAGTATATTTTACTCCATTATATGTTCCATCAATAATAACTTTACTTTTATTACTATTTATAATAAAACCACTATTAGCTTCAATATTATTTCCTAAGTATATATAATTATAAGTATTATTTTCACTTAAAACACTTTTTAATTCATCATTATCATTTACAACAACCGTAGTATCATTAATTATTTGCATATTTAACAACTCCCTTTTATAAATTATGCACTAATAAAACATAAGAATAATTAATTTGTATAAATTAATTAATGTATTTTAATAACACTAAGTTTAGCACTAGTACTTCCATTAAATGTCATATTAACAGCCATAGATGCTTTTACATTTAAAGTAACAATATCATTTACATCAAGAGAAACAATAGTAAATCCATTTATACAACCTATTATTTGTGCTTGAAATTCTGTTGTAGTATCTGTAGCAGGTTGCAATAAATCATTAACTCTAACAGAAGTAGTTAAAGAACAATCTTCATTCGTAGCACCACATAAAGAATAATTTATTAAATAAACTCCATTTTCTTTAATCTTAATTGCATTATTATTAATATATTCAGTAAATAAAGATGGACCATCTAAAGGTAACATAATTATAGTATCAACACCTTGAGAAATAGCAATCGGAGTAGTAGAAGTAGAATATCTAAGACCATATGCAGATACAAAAGATGTACCAGCTTCTCCCTTTGGCCCCGGAGCTCCTTGTGGTATTGAAAAAGCTAAATGATGAACCCAATTTTCAAAAGTATCAGTAACTAAAGCAGGTTCTCCAGCATCTAAAGTTTCAGTTTCATCTATAGCAATATGTTCAGTACGACCAATTTCACCTGGAAGTCCTCGTGGTCCTTCATCTCCCTTTTCACCCTTATCTCCTTTTTTCCCTTTAGGTATTTTAAAATTAAGAACAACATCTACAGGAGTTCCAGAATTTACAACTTCAGCATCACTATCAGCATCAACAGTTTCAACATTACCAATTACAATATTTGCAGGTCCAGAATCCCCTTTATCACCTTTTTCACCCTTAGGTATTAAAAAATCAAGCACTAAATCTTCATCAGTACCAGAATTTATAATATTAGCATCATCAAATGATGAAACACTTGTAACTTTACCAATCTTAATAGTTGTAGGACCAGCTTTACCTCTAGGACCTTCAACACAACAATATTTATACTTTTTTTCCTCTTCCAAAACCCTTTTCTTTATTTCTTCGAACTTTTTACAATTCACATAAGTACCCCCTTATAACAATATACCTATAATTTAGTTTATGAAGGCATACAAAATTTGACATAAACATCTCATCAAAAAAAATCATAAATTCCTAAATTTATGACTTTAATTAATTTATATCAATCTCTAAATCTTATTTTGACCAATCAATTGGTACAAGACCATTCTTTGCTAAAAATTCATTAGTTTTAGAAAATGGCTTACTACCAAAGAAACCTGAATAAGCCGAAAATGGTGATGGATGTGGACTCATTATAATATAGTGATGAGGACTCGTAATAAGCTTTGCTTTTTCCTTAGCAAAGTTTCCCCACAAAATAAATACTACTGGTTCATTTTTTAAATTAAGAAGTTTAATTATATAATCAGTCATTGGTTCCCATCCCAAATTTCTATGACTAGCAGCCTTATCTTTTTCAACAGTTAATACAGCATTAAGCAAAAGAACCCCTTGTTTAGCCCATTCAGTTAAATCTCCATTATCCTTCGGAGGAATACCTAAATCATCATTTAATTCTTTATAAATATTTTGAAGTGATGGAGGTATTCTTACACCCTTTTGAACAGAAAATGAAAGACCATGAGCTTCTCCCTTGCCATGATACGGATCTTGACCTACAATAACGACCTTAGTATTTTCATAGCTAGTAAGCTTTAAAGCATTAAATATATAATCCTTCGGAGGATAAATTTCTTTGACATCATATTCATGCATAATTTTTCTATAAAAATTTTTAAAACCAGGACTATCCCAGATAACTTTTAACTTTTCATCCCAATCATTTCCAATCATTTTAAAGCCTCCTTGACAGCATGCATAATTTCTTCAAAACTATTTGATGCTACTAAGAATCTACTTGTATGACAAAATCTCAAATAAGGTGGAAGATTTTTAACCCACTCTTTAGGAAAATCCTTCTTAAGTTCATTTGTATCTGGACTTATAGTTACTCCTTGCGCAGCAAATCCTCCTCTATTAGACGGATACACAACATAAATAGCTTCTGTAAATGGCAAATAATCTTTATAAAAAAGCGGTTCATCTAAAACAACTATTCTTTTATCCTCAGCTTCTTCATAATACTTTTTTACCTTCACTAAATCCATTTCATGTCTCTTTTGTTTATCTACCATATTTATAAGTATTTTTCTAGCAAACTCCATTACTTCAAAAAATTCATTATCACTATTTTTAACATCCTCAGGATTAAAAGCATCAATAGCAATTGCTAACGCATTATAACTTCCTGTATTATCTGCCAAATCTAAATCTTGAATTAATTTTCTATCAATACTTTCATAAACATAATTTCCATATAAAGATGGTGCAAATTCTCTCCATAACTTTCCAAAAGCAGCATAAGGAATGTCATTTCCACGAACTTCATTATCAGCCATATGATGATCAAATCTACCCATACCTATATCAAAAACCAAGCCTTCAAAATCATCTAAAACAATATTACTCCTTATAATTTCTATATCTGGATTTATAATCTTTAAAAAAGCAGCTCCAAAAACATCATCTGCATGAAACTTTCCTGCATGTGTTAAAGCTACTTTCATATTTTTAACTCTTTCTATTTCCATAATACCTCACTTATGATACATCTCATGATTATTAATCTTACAAGCCCTATAAATTTGTTCAAGTAAAATACCTCTAAACAAACCATGAGGAAAAGTCATTTTTGAAAAACTAATTAATTCATCACAAAGACTTCTAACCTCATCATTAAGCCCTAAAGAACCACCAATAATAAATGTAATATTACTGTTTCTAGGTAAAACATTATCTATTTTTTCAGCAAATTCTACGCTTGTAATCATTTTTCCACTTAAATCAAGTCCAATATTATAATCACTTTTTTTAATATTTTTTACTAAATTATTAATCTCTTTATTATAATCAGCAAAATCTTTAAGTTCAACTATTTCTATTTTAATATATTTACCTATTCTTTTCTTATAATCATCTATTAACTTATCTAAATAATCTTCTTTTATTTTACCAATACATAATATTTTAATCATATTTCTATTACTTCCGTTTTTTCATTTTGTCTAGCACATTCAATATTTTCAAAATCAATACCATATTCTTTAAAAGTATTATTTATAGTATCCATTGCTACACTTTCTGTATTATTGGTTTCACTCAAGTGAATTAATACTATCTTCTTAGTCTTATCTCCAATTAATTTAGTTAAATAAAATGATGATGCTTTATTAGAAAGGTGGCCTTCATCTGAAAGTACTCTTCTTTTAAGCCAATCTGGATAAGGTCCATGTGTAAGAAGTTCTATATCGTGATTACTTTCAAAAAGGTAAACATCTAAATTTTTCAAATATTTAAAATTCTTAGTATTTACATAACCTGTATCTGTTACATAACATATTTTCTTTCCATCTTCTTCAAAAACATAATTTCTAGAATCTGGGGCATCATGACTAGACTTAAATGAAGTAATATGTACTCCATCTAAGTCTATTTCATCTTCAAGCACGATAATATGTTTATATTCCTTTACATCTTCAATTGAATAAAATAGTTTTTCACTAACAATAAGTGCCGCCCCAGTTTTATCCAAAACAGTTTTAAGACCTGCAATATGGTCTGAATGATTATGGGTAATAACCACATAATCAATTGATTTAATATCCACTCCAATATCTTTTAAATTTTCATTAATATATTTATAATTTCTTCCTGCATCTAACAAAAACTTTTTATTTTTTGTTTCTAAATAAGTTACATTACCTTTAGAACCACTTGATAACACTACAACTTTCATTAGAACCTAATATACCTCGTTGGATTTTGGAATGAATAAGAACCATGAAATGGCCAACCTATTGATACACCAAAGTGAAGGTGTGTACCAGCAGTTGGATTATATTTACTTGGTGCTGGAAGAACAAAACCAGTATTACCCATTTCTCCAATTTGATCACCTTTTTTAACACTTTGACCTTCTTTTACAGTAGCTCCATACATATGAGCATATTGTGTATAAATATTACCTTCATGTTCAATAATTACAAAGTTACCATCTGTACTTCTATAACCAACTTCAACAACAGTACCATCAGCAACAGCAAATATTCTTGATCTATAACCAGTACCAGAAATATCAATACCATCGTGGTGTTTTCCCCATCTCCATTGGAAAGGACTTGTAACAACATAAGGATATTCTGTAGGATAACCCCAACCACTAGTTGGATAATAATATCCACCATATCTTTTACCAATTGTATATTGTTCTTCAACCATTTCTCTTATAACTTTTCTATCTTTAATTTCAACACCAGTTGAACGTTCACCATTAATAACTTGGTATGAACTATGAATCAAAGTTATACCATTAACACCTGCTCTTGTAAGTTCTTTATAACTAGGTTCTTTTGTATTATCAACAACAGGATTTGCAGTTGTATATGGGGTAATATTTTCATTAATTTCATATACATCATATGTAAGTGTTATAATCGGGTCAATGATAGTGATATTAACACTACTACCCACAGCAAGTAAAGAATCTTCACTTTTATACTTAGGATTTGCAATTAAAAATTCTTGTGAGTTCATTTTATTATCTTCACTAATACTTGCAATACTATCACCAGCTTTAACAGTATAAGTATCCATTTTAGCATCTGGCCCAAATAGCAAATACTGACTTAAACTTTCAACATCAGTATATATTTTTTCTTTAACACTAATATAACTTTCTTTAATAGTAATAGCCTCATCAAATGCCATATTTTCTATAACAGAACCAATTTCTGTAATACTACGATGACCATTATTATAATCATCTAACTCTTCTTCAGTTACAAACGATAAAACATATTTTTTTAAAGTTTCTTCAAATACATTTCTATCGAGTACATTTATAACAATTTTTTCTTTATCTTGAGGTTTAATAGTTATAACATAACCTTTAATTGTAAAATCATCTGCATTTTCTATTTTTTTGTAAATATCCTCTACCCCCATATAGCTTTCATCAAACGTTTTTACTTCTACTATATCAATACCATCCGGAGGATAAACATAATCAACATTATACTTATCTTTTATATTTTGTTGTTCTTTATTTATCAAACTATATAATTCATTTTCATCTTGAATAAGACCAATTTCTTTACCATCTAAATATATTTGATAACCTTTTAAAGCTTCATCAAAACCATAATCATATTTTTCATTTAAAATATATAAAACAACAATTAATATTGATAAACTAGCAGTTATAATTTTACTTTTATTATTCATTTTCATCTCCAGCTGCCTTTAATTGACTCTTAAAACTACTCATATTAAGTTCAAATAATAGGTTAACTGTTCCAAGTCCTCCTTTTCTGTGCTTAGCAATAATTAATTCTGCTGGCACTATTTTTTGATTAAAATCTTTAGCTTTTTCATAATAATCTTTACGATTTATGAAAAGTACCATATCGGCATCTTGTTCTAGTGACCCAGATTCACGTAAGTCTGCAAGCATTGGTTGATTGCTTTCTCTTTTTTCAGCACTTCTTGATAATTGTGATAATGCTATAACAGGAACACCAAGCTCTAAGGCCATAGTTTTAAGAGAACGAGATATTTCTGATACTTCCACTTGACGTGACTCAACTCTTCTAGAACCACTACTTACAAGTTGTAGGTAGTCGATTACGACTAAACCTAAGCCATCTTCACTATTAGCAAGTCTTCTACATTTAGCTCTAATTTCTTGAGCAGTAACACCAGCATTATCTTCAATATATATATTTGTATCTGCCAGTTGTGATAAAGCTTCATTATATCTCTTCCAATCTTTTTCTTGCATATTACCAGTTTGAAGTTTATACGCATCAATTTGCCCAATTGAAGAAATCATACGATTAATAAGCATTTCTGCTGACATTTCTAAGTTGAATATGGCAACAGCCTTTTTGGTATGTGTTGCAGCATAAGCAGCCATATTTAAAGCAAGCGCAGTTTTTCCCATCCCAGGTCTAGCAGCAAGAATTATCATTTCACCGCCTTGAAATCCAGTAGTTATTTTATCAAAATCCGGAAAACCAGTTTCAATACCAGTAATACTTCTCTTATTTTTAGCAAGTTCTTCTAGTTTAGCTTGTGCTCTTCTAAGTATTTCACTAATTGGTACAAAATCCCCAACACTTCTTGCTCTTACAACATTTAATATATTCTTTTCAGCACTATCTAATAATCTATTTACATCTTCTTCATCATATGTTGTTGTAATAATATCATTAGCTGTTTCAATTAAATTTCTTCTAACAGCATAATCTTTAATAATCTTAATATAAAAATCTAAATTAGCACTTGTTACTACACTATCAATTACTTCAGTAATGTAATCAAGCCCAACAGCATTAAACTTTTTATCTTTATCTAGTTCATTTCTAAGAGTTGTTACATCAATTGGTGTCTTACTTTCATGCAGACTTTTAATTGCATTAAATATATATCTATTTCTCTCATCAAAGAACATATCACTTGTTACTTCTTCAACAATTTTACTTACTTCATTATTATTTAAAAAAGCAACACCTAAGACACTCATCTCAGCTTCCTGATTAAAAGGCATACTTCTTGCCATAAACCCTCCTATTTAACTAATTCAACATTTAAGTCAAATTTAACTTTCTTATGAAGTTCAATTACTACTTTAGTAACCCCTAAACTACTTATAGCAATATCGCTTTTTATACATTTTTTATCTATTTTATATCCCATATCCTTTAATTTTTCAGATATTTGCTTATTAGATATCGTACCAAATACTTTATCTGTTTCACCAGTTTTTACTTTAAAAGTTATAGTTTTACCATCTAATTTCTTTTTTATTTCATTTAAACTAGCTACTAAAGCATCTTCATTTTTTTGCCTTTCGTCTAATTCTTCACTTAATATTTCACTACTTCTTTTTGTATAAGGAACAGCTAAATTATTTTTAATTAAATAATTATTAGCATAACCATCACTTACATTAATTACACTATCCTTTTTACCCTTTCCTTTTACATCACTTAATAAAATTACTTTCATTTAAAAGACCTCCTTAAGTAAACAATATTATAACATTTTTATAACAAAAAAACAATTTCAAAGTGCAAATTTTGCACTTTGAAATTTAAAATCTAAAATATATAAATGGATTATAACTTGATGCCAAAATACTTATAATACTTAGTAAAAACATTATCATTATAATTACATCGCTCATTTTATTTTTCTTATCTAGCATATTTTTAAATATTGGTGTGCAAGCAAATATAGCTAAAACAAAGATAATTATTGTTCTTACCTTTATTATTTGAAAGTGGGTAAAAACACTTAAGTCACCAAAACCATTGGCACCAAATAAAGTTTTAATTGCTTCCACCAAAGTACTTGTATCAGTAAAATAAAATATTATAAAACCAAAAGTAACTAAGCTAAATGTATAAATATGACCTAAAACTTTAGGTAATTTATCAATATTTTTAAATACAAATTTTTCTAAAACTAATAATATGAAATAGAAAAGACCCCATAAAACAAAGTTCCAACTAGCACCATGCCAAAGTCCGGTCAAAGCCCACACAACAAATAAATTAAATATATGACGCGCACTTTTACATCTATTACCGCCCAAAGGAATATAAACATAATCCCTAAAGAATGTAGATAGCGAAATATGCCATCTTCTCCAAAAATCAGTTATACTGCGAGCAATATATGGATAATTAAAGTTTTCTAAATAATTAAATCCAAGCATTTTACCAAGTCCAATTGCCATATCACTATAACCACTAAAGTCAAAATATATTTGGAAAGTAAATGCTATTCCACCAATGAGCATACCCAAAACGCCTAACTCTGCAATATTAGATGCAAATAAAGTATCAGCAACATAAGCCATCTCATTAGCAATTACAACCTTTTTAAATAATCCAATAACAAATCTTCTTATTCCAGTTGCAAAATTTTCTACATTTTCACATCTATCATCAAGTTCACTATTTACAGTTTCATATCTAACAATAGGTCCTGCAATAAGCTGAGGAAAAGCACTAATATAGCATCCTAAATTAATAATACTTTTTTGAACATCGACTTTTCCCTTATAAACATCAATAACATAAGTAAGTATTTGAAATGTATAAAAACTAATTCCTATAGGTAAACTTATACTTAAAAATTTAATATTTAAATTAAACAAATTATTTATATTATCCAAAAAGAAATTAGTATATTTAAATACAAAAAGCAAGCCCAAATTAAATATTAAACTGGTTATTAACCATTTCTTTTTACTATTACTTTTATCCATTACTAAAGCTATATAATAATTAACTAAAATAGACAATATCATTAAAAGAACATAAATTGGTTCACCATAACCATAAAACATTAATGAAAATATAAGAAGAACAATATTTCTTGTCTTTCTTTTTTTAGGTACAAAATAACAAATTAAGAATATTGGAAGAAAACAAAATAAGAAAATTAAACTAGAAAATACCATTATTTTACTCTCCCTTCAAAATCATAATTATATTGGTCAAATATACTTGAACCACCATCATACAAGAATAATACTTTAGAAATATTGTTATCACTAACATACTTACTTAAATTAAACTCTTTATTTTTATATTCATCATATCTTAAATTAATAACATGTGTTTTATTAAAAGAACTAGCTATTAAATAATCTATTTGCCAAGAATAAGAATCCCCCACTATAAGCAAGTTTTCTTTATTATCATCATGATAATCATAAACTACATTCCCATATTGTCCATTAAAATATTGAACATAATAATCATAATATTTATAATCTCTATCAAGTCTTATTTCTCTAGGTTTAAATAATTTATCAGTTTCTTTACCATTTACATATACATCATAATCTAGTTTTATATCTACATCACTAATATAATCATTTATACTATCATTTAAAGCAGTTTTAGCAAGAGAACCATAATATTTCTTTTCTTTATGTTCCAGTGCATTTAAATCATTTAATTTTTGAATACTTAACATATCACAAATATCTTGATAACCATCTAAAGCACCATAAATTGTCCAATGATGATCAGTTTTATAAAAATACTTTTTATACTCATCTATACTTGTGACATTCATAACTCTAGTATTTATTTTACTATCAAGTTTGTTTACAAATTCATCTAAAAATTTACTTAAATTATTTTCTTTTAATTCAGTAAATTCATATCTCGTAGGTATATAAATATTTACATTTATTCCTTTATTACTTAACTCATTAAAAAACTTAACTTGTTTTTCTAATCTTGCATCCAATTCTTCATCACTATACTTATTTGTTAAATAATAAAACTCATTTACTTTATCATAAAATATATATTCACCATCACTATTTGTTTTTATAGGTACATCCTTAAACAATAGCTTATTGCTTGCAAAATTCACTCTTTGATACAACGTATTTAAATTACTATACAAAGGAAAATAATTAGTAACTTTATTTTCAATATTGTTTTCTATTTTACCAACAATATTATTTAACTTATCCACAATATTCTTTTCAGTATTTCCTTTATATTCAGAAAAGTTATCCATATTCATACTCATTATTCCCATTTTAACAAGTATAAATTTACTTGGAATACATAAAAATACACCAAATATTACTACTAAGAATACTACTACTAATCTTTTATCTTTTTGCATACGATTCACCTATAAACATTTTATCACAATAAGTATTCTAAGTATAGAAAAACTCACCCAAAGGTGAGTTAAATTATTTAACAAATGGTATTAAAGCCATAAATCTTGCATATTTAACTTGTTCAGCAATATGTCTTTGATGTTTAGCACAAGCACCAGTCATTCTTCTTGGTAAAATCTTGCCTTTATCATTAATATATTTATTAATAATCATAACATCTTTATAATCTACGCTTTTTCCAGCACACATTTGACATATTTTCTTTTTCTTACGATAAAATTCTGCCATTATTCTTATCCTCCTTTAATTAAAATGGTAAATCATCACTACTTAAAGTAAATTCATCTCCAAAGTCTTTATAAGGATCTTCACTAATATCAGTTGTTTCAACAGCACTAGGTGTTGCTGGAGCTTGTGGACTATATGCTACACTATTATTACTAGCTGGAGCACTATATCCTGCACCTGCTGGAGCATTTGCACCATCATTTCTACTTCCTAAGAATTCAAAATTATCTACTACAACGTCTGTTGTATATCTCTTAGTACCATCTTGTGCATCATAACTACTATTTCTAATTCTACCTTGAACTAAAATCATTTGTCCTTTACGGCAATATCTATTAATAGTTTGAGCACTTCTATTAAAAGCTACACAATTAATAAATTCAGTTTCTCTTTCACCATCACGGCTAACAAAGTCACTTTGACAAGCTAGTGAAAATCTTGATATTTCCATATTACTTTGAGTCATTCTTGATTCGGGATCTCTTGTAAGTCTCCCAGTTAATATTACTTTGTTCATTACTATTCTCCTTCAATTTTGATAATTAAATGTCTTAAAACATTTTCATTAATAGAAACTTTTCTATCAAATTCTTGAAGGGTTTCATGTGTTACTTCAACAGTCATAACATAGTAGTATCCACTAACTTCTTTTTTAATAGGATAAGCTAATTTCTTTCTACCCATTTCTTTGAATTCGATAACTTTAGATGGTTTCTTGTTTATTAATTTTTGTAAATCTTCACTAGTCTTTTTAATAGTTTCTTCATCTAATGTAGACTTAACAATAAACATAATTTCATACTTAGTCATCAATATTCACCTCCTTACGGTCTTTTCGGCTTCCTTAGAAGCAAGGAGTAATTTCTTTACTCGCAAGTATTATAACAAATATATATTCAAATTACAAGCAAAATTGCATACTTTCGCACAAAAAAAGCAAGCTTTTAACAGCTTACTTTCTAGTTATCAATTGTCTTCCATTCCGTATTTCCACACTTAGTACAAATTCTAGGTGCAAGAACTTTTTTTCCTTTTGGAAGCTTCATACCAGTATCTATTTTACTACAAAGTAAACCAGACTCTGGGTCAATATATGCTACACCAAACTTAGCATCTTCACAACAATTACATTCTTTATCTTTCATATTTTTCCTCCACTTATATTATGGATTAAAAACATAACATTATACTATTTTTCTTCTAGTAAAAAGTCAACAATATTTACTACTTCAATTCCATCAATTACTTTATTATAGGCATTATCCATTGTCAAAATAACTTTTTTATAATTATCATCTATAGCAAGCAAAGACCTTTTTTCCCTATTTTCGACTTCTTCACTAAGAATACTTCTTGCCACTTGATAATAAATTTTTTCTTCTGGACTTATAGCTATAAAATCTATTTCTAAATCATTATATTTACCAACATAAACCTCATAACCTCTTCTAAGTAATTCCATACATACAATATTTTCATAACTGCTACCAGAGTCATAAGATGAAAAACCAGATAAAATATTTTTAAGCCCATTATCAACAAAATAATACTTTCCTTGTGTTTTAAGCAGTTGTTTTCCCTTTAATTCATATCTTGGTATTCTATATATAAAATAGGCATTTTCAATCATTTTTAAGTATTTATCTACCGTTTCATTATCAATACTACTACCATTTTTTTTCATAAATTCTGCAATAGAACTTGGATTAATTAAAGTTCCAATAACGGTTGACATATACTGAAGTAAATTATCTAAAAATACAATATCTTTAATTTTATTTCTAGCAATAATATCTTTTTTTAACACTACATCTTTTATATCAGATAAATAATTTACCATAAGTCTTTCATTATCATTTAAACTAGCAAGCATTGGCATACCACCAAATTTTAAGTATTTATCAAACATTTTATACTTATCTTCATTATTTTTAAATGGATATATTTGTATATATTCAGCAAAAGATAATGGGTATATTTGTACTGTATAAACTCTACCTGCAAGCAATGTTGTAAGTTCACTTGATAATAAATTAGCATTTGAACCAGTAACATAAATATCAGCATCAATATCAACTAGAAATGAATTTACAGCTTTTTCCCATTCTCCTATATTTTGAACTTCATCTAATAATAAATATAGTTTTGTTCCATTATATTTACTTTTAATATAATTATATAAATCTCTATAATTTTTAATATCATACCATTCAGCACTTTCAAAACTCATATATATAATATTATTTTTATCTATACCGCTATTAGTTAAATAATCTTTAAATTGTAACAATAAAGTACTTTTACCGCTTCTTCTAACACCTGTTATAACCTTAATTAAGTTCAAATCTTTAGTTTCAATCAACTGATTTAAATATTTTTCTCTTATAATCATTTTTCATCACCAAACCCATTATACATCTCTTTTATATTATTGTCAAGTTTTGCGGATACAACCGCAAAACTTTTATTTTTTCTATTTTTTGCGGCTATAACCGCAAATTTTTTTGCTTATTTTCTCATCTAAACAAATTTACATATAAAAAACAATTAACCATTAAGTTAATTGTTTTCATGTAATTAAACTAATTCTAGTTTTACTTCTAAAGCATCGTCTCCACGACGTTCTTTAAGTTTAATAATTCTAGTATATCCACCATTTCTAGTTTCATAAGTTTTAGCTAGTTCATTAAATACTTTAGATACAACTTCATTATCATTATGTAAGAAAGCAAGTGCTTTTCTACGAGCAACAAGTGAACCATCTTTTCCATAAGTAATCATTTTATCAACAAATTTTCTTACTTCTTTAGCTCTAGCTTCAGTAGTTACAACATAACCATTCATGATTACATCTTTAGTAAGTCCAGCTAAAATACTTCTTCTAATTCTAGTTTCTCTTCCTAATTTTCTATATTTCATATTCTACTCCTTAAATGTAAGTCCTAATTCTTCAACTTTATCAAGAACTTCTTTTAATGATTTCTTTCCTAAGTTTCTGATCTTAGTAACTTCTACTTCTTTTTTGTTAACTAAATCTTGAACGGTATGAATACCAGCTCTCTTTAAACAATTATAAGCTCTTACTGAGAATTCAACTTCTTCAATTGGGGTTTCAAGTGTCTTAGTCATTGTATCAATTTTCTTTTCTTGCATAATATTAGCAATATTACTAATTGAATTTAAATCTGAGATTATTGTAAAGTGTTCAATTAATATCTTAGCACCAAGTGCCATAGCTTCTTCTGGAGTCATGCTACCATCAGTAGTAATTTCCATAACTAATTTGTCATAAGTTTCATCTTGACCAACACGAGTATCTAATACTTCGTATTTAACAACTTCGATTGGTGAGTAATTTGAATCTATTGCAATAACACCTGCAACGTTTTTGTCCATATTAGCTTTATTAACAGCTGCTGGTGTAAATCCACGACCATTATTAACAGTCATTTCAATATTAATTTTTCCTCCAGCAACTAAATTACAAATAACTAGTTCAGGATTCATAACTTCAATATCAGCATCTTTTTCGATATCTCCAGCTGTTACTGGTCCTTCTTCAGATTTTGTAATTCTTATAACTTTTTCTCCAGTTGAATGATTTTTAACAACTAATTTTTTAATATTTAATACTATAGTTGTAACATCTTCAACAACACCTTCTATTTTTTGAAATTCATGTAAAACTCCATCAATTTTAATTGAAGTAACAGCACTACCAGGTAAACTTGATAGAAGTACTCTTCTCATAGCATTTCCTATTGTAGTACCAAAACCTCTTTCTAATGGTTCAATTTCAAATTTAGCATAATGACTGCTTTCTTGATATTCAGTAATTTTATAGTCTGGTTTTTCAAATTTTATCATAGTACACGTTCCTTTCCCTTATTAGTTTCTTGGTCTTTTTGGTGGACGACATCCATTATGAGGAATTGGTGTTTCATCAGTTATACTTGTAATTTCAAGTCCTGCAGTTTGAAGTGATCTAATTGCATTTTCTCTCCCAGGTCCAAGACCTTTAACAAATACATCAACTTTTTTAACTCCAGCTTCAACAGCAGCTGCTGCAGCAGCTTCACTAGTAAGTCCAGCAGCAAATGGAGTTTTCTTTTTACTTCCTTTATAACCAATTCTACCAGCTGATGACCAACTAATAGCGTTACCTTCTTTATCACTTATAGTAACAATAGTATTATTATAAGTTGAATGAATGTGAGCAACAGCTTCAGGAATATTTTTCTTTACTTTTCTTTTTCTTCTATTATATGCCATATATTAACACCCTACTTTCCGACCTTTTTCTTATTAGCTACAACTTTTCCTTTACCTTTACGAGTCTTAGCATTTCTACTAGTTCTTTGTCCTCTTACAGGTAATCCTTTTTTGTGTCTAATACCTTCATAACAATTTATTTCCATTTTGTTCTTTATACTCATTTGAACGTCACGTCTTAGGTCACCTTCAACTGTGTATTTATCGATTTCACGACGAAGTTTAGCAATTTCATCTTCAGTTAAATCTTTAATCTTTTTAGTTGGTTCAACATTTGCATCTTCACAGATAGTTTTTGCTAAATTTCTACCAATACCATAAATTGCTGTAAGTCCAATACAAGTATGTTTTTCATTTGGTAATTCAATATTCTTAATTCTTGCCATTTATATTTCCTCCTTAACCTTGTACTTGTTTATGTTTAGGATTTTCACAAATAACCCTAACTTTTCCTTTTCTTCTAATGATTTTACATTTTTTGCAAATCTTTTTTACTGATGGTCTAACTTTCATAATTTCACTCCTTATCTATTATTCCATTTTATAATCCCACGTGTTAAATCGTATGGTGAAAGTTCCACTGTAACTTTATCACCTGGTAGAATACGAATCATGTTCATACGCATTTTACCAGAAACGTAGGCTTTTACAGTGTGTCCATTACTAAGTTCAACTAAGTAATCACTACCCTTTAAAACTTCAGTAACTTTTCCTTCTACTTCAATTTTATCTTTTTTTCCCATATTTTAATCTCCTGTTAATATTTCATATCCATCTTTTGTAACTAATACTGTATTTTCATAGTGACATGATGGTTTACCATCCATAGTTTTAACTGTCCAGTCATCATCACATAGATATACTTTTTTACTACCTAAATTAAGCATAGGTTCAATAGCAATAACCATACCAGCCTTAAGTCTAGTCATATTGCCGTCATCAAAGTTACAAATATCAGGTTCTTCATGCATTTCAAGTCCAATACCATGTCCACATAATTCTTCAACTACTGATAAACCATGACTATGAGCATAATCTTCAATCGCACAACTTATATCCCTAACTCTTGCACCTTCTTTAACCTTTGCTACACCAGCATAAAATGCATCTTTAGTATCTTTTACTAAATTTTTAATTTCCTCACTTACATTGCCAACAATATAAGTTCTAGTAGCATCAGCATGATAACCTTTATAACTTAAAACTAAATCTATTGAAACAATATCACCATTCTTGATTTTTCGTCCTCCAGGTATTCCATGCACAACTTCATCATTAATTGATATACAGCTTGTAGCAGGATAACCTTCATAACCTAAACAAGAAGGAACACATCCAATACTTATTATATATTCATGAATCAATGTATCTAATTTCTTAGTGGTAACACCTGTTTCTATATACTTTTCTATATATTTAAAAGTATCAACCAAGTATTTACCAGCTTCTCTCATTAATTCAATTTCTCTATCACTCTTAATACTAATCATTACAAACTTCCATGATATCTTTAAAGATATCTTCTACATTTCTATTAACATCTATTTTATGAAGTTTATTTTTTTCTTCATAATAATCAATTAATGGCTTTGTATTATCTATAAAAGATTTATATCTAACTTTGAATGCATCAGCATTATCATCTCCTCTTTTAACAAGGCTACTTCCACATCCATCACAAATACCATCAATTTTTGGTTTTAAAGCTTCTACATTTAGATTATATGACTTTCCACAACTACATGTAAGTCTACCCAAGATTCTATTAACAGCTTCTTCTTCGCTTAAATCTAAATATATTACTTCATATTCTTTATCTAGTAAGCTTTCTAAAGCAATTGCTTGATTAAGAGTTCGAGGAAAACCATCCAGAATAAATGGCTTTCCTTCTAAGTTATTAAGTTTTTCTTTAATTAAATCAATCATTATATCATCACTTACTAACTTACCTTCATCAATAATATTTTTAAGCATTAACCCAAATTCAGAACCAGAAGCAATTGCTTCTCTTAACATATCACCAGTTGAAAGGTGATTATAATTAAATTTTTCTTTTAACATTGTACTTTGAGTTCCTTTTCCCGCTGCGGGAGGAGCTATAAATATTATATTTTTCATACTATCTTAATCTCTTTCTCTTAGCAGTATAACTTCTACTTACTAAACTACTTTCCATTTGTTTATATGTTTCAATTGCAACACCTACAACGATAAGCATTCCTGTTCCCCCAATAGTTACAGCACTTGATAGCTTAAATATTAGTGAGAACAAAACAGGTATAGCTGCAAGTATTACAAGGAATATACTTCCCACAAAAGTAAGTTTTCCCATTGAATTACTAATATATTTACTAGTATCTTCACCAGGTCTTATTCCAGGAATATATCCACCACGTTCATTTAAGTTTTTACTCATTTCATCTGGATTCATTACCATAAAGGTATAGAAATATCCAAAGAATAATATTAGTATAATATATAATACAAAACCAGTTGGAGTATTATACACAATATACTTATTAACAAAATCTATTGCATTTTGATTCTTAGTAAGTGCAACTATTGTTGCAGGTATTGTTGTAAGAATTGATGCAAATATTACCGGCATAACTCCAGCAGAGTTAAGCTTTATTGGTAAGAAACTATTTTGGGCACCATAAGCACTTGTTGACTTATTAGCATATTGAATTGGTATTCTTCTTTCTGCTAGTTGTATCCATATAATACCTACGATAATAAGTATATATGTAAGGATAAATAAGCTAAAGAATAAAATGCCTAATGCTGATTCATATGTTCCACTTGTAATAAATCCATCATAAGCACCGATAAATATACGAGGCATACTAAGAATTATACCAGCCATAATTAACATAGATTGACCATTACCAATACCTTTATTAGTAATTTGATCACCCATCCATAAACAGAATGCCGTACCAGCAGTCATAACTAAAGCTGTTTTAAGTTGAACAAAAGTGCTAGCACTACCCATATAAGCAATACATAATACATAGGCTTGGAAGAAACCAATAATAATACCCATATAACGGTTAATTTTATTGATTTTTTGTCTTCCAACATAACCTTGTTCTTTTAAATCTTTGAAATATGGAATAATATCCATTTGCAATAATTGTGTAATTATTGATGCAGTAATATATGGAGAAACTCCTAAAGCAAATATAGAAAAGCTTCTAAGTCCACCACCACTCATGATATTAAATATTTCTAAGAAACCTAGGTCTTGATAAATTTGACTCGCCCAAGGGATCGTAACGGATGATCCTAGAGCAAAAAGACCTAAACAGAATAATGTAAAATATATTCTTTTTCTTAAATCTTTGTTAGCTTTATTAAACAATTGAGAAAAGCCACGAAACATCTAAATCACCTCAGCTTTGCCACCAATATTTTCAATTTTTGTAACAGCTTTTGCAGAGAATCTATTAGCTTTAACAGTAAGCTTTTTAGTAAGTTCACCACTACCTAATACTTTAACTCCGTCAAGTTGTTTCTTTATTATTTTTCTTTCTTTAAGTACTTCTGGAGTAACAACATCACCATCATTAAAGAATTTATCTAAATCACTTAAGTTAATAACAGCAAATTTAGTTTCAAAATTCTTATTATTAAACCCTCTGATAGGAATTCTTCTATATAGAGGTGTTTGTCCACCTTGGAACCAAGCTTTAATTGAAGCACCACTTCTTGATTTTTGACCATTTTCTCCACGAGTAGATGTTTTACCCATTCCAGATCCTGGTCCTCTACCAACTCTTTTAGATGCTTTCATTTCTTTAGTTTTTGGTAAATTTTCTAATCTCATATTATAATTCCTCAACTTTCTTGCCACGAAGTTCAGCTATATGTTCTGGAGTTCTTTGGCTCTTTAATGCTTCTAAAGTAGCTTTAGCAACATTAACTTGAGTATTAGCTCCTAGAGATTTAGCAACTATGTCTTTAACACCAGCTAGTTCAAGAACTGCACGAGCAGCACCACCAGCGATGATTCCACGTCCTTCTTTAGCAGGTTTAACTAGAACTACAGCTCTACCTACTTTTGCTTCAGCTTCATGAGGAATAGTTCTTCCATCACTAAGTGCAACTTTACATACGTTTTTATTAGCAGCTTGTAAAGCTTTTTTGATAGCTTCTGGAACTTCATTAGCTTTTCCACTACCAATACCAACTAAACCTTTACGGTTTCCAACTGCAACAGTAGCACAGAAACGGAAATGTCTACCACCTTGAGTAACTTTAGTAACTCTAGTAATAGAAATAACTTTTTCTTCTAATAAATTTTTCTTTTCTTGTCTTTTATCTTCTTTTCTCATGCTACCCTCCTTAAAATTCTAGTCCAGCTTCTCTAGCAGCATCTGCTAAAGCTTCAACTCTACCATGATATTGGTAACCACCACGGTCAAATACCACAGTTTTAATTTTTAATTTTTTACATTTTTCAGCAATATCTTTTCCAACAGCTTTAGCTGCTTCGATATTACCACCATTAGCTATTTTTAATTCTAAATTTGAAGAACTAGCAAGGGTAGTCTTAGTTACATCATCTATAACTTGAGCATAAATACCTTTATTAGATCTAAATACATTTAATCTAGGACGTTCAGCAGTACCACTAATAGTTTTACGTACTCTTTCATGACGTCTTACACGTGATTTATTACTTGCTTCTTTTTTAATCATACTTTAACTCCTCCCTATGCCGCTTTCTTTCCTTCTTTACGACGAACATGTTCACCTTTGTAACGAATACCTTTACCTTTATAAGGTTCTGGTTCTCTTACTTTACGAACATTAGCCGCAAATTCAGATACTTTTTGTTTATCAATACCATGAATAGTAATTTCTGTATTACTTTCACTAGTAACTGTTAAACCAACTGGCGCTTCCATAACAACTGGATGAGAATAACCAGCACTAATAGTAATTTTATTACCACTAACTTGGAATCTATATCCAACACCTACTGCTTCTAATCCTTTATCATAACCTTTAGAAACACCTGTTATCATATTACTAATTAATGAATTAGTAGTTCCTTGCATCATATTAGCTTCTTGACTTGGTTTGATTTGTTTAGTTAAAACAACGCCATCTTCTACTACAACACTAACAAGTTTACTAAATTCGAAGTTAAGTTCTCCTTTAGGCCCCTTAACATCTACTACGTTTCCATTAACGCTAACTGTAACGCCGTCAGGAATGCTTATTTTTCTTTCACCTATTCTACTCATAATAATCTACTTACCATATATAGGCAAGAACTTCGCCTCCTAACCCTTTACTTCTTGCTTCTTTATCAGTCATTAAACCTTCAGAAGTTGAGATTATAGCAATACCTAGTCCGTTTAGAACACGAGGAATTTCATCCACTTTAGCATAAACTCTTAAACCAGATTTACTAATTCTTTTAAGTCCAACAATAACTCTTTCTTTTTTAGGACCATATTTAAGTGTTAAAGTTAATTTATCACCATTTGTATTCTTTTCATATACATAATCAGCAATATAGCCTTCATTTTTAAGTATTTCAGCAATACCTAAAGTCATTTTAGTACCAATAACTTCAACAGTTGCATATCTCATTTGATTAGCATTACGAATACGAGTTAACATATCTGCTATTTTATCTTGTACAAACATAATTTTCCTCCTTCTACCAACTAGATTTCTTAACACCTGGTAATTTACCTTCATTTGCAAGTTCTCTAAAACAAATTCTGCAAATTCCATATTTTCTTAATACACCGTGAGGTCTTCCACAACGATTACATCTTGTGTAAGCACGAGTTGAAAATTTAGGTGTTCTTTGATTTTTAACAATCATACTTTTCTTTGCCATAGTGCCTCCTTAATTCTTGAAAGGCATTCCAAAGCCTTTTAATAAACTTTTAGCTTCTTCATTGCTCTTTGCAGTAGTAACGAATATAATATCCATACCACGTACTTTTAACACTTCATCATATTCAATTTCTGGGAATATTAATTGTTCTTTAATTCCAATTGTATAATTTCCTTTTCCATCAAAAGCATGTCCTGAAACTCCACGGAAATCTCTAACACGAGGAAGCCCAATTCTTACTAATTTTTCAAAGAAGTTATACATATTTTCACCTCTAAGTGTTACTTTAACACCAACAGGTTGACCTTCTCTTAATTTGAAACCAGCAATTGATTTACGAGCTTTTGTTATAACAGGTTTTTGACCACTAATAGCTTCTAAATCTTTTACAGCTGCAGTAATATATTTTTCATCTTTACTACCTTCTCCAACACCCATATTGATAACAATCTTTTCAAGTTTTGGAACAGCCATAATAGTAGTATAATTATGTTCTTTCATTAATTCTGGAACAATTTTTTCATCATATAATTTTCTAAAATTACTCATAACTACTTACTCACTTTCTTAGAAGTCTTAGCTTTCTTTTCAGCTTTTTCTTCTACTTTTTCGCTTTTTTTAGAAACTTTAGCTTCTTTTTCATCAATTACCTTTACATTAGAAACATGTATAGGAGCTTCGATTTCAAATATTCCACCTTTATCATTCATACTTGTAGGTTTACTATGTTTTTTAACAATATGTACACCTTCAACAACTATTTTAGATTCAAGTTTTAATGTTTTAATAACTTTACCAGTTTTACCTTTATCAGCACCAGCAATTACTTTAACAGTATCTCCAACTTTTACTTTCATTTTGCCTCCTATAATACTTCTGAAGCAAGAGAAACAATTTTCATATAATCTTTTTCTCTTAACTCTCTAGCTACAGGTCCTAAAACACGAGTACCAATTGGTGATTTATCATCTTTAATAAGTACACATGCATTATCATCAAATTTGATATAAGAACCATCATTTCTTCTAACGCCTTCAACGCTTCTAACGATTACGGCTTTAACAACTTTACCTTTTTTTACTGGACTGTTAGGAATAGCTTTTTTAACTGTTCCAACAACAACATCCCCGATATTACCATATTTAACTTTAGAACCACCAAGAACTCTAATAACTAATAGTTCTCTAGCTCCTGAGTTATCAGCAACTTTAAGTCTACTTTCTTGCATTACCATAATAATACCTCCTAAAGGATAACAGCTTTAGTTAAAATTTCTACTAGTTCATATCTTTTAGTTTTAGATAATGGTCTAGTCATTCTAATCTTTACTGTATCTCCTACTTTTGCTTCATTCTTTTCATCATGAGCAGCATATTTCTTTGAATATTTAACATTTTTCTTATACAAAGGATGTCTTTTTGATGTTTCAACATTAACAGTTATTGTTTTGTTATTAGATGCACTAACAACTTTACCAATTAATTCTTGTTTCTTTTCTGTCATTATTTATTACCTCCATCAATTTCTCTTTCTTTAAGAATAGTTTTCATTCTTGCAACATCTCTTCTTAATATTTTAAGTTCAACTGGTTTTTCAAGTGTACCATTTGCATGTTGCATTCTCTTTGTAAATAATTCTTCCTTTGTATCTTTGATTTTTTTAGTTAAATCTTCTGTAGATAACTTTCTAAGTTCCTTAATTTCCAAGAGAATCACCATCCTTTACTTCTTCTTTTTTTACAAATTTTGTTTTAACAGATAATTTATGAGAAGCAAGTCTTAAAGCTTCACGAGCTATAGCTTCATCAACACCTGTAATTTCAAACATAATTTTTCCATTTTTAACAACTGCTACCCATTCATCTACTGAACCTTTACCTTTACCTTGTCTAGTTTCTAGAGGTTTTTTAGTTCTAGGCATATGTGGGAATATGTTAATAAATACTTTTCCACCACGTTTCATATAACGTGTCATTGCAATACGAGCTGCTTCAATTTGACGAGCTGAAATCCATCCGCCTTCAACAGCTTGTAATCCGTATTCACCAAAATGTAATTCTGTATTACCTTTAGCTTTTCCATCATAGCTTACTCTATGACTTTTACGATATTTAGTTCTTTTTGGCATCAACATTTTTATCAGCTCCCTTCAAAGTCTTTTTAGCAGGAAGTATTTCATTTTTATAAATCCAAACTTTAACTCCGATTTTACCATAAGTTGTATCAGCTTCAGCTATAGCATAATCAACATCAGCTCTGATAGTATGTAGTGGCACAGTACCTTCAGTATAACCTTCAGTTCTAGCCATTTCTGCTCCACCAAGTCTTCCTGATACAGCAGTTTTACATCCTTTAGCTCCGGCTTTCATTACATTTCTAATAGCTCTTTTTTGAGCTGATCTAAATGGTGCTCTAGCAGCTATTTGACTAGCTATATTTTGAGCAACTAATGAAGCATTTAAATCTGGATTTTTTTCTTCAACTATATTAACAAATACTTCTTCATTAACTAATTTAGATAATTTCTTTCTTAATTTTTCTATATCTTCTCCACCACGTCCGATGATAACACCAGGTTTAGCAGTATAGATACTAACTTCACACTTATTGTTTCTTCTTTCTACAATAACACTAGCAATAGCGGCTTCTTTAAGATTTTTTTCTAAATATTCTCTAATTTTAATATCATTAATTAAATATTCTTGATAATTATCTTTAGAATACCATTTACTTTGCCAAGTTTTATTAACACCAAGTCTGTATCCTATAGGATTTACTTTTTGTCCCATTATTACTTAACTCCCTTCGCTTCATCAGTTACTTTAACAGTAATGTGACTACTTCTCTTATCATGGCGGTCTACATTTCCACGACTTGCAAATTTAATTCTCTTATAAACAGGTCCTGGATTAATGTAACATTCACTAATTCTAAGCTCAGATTCATTTGCACCGTTATTATTAACAGCATTAGCAACAGCTGAATTTAAAACTTTAAGAATTAATCTACTAGCTTTAGTATTAGTATTTTCTAATATTCCTCTAGCAGTTTCAACATCTTTTCCTCTAATTAAGTCCATTGTCATTCTAGCAAGTCTAGGCTTAATTAAGGCATTTTTATGAATTGCGTATGCTTCCATGTTACCTCCTACTTATTACCTGCATGGCCTGTAAATTTACGAGTTTGTGAAAATTCTCCTAATTTATGTCCAACCATGTCTTCAGTTATATAAACTGGAATAAAATCTTTTCCATTATGAACAGCTATAGTATGACCAACAAAGTCAGGAAAAATAGTAGATCTTCTTGACCAAGTCTTAATAACTGTCTTTTTATTACTTTTATTCATTTCTTGAACCTTTTTCATAAGTGATTCTTCAACATAAGGTCCTTTTTTTAAACTTCTTGCCATTTTTCCTCCTATTATTTAGCCTTTCTACTAACTATAAGCTTTTCGCTTTTCTTTTTACTCTTACGAGTCTTAACTCCAAGTGCAGGTTTACCCCATGGAGTCATTGGGTTCTTACGTCCGATAGGAGCACGTCCTTCTCCACCACCATGTGGGTGATCATTAGGGTTCATAACAGATCCACGGTTTGTAGGTCTAATACCCATATGACGTTTTCTACCAGCTTTACCTAAGTTTACTAGTTTGTAATCTTCATTTCCAACAACACCGATAGTTGCAATACATGTTCCAAGAACAAGTCTTGTTTCACCAGATTGTAAACGAAGCATTACATATTTACCTTCTCTACCTAGTATTTGAGCCCCAGCTCCAGCACTTCTACACATTTCAGCACCTTTACCAGGTTGAAGTTCAATACAATGAACCATAGTACCAACTGGAATATTTTTAAGCGGTAATGCGTTACCAACTTTGATATCTGCATTTTCACCATTTTCGATAATCATATCTACTTTTAATCCATTTGGTGCAATAATATATTTCTTTTCTCCATCTTTATAATTAATTAGAGCAATGTTAGCATTTCTATTTGGATCGTATTCAATACTTGCAACACGTCCAGTAACACCAACTTTATTTCTTTTATAATCAATAACACGGTATTTTCTTTTAGCTCCACCACCAATGTGACGAACTGTCATTTTACCTTGGTTATTTCTTCCACCAGTTTTACTCTTACTAGCTAAAAGTGATTTAGTAGGAGTTGAAGTTGTAATTTCTTCATTTGCTAGTGTACTCATTCCACGACGACCATTAGTCGTTGGTTTATAATGTTTTATAGCCATATTCTTTTCCTCCCTACTATATTTCTATTGAAGAGCCTTCTGCTAAAGTAACAATAGCTTTTTTATAAGTCTTAGTTCTTCCAGCATATTTTCCAACTCTTCTTCTTTTAGATTTTGTATTTAATGTATTAACACTAACTACACTAACTTTAAAAGCTTCTTCAATAGCTTTCTTAATTTCTGTTTTGTCAGCATCTTTAGCTACTTTAAATGTATAAACACCATTTTGTCTTTCAGCCATAGATTTTTCAGTAATAACTGGTGCAATAATAATATCAGAATAATGTCTCATTATTTAAGCACCTCCTCAATTTTATTTACTGCAGCTTCATCCATAACAACTACATCAGCATTCACTAAATCATATACATTTACTTCTTCAGCATATATTACTAAACAATTTGGTAAATTTCTTGTTGCTAAATAAAGATTTGCAGCATCATCACTTGTAACAAATAATACTTTATCTTCTAATTTTAATGCATCTAACATTTTTAATGCATCTTTAGTTTTAGTACTTTCCATATTGAAATTATCAACAACTACTAAAGCTTTTTCTAATACTTTTTCAGATAAAGCACTCTTTAATGCAAGTACTCTTTCTTTCTTATTAATTTTGAAACTAAAGTCACGGTTACCAACGCCAAATGGCACTCCGCCACCAACCCATTGAGTAGCTCTTATACTACCTTGACGAGCTCTACCAGTTCCTTTTTGTTTCCATGGTTTTCTTCCACCACCAGAAACTTCACTTCTATTTTTAGTTTTTCTTGTTCCTTGACGACTAGCATCTAATTGTAAACGAATCATTTTCTTAAGTGCATCATCATTTACTTCAATTTTAAAGATACTATCATTTAATGTTAAATCTTTTACTTTTTCACCGCTTAGGTTCTTAACACTTATCTTTGTCATTTTAATTCCTTTCTAAGCAAGTATTACTTACTTTCTTCTTCCTTAGCTTCTTCTTTAGTATCTGTTACTTCTTCTACTGTTTCAGTAACTTCTTCTGTTACTTCTGGAGTTTCAACCACTTCATCAACAACAGTTTCTACTTCATAAGTAAGAATTTCTTTTGGATCTTCCTTTCTGCCATTTTTAACAGCAGCCTTAATTAATACTAAAGAATTTTTTGCGCCTGGAACATTTCCACTAACTAAAATATAGTTTTCTGCATCGTTTACTTCGATGATTTCAAGATTTTGAATAGTAACTGTATCAACACCCATATGTCCAGCTAATTTTTTACCTTTCAAAACTCTCTTTGGTAACATAGTACCAAGTGAACCTGGTCTTCTATGATAATGAGAACCATGAGTCATTGGTCCACGAGATTGGTTATGACGTTTAATAACCCCTTGGAAACCTTTTCCTTTACTTGTACCTGTTACATCAACAACTTCTCCAACGCTAAATACTGAAGCAGAAATTGTATCACCAATATTATAAGTTGATTCTACATCTCTTATTTCTTTTAAGTAGCGCTTAGGAGTAGTATTAGCTTTTTTAGCATTTCCCATTTCTGGTCTGTTTGCTTGTTTTTCTTTCTTTTCGAATACACCAAGTTGAATTGCATTATAACCATTCTTTTCAACAGTTTTAACTTGCATTACTACGTTAGGTTCAGTTTCAATAACTGTAACAGGAATTAACTTACCATCCTTAGTAAATACTTGAGTCATTCCAACTTTGCGTCCTAAGATTCCTTTCATAATTTCTTTCCTTCCTTTTCTTATAATTTGATATTTACATCAACACCACTAGGTATGTCTAAGTGTTGTAATGCATCAACAGTTTCTTTGCTTGGGTTTTTAATATCGATTAATCTCTTATGAGTTCTTCTTTCGAATTGTTCCCTCGCATCTTTATATTTGTGAACTGCTCTTAATACTGTAACTTTTTCAATTTCTGTTGGTAGTGGAACAGGTCCAGAAATTTCGCCACCAGTTCTTTTAACAGTTTCAACAATTTTTCCAGCAGCAACATCAAGTAATTGATGATCATATGCTTTCAAATTAATTCTAACTTTATCTTTTGACATTTTTTCATGTCCTCCTTTCGCCTATATCTAGTATAGACATACTCCGTACAAGTTCTCCGTTTCCACCATTTTTACTACCAACTCATCCTAGTGTATCGGTAACCTCGCACATCCACGCAGCCATACGACTACAATTATAACATTAAAGTCTATGAAAAATCAAGCAAAAATTGCATATTTTTTTAAATTTTATTATTTTCAACTTTTTGACATTAATAAAACTTTCACTCAAAAATAGTATTCATTTTAGAAAAAAAATAGATTTTTCAATCTATTTTTAAAACCCACAATCCAAAACAGGATTATAATGATAAGTATTTTTATTACCTTCTCTTCCATCGATATAAAATTCAATTTTTGTCATTTCAACATCACATGCTTTATTAGTCTCAGGATTAACAAACATACTTATATCATATTTATTTCTTTCACTCATCTCTTTCAAAGTCATAAAATAAACACCTTTTTCAATATCACCATAAATCCAAGTATCATTTTCATAAACAAGTTTACCATATTCAAGAAGCTTATTATTAAGTTCTTCTCTTTTTGCTTCAAAATCAATAGTTTTAGGTTCTTCTACTCCTTTATCATTTTTCTTTCCACAACCGCAAACTAGCAAAAGCATTATTAACATTATTCCAATTTTTTTCATAAATCCTCCAATTAACTAACAAATTTTAATTCCAACTTACCATTACCACTTCTATTACCATTTACTTTTTCAACAACAGTTATTCCATTAGCAATATAATTACTTCCGCCACGACCAGAGTTGCCTTTTGTTGTACATGTACTACAATTACAACTATAAGTTGGATAATATTCAGAGCAATAATGACAAGTACGACAATTACAATCATAAGTTGGATAATAAGTTTTACAATTTGCTACATCTTTAACACATGTTTTACAACCAGGATATTTATCACTGCAATCCTTCCATTCAGCACAATAATGATCATAATATTCTTTACATCCTCCACCGCAAGTACTACAACGGCAGTCATAAGAAGATTGTTCTTTACATCCTCCGCCACAAGTATCACAATTACAGCTATAATTATAATCTAAACTTGATGAACCACCACCACTATTTGTACCACTTCTTCCAGCTCCGGCACCAGCACTAGCACCGCCTGAACCATTATCACTTCCTCCAGCAGTACCAGAAGTTCCTCCGCCACCGCCTGCAGCTCTAACAATGTACGTTCCATTTTTCTTAACAGTAGTTGCTCCACCACCACTTGAAGTACCGCTGGCTCCAACACCACCGCCATTATAACCATTAGTTCCTCCAACAGCCATTGTAAGTACATCACCAGCTTCAAAATAAGCAGTAACACCTAAATAAGCGCCTTTTCCTCCTGAACCAGAACCCTGTGCTCCCCACAAATTAATTCTATATGTTCCAGATATTGGCACAACATAAGTTATTTCATCCTCAGTATAATCAACATCTACTTGAGGAACAAAAATTGTAAGACTAACATTTTCACTAACAGATTTATTTCCAGCTTTATCATATGCTTCATATCTAAGTGTATAAACCCCAGCAGTAAGAGTACTAATATTTTTTATGACTTTATCATTAACCACAATATTTACATAGTCAACACCACTTACTGCATCTGTAACAGTTATATTATTAAGTACATCTTCTTTACTACTAAGAGCATATTTAAGTGTTTTAGATTTAACTTTAATAACTGGGGCTTCCAAATCAATCATAATCTTATAATTTTTTACATTACTACAAGTACCAGCCTCATTACACGCTTTTACATAAACAGTTTCATCATGATATTTAACACTTACATTCAAAGTATCACCAGTATAAACAAAATTCTTATTATCAAAACTATAGTAATATGTAATAATACTTTGACTTAATTCATTATTACTTGTAAAATTAAGAGTAAATTCTTTATTATGCCATTTGCCACTTGTTATATTATCACTAGCTTTAATATCTGGCGCTACAGGTGTAGCAGTATCAATTTTATCAATTACAAAAGTTTTTTCTGAAACATTTCCAGCTTTATCACTTACACATACTTTATAAGTATTTGTTCCAACAACAGTATATTTTTTATTATTTTCACTTTTAAATGAACCACAACTTGCATTTGCATCAACAAATGAATAACCTAAAATGCCAGAACCATCCATATCATAAGCTTCAACAACCACATTTTTTTCACTCGCCCAATTTTTATCATATTTTATATCAAGAATTGTTGGTGCTTGTTTATCTATATTAATAACAGCATTTACTTCATCAATATTTTCCCCAATTGTAATTTCACATTTATATGTATTTTGACTTATCACATTAGTTTTTGTTTCTACTAAATTTTCTTGACTAGAAAATCCATTAGTACTCGTCCAATTAAAAGTTGCATTTGCATCACTTATAATTTCATCCTTATTACTATATTTAACCCCTAAAGTAATATCTTTATTATACCAAACATCTTTATCAAGATTATCACATTTTTTTGTTTCATTATTATATTTACACATTGAAAATCTATTTGTTTTAGTATAAGTTTTACATTTTCCTTCTTCTTTACCTAAATCTTGTGCTAATTTTGCCACATATTTTCCATCTTCAAAAGTAGATTTGATTATATAACAATTCATGCTTTCTTTTGTCTCAGGATTATAAACATTATCTTGATCATCAGGATTAACATACCCTTCTTTTATCAAATCTTCTACACTAATAGTAGTAATATTTGTATCATTTGCATATTCCGAAGCTTTTGTTTCTAAATAAGTAACTAAATTATTATAATCTTTTTTTAGTACTTTATTTCTTACGTTTATAAAAGTAATTGTCCCAACAGAAATAAGTATACCTATAATAACTATAACAGCAATTAATTCTGTCAGTGTAAACCCTCTGTTATTATTTGTCTTTTTCACTACACTAATCCTCCTACTATAAGGATATAAATTTTTTTAAAAAAAGTCAAGAAAAAATTCTTAACAATTTTCATTTTGTTAAGAACTACTTTTAATCATTGTATTTATTTAAATTTAAAAGTATTAAACTCTTTAAAAAAGCAATAAATTAATATTACTTTATTAATTAAATTGTTATTTGGTCCTATTAAGAATCATTTCACAACCTTCTTTGTTTTCACTTACTGGCAAACTTGCAAATTCCATTATTCTCTTATAAGTTTCCAAATCTATTTTATCAACCAAAGTTACATCAAATAAATGTTGAAAAGCATCATAATAATAATTAATATCCTTTACTTCATTTTCTTTATTCATTTCAATTTTTCTTGAGAAAAGTTCTTCTAAAGCTAAAACATCTCCTTGTAATATTTTCTCAATTAAATCATAAAGTGGAGGGGTAACCAACTCAATTGAATTAACTTCATATATTTCGTCATCACCATAAAAGTCATATCTCATACACGCAAACTTATAATCAAATCTTTTATATTTAACATTTAAATCTCTTCGTGGTATCCCAACAGATGTATAATGATATGTTTTTTCTTCACTACAATTCATCACCAAATCATTTAATAATTCTCTTACTTTCTCTAAATCATAAATAACCTTATATTTAAATATTTCATTTTCTTTTACTTTATAATAATACATATTAACCTCCTATTCAATTATTAAAGACTCAGTTCCTTCCATTTCTTTGGGTATAGCGATATCCATATAATCAAGAATTGTTGGTGCTACATTAACTAAAGAACCCTTTTCTTTTAATTTAATTTTATCATCACATATTATAAATGGAACTAAGCTTGTAGTATGAGTTGTACACACACTTCCATCTTCATTAATCATTGTATCAGCATTACCATGATCAGCAAGTATAACTACTTTATAAAAGTTTTCATCAGCTTTTTCCATTATTTTAGAAAGACACATATCGATAGCCATACAAGCCTTAGTAGCAGCATCCATATTACCAGTATGACCAACCATATCAGGATTAGCAAAATTAACTAAAATAAAATCATAATCATTTTTCATTGATAGAATAACTCTTTTAGTAACCTCAACACAACTCATTTCAGGTTTCAAATCATACGTAGCAACATCTGGTGATGGAATATGAAACTTATCACATCCTTTAATTTTGCCATCAATACCACCATCAAAGAAGTAAGTAACATGTGGAAATTTTTCGCTTTCAGCAATTCTAGCTTGAGTAAAATCAAGTTCACTTAAATAAAGTCCCAAAGAATTTTTTACAGTTAATGGTTCAATCAAATTATATGTTTTAATTTTTTTATCAACAGGTAAAAAACTAAACACTAAAGTATCTTTCATATTTTGCACACTAAAACCTTCAAAAGAACTAGAGTTAACAATAGATGAAAGTATTTGCTTAGCTCTATCTGCCCTATAATTCATCCACATAATTACATCACCATTTTTAATAGTATTATTACTACATTTAATAGGTTTTATAAATTCATCAGTAATGCCTTTTTCATAACTATTTTTAATACTTTTTTCTATATTTATAGAACTAGTACCTTTACCAGCTACAACTAAATCATAATACGCTTTAGTTCGATCCCAATTTTCATCTCTATCCATAGCATAATATCTACCGGCAATAGTTGCTATATCCCCACAACCATTTTTCTTAATAGCTGCCTTTATCATATCAATATATTTATTAGCATCCATAACACCAGTATCTCTACCATCAGTTATCAAATGAAAATGTATTTTAGTAAAACCATTATTTCCTAAAAAATCAAACATATTTAAAAAATCATCTACACCAGCATGAATATTTCCATCGCTACAAAGTCCCATTATATGAACATCTTTATCTTTATTTTCTAATAATTTCAAAACATTCTTATTTTCCATATCAGGATTTACAAAAAAATCATTTACTAAAATTTCATTTTGTTTTAAAAGTCTACCAGCTCCAATAGTCATATGTCCAACTTCACTATTACCAGCTTGACCATGTGCAAGACCAACATATTCTTCACTAGCACCAAGTAGTGCATGAGGATATTTATTCCAAAGTTCATGAAAAGTATTCATATGAGCCGCTTTAATAGCATTACCATTTTCTTCTTCCCTATAACCAAAACCATCTAATATAATAGTTAAAATCTTTTTCATTTTTCCACCTTCACTATCAAAATAATAGCACACTTAAAAAAAAATTACAATAAAAAAGCCTTGAATAACAAAGCTTACATAACTAGTTCTTGAGTATCCATTCTAAATCTATCTGCTATAGTTGTTAAAAACTCAGCATTCGTAGGTCTACTTCTATCAAAATCAATACTATTACCAAATAAATTTTCCATAAGCTTAATATCGCCTCTACTCCAACTTATTTCAATAGCATGTCTAATGGCTCTCTCAACTCTTGAAGATGTTGTTTGATATTTATTAGCAATCTTCGGATATAACTCTTTAGTAACAAGTGTTGCCATACCATCTTCTGCATACAGCATCATAACACCCTCTCTGATATATTGGTAACCTCTTACATGTGAAGGAATACCTAAGTCATGTAAAAGTGAACTTACTTTAATTTCAATTTTACCCGAACTTGCAATACTCATTTCTTCCTTATGAGTTACTAAATCCATAATCCTACTATTAACAACATCCATATCAACTGGTTTTAGCATAAAATAACTACCACCTAAAGCTTGGACCCTTCTAATAGTAAAATCATCTTTAAAACTTGATAGAACCATTATCTTTTTACTAATCTTCTTATGATTCATTTCTTCAATTATTCTAATGCCATCAATACCTGTTAAAATTAAATCGAGCATTAATAAGTCATATGCTTCCGGACAAGATAATAAATAGTTTAAAGCTTCTTTGCCATTAGTGAAACCACCAACAACACTCACTACCTCACTATTTTTAAAGTACTCTTTAACACTCCTTATCACTGCCTCATTGTCATCTACTACAACTACTCTTACTGTTTTCTTCATGTGTTTTTTCCTTTCAAAATATATCTTATTCTTCCACCCACAACTTCATTATAAGATAGAATATTTCAAAAAGCTACAAAAACTTTTGTCACATGATGTCAAGTGCTGTAAACATTTGACACTTTATGTCGAATTATGTCACAAACCAAAGAAAAAAGATAAAACAAGTCTATCTTTAATAATATTATTTATGGTTTTAATGCCGTTATTGGAAAAATATATATTCCATCTGGCCTTTTTACAACAGCATCATAAAGTCCACAAATAACACACATAAATTTTGGTTTAACTTCTGCTAAATTATAAAATCTATTTAGACTTTCAACAGCTTCTTCAATTTTATTTGACCCAAGCTTAATTTCAATCGCACCATATTCACCATCAGACAATTCAACTATAGCGTCAACTTCTACACCAGTATCATTTTCTCTATAATGATATAGCTTAGCACCAATACTTTCAACAAAAATTTAACACAATATCAACCTAATTGTGCAAATTTTGAGTAATCTGTTGTGCAAATTTTGACTTACACTAAAAAAGAAGTATTTTCATTACTTCTCCATTTCTATGAGCATACCCTTAACCTTATTTGGATCTAAAGAAGCTCCTCCAACAAGAAAACCATTTAATCCTTTAATAGTGCACAACTCTCCAATATTAGTATCATTTACACTTCCGCCATATAAAATATCTAACTTTTCTTCATATTTTTCCATTATAATATCATTTATAAACTTAATATTTTCTTTTATTTCATCTGTTTCTGGAACTTTACCAGTACCAATCGCCCACACTGGTTCATAGGCAATCATAATGTTTTTAATTTCCACATTATTTAAAACTTCACTTATTTGTTTTTCTAACACTTCATAAGTTCTTCCATTTTCTTTTTCATTTAAAGTTTCACCAATGCAGTATATAACATTAAGTCCATTTTCTACAGCATTATTTATCTTATTTATAAAATCAATATTTATTTCATGCCTATATATTCTTCTTTCGCTATGACCAACTATTACATATTTAGCACCCATACTCTTTACTTGAGTAGCTTCAATTTCTCCAGTAATAGTTTTATCCATAAAAGAACTTATATCTTGCACACCAAGTTCATAGCCACTTTTATCAAACATATCAAGATATATTGAGGGTGGGCATAAAACTAATTTAACTTTAGTTTCAATATCCACTAAACTTTTGTTATATTTTAAAATATCATCTTTAAGTAATTTATTTTTAAAATTACAAACTAAATACTTCATTTTACTCCATCCATTCTAAAGCTTTCAAATTCCCATCAGCAATATATTCAAGTGTTGCACCACCACCACTAGAAATATAATAGAACTTATTCTCAAAACCAAATTTACTACATGCACTCGCAGTATCTCCACCACCAATAATTACTTTTCCTGATGTAGTTGCTAAAGCTTTAAACAAATTTTCAGTTCCTTCCATAAATCTTTCATCTTCAAACTTACCACAAGTACCATTAACAAATATTATTTCACTATTATCAATATATTTTTTATATAAATCAATACTTCTATTACCTAAATCATAGATAACACCATCATCAATAGTAAAATCTACCGGTAAAACAATCTTACCTTTATTTTTATCCATAAGTTCTCTTAGTTCATTTAAAACATTTTCATCACTAGTAGCCAAACTATTACCAACATCAGCACCTTTAGCTTTTAAAAACGAATTAGCAATACCACCACCTAAAAGTAAATAATCACATCTATCAATTAATGATTTAATAATAGGCAGTTTATCATCAACTTTTGCACCGCCCATAAAAACAGTAAAAGGATGTGGAATTCCAGAAATCAAAATATTTAAATGTTCAAGTTCATCCATAACTAAAAAGCCAATAGTGTGTGGTAAAAACTTAGCAATTCCTGCAGTTGATGCATGAGCTCTATGCATTGAACCAAAAGCATCATTAATATATACATCACCTAAACTTGCCCAATATTTAGCAAGTTCCAAATCATTTCCACTTTCTTTTTTGGTTGGAACATCCATAAATCTAGTATTTTCCAAAAGTATTACTTCACCTAAACTAGATTCATCAACAATATTTTTTACTTTATCACCATAGCAATTATCTAAAAACTTAACATCTCTTTTAAGTAGATTAGCAAGTTCTTTTCCAACAACTTTTAAACTATTCTTAAGTTTATCTTCTTCACTTTTTATTCTTCCAAAATGACTAAGTATAATAACTTTACAATTATTTTCAAGTAAATAATTTATTGTCTTTAAACTTTTTACAATCTTAGAATTATCTTTAATAACACCATTTTCAACCGGAACATTAAAATCAAGTCTTAATACTACCCTTTTATTTTTAATTTCAATATCATTAATTGTTTTCATAACTTATCCTCCATTATTATTTTAGCACAAGCAATAATTAATATTCAATTTTAAAATTATAAAAATTGACAAACAAGTGTAAAAATGTTAGGATAACTACTTGAAAGCAGGGGTTATTATGTATAAAGTAGATGTAATAATATCAAAAAATGATATTTATCCAAAAGAAAAACTAGCTGATTTGTTTGATGATAATGTTTTAAGATTATCATTTAAAACAGAACAACAATACTTAGCATTTATGAATAACCCACAACTTAGCATAGAAAATTTTAACATTATTCCTGGTTTATCTAGTGAAGAAGACATAAACAAACTTTTAGAAAATATTGATTTACCTAAAGCATTAAAAGATACAAGACCAATGATAGAAATATTAGATATTAAAGATTTACCTATTAAGCTTCTAGAACGTAAAGAAAAACTAGCTTTAAACTTATCAAATCTAAACTTTGAAGATTCATACTCTATAATTACTCATCCACTTATATCTGAAAACGTTACTTTCTACAGAAAATATGATGAGGGAAGAGAAACAACTTTAAAAGAAATGATTGATGTTTATAACGAGTTACTATCCTTAGCTAAAACAGCAATTGATAATAACTATTCTCCAGCTGAAAGTATTTTTTATATTTACAACATTGCAAAAAAAAGAATATATAATGAAGAAAATCAAGAAGAAAAGTATTGCAAAAGCCGAAGTATAACTGATATTTTAAATGGGGATAAAATAGTGTGTACAGGATATTCAAATCTGGTGGCAGCAATTGCAAATATTTTACATATTCCAGTTGAAATAAGTTACTGGGATGATATAACTGATAAAACAGCAGGACATGCAGCAAACATTGTATATTTAAATGATCCAAAATACAATATATGTGGAATTTATGCTATTGATGCAACCTGGGATTCAAGAAAAAATGAAGAAGATACAGATTACGAAAATAATATTGAGCATTTTTTAGTACCAATGGTCATCGAAGAAAAAAACAAGAAAAAATGTGGACTTATTCCAACTACTGGATGCTCTTATTATAGATTTTTTATTTCAAAAATAGAACATAAAAGAAACTCATTTTTTAAACACATTAAAGATACAGCATTAAAAAATGCTTATATAATATATAAATACTTAAATCTTCCAAGACCTAAAGAAGACATTGAACAATTAAGCATAGAAATAAGCCAATTTGGAAATAAAATAATAGAGCCAAATACATTAAAACAAATAATAACAGCTGTTACCCCTAAACCAGAAGAGGACTTAGAAAAAACAATCAATTCAAGTATTCATCAAAAAGCTTATGAAAAAGTTAAAGTAAATGCTTTGCTTAGAAAAATAAAAGGGAGCTTACATAATTAATTATTTAAATTTTTAACACTCATTTAAAAACTGATAGAAATTATCAACTTTTAAGATTGACATTTCTATCAGTTTTAATTTTAGTATTCATGCACTAAATATGTCCACAAAAAAAATACCCACAATTATGTGAGTATTTTATAAATTAAACAAGTAAACTAAATAAGCAGAGTACAAACATATTTAATAGTCCTATAACTATTACAAGTTTAATAGCCCATTTAAACCAAGTTGAGTATTCTACTTTAGCAAGTGCAAGTCCACCCATTATAGCACCACAAGTTGGAGAAATTAAATTAACTAAACCATTTGCAGCAACCATAGTCATAATTGAAACTTCAACACTATAACCAAGTTCTGCCGCAAGTGGAGCAATAATTGGTGTAGAAAGTGTTGCAAGTCCACTACTAGATGGAACTATAAATGAAAGTACAACATGAAGTAAATAATTAAGTGGAACAAATGCAAGTTCAGGAAGTTTACGTAAGAAATCAGCAGCATTAAAGATAATATAATTATCTAAATGAGTTTCTGCCATAAGTACGCTAGCACCTCTTGCAATTGCAATAACTAAAATAACCCCAATCATATCATCAGCACCATCAACAAATGCATCAACAAAACCTTTTTCACCAAGCTTATTAACAATTGCAATGATAATTGACATAATTAAGAACCATAAAGCAGCTTCGTAGAACCACCAATTACCAAGTGATGAACCAGTTAACCATCCGGTAAATTTATCAAAAATAGTAACATTAAATTTACCCCATGGAATAAATCCAATAATCATTACAAGGAATGTTAATCCAAATAATATTAATGTAATCTTTTGAGTTGTTGATAACTTAACTTCTTTTTTATCATCTTCAAATCTACCATAAGCTTTTTCAGCATTTTTTTGTTCTCTTAAAGATAAGAATGTTGAACCTTTATCTTTTTGAACCTTTTTAGCATAATTCATAACAAATAGTATTGAAACTATTAATGTTGTAAGCCATATGAATGTTGCAATTAGAATAACAAAACCATTATCGGCTGTTATCCCTTTTGGAAGAGCACTTAAAGCAACACCTGTTGCAAATGGGTTAATTGTTGAACCCAAGCATCCACTACCAGCCCCAAGAAGAATAACCGCAGAACCAACAAGTGGATCCATACCAGCAGCCATCATAGTAGCAGATAATAAAACATAAAATCCAACAGTTTCTTCAAGCATACCATAAGTTGTACCACAAACAGAAAATACTGTCATAAGAATTGGAATCAACCAAATTTCTTTACCTTTTAGTTTATGAACTAAAACTTTGATACCAGTTTCTAATGCACCAGTTTTATTAATAACTGCAAGCATACCACCTAGCATCATAATGAAAATACTAACATCTATAGCATTTTCAAAACCTTGAATCGGAGCCATTAAAACTTGCGAAAGAGTTGCTCCAACAGTACCACTTCCATTTACTATAGTATCACCAACAAACTTAGCATTTGGAAGTAAATGAGATAATATTCCAAGGCCAAATATTAAAATCATTATTATTGAAAAAGACGATAACATTTGTTTAGCCTTTTTCTTAGCCTTTGCCATTTTATTTTTCCTCCTTTATAATTGTGCCAGAATCACCATTTATAGCATCAACTGCTTTTTCTAGTGAACCTATAATTGCTCTATTGTTAGTACCTTTAACAAAATCTAAACAAGCTTCTATTTTAGGAAGCATGCTTCCTTTAGCAAACTCATTATTAGAAATATACTTCAAAGCTTCTTGAACATTTAACACATCCAAATCAATTTGAAAATCAGTATTGTAATGTATTGATACTTTATCAACACTAGTTAAAATAAGAAGCGTATCAGCACCAATTAATTTAGCTAGTAGTGCAGCAGTTTTATCTTTATCAATAACTGCTTCTACACCTTTTAAGTTATCCTCACTATTTATAACGGGAATACCTCCACCACCAGCAGCAATTACAAGTGTACCATTTTGAAAAAGTTCTTTAACAGTATCCTTTTCAATGATATCTATTGGCATCGGAGATGGCACAACTCTTCGATACCCACGTCCAGCATCTTCTACAAAAGTATAACCTTTTTCTTTTTCCTGCTTTCTAGCCTCTTCCTTACTATAAAACATTCCAATTGGTTTAGTTGGATTAGAAAAAGCACTATCCTTTGCATCAACTAGAACTTGTGTTATTAAGGTTACGCATTTTTTTTGAACGTTTTCCTTTTTCATTTCATTTAAAAGGCATTGCTCTAAACCATAACCAATATAACCTTGACTCATACTCCCACACTCAGGAAATGGCATGTAAGGAGTACCAGCTCCATTTGAAGCCGCATACTCCATAGCAAGTGCTATTTGTCCCACTTGAGGACCATTTCCATGTGTTATAACAACATCATTACCATCTTTAACAAGTTTCACAATTATCTTAGAAACTTTTTGAAGTAACTTCATTTGTTCTTCGGGAGTTTTACCTAAGGCATTACCACCTAAGGCAATAACTATTTTACTCATTTAATCTTCCCTCATTGTTGCATAAACCACAGCTTTAATAGTATGTAATCTATTTTCAGCTTGGTCAAATACTTTAGAACAAGGTAAATTAAAGACTTCATCAGTTACTTCCATTTCTTTTAAACCAAATTTTTCATATATATCTTTACCAATAGTTGTTTTTAAATCATGGAATGATGGAAGACAATGTAAGAATATAGCATCAGGTCTTGCGTTATTCATAACATCCACATTTACTTGATAAGGTTTAAGTAAATTAATTCTTTCATTCCATACATCATCAGGTTCTCCCATAGAAACCCAAACATCAGTATATATTACATCTGCATCACGAGTAGCTTCTAAAACGTTTTCATTCATTTCAATAGAACCACCAGTTGTCTTACAAATTTCCATGCATTCTTCTACTAATTCTTCATTTGGCCATAAACTCTTAGGTCCACAAGCAACAAAATGCATTCCCATCTTACTGCATACAACCATAAGTGAATTTGCAACATTATTTCTAGCATCACCCATAAATACAAGTTTAATACCTTTTAAATGTCCAAAGTTTTCTTCAACAGTTAAAACATCAGCAAGCATTTGTGTTGGATGGAACTCAGTAGTTAGACCATTCCAAACTGGAACACCAGCATTTTCTGCAAGTTCTTCAACAATAGCTTGGTCATATCCACGATATTCAATACCATCATACATTCTACCAAGAACTTTCGCAGTATCACTAATTGATTCTTTTTTACCCATTTGAGAAGCTCCTGGGTCTAGGTAAGTTACACCCATACCTAAATCCATACCAGCAACTTCAAAAGCACATCTAGTTCTAGTTGAAGTTTTTTCAAATAGTAAAACAATATTTTTACCACTTAAATATCTATGTTCAACGCCTCTTCTCTTTTTATCTTTTAAATCTTTAGCTAAATCAAGTAAATATCTTATTTCTTCTGGTGTATAATCAAGAAGTTTCAAGAAATTTCTACCTCTTAAATCAGGTTTATTTATATTTTGAACCTTTATAAAATCTTCAATCTTTATAGTTTCTAACATTTCTTCTTTCTTAGGTTCTAATTCTTCAATATCTTCACGAATAAGTGGCATACTCATACATCTAGGACCACCTCTACCACGAGAAAGCTCTGCACTACTAACTTCAATTACTTTAAGACCATGTTCTCTTAAAATATTATTAGTAATATTGTTTCTATCATAAACAACTACAACACCCGGAGCAATACATAAAGTATTTGTTCCATCATTCCATTGTTCTCTTTCCGAAGAAATCTTTTCCCCACCAGCACATGGAATAACTTCAATTTCTCTACCTAAATATTTTTCAAGAATTTCTTCCAAACTACCATTTACTTCCTTAACATTCAAATCTTCATCAGAATCAGGAATATCACCTTCAGTAATTTCAAAAACTTGAAGTGTATCCATAATACCTGGATGATATGTAAACTTATCATAATCAATTTGAGTAAACACAGTATCTAAATGCATGAAAGCTCTTGACTCAGGTATATTAAATGCTAAAATTGTATCAATCTTACAATTAGGATCTCTAAAACAATTCTTAGCAAGTTCATCTATTGCAGCAGCTTCAGTTCTTTGAGAAATACCCACAGCCAAAATATGACTATTTAAGTTAAGTACATCCCCACCTTCAATATGATATGGTAAATATCTATCATAATATTTATCTAACTTCCCTTTAAAATCAGGATGATAATTAAAGATATATTCTGCATAAATAGTTTCTCTATTTCTTGTAACAGAATACATTTTATTTAAAATTACCCCATTACCTGCACTAGCAAATGGATCTCTTGTAAAATAAAGGTTTGGCATTGGATCTGCTAAAAAATCAGATTCTTCACTAACTAAGTCAACTAAAGACTTTTCAACATCTCTCTTAGCTCTACTTATTTCCTCAAGTTTTATTCCTTCCATAGTTTTTAAAACAAGTTCTTTTTTATTATTAAAACTCTTTAAATAACTATATACTAAATTTTTATATTTCGGAGTAGTTATCCCCGCTTCATAGATAAATTGTCTAATAAATTTATCTTCAATATCATCACTTAATTCAAGTACACTTGCCATTAAATCTTCAAGATACACTACTTCAATTCCATTTTCTTTTAAAGCTCTAGCAAATTCATCATGTTCTGCTTGAGCATCAGGTAAAAAAGGTATATCATCAAAAAGTAATCTACTCAAAGAATCTGGTGTTAAATTTAAAAGTTCATTACCAGGTCTATGCAAAAGTACTTTTTTAAGTGGTCCAATTTCACTTCTTACATTAATTGCATTCATTTAATCCTCTCCTTATTCTAAATTAATTATAACAAACAAATTTTATATTTTCAATCAATTATTAATTTTATCTAAAAATTCTTTTATATCTTTATTTTTACTTGCAAAAAATTCTTTGTTGCTTCCGTAAAATTTAACTATTCCTTCATCTAAAAATAATACTTTACTTGCAATATTCCTAACAAAATTTAATTCATGAGATACAATAATCATAGTTTTATTACTATTTGCAAGTCTTTTTATTAAATCCAGTACTTCACCAACCATCAAAGGGTCTAGTGCACTCGTGGGTTCATCAAAAAGTATAATATCAGGTTCCATCATAAGTGTTCTAATAATGGCAATTCTTTGTTTTTGTCCCCCGGATAAAGAACTTGGATAACTATCCATTTTATCATATAAATCAATCATTTTTAAAAGTTCTATTGCTTTTCTCTTAGCATTTCCTTCTCCCATAACTTTAAGTTTAATCGGAGCTAAAGTAAGATTTTCCATAACAGTTAAATGATCAAATAAATTAAATTGTTGAAATACCATTCCCATTTTTTCTCTTACTAAAGATAAATTAGCATCTTTACTTGTAAGATTAACACCTTCAAATATAATTTTGCCACTTGTAGGCACCTCTAACATATTTAAACATCTAAGAAGAGTACTTTTTCCACTCCCAGAAGGTCCAACTATTGATAAAATATCTCCTTTTTCTACATCAAAACTTATATCTTTTAATACATTTATTTTACCAAATTTTTTCTTTAAATGTTTAACACTTAACATTAGAAAGCTTCACCTCCATTTTATTTACCAGATTAGTAAGTCCCAAAGTAATAACCAAATAAATACAAGCAATCATAATTAAAGGAAAAAAATAATCATAAGTTCTTGATGCAATAATATCACTAGCTTTAGTAAGTTCCATAATACCAATATAAGCACCAGTTGAAGTTTCTTTAATTAAAGTAATAAATTCATTACCAAGAGCTGGCAAAACATTTCTTATCGCCTGAGGCATAATAACATATCTCATAGTTTTTGCATAATTAAAACCAAGAGCAAGTCCTGCTTCCATTTGCCCTTTATCTATAGCATTTAAACCAGACCTAATAATTTCAGATACATAAGCCCCAGAATTAAGACCAAAAGCAAGAATTCCCACAATAACAACACTAATATTACTAGATTTAAAGATAACGTAATAAATTATCATAAGTTGAAGTAAAACTGGTGTACCCCTTACAATATTTACATACCAAACAACAATTTTATTAAGAATCTTTAGCTTACCATTTGTATCATGATTATGACGAATAATAGCAATAAATATGCCGATAATAAAGCCAATAAAAACCGCAAATAAAGCAATAATTAAAGTATTAAATAAACCCTCTAAAATAAACTTATATCTATCATCATAAATAACACTATCATAAAAACTATTATAAATATCTTTAAACATTTAAAACCTCTACTTTTCTGTATGTTTTATAATAAACTCATCAATTTTACCTTCATCTTTTAACTTTTGTAACACTATATTAATTGCATCTAGCAATTCTTTATTACCTTTTTTAACAACCATTCCATAAGAATCATTAGTTAAACTACCATCAAGTATCTTAATACCTTCATTTTTTGAAACAATTTCCTTAGCAGGAAGTTCATCCATAACTACACAATCAACTTTACCAGTTTTTAAATCTTCAATCGCAGCCAAATACTTCTTTTGTCTTACAACATTTGCATTTTTATACTTTTCAGTAACAAAAGTATCTGCAATACTACCTAGTTGAACTGCAATTTTTTTATTACTTATCCCATTTACATTTGTAATACTACTATTATTATTTACAATTACCACTTGCTTACTAACAGCATAATTAATAGAAAAATCAACATTCTTAGCTCTATCATCACTATAACTAATACCAGCAGCACCGAAATCAGCTTTACCAGTCTTAACTTCATTAATAATTGAATCAAAGGCAATATCTTTAACAACTAACTTCTTACCTAAATATTTTGCAATTTCCCTAGCAATATCAACATCAACACCCACAACTTCTCCATTTTCATAATATTCATACGGAGCAAAACCAGCTTCAGTAACCATAACTAATTGATTTTCATCTTTTTTGCTACATCCACACATTAAAATCATAATAAATAAAATTAAGCCAAATCTTTTCATATCACACCTCGTCTATATTCTTAATTATATCATTATTTTAATTTAATGCAAAGAAAAAAAGATTTCAACTAAATGAAATCTAATTTTTATTTCTTTTTAAACCAATACTTTCTTCATCTAATCCAGCAATCAATCTATTTAAATCATCTTTTAACTGAGCAACAATTTGTGATTTACTTCTATTACTTTCATAAGTATTACTATAAGGATCAAAATTACTGCTATTAACCATCATTACATTTCTTTCAAATATTTCTCTAATAATATATATAACATCACTTAATGTTACATTTACATTTTCTTCAGTAACCTTAACAGAAATTTTTCTAAATGCTGCTAAACATTTTAATTTTTCAATTTCAATATCTTTTTCAACTAAAGAAATATTAATTATAACTGGAAAATTAAATAAAATATTGTAAGCTATAGCATAAGCTTTTTTATAAGCATATAATTCTCTAAGTTTGCAATTTATTATCATAGATAGTTGCAAATCAGGTATATGAGAGTATTGTTCTAAAATTAAATTATTTGTCATCAAAATTCCCCTTTCAAAATGGAAATCTATTATAACACTAAAATAATTATATGTAAAAAAATTTTTAAAGCAACATATTTAAAATATTTCATAATATAAACTAGGTGATATTATGCTTTTTACTTATACAGATAGAGAACTAGATTTGCTTGCAAGAATAATGCGTGCTGAGGCACTTGGCGAAGGAAACTTAGGAATGCTCATGGTAGGAAATGTTGTTGCAAATAGGGTTCTAGCAGACTGCTTAACATTTAAAAACGTTAACAATATATATGATGTAATTTATCAACCCAATCAATTTACAGGGGCTTCATCTTCACTTTTTAACGCTCAGTCCACAACTCTTGAAAAACAATTGGCACAAAGAATAGTACGAGGTGAATACTATCATCCTGCCACTAACTCACTATGGTTTTACTCACCAACCAAAGGTGCATCATGCAAACAAACTTGGTACAATCAAGATCTAGCAGGAAGTTACAAGAGTCATTGCTTTTACAACCCTGACCCTGGAGTTTGTACAAAAATTCACTAAAATATGGCATATTTAAAAAAATAATGTATAATAAGTATCAAGGAGGATATTATGTTCTATACTTATTCTATATTATTTTTTATTTATTCATTTTTAGGTTGGCTTATGGAAGTTATTTTAAGTCTTTATAATGAACACAAATTTGTCAATCGAGGCTTTTTACTTGGGCCATGCTGTCCAATATATGGCTTTGGTTCATTACTTTTATATTTTCTTTTAAAAAATTACACTAATAATTTCATAGTATTATTTATTTTAACAATGTTCATTTGTTCTTTACTTGAATATACTACTAGTTATATAATGGAAAAAATATTTAAATTAAGATGGTGGGATTATACAAATATGAAATATAACCTTAATGGCAGAATATGTCTTGAAACGATGACCCCATTTTCACTACTCGGAGCTCTTGCCATAAAATATGTAACGCCATATCTTATAAAATTTATAAACAATTTTTCACTAAAAATAATACTTATAATCTCAATAATTTTAATTACAATTTTTATCGTAGATATAATAATTTCTTTAATAATAGTATTTAGACTAAAACTGGTAGCTAAGGATAAAAAAGACTCAACAATTGACATTAAAAAAGCCATTTCTAAATTTATTAAAAATGACTTATATGTTTATGAAAGAATACTAAAAGCTTTTCCTAATTTAAATAGAAAAAGGAAATAACATCTTCTAAAAATAATCATATTTATTATAATTTTCAGTAAAATCAAAAATTTGATTTTTAATCCAAATTTTATTTTTTAATTTATACCCTAGCTTATGCATTACAGAAAATTCTAATAATTTATTAAATTTGATTCTTTTCATATCAAAGAAACCAAATGCCCATTCTTCTTGACTATTTATGATGTCACCAACAAAATTCTTACCATAACCATACTTTTTTTTAATTTTTCTGAAGGGAAGAACTAGTAAAATTATTACGTAAAAAATAGTTGAAAATAAAACAATGACATCCCTAATAAAAAAGAGCGTTTGTAAAAATTCTACCAAATTAAAATCATCTATCGCTCCAAAACCACCACCTTCTAGTATACAATTTATGGTTAGAGGAGAATTGTGAGTTATTTTATAATATTTACTAAATTCCACATCATTAAAATCCACATCAAGTGTAAGTTTTTTTCTTTGTGATGCTAAACAATATAGATAATTTTTTTTACACTCAAATTCATATTCGCAATGGTAAAACATTCCCATTATGTTATACTTTTGTTTTAAATATTCGGAAAGTTCTTGAACATTTGCAAATTTATTTATATCAAATTTTATTTTAAAAACATCTTTAATCACATAATTAGTGTCCCTTATTATAACATTTAACTTCATTCAATCCTCCATCAATTTATTGCATATCATTAGTTATACTAACGAAAAAATCTTTATTCCATAAATCCAAACTATGAACATCTTTAATAAAAGGAATAACATCTTCTTTAGCATCAATATAATCTATTGTTTCAAACTTTTTAACTAGCAGCTCTTTTAAAACATTTATATCAAATTTATCATCAGAACTTATATAATTAGATTCAATTAACTTATTCTTAACCAAATCTAAATTAACATTTGTATTATTAGCTAAAAAGAACACATAGTCATATAAATCTCTACCTTTAGTTCTTGTTTTCCACCCACGGCATAATATTGCATGTATCTTACCAGCAAAAAGTGACTCTTTATCATAAAGTCTTATTTGATGTGGACTAGGTAAAAGTTTATATTTAACTTCATAAGTTGCACCAGTCGGAGGATTAATATCTATTTCAAATTTAATTTTTATATCTTTTAATATTTTATTATATTTACTATCAGCCTCATTTGGAAAGAACTTTAAAATATGTTCTAAAGTATCTCCCTTTACAAAAACTGATGTAATATTTGAATCTACACTTATCTTCTTTGTATTTACTTCTAAGTTAAGACCATATGCTTTTAACTCTTTTTCAATATAACTAAAATACTTTGATAAATCAAAATTTTCATCCGGGAACATCAAAGCAAAATCCAAATCTTCTGAAAATCTATTAAGGTTGTAAAATATTCTTAAAGCAGTTCCGCCATAAAAAGCTGCTACATCAAAGAACCCACCTCGAGATAAACCAGATAAGACTATCTCTTGAATTACCTCCTTCAATGCATTTACTTCGTCATTTGTATTTTTGATTTCATACCTTGCAAGCATTTGCTCAATTACACTATTCATTATTACCTCTCCTCATATATTTACTAAGTAATTTTACATTTGTTGAATTATATAAATTGCTTAACCTATTTACTTTACTACTATCTAATTTTTTAAACTCATCTTCGTCTATTCTAAGATCACTAAATAAAATTTTCTTTAAACTATCATAGTTTTTAATTGGCTTCAAAGTATAAAGTTTATCACATAGAGACTTTTCTGGTGAAGCTATTTGATAAGAATAATTATTTTTTTCATACAAAATAATATCTTCTGGATAAGCCAAATCTGGAACATCTCTATAAGTAAATAACCCAAATTGTGTATTATACATTTTTTTCTTTTTCTTATTAAATGTGGCACATGTAATTGTTGTAACACGTTCAGGAATTAAGCCATAATATGACAAAGCATATTCAAAAGAAATATAAGATGGGCCATAAATAGAACCAGCTAAAAGATATCCTGGAGTATTAATATCAGTTTCATATAGCCCATTTACAATCTTAAATAGTTTTCCATCTCTAATATCTCGCAATATTTTATTATTTTGATTAGAATAATTAGCTAAATTTTGTTTAGCAATACCAGTTGTAATTATCATATTTTCACCTCTAAATACCATCATACGGTATTTTCTGGTGAAAATCAAGCATTTATTCACAAACAAAAACTATTGTTATGGCAACAATAGTTTTTGTCCTATACTAAGAGTATTAGATGTTATATTATTAAGTTTTTTTATTGCATCAACAGTAGTTCCATATTCTCTTGCGATACTATAAAGACTATCTCCTTTTTTTACAGTATATACAACTTTTTCGCTTGCATTACTGCTCGGTAGCTTAAGAACTTGCCCAATAGCTAAAGCATTTGAAGTTAAATTATTAATTTCTTTTAACTTATCGACACTTGTATTATAAGTTCTTGCAATACTATATAAACTATCTCCTTTTTTTACAATATATGTATCACCAGCAGTACTACTTGTTGATGGTAACTTAATTATTTGACCAATTGCAAGTGAATCAGTTGTAATATTGTTGATAGATTTAAGGTTATCAACACTTGTATTATATTTTCTAGCTATACTATATAAGGTATCTCCTTTTTTAACAACATATTCATCACCCGTAGTTTGAGTTTCTTTTCCAGGAATAATTAAATTTTGACCAACACTTAACAAATTACTAGATAAATTATTGGCACTTTTAAGTTCATCAACAGTAATACCAAATTTTCTAGAAATACTCCATAAACTATCACCACTTTTAACAGTATAATAATTAGAATCAATCGGAGCAACATATTTTCCACCAGCATATTCCACGATAGCTTTAGTTACAGCCTCCGCTAAGTTTTCCCAATTATTTTTAAGTTGTGAAACATCATCACCAGTAGAATCAGCAAAACCATATTCTACAATAACAGTTTCATTATTCGGAGTATCACGCATTATATAATAATAATCTTTAGCAGGATTACTAGGAAGTCTTCTTTGATAATACTTTCTAACATTTTGTCCAGCATTTTCAAATTCAGTTGCAATTTTTCTAGCAAATGTATCATTATTTCTAAGAGCATATATAATTTCTGCTCCATCACCACTACCAGCATTTATATGATTAGAAACAACAATTACATCACTACCATTACCATAAAAACTTTGTACTTTTTTTGGCCTTTCACTTGGTGTTAAAGTAACATCGCTAGTTCTAGTCATCGCATTAGGTACACCCATTTCATCTAGTCTATTATGAATATATTCACTAATCTTAAGGGTATAATCTTTTTCAGTTATTCCATTAGCAATAGTACCTGGGTCTTCCCCACCATGACCACTATCTAAAACCACTTTTTTAATAGCTCTTTCATCCATGTTTATCACCTAAGATATATTATGAAATTTATGATAATAAGTGATATTTTTATTTAGTTAAAAAAGATAAATTTGGAATTGCATTCCAAATTTATTATTTGTTTAACAAATACTATCATTTTCACAATTAATTTATAATATATTTTATAAGGTGAACTAACTATGACAATAATAAATGATACCACAGTGGTAGTATTTACATCTGCAGAATTAAAAACAGTTCTAGAAGGAACAAACAATTATAACTATATATACTTCGGAGCAAATATCACTTTAACCGCTGGAATAAAAATAGCAAGTACAAAAACAAATATAACAATTGATGGAACATATCAAAATGTAAGATACACCTATGAAGATATGAAAAATTTAAGTGCCTCAAACACTATATATGTTTCCTCAAGTAATACTACAAAAGTAACAGTTCAAAATATGGATATAACAGGTTACAACTACTATGGAGTTATTTATGTACCTGAAAGTAATACTTATGCAAACACAGTAATTGAGTACAATAATGTTACTTATGAAGGACCCCAAATGATTTTTCACCCAAATGGTTTAACAAGAATTATAAGTTCAAAAATAACCATCGGTGATGCATCTACTACAACAGGTAATGAAGTTGCAGAATGTAACAAAATAGAAATCGGTGGAACTACAACTATTAATCACTTATCCAAAAGTAATTCTTCATTTTGGTTCAGAAATACAAGTCCCAGTTTTACAATTTTAGAAAATGCCATAGTAAATTTTACAAGTGAATCACGAGAACTAATATACGGAACTAATGCTTTAACATTTACTATAAATAATAATGCTTACCTCTCATGCACAACAAAAAATGGTTTAGCATATGGAAACTTTGGAACAGGAACAACAATAATAAATAAAAATGCAACATTTATCCTTAAACAGACAGCTAAAAATGGTAATTATGCTACATGGTATATATACGGAGCATTAACCATGGAAGAAGGTTCAACACTTAAAATCATCAATAATTTTGATAGTATTAGCACATCTAATTACAACATTTTCTTTTCATCGGCAAACGCAAGTTTTAACCTTTATAATCCCAAAGAAGTTGTCCTTTACAACACTACCGCAAACTGTATTACCACAAGTAATACCATAAACTACAATTTTGAATTTTCTAGATTAAATTTATTTACAAATACTATTTCTTTATCAGATAGCATCACCAAAGATACACTTCCAACCTATTCATGGTACAAAGAAAACGAAATATCAACAATATCTGGAACATTTACATCAACCACAACCGCAATTACCAAAAATAATTTTACAGCAAGTGAACTCGAGAGTTTACCAGCATTAAGCAATTTTAACTTAGCTGGTAAAAAAATAATATCAATTGGAACTACCCCACTTAGAATTAATGCCATAACTGATGTAGCCACAATTATTAAAGGTTTTATCAATCCAAATGCTAGTGTTTTAATTGAATATGAAAGCACAATAACATCTGTTACCGCAAATAGCGAAGGCTTATTTACACACGAAATGACAAGTACTTTACCAATTGGAACAAAACTAAAATTTACAGCTAAAGATTATAATAATGTAATTTATACAACTAAAATAGTTGAAATAGTATATCCTGGTAAACTTACTTTAGATAGTGTAACATCACCCATATTTTTTAAATTAGAACCAATAAGTACTAACCCGGTAATATGTCCTAAAAATAGTAGTATAACAATCAAAATAACAGATACTAGAGTAGACAATACACCATGGAATTTATATGCCGCAATAAAAAATGATTTAACATCAGAAAATGACTATACCCTACCATTTTCTTTAATATTCATTGATGAAAATAACATAAAACACTATTTATCAACAGAAAAAACACTAATTTATGAAAATACTACTTCAGAAACGCCAAAAATAACAAATATAACTTATGAAGAAAACAAAGGAATACTATTAGAACTTAGAACTCCAATAGTTAACAACAACACTTACAAAACTAATATAATCTGGTCTATCGAAGAAGAAAACGCTTAAAAATTTAAGCGTTTTTCTTTTCTACTTCAAAAGTAATCGTAGATTTTTGCATTGATGCAACAGTTTCTATATTTATAGTGAGTTGCCCTGTTGAATCATCATAAGTATATTTACTTGCATCAAGTTCTGTTCCATTAAGTTTAACACTTCCGGCAACAAAAGTAATTAAAGTAGTATCTAGTTTATCTGTGATAACTGGATTTGTATAATCTACATTAGTTTGATTATCAACTTCAATTGTATAGGTTAGTTTACCATCACCCCAAACCATCTTATCAGCAGTTTTCTTAACAGTAAGACCACTAATCATAACAACTACTAAAGCTTCTGAATTTATTTGTGTTGAAATAGAATTATACTCACCAAGTACAGAAGCAGTATTACTAAGATTCGTTTCCATTATTCCCCCATTATTTAATATATATTACTAAATAATATAGTTATTCAAACATTTGCAAATTATAAAAAACCATTTTTTTGAAATATTATTTTCATAAAATTTATTATCAAGTATCTATTATAATTATTAATATGATTTACTTGTACCACACTTACTTTAAAGTCATTATCTACAATTACATAATTTATATCTTTATTTTTTATATATTTAATTAATTCTTTATCATATCCAAAACTTTTATATTTGCCTTTACTCTCTAAAATAACAACATAATCTTTATACATTTTTTTAAAAAAATAATATTTATTCTCCATACCAATACCTATCTATAATTTTTCTAATTTTATAATTATCACTAAACTTATAGCTATAAGTATATGTCATAATAGAACAAAAAGCTTTATAAATATCCATTTTACCATTATCATATAAATACTTAACTTCTTTAACTCTTTTCTTTATTTTATCTATATTGCTTTTCTTTATTCTAACAATAGTTTTATTATCTATGACCTTACAAGTATATCCTAAAAAACTAAAACCATTTTCAATATTACAAATCCAAGTTTTCTTTTTATTAACCTTTAACTTATAATCGTTTTCTAAACTTTCAATTATTATATCTTTACATTTTTTTAAATGTTCTAAATCATTATCAAAAATAATAAAATCATCCATATACCTAACATAATATTTCAAATGTAAATCATTTACTATTAAATGATCTAACTTATATAAATAATATATAGATAAAAACTGACTAGTCATATTACCAATAGGTAAACCTTTACCATATTCATATAAAGGAACATCTGCATTATTTTTAAGTTTCAACCTATTTATAGTTTCATTAATATAAGTTTTATTTGTACTATCAATTATTTTAGAAATAATATCAAATTCATAAGTATCTAATTTGTCAACCATTAAACTTTTAAGAACATCATGATCAATACTATAAAAATACTTACTAATATCTAATTTAAGAACATAAAACTTATTATATTTTTGTTTTAGTTTATTCATATATTTAATAACTAACTTAATAGCATAATCAGTTCCCATTCCTTTTCTAGTAGCGACATTTCTATCATCCAAATATTTAGTTAATTTCTTTTCCAAAGTATATCTAGTTACAAAATGATTTATTACTTTATCTCTAACAGATAAACTCATAACTAATCTACACTTAGGTTCATAAATTAAAAATATATTATACCTATTATGACCAACACTACCATTATTAAGCATATTCATAATATTTTCTAAATACTGCATCTTATTAATTTCAAAATCATATAGTTTTTTCTTGTTTTTAACATTTTTACTTATCTCTTTTTCATATATAAATAACAAATTTTGTAACTTAATATCATTTTTCATTATTACACCAAGAATACAACATTCTATTTATTTTTTCTAAATCTCTTATAGCATTCATACATTGTCTTTCACTAATATATTTAAATTTATAAGCTCTTTCTAGATAAAAATCTATTTTATTAATTTTAGCTAAAGCTTCAATTTGATATGTTTTTTTTATTTCAACTCTAGTATCATAATTTGCCTTAGAAACTAATTCTAATACTTCTAGAGCATCTTCATATACCATATTTTTTGTAAACATATCTTTTTTAGGAAAAGTAATTAATAACTTCTCTAAACTCAATATAAAATTCTTGATATTTTTAATTATCAAGAATTTATCATTATTATTAGAGGGTTGCACTTTCTATTCCTTCGACAACTTTTTCTAAATCATCTAAACTAAAATTATCTAGTTTGTCTTGAAGTCTATTTAATCTATTTTCCATTTCGAGCTTAGTTAGAGAGGTTTTAAGCATATTATTATAAGCTTTGGCAATTCCTTTATGTTCTTCGAGTAAAGTATCTTTTTCATAAATTTTATAAGACAATTTTTCTTGTTCTAAAATATTTTTAACTTTAGCAATAGCACTTTCTGGAAAACCTGCAGAATTTTTATATTCAACAAATTTATATCCCATTAAGTTATGAATAATAACCCCATTATCCCCAAAAGCACTATAAAACTTACCAGCTTTATATAGTACTACACAACTTTTTTCCATTTTTACTCCTTATATTTTTTTAACTCCTTTTTGCAACTATTGCCATTAATAGTTTTTAATATGGTTATCAGGGATGACACGTATGTCTTCCCATCCATATTCCTCATTCGCAGCACATCAAACAACAGGATAATCTTTGTCCTTTATCTCATTCACTATAAAACCTTAATCTTATAATCCCTAGAATTATAAAGGTCTACGGCCGCACCGCATTGTTGTTGTTCACATTGTTGTTGTTCACGTTACCATCGTTGTTCACATTGAACGCATTGTTCGAATTGTCCGCATTACGGGAAATTTACCACAAGATTACCCTTTTTGGACTTACATCGTGCATCACGAATGCCAAAACGCTACTGCCACGCCTGCCCACACCGCAGACGCGGCAGCCTTTTGTTCTACCAAAGTCTATCTCTTCCTTCTCACTCCAGCAAAATTTTGCGCGGCTTGCCTAGCACGCGGACGCGCTAGACAAGCATGTCCTAAAGTACTAGTTTATTACCATCGGGTCGCTGGCA
>ENA-ORKV01000160-ORKV01000160.1-human-gut-metagenome-genome-assembly--contig:-NODE-160-length-90416-cov-9.818749_pt1 | contig 90416 bp, 100 predicted proteins | sample MGYA00243058_ERZ508805 | MGnify/ENA primary metagenome ERZ508805 (study PRJEB26277, sample SAMN04329770) | human gut metagenome | biome: human-associated habitat | host: Homo sapiens | place: USA...
TAAATGCTAATATGTACCATTCGTTGTATGGGAATTTAAGCCTTTGGACTGTCACATCAAATGAGAGTAGCTTTTAGTAAAATCAGGCAGGATGAACAAGGAATTAAACATGCTTTATAAAGTTTTATAAAGTTTTGGCAACGGTGTTAATTTGAAAGAGTTTATAGGCTATGAAAAGATAATAGAAGGTTTCTTTAGAAGAGTAGATAATGGAACTCTTTCTCATGCACACCTTATTATAGGACCAAATGGTATTGGAAAAAGTATACTTGCAAGAATATTTGCATTAAAGATTTTAAATAAAGAAAAAGATATTGATTATGTTGATATAGTAAATTATAGACCTAGTAAAGCATCTATGGGAGTAGATGAAGTAAGAGAGATTATAGAAGAAGTATCTAAAAGGCCTTATGAAGGAGATAAAAAAGTAATAATCATTCATGAAGGAAGTAAGCTTACTATACAAGCTCAAAATGCATTATTGAAAACTATAGAAGAACCACCACAAGGAGTATATATAATACTTTTAGCTGAAAGTCTTGAAACATTATTAGAAACTATAAAATCAAGATGTCAGGTATATAAATTAACACCTTTAAACAATAAACAAATAGAAAAGTATATAAATACTTTAGGAAATTATAGTGAAGAAGAAATAAAAGCTTCTTTAGCTTATGGAGAAGGTATACCAGGAAAAGCTGAAAGGTTATTAAATGATGATAATTTATCTGAATTAAGAGAAATTATTGTAAATTTATTAAAAGATATAAATTATGCAAAAGAAGACTTAGTTTTAATTTATGAAAATAAGCTAGAAAATTATAAAGCTCAACAAGATGAGGTTTTAAATTTGATGGCATCATTTATAAGAGATATAATAGTGTCAAAAGAAGTAGAAGATAAAAATAAAATAATAAATATTGATAAATATGATGATATTGTAGAGATTGCAAATTCACTATCATATAAAAAATTAAATTTAATGCTAGAATATATAAAGGAAGGAAGAGTCAATTTAATGAATAATGGAAGTTATTCATTAGTCATAAGTGTAATACTTATGGGCTTCTTGGAGGTATAAAATAAATGGTAAATGTAGTTGGAATAAGATTCAAAAAGGTTGGAAAGATATACTATTTTGAGCCTCAGGATCTAAAAATAAATAAAGGTGACTATTTAATAGTTGAAACAGCTAGAGGAATTGAATTAGGAGAATGTGTAATAGGAATTAAAGAAATTTCTGAAGAAGAAATAATATCTCCTTTAAAAAAGGTATTAAGAATAGCTACTGAAGAGGATATACTTAAACATAAAGAAAATAAAGACAAAGAAGTAGCTGCTTTAGAAATATGTTTAAAAAAAATTGAAGAACATAATCTAAATATGAAACTTATAGATGTGGAGTATACCTTTGATAATAATAAAGTAATATTTTATTTTACAGCAGATGGAAGAGTAGATTTTAGAGAGTTAGTTAAAGACTTAGCTACTATATTTAAAACTAGAATAGAGCTTAGACAAATAGGAGTTAGAGATGAAGCTAAAATGATTGGAGGACTTGGACCTTGTGGAAGACCTATGTGTTGTTCATCGTTTTTAGGTGATTTTGCATCTGTATCTATAAAAATGGCAAAAGAACAAAATTTATCTTTAAATCCAACTAAAATTTCAGGAATTTGTGGAAGACTTATGTGTTGTTTAAATTATGAACAAAATACATATGAAGATATAAGAAAGAGACTTCCAAAGGTTGGTTCTATTGTTGAAACAGTAGATGGAAAGGGAGAAGTTACTTTAAACAATACAGTAAAAGAATCTGTTAAAGTAAAAACAAAAATTGGAGACGAAGAGGTAATTAAAGAATATAAGATAGATGATGTTAAGCTAATTAAAGGAAGTTATGAAGGCATTATTAATGATAAGGATATTAAACTTGAAATAGAATCAGAAGAAGATAAAAAACTTATTAAAAATTTAATAAATGAAAAATAGGGGGCTTTTCATGAAATCTATAATAAAGATTTATGATATGAAAAACACTAAAGATGTTTCTAATATTCAAAATGCAATTGCAAGTAATGAGGGTGTTATTGCTTGCCAGGTGTCATTAGGAAAGAAAGAAGCTCAAATAATTTATAATGAAAATTATGTAAAAATAGAAGATATTATAGATTCTATAGAAAATTTAGGATATATGATTATATAAAAATAAATAAAAATACTTTAAAAAAAAAATCAAATATGATAAAATAAGGGTAGTGGAATTACCACGATTATTTAGGAGGTGTTTTTTTTATGGCATACGCTATTAATGATTCATGTATAAGTTGTGGAGCTTGCGCTTCAGAATGTCCAGTTAACGCTATAAGCCAAGGAGATGCAGCATACGTAATAGATGCTGATACTTGTATAGACTGTGGAAGCTGTGCAGGAGTTTGCCCAGTAGGAGCTCCAAACCAAGCTTAATTTAAATTATGAAAGAGGAAGCTGTAGTTTGTTTATAGCTTCTTTTTTTGTCCAAATTTAAAGGTTATATAATTATTATAATAAGAAAACAGTTTGTGTTTTAAAATAGTTTTAATACAATTTACAGAAAAATATAAATAATAGCTTGATAAAAATAAATATTAATATTAATATAGATATAAGAATAAAAGTCAAAGTAAGTCAAAAACAAAGTTTAAGAAGGTGATTTTATGGCAAGACTTTCAGATATAATTGAAAATTTTATAAAAGATATGCTTAGTGAAAATGGTGGTGAACAATTATTAATTCAAAGAAATGAATTAGCTGACCAATTTAGATGTGCACCATCTCAAATAAACTATGTGTTAACAACAAGGTTTACCTATGATAAGGGATATATAATTGAAAGTAGAAGAGGTGGAGGTGGATGTATTGTAATTAAACAACTAGATGATAAGGGAACTGAAAAGAGAAACAAAATAATATATGACTCAATAGGGGATTCTATAACATATCATAATGCGGTATCATTAATAAAAAACTTACAAAACTTAGAGCTAATAACTGAAAGAGAAGCTGAGCTTATGAAAATAGTTGTAAATGATAGAACAATATCTTCAGCAAAAGAACCTAATAAGCTAAGAGCAGATTTATTAAAGAGTATGCTTATGGTTGTAGTATTTTAAGGAGGCGTAATTATATGTTATGTAATAGATGTAATAAAAATGAGGCAAGAGTACATTTGGTAAAAATGATTAATGGGAAAAAAACAGAAATGTGCCTTTGTGAAAAATGTGCTAAAGAGATTTCTAATGGAGGCTTAATTCCATTTATGTTTGAAGGTACAGAGGTAGAAGAATTTTCAAAAGACATAGAATCAGTATTTAATGATATGAAAAATAAAGAAAATAAATTCTCACCTAAAATAGATATTATTTGTAAGCATTGTGGTCTTACACTTAATGAGTTTAAAAAGAATAAAAAATTAGGATGTAGTGAATGTTATGATAGCTTTTGCAAGGAATTAGAAAAGATAGCAATAGACCTTCAAGGAAAAGATATTCATTTAGGAAAAATACCTAAAGGAGAAAAAGATAAATTGAATAAATTAAAAAGAATAACTAGCCTTGAAAATAAATTAAAAAAAGCTATTGCAATGGAAGAGTATGAATTAGCAGCAATACTAAGAGATAAAATAAAAATTATTAAAGGGGAATTTTATAACAATGAAAAATTGGATGTGTAGTGAACTGGTACCAGAAAATATTATTGTTTGTAGCAAGGTATCATTAAGGAGAAATTTTAAAGAATCTTTTTTTGATAATAAACTTAGTATTGAGGATGGAAGAGAAAATATAAATAAGGTCTATAATGCACTTAAGGATGATTTAAATTTTAATAACTTAAAAATTGTTAGGCTTTGGGAAGAAGAAAATCATACTCTTAATATGTACAAAGATAAAAGTATAATAAGTAGTGAACTTATTGAAAATATAGAAAAGGCAGGAGTAGTTTTTACTGAAGATGGAAGTTTATCAATTCTTGTTAATGAAGAAGATAATTTAAGAATACAATATATTTCTAGTGGATTTAGTTTGAAAAAGGCATATAAATTTGCAAATATGGCAGATGATATTATAGAAGAACATTATTCATATGCTTTTCATCCTAAGTATGGATATTTAACTACAGATTTAAATAATGTAGGTACAGGTTTAAAAGCATCTGTTATAGTTCATCTTCCAGCAATGACTATGAAAAAAGAAATAAAAAAATTGACACAGGATTTAGAAGATGAAGGAGTAAGTATAGAAGCTGTTTATAAGGACAAAAAAGGGGAGTATGGAAATTTATATGAAATATCTAGCAAAAAAACTTTAGGAATTTCAGAAGAGGAGATATTAAATGCTTTAGAAAAAGTAATATTTAATATAGTTATTGAAGAAAGAAAGCAAAGAGAAATTCTCCAAATTCAATATAAATATGAAGTTGAAGATAAAATATTTAGAGCTTATGGAATTTTAAAAGAAGCAAGAATTTTAAGTTCTACAGAGGCCTTAGAGTTATTATCTAATGTTATGTTTGGTGTTGAGATGTCTTTAATAGACATCAATAAGGAGTTGTTATATAGACTTATTATAGAATCTAGAGACTCTGTTATTAAAGAAAGATTTGGAGGAGTATTAAGTAAAAAAGAAATAGAAATTGAAAGAGCTGTAATGATATCAACAATGATATAAAATTTAATTGTTAGGAGGGATTAATATGGCTTATAAAAGATTTACTAAAGAAGCTCAAGCTGTAATTATGGGAGCGCAAAAAGAATCTGAAAATTTTAAGCATGGATATATAGGAACGGAACATATACTTCTTGGAATAATGTTAGAAGACGGCTATGCTAAAAAAACTATAGAAAGCTTTAATATAGACTTTGATGAAGTAAGGGATTTAGTAGAAGAATATTTAGGTTTTGGTGATTATACTATGCCAAAAGACGAATTGTTACTTACTCCAAGAACTAAAAAATTATTTGATGAGAGTTTTGTAGAAGCAAGTAGATTTAATCATAAATATGCCTCTCCAGAACATATGTTATTAGCATTAATAAAAGAAGATGATAGTGTAGCATATACTCTTTTATCTAAGTTAAATGTAGATTTTAAGAAAATAGAAAAAGACTTAGAGGAATATTTAGAAAATAAAAATGAAAAGGAAGATGCATGGGAGGAGGGAGTAGAAATAAGGGAAGAAAAAGGTAGCATATTAACTAAATATAGTATAGATTTAACCAAACAAGCAAAAGAAGGAAAGTTAGACCCTGTAATAGGAAGAGAAACAGAAAATAGAAGAATATTAGAGATATTATGTAGAAGAATAAAAAATAATCCTTGCTTAATAGGAGAGCCTGGTGTTGGAAAAACAGCTGTTGTAGAGGGATTAGCTCAAAATATTATAGAAGGAAATGTACCAGAAAATTTAAAAGGAAAGAGAGTTTTATCTTTAGATTTAAGTGCTATGGTAGCTGGTGCTAAGTATAGAGGAGAATTTGAAGATAGATTAAAGAAAGCTATTTCAGAAATAAAAGAAGAAAAAAATATAATAATTTTTATTGATGAAATTCATACTATTATTGGAGCTGGAGGAGCAGAAGGTGCTATTGATGCTGCAAACATATTAAAGCCAGCATTAGCAAGAGGAGAAATTCAATGTATTGGTGCAACAACTACTAATGAGTATAAAAAGTATATTGAAAAAGATACTGCCTTAGAGAGAAGATTTCAACCAATAATGGTAGGAGAACCAAATAAAGAAGAAACATTAGAAATCTTAAAAGGATTAAGAGAAAAATATGAAACTCACCATAATGTAAAAATACTTGATGAAAGTTTAAAAGCAGCAGTAGATTTATCTGATAGATATATAACAGATAGATTTATGCCAGATAAAGCAATTGATTTAATTGATGAAGCCTCAGCAAAACTTCGTATAGAAAATTTAGTTACTCCTTCATCAATAAAAGAAATTAATACAAAGATAGAAAAAATAATGGAAGAAAAAGAAAATGCTGTTGATTCTGAGGATTTTGAAAAAGCAGCAGAATTAAAGGATAAAGAATTAAGCCTTAAAGAAGAAAAGAAAAATATGAAAAGGGCTTGGCTTGAGGATAGAAAATTAAATAAGCTTGTTCTAACTCCTGATGAAATAGCAAAGGTAGTTTCAGGATGGACTAAAATTCCAGTGGAAAAACTTACTGAAAAAGAAAGCGAGAAATTATTAAATCTTGAAAAAATTCTTCATAAAAGAGTAGTAGGTCAAGAAGAGGCAATATCTGCTTTATCAAAAGCTATTAGAAGGGCTAGAGTTGGACTTAGAGATCCAAAGAGACCAATAGGAAGTTTTATATTCTTAGGACCAACAGGAGTAGGAAAAACAGAATTATGTAAGGCACTTGCTGAAGCTATGTTTTCTGATGAAAAGAGCATCATAAGAATAGATATGTCTGAATATATGGAAAAACATTCTGTATCTAGATTAATAGGAGCTCCTCCAGGATATATAGGTCATGATGATGGAGGACAGTTAACAGAAGCTGTTAGAAGAAAACCTTATTCAATAGTATTACTAGATGAAATAGAAAAAGCTCATCCAGATGTGTTTAATATACTTCTTCAAATTATGGAAGATGGAAGGCTTACAGATTCAAAAGGAAAGTTAGTAGACTTTAAAAATACAATAATAATAATGACATCTAATATAGGTGCACATACTATTAAAAAACAAAAGTCTATGGGATTTGCTTTTGAACAAAAGGAAAATACTGAATATGAAAAAATGAAAGAAAATATTATGGAAGAGCTTAAGAGAAACTTTAGACCAGAATTTTTAAATAGAATTGATGATACAATAGTATTCCATAAGCTTAATAAAGATGATATGTTATCTATTGTAGGATTAATGTTAAAATCAACTTCTGATAGATTAAAGAATAATAGTGTTAATATAGATTTTAATGAAAATTGTAAAGAATTTTTATTAGAAAAAGGTATTGATGAAAATTATGGAGCTCGTCCATTAAGAAGAATTATTACAAAAGAAGTAGAGGATAAATTAAGTGAAGAATTGTTAAAAGGGCACTTAAGAATAGGAGATAAAATAGCTGTTAGTGTTAGAGAAAATCAATTAAACTTTAAAAAAGTTGAAAAAGAAACAGTATAGTTAATTATAAAAATGTGAAGTTTATTACTTTGTATAACTTTAAAAATTTCTAAAGATAATACAAAGTAGTAGTTTCACATTTTTTAATTTGTTATTAAAAGTTTATTTTATGATATCTTCATTTTCTAAATAAGAATTTATTAATAAGTTATCATATATTGGATAAGTATTAAGAAAAGTTGCAGAAAGATTAGGGGCGAATTTATTTTTTATAATATTTTTTTCTTCAATTTTAGTAGTACCTATTTTAGAATAATTCATAAAAAAATCATCTCCTAATAAAACTTTATTTTATTATTTGCAAAATAAAGTAATATTATTCATAGATATAATTTATTGAGAAGTAATAATAGTTTATGATATTATAAAATATAGAGTAAACATACATATAAAAGAGGTGCTTTATGGCAAAAATTAAATCAATTTTCACATGCCAACAATGTGGGTATGAATCACCTAGATGGCTCGGTAAATGTCCTTCATGTAATTCATGGAACTCATTTGTTGAGGAAATAAAAGATAATACTACAGAATCTGTAAGAGATAGAGTTATAAAAACAATGATTCCAGAAAATGCACCTAAAAGTATAGGTACTATAAAGTCTGGAGAAAAGCAGAGAATGAAAACTAATATAGTTGAGCTTGACAGAGTTTTAGGTGGTGGGTTAGTAAAAGGCTCACTAACTTTAATATCAGGAGACCCTGGAATAGGTAAGTCAACTTTATTGTTACAAACTGCAAATAACATAGCAAAAAAATATGGGAAAGTACTTTATGTATCAGGAGAAGAATCAGAAGAACAGATTAAAATTAGAGGAGATAGGCTTAATGTAGATGCTAAAGATTTATATATAGTTTCAGAAACTAATTTAGATGCTGTTCAAGTTTACATTGAAGAATTAAAACCTGTATTTGTAATAATAGATTCAATTCAAACTATATACAAAGAAGGAGTAACATCTGCTCCTGGAAGTGTATCTCAAGTAAGAGAATGTTCTAACCATATTATGAGAATAGGAAAGGGAGGAAATATATCCTTTTTCATAGTTGCTCATGTAACTAAACAAGGAGAATTAGCTGGTCCAAGAGTTTTAGAACATATGGTGGATACTGTATTGTATTTTGAAGGAGAAAGAACAGAAGATTTTAGAATTCTTAGAACTATTAAAAATCGTTTTGGAACTACTAGTGAAATAGGAGTATTTGAAATGAGAGAAAATGGCTTGAAGGAAATTTATGATCCATCAAGAATATTTTTAGAGGACACTAATTTTAATCAAGATGGTTCTGTTGTAATTGGAATAATGGAAGGAACAAGACCAATTTTAGTTGAAATACAGGCTTTAGTAAGTGAAACAAAGGCAGTAATGCCAAGAAGAACAGCTATAGGAATAGATAATCAAAGATTAAGTTTAATATTAGCTGTTTTAGAAAAGAAATTAAGAATTTTATTTTTTAATCAAGATGTATATGTAAATGTAGTTGGAGGATTAAACATAGAAGGAACTACAGCAGATTTAGGTTTAGCAATAGCATTATTATCTAGTATGAAGAGTAAAAGAATTTCTTTACCTAAAGTTATGATAATAGGAGAAGTTGGTCTTACAGGAGAAATAAGACCTATTAATTCAGCTGATAGGCTTGTAAATGAAGCTGAAAAAATGGGATTTGAATATGTAATTTTGCCAAATAGAAACTTAGAAAAGATAAATAATAAAGGAATAAAAATTATAGGAGTTAATAATTTAAGAGAAGTTATAAATAAAATATTTTAAAGGTGGGTGAAGCTATGAGAATAGAAAAAGACTTAGAGCTAAAAAAAATATTAAAATCTATGTGTCCTGGAACAGCTTTAAGAGAGGGGCTTGAAAATATATTAAGAGCTAAAACAGGTGGTTTGATTGTTTTAGGTGATAGTGAAAAAGTAATGGATGTAGTTGATGGAGGATTTTTAATTAATTCAGAATATACACCTGCTTATATTTATGAACTTGCAAAAATGGATGGAGCAATAGTTTTAAGTGAAGATTTAAAAAGAATAGTATGTGCAAATGCACAATTAGTACCAAATACATCTACACCTACATTTGAAACTGGAACAAGACATAGAACTGCACAAAGAGTAGCAAAACAAACAGATAAGGTAGTTGTTGCAATATCACAAAGAAGAAATATTATAACTGTATATAAAGGTGATATAAAGTATGTATTAAGAGATACAAGCATAATATTAGGAAAAGCAAATCAAGCCATTCAAACATTAGAAAAATATGTAGCAGTTTTAGGAAGAGTTATAAATAATTTAAGTTCATTAGAATTTCAAGAAATATCAACAGTTTTAGATGTAGCAACTGCAATTCAAAGAACTGAGATGGTTATGAGAATTGTTGAAGAGATTAATATTTATATTTTAGAACTTGGAAACGAAGGAAGACTTATTTCTATGCAATTAGATGAGCTTGTTAGGCATGTAGAAAGAGATGGAGTTTTAATAATAAAAGATTATAAAAATAAAAAAGCCAAAGCAAATGAAATATATAAAGATATTCAAAAATTATCTCAATCAGAATTATTAGACTTAGAGATTATAGCTAAAACAATAGGATATTCTGGTGCTTCAGCTGCAGATACTTTTGTAGTTCCAAAGGGATATAGAATGTTAAGTAAGGTTCCAAGACTTCCATCAACAGTTATTGAAAATTTAGTTAAACATTTTGATGATTTTAATAATATAGTAAAAGCAGATATTGAGTCCTTAGATGCTGTTGAAGGAATTGGAGAAACAAGAGCTAAGGCAATAAAAAATGGATTAAGAAGAATGAGAGATCAAATATTTTTACAAAATGATTACAGTGATAAATAAAAAAAGTGGAGCTAAATAAAAAATATGAATTTAATTTAGCTCCACTTCATTTATCTAAAAGTAAATTTGCCCAAAGTGTCAATTTTATCATTTTCCTTAAGAAGGACATCATAAAGACTTATGCCAAGAGCATTGCAAAGAGAAGTTAGATAGAACAAATTATTTCCCATTTCTCTTTCTATAACTTCACGACAGTTATCACATATTTCACCTTCAATATGACTATTTAAACAATTACATAGATTGTCTATAGAATCATCCTCAGACATTCGTTGTTTACTTGCATTAATTTTTATACACCCACAGTTAGTAACAGATTTAGCAATAGCTCTATTTACTCTTGCATTTGATTCTGAATATTTAGTTAAGATATCAAGAATACTTCTATGTCGTAATAATGAGTGGTCTACAGATTCTTGAAAATTATCAAAAATAACATCCTTCATAATAAAAACTCCTTTCTGTCTATTAACAACACTATTAAAATAATTATAGTTTTAAACTATTGTTAATGTCAATAAAAGCTTTACATTCTTAATATTTATTATTTTATACTTTGTATAATAAGCAATAACAATATAAATTAATAGGGGGAGAACAAATTTAATTCTTTACATGATATAATAAAATATATTCTTATTAGCTAAGATATAGAATTGACTTTAAGAAAAAAGGGTATAATTTTGGATAGTATAAGTAATAGTGTAAAGAAGGTGAAAAAAATGTTAAAGAAAACATTGAAAGGTGCATTTGCAATAATAGGAATTACTACAGGATATATAGTTGGAGTAGCAATATTAAAACTTCCTGAAGTTCAAAATATAAATCAGTTATCTTCAAGTGTAGCTTCAGCAGCATTAATTGTTTTCTTTTGTTTATTATTTGGTATTATGTTTTATATTATTTCCCCTAAAATATATAAAGGAATTATGCTAACTATTGATTATATAGAAAAAAATATACAAAAGTTAACAATAGGAGAGATAGCATATGGGGCTATAGGTGCTTTAGTATCCTTAGCTATAGTAGGCTTAGCAACAAGACCATTAGTAAGTTTTAATAAATATTTAGGTCCTTTAGTAGTGTTTTTTATAAATATAATTGCTGCATATATAGGAATGCATATAATGATAAAAAGACGAGAAGATATAAATAATTTATTAATAAATATTAGAAAAAATACTTTTACTAGAGAGAAAAAGTTTAAAAGTAATAGCAAAACCTCTCCCAAAGTTCTTGATACATCAGTTATAATAGATGGAAGAATTTTTGACATTTGTGAAACTGGATTTATTGAAGGGCCTCTTATAATTCCTAATTTTGTTTTAGATGAACTAAGACATATATCAGATTCTGCTGATAGTTTAAAAAGAGTAAGAGGACGAAGGGGATTAGATATTTTAAATAAAATTCAAAAAGAACTTTCTATTGAAACTCAAATATGGGAAGGTGACTTTTCAGATATAGCAGAGGTAGATAGTAAATTATTAAAACTTGCTCAAACTATAAATGGAAAAGTCATAACAAATGATTATAATTTAAATAAGGTTGCAGAAGTTCAAGGTGTCCCAGTATTAAATATTAATGAACTTTCAAATGCCATTAAACCAGTAGCAATATCAGGAGAAGAGATGGAAGTGGAAGTTGTAAAGGATGGAAAAGAAGCAAGTCAAGGAGTTGCTTATTTAGATGATGGAACTATGATTGTTATTGAAGATGGAAAAAAACATGTAGGAAGCGTTATAACAGTAGTTGTTACATCTGTCCTTCAAACAGCAGCTGGAAGAATGATATTTGCAAAAGCTAAAGAGATGTAAAGGAGAAAAGATATGGTTTCTGCAATAATATTAGCAGGTGGAAAAGGTAAAAGAATGGGTAAAGATATAAGCAAGCAATTTATACTTGTTAAAGATAAACCTATAATTTATTATACAATTAAAAAATTTAGTGACTGTAAGTTGATAGATGAAATAATTTTAGTTTTACCAAAGGATGAAATAGAATATTGTAAAAAAGAAGTTTTAGAAAAATATTCACTAAAAGTTGATAAAATAATTGCAGGTGGAAAAGAGAGGCAGGATTCAGTTTATAATGGATTAAAGGCTTTAAAAAACTCTGATATAGTTTTAATTCATGATGGAGCAAGACCTTTTGTATCAGAAAAAATAATATTAGATGGAATAGAAAATGCTAAAAAATATGGAGCAGCAGCCCCAGGAGTAATGCCAAAGGATACAATAAAGGTTAAAGATGATTTTTCTTTTTCTAAAGAAACTTTAAAAAGGGAAAGTCTTATAGCAATTCAAACACCTCAAGTTTTTAAAAAAGATATTATAGTTAAATGTCATGAAAGGGTTAGAGAAAATAATGTATCTGTAACTGATGATACAATGGTAGTAGAAAAGTATGGTTATAAAGTTTATCTTTATGATGGGGATTATATTAATATAAAAGTTACAACCCCAGAGGACTTAATACTTTGTGAATACCTAGTTTAAGCCACTATCTATATTGACATGATTTTATTAAACAGATATAATAAAGATTATAAAAAATCAAGAAAAAGCAAGGACGAAGAATAGTAAAAATCGCTTTTCAGAGAGGAAATCCTAGGCTGTAAGATTTCCAATAGATTTTGAACCAGCTTCTGAGTAATAGGTAAAAACTATCGGTTTAACACCGTTATCATTAATAGAGATAAAAATTAGGTGGTACCGCGACTAAAATTCGCCCTATAAACATAGGGGCGAATTTTTTTTCTGTAGTAAAGTATATATTAAAAATATAAATTTTTAAGCAAAAATGGAGGAAAAATAATTATGAAAATGTCAAATATGTTAGTTCTAACATTAAGAGAAGTTCCAGCAGAGGCAGAGATAGCAAGTCACAAGCTAATGTTAAGAGCAGGAATGATGAGAAAAATGGCTTCAGGAATATATAATTATATGCCTTTAGGATTAAAAGCCTTAAAAAATGTAGAAGATATAATAAGAGAAGAAATGAATAAAGCAGGGGCTCAAGAATTTTTAGCTTCAGCAGTACTTCCAGCTGAATTATGGCAAGAATCTGGAAGATGGGATGTATATGGAGATGAAATGTTTAGATTAAAAGATAGAAATAATAGAGATTTCTGTCTTGGACCAACTCATGAAGAAGTATTTACTGACATAGCTAGAAACGAAATTAAATCATATAAACAACTTCCAGTAAACTTATATCAAATACAAACTAAGTATAGAGATGAAAGAAGACCAAGATTTGGAGTTATGAGAAGTAGAGAATTTGTTATGAAAGACGCTTATAGCTTTGATAAAGACCAAGCAGGGTTAGATAAATCATTTGATAATATGCATGATACATATGTAAGAATATTTAATAGATGTGGATTAGATGCTAAGTGTGTTGCAGCAGATTCAGGTGCAATTGGAGGTTCAAATTCTGCAGAATTTATGGTTAAATCTGAAGTTGGAGAAGATGATGTTGTATTCTGTAGTTGTTGTAATTATGCAGCTAATATAGAAAAAGCACCATCTACTCCAGAAAAGGCTGAAAAGGAAGAATTAAAAGAAGTTAAAAAAGTAGAAACTCCAAATGTTAAAACAATAGAAGATTTAGTTAAATTTTTTAATACTACAGAGAAAAAACTTGCAAAAACATTAATATTTAATGTTGATGGAAAGATTGTAGCTGTAATGGTTAGGGGAGATAGAGAAGTAAATGAAGTTAAAGTAACAAATGCTTTAGGTGGAGCAGTAAACTTTGAAATGGCATCTCCAGAAGAAGTATTTAATGCAACTTCAGCTAAAACAGGTTTTGCAGGTCCAATAGGAATTAAAGTAGATGAATTATTAGTAGATGAAGAAGTAACAATGATGTATAATTTCATTGTAGGAGCTAATGAAACAGGATTCCATTTAGAAAATGTAAACTATGGAAGAGATTTTGAAGGAAAGGTAGGAGACTTTAGAAACGTAACTGCTGGAGAAAAGTGTCCAGAATGTGGAGGAGAAGTAACTATTTCTAGAGGAACAGAAGTAGGTCATATCTTTAAGCTTGGAACAAAATATTCTAAAGCAATGAAAGCTAACTTCATAGATGAAAATGGTAAAGAACAACCATTCTTAATGGGATGCTATGGTATAGGTGTAACAAGAACTTTAGCTTCAATAATTGAACAACATAATGATGAAAATGGAATTATATGGCCACTAGCAGTAGCTCCATATCATGTTTCAGTAGTACCTGTAAATATAAAAGATGCTGAACAAATGAAAATAGCAGAAGAAATTTATAATAAACTTCAAGAAATGGGTGTGGAAGTTTTATTAGATGATAGAAATGAAAGAGCTGGTGTTAAATTTAAAGACTCTGAAATAATGGGAATACCAATGAGAATTACAGTAGGTAAGAAAATTAATGAAGGAGAAGTGGAATTTAAACTAAGAGCTGGTGGAGATAATGAAGTTATAAAGATAGAAGAAGTTTATGACAAGGTAAAAGCAGAGTTTGAAAAAAATAACCTAAAAATAAAATAATTTAGGAGGTATAGAGATGAAACTATATAATACTCTTACTAGAAAAAAAGAAGAATTTGTACCATTAGTACCTGGGGAAGTTAAGATGTATGTATGTGGCCCAACAGTATACAACTTTTTTCACATAGGCAATGGAAGAACCTTTATAGTTTTTGATACTATAAGAAGATATCTTGAGTATAGAGGTTATAAAGTAAGATTTATTCAAAACTTTACTGATATTGATGATAGAATGATAAAAAGAGCAAATGAAGAAAATATAACAGTAAAGGAAGTTGGAGATAAATATATTAAAGAATACTATACAGATGCAGATGCTCTTAATATAGAAAGAGCAACAGTAAATCCAAGAGCAACAGAATACATTGATGATATTATAGAATTTGTATCAGCTCTTATAGAAAAAGGATATGCATATGAAGTAGATGGAGATGTTTATTTTAGAACAAAGAAATTTAAAGATTATGGAAAGTTATCTGGAAAAAATCTTGAAGAACTTCAAGTAGGTGCTAGTCAAAGGGTAAGTTTAGATGAAAGAAAAGAAGACCCAATGGATTTTGCAATATGGAAGGCACAAAAGCCGGGAGAACCTGCATGGAAATGTCCTTGGGGTATGGGAAGACCGGGATGGCATATAGAATGTTCATGCATGGCAAAAAAATTACTTGGAGATACTATAGATATTCATGCTGGAGGTATGGATTTAGAGTTTCCTCATCATGAAAATGAAATTGCACAAAGTGAATCATTAACAGGAAAAACATTTGCAAATTACTGGCTTCATTCAGCTTATATAATGGTAGACAAACAAAAAATGTCTAAGTCATTAAATAACTTCTTTACTGCAAGAGATGTTTTAAAAGAATATGATTCAGATGTAATAAGATTTTTTATGTTATCTGCACATTATAGAGTGCAAATAAACTTTAGTAAAGAATTATTAGACTCAGCTAAAGCTTCAGTAGAAAGACTATATAACACTATAGGAAATTTAGAAAATCTTATAGATGAAGCATCTAGAGAAAAGATGAATGAAGAAGAAAAAGAATATATAAATTCTTTAAATAAATATAGAGAAAAATATATTCAAAAGATGGATGATGATTTTAATACAGCAGATGCAATTACTGTATTGTTTGAATTATCTAAAGACTTAAATACAAATTTAAATATAAATTCATCTAAAGAAGTTTTATCTAAAGCATTAGAAGTTCTTAGAGAATTAGGAGCACCTCTTGGAATCCTTCAAAAATCAACTAAAGGAAGCTTAGAAGATGAAGTTGAAACTTTAATAGAAGCTAGACAAAAAGCTAGAAAAGAAAGAGATTTTGCTATGGCAGATAAAATAAGAGATGATTTAAAAGCAAGAGGTATAATACTTGAAGACACACCACAGGGTGTAAGATGGAAAAAGGTTAATTAAAAATAGATTATAGGCTGCAATTTTGCAGCCTTTTTTAAAGGAGGTTTTATATAGTTATCAAAAACATACTCAAATATACTCAAATATGATATAATATATCTGAGGTGATTATATTTGAAAAAAAATTATAAACCTAAAGAATTTGCAGAACTTTTAAATGTATCAGTATTAACATTACAAAGATGGGATAATGCTGGGAAATTAAAAGCATTTAGAACTCCTACTAATAGAAGATATTACACTTATGAACAATATCAAAAATATATGGGAATAACAAATTTAAATAAAAAGACAGTTATTTATACAAGAGTTTCAACTTCTAACCAAAAAGATGATTTAAAAAATCAAGTAGAATTTCTTAAACAATATGTTAATGGAAAAGGAATTATAGTTGATACTGTTATAGAAGATTACGGAAGTGGTTTAAACTATAATAGAAAGCAATGGAATAAACTTATAGATGAATGTATGACTAATGAAATAGGTACAATAATTATTACACATAAAGATAGGTTTGTTCGATTTGGATTTGACTGGTTTGAAAAATTTCTTAATAAATTTGGAGTTAAATTTATCATTGTAAATAATGAGAGTTTATCTCCGCAAGAAGAACTGGTTCAAGACATAATTTCAATATTACATGTATTTTCATGCAGAATATATGGTTTAAGAAAATATGAAAAGAAAATCAAGGAGGATATAGAAGTTGAAAAGAGCATACAAAACAGAGATAAAGCCAACAAAAAAACAAATTCAAAAAATTAATCAATCTATTGGTATATGCAGATGGCTTTACAATTCATACATTGCAAAAAATAAGGAATTATATGAATTATATAAACAAGACTTAATCCCTAAAGAAAAAGCATTTATGTCTGCTAATGATTTTGATAAGTATATTAACAATGAAGTTAAAGTATATGTATCAGTTGTTATTGATGGTCATATGCCCATTGTTTCTAAAAATACAAATGAAGGAATAGGTATAGATTTAGGCTTAAAGGATTTTGCAATATGTTCAAATGGTGAAAAATATAAAAATATAAATAAAACAAAAAAAATAAGAAAAATAGAAAAGAAATTAAAAAGAAAGCAGAAAAAACTCTCAAGAAAATATGAAAACTTAAAAAAGAAAGGAGGAACTGCTACTAAATCAAATATAAAGAAACAAATAGTTAAGGTACAAAAACTTCATCATAAATTAGACAATATAAGAACTGATTATGTTAACAAAACAATTTCAAATATAATAAACCAAAAACCAAAGTTTATTACTATTGAAGATTTAAATGTAAAAGGAATGATGAAGAATAAACATTTATCTAAAGCAGTAGCTAATGAAAAATTTTATGAATTTAGAAGTAAATTAGCAGTTAAGTGCAATGTTTTAGGAATTGAATTAAGAATTGTAGATAGATTTTATCCTTCAAGTAAACTATGCCACTTATGTGGTTCTATGAAAAAAGACTTAAAATTAAAAGATAGAATTTATAAATGTAATTGTGGATATATTGAAGATAGAGACTATAATGCAAGTCTTAATTTAAGAGATTGTTTAACTTATAAAATAGCACAATAAAAGCTATTGTAAGTATGTACCCATGGCTAGTGGGGAATTTACGACTGTGAAGTATTATACCAAATGTAAGTAGCTTTGAAGTTATTCATTGCCAAAACAGATACATTGAAACAGTAAAATTCTTAAAATGTTTATATTTGATTACATTTTAAGTAGCAGAAGTAATGTTAGAAGATTTTAGAGTAAGGGAATTTACTAAAGAAGAGGCAAAAAGATTAAATCCACTTCAACTAGCGTTGATAGGAGATGGAGTTTATGAAGTTTTTATAAGAACTTATATTTTATCCACTAATACAAATTTATCAGCCCATAAAATTCATAAAGAAGCTATAATATTTGTAAAAGCAAAAGGGCAATCAGATATAATGCATATAGTAGAAGAAGAACTTTCAGAAGAAGAATTATATATATATAAAAGAGGAAGAAATGCAAAGTCTCCAACAGTTCCTAAAAATGCAGATGTAAGAGACTATAGAATAGCAACAGGTTTTGAGGCATTAGTAGGGTACTTGTATTTAATTGGAGATAAGAAACGCTTAGAATATATTTTTAATAGAGCTTTGGAGGTTTTAGGTAATGAGTAAAAGAGAGCTAAATAAAAAAAATATACAAAAAGATAGAAAATTTTCAGAATCAAAAACAAGAAATGTAATTGAAGAAAGAGAAGATATAATAGCAGGAAGAAATGCTGTTATGGAGGCAATAAAAGGAAATAGAACAATTGAAGCCTTGTATATAACAACAGGGCAAACAGAAGGTTCTATAAATGCAATAAAAAAGTTAGCTAGAGAAAAGAAGTTAGTTATAAAAGAAGTTGATAAAAAGAAATTAGATTCTTTAAGTGGAGGAGCTGTACATCAAGGTGTTGTAGCATTAGTAACTCCATATAAATATTGTGAAGTATCTGAAATAATTGAATATGCAAAAGAAAAGGGAGAAGCGCCTTTTATAGTTATATTAGATGAACTTGAAGACCCGCATAACTTAGGTTCAATAATAAGAACAGCAGAACTTTGTGGAGTTCATGGAATTATAATTCCAAAAAGAAGAAATGTTGGAATAACAACAACTGTATATAGAGCATCTGTAGGTGCTATTGAACATGTAAAAGTAGCAAAAGTAACTAATATAAATGCAACTATAGATGAGCTTAAAGAACAAGGTATATGGGTATATGGTGCAGATATTGCAGGAGATGAATATAGCTATGAAGTAGATTTTTCAGGACCATGTGCATTAATTATAGGAAATGAAGGAAAGGGTATTGCAAAACTTACATTAAAAAAATGTGATAAGTTAGTTAAAATTCCAATGGTGGGTAAAATAAACTCTTTAAATGCTTCTGTAGCAGGTGGTATAATGATGTATGAAGTCTTAAAAGGACGATTAAAATAAAGAAGAGGGATATTTTTGAAGATACTATTTGTTGATGGGTATAATGTTATAAATAGCTGGCCAAATTTAAAAATGAATAAAGATGAAGATTTTGATGGTGTTAGAAAATCGCTAACAGACTCAATGCATATATATGCAGTTTATAATAACTACAAAGTAATAATTGTTTTTGATGCATATAAAGTTAATGGGAGTATTGAAAAAACTGAAGTTGTAAATAAAAATTTAGAAATAGTATTTACTAAAGAAGGGGAAACTGCTGATAGCTATATAGAAAGAAAGGTTCATGAAATTGGAAAAAGATATGAAGTTTGTGTTGTTACTTCTGATGGCTTAGAGCAACAAACAATTTTTCATGGAGGTGCAAGTAGAGTATCATCTATTGAATTTTATAATGAAATAAAAGCAATGGAAAAAACTATAAAAGCGGAAAATAAACCTAACAAAATTCAAAATAAAAATCATCTTCAAGATAATATAAATAATGATGTTCTTAAAAAATTAGAAGAAATTCGAAGAAGTAAGTGAAAAGGTTTGACTAAAATATTCTACAATGTATAATAAAGGATATAAATTAGTTTAAATTCGGAGGGCAAGTAGTTGTATAGCAATGATTATTCAGATGAAAATTACATAGAATTTAAAGATAAGCCTGATGAAGAAGTGGTGTTAGAGGCTCAAAAGGGTAATAATAGAGCACAGGAGTATCTTATAGCTAAGTATGAGAATTTTGTAAAATCAAAAGCAAAATCATATTTTTTAATTGGTGCAGATAAAGAAGATATATATCAAGAAGGTATGATAGGTTTTTATAAAGCTATAAGAGATTTTAAACCTGATAAGTTCACTTCATTTAAAGCTTTTGCTGAAATATGTGTTACAAGGCAGATAATTACTGCTATAAAAACTGCTACAAGACAAAAGCATATACCATTAAATACATATGTTTCATTAAACAAACCTATTTATGAAGATGAATCAGATAGAACATTAATAGATGTTTTATCAAGTATAGCAATTTCAGACCCAGAAGAACTAATAATAAGTCAAGAACAATTAAAGTTTATAGAGGAGGAAATAGCAAAGGTTCTTTCTGAATTGGAACTAGAGGTATTAACTTCTTATTTAGATGGAAAATCCTATCAAGAAATAGCTTCTGATTTGGATAGACATGAGAAATCTATAGATAATGCTCTTCAAAGGGTAAAGAGAAAATTAGAAAAATGCTTAAATAGAAAGTAGCTAAATTTTTATTGACAAATAAAATGATTGATAGTAAACTTTATAATTGGTATATTGAGAAAAAATCAATATATGAGTGCTCACGTAGCTCAGTCGGCAGAGCGTCGCCTTGGTAAGGCGGAGGTCGTCGGTTCAATCCCGATCGTGAGCTCCAGCACGAAGAAAAATACTAAACGCTAGGCAAAGTTTATTAAAGAATTAAGGAGGAATTAACAATGGCAAAGGAAAAATTTGAAAGAAATAAGCCACACGTAAACATTGGAACAATAGGACACGTAGACCACGGTAAGACAACATTAACAGCAGCAATCACAACAGTATTAGCAAACAAGGGATATGCTCAAGCTTTTGACTATGCATCAATAGATAAGGCACCAGAAGAAAAAGAAAGAGGAATCACAATCAACACATCTCACGTTGAATATGAAACAGACAACAGACACTATGCACACGTTGACTGTCCAGGACACGCTGACTATGTTAAGAATATGATAACAGGAGCAGCACAAATGGATGGAGCAATCTTAGTTGTATCAGCAGCAGATGGTCCAATGCCACAAACAAGAGAACATATCTTACTTGCATCAAGAGTAGGAGTTGACTATATAGTAGTATTCTTAAATAAGGCAGATATGGTAGACGATCCAGAATTATTAGAATTAGTAGAAATGGAAGTTAGAGAATTATTAAATGAATACAACTTCCCAGGAGATGACGTTCCAGTAATAGTAGGATCAGCATTAAAAGCATTAGAAAACCCAACAGATCCAGAAGCAACAAAATGTATCTTAGACTTAATGGATGCAGTAGATAGCTACATTCCAACACCAGAAAGAGCAACAGATAAAGATTTCTTAATGCCAGTAGAAGATGTATTCACAATAACAGGTAGAGGAACAGTTGCAACAGGAAGAGTTGAAAGAGGAGTACTTCACGTAGGAGACGAAGTAGAAATCGTAGGATTAAGTGAAGAAAAGAAGAAGACAGTAGTAACAGGAATAGAAATGTTCAGAAAGTTACTAGATGAAGCACAAGCAGGAGATAACATAGGAGCTTTATTAAGAGGTATCCAAAGAACAGACATCGAAAGAGGTCAAGTAATAGCAAAACCAGGATCAGTACATCCACACAAGAAGTTCGTAGGTCAAGTATACGTACTTAAGAAAGAAGAAGGAGGAAGACACACTCCATTCTTTGATGGATACAGACCACAATTCTACTTCAGAACAACAGACGTTACAGGAACAATCAAATTACCAGAAGGAATGGAAATGGTTATGCCTGGAGACCACATAGATATGAATGTTGAATTAATAACAGAAGTAGCTATGGATGAAGGATTAAGATTCGCTATAAGAGAAGGCGGAAGAACAGTAGGTTCAGGTGTTGTTACTAAGATAGTAGAATAATTTAAAAGTAAAAAATAAATAAGGACTGGGTGTAATACCTAGTCCTTTACAAAAGCAATAAATTGTTGACATTACAAGTTTTGTGTGATAATGTATGAAGGTAACACAAGATTTATAATAATTTCTATGAAATATTATACGTAGTGTTTAAAATCACTTAATGTAGAATAAGAGATTTTCTCTTAAAATATATATGAATAACTGGAGGTGCAGAAAGTGAGAGTAAAGATAACTTTAGCATGCACAGAATGCAAACAAAGAAACTATGACTCAATGAAGAATAAGAAGAACAACCCAGACAGAATAGAAATGCGTAAGTACTGCAGATTCTGTAAAAAGCACACTCTTCATAGAGAAACTAAGTAATTAGCTGTTAAGTAAAGGCACACAGACTTACTAATTTTAAGGATGTGAGAATGATGACTAAGAACAATGCAAAAGCTAAGAGTGCAGCAAAGAAAAATGGCGGCATAATTAAATTTTTCAAAGACATTAAAGGTGAAGTTAAAAGAATAACTTGGCCTAAGAAGAATGAAGTTAAGAAAACATTTATGGCAGTTGCTATATTCGTCCTTATTTATATTGTTTTAGTGGGCGGATTTGATTATATTTTTCAAAACCTCTTTGAAGTGATTTTGAAACTTAAGTAAGGGAGGTTTAAGTGAGTATATCACTAGATTAATATGAGTGAAAGAGCAAAATGGTATGTAGTGCATACATATTCAGGGTATGAAAATAAAGTAAAAGCTACTATAGAAAAAACTGTTGAAAATAGAAATCTTCAAAACTTATTAGTTGACATACAAGTGCCTATGGAAGAAGTGATTGAAGAAAAAGATGGTAAACAAAAAGTAACTTTGAAAAAGAAATTTCCAGGGTATGTATTCATAAAAATGTTTATGTCAGACGAATCTTGGTATGTTGTTAGAAATACAAGAGGAGTTACAGGCTTTGTAGGACCTGGATCTAAGCCAGTTCCACTTACTGAAGAAGAAATTGAATCTATGGGTATAATTGAAATGCCTCAAGAAATTGATTTAGAAGTAGGAGAAAGCGTAAAAATAATATCAGGACCTTTAAAAGATTTTGTTGCTGTTATTCAAGAAATAGTTCTTGAGAAACGTAAAATTAAAGGATCTGTTGATATGTTCGGAAGAGAAACTCTTGCCGAATTAGATTTTAATCAAGTTGAGAAATTAGTTTAATAGTTTAAATAAATTATAGAGCTAATGTTTTAATTAAGTGGGAGAACTAAAAGTTCGTAATCACCACATTATAGGAGGAATATCAAATGGCTAAGAAAGTAACTGGAATGATAAAATTACAACTTGCAGCAGGTAAGGCTACACCAGCTCCACCAGTTGGTCCAGCATTAGGTCAACATGGTGTAAATATAATGGGATTTTGTAAGGAGTTCAATGCTAAGACTGCAAACCAAGCTGGTTTAATAATACCAGTAGTAATTACAGTTTACCAAGATAGATCTTTCAGCTTTATCTTAAAGACACCTCCAGCTGCAGTTCTAATAAAGAAAGAATTAGGATTAGAAAGCGGTTCAGGAGTACCAAACAGAACTAAGGTTGGTAAGTTAACAAAGGAACAAGTTAGAAAGATTGCAGAATTAAAGATGCCAGATTTAAATGCTGCTACAGTTGAAGCTGCTATGAGTATGATAGCAGGAACAGCAAGAAGCATGGGCGTAACTGTTGAAGAGTAATTGATAAATAAGTGGGAGGTCAATACCGCTATTACCACAAAGGAGGCTTATTATGGGAAAAAAATACATTGAAAGCACTAAGTTAATAGATAAAAGTGCTTTATACGGTCCAGCAGAAGCTTTAGAATTAACAGTAAAGACTGCTAAAGCTAATTTTGATGAAACTATAGAATTACATGTAAGACTTGGAGTAGATCCAAGACATGCAGACCAACAAGTTAGAGGAGCAATAGTTTTACCTAACGGAACTGGTAAGAGCGTAAAAGTTTTAGTATTCGCTAAGGGTGATAAGGCTAAGGAAGCTGAAGCAGCAGGAGCAGATTTTGTTGGAGCAGAAGAATTAGTTCAAAAAATTCAAAGTGAAAACTGGTTTGATTATGATGTAGTTGTAGCAACTCCAGATATGATGGGCGTTGTTGGTAGAATTGGTAGAGTATTAGGACCTAAGGGATTAATGCCAAATCCAAAGTCTGGAACAGTAACATTTGACGTTGCTAAAGCAATAGCTGAAATCAAAGCTGGTAAAGTTGAATATAGAGTTGATAAGACTGCTATAGTTCACTGTCCAATCGGAAAGAAATCTTTTGGAGCAGAAAAATTACAACAAAACTTCCACACATTAATGGAAGCTTTAGTTAAGGCTAAGCCAGCTGCTGCTAAGGGACAATATATTAAATCAGTAACAGTTTCAAGTACTATGGGACCTGGAGCTAAAATAAACCCAACAAAAGTTTTAGAATAGTATTGACAGCATAAAGAGTTAATAGTATAATACTTCTTGTTGTGAAAAGAAAATAAGAATTCCACAGACAGTAGGTGCTTAAGCATAACGTAAACCAACCTACCGAGGATTGTACGATGAATTTTGTAGGTCTTCCTTTGTTTGTGGGAGACCTTTTTAATGTATAAGCAGTTAAAAACTGTGAGGAGGTGGACAGAAGCAATGAATAATAATAGAAAGATTAAAGAACAAAAAGTTGCTGAAATCAAAGAAAAGTTAGAAAAATCACAAGCTGTTATATTATCTAGCTATCAAGGTCTTACTGTTGAAGAGGATACTCAATTAAGAAAGACTTTAAGAGAAGCTGGAATAGAATACAGAGTATACAAAAATACTTTAGTAACTTTAGCAGCAAGAGAATTAGGAATGGATGCAGGTATAGAACAATACTTAGAAGGTCCAGTTTCAATAGCATTTGGATATGATGATGCTACTGCTCCAGCAAGAATCTTAAATGATTTTGCAAAGGATCATAACAAATTAGAATTAAAAGCTGGTATAGTAGAAGGTAAGTTATTTGACACAGCAGAAGTTAAAAAACTTGCAACAATACCATCAAAAGAAGTTCTTATTGCAAAACTTCTTGGAAGTATCAAGGCTCCATTATCAAACCTTGCATACTTATTAAGTGCAATAAAGGATCAAAAAGAAGCTGCTGAATCAGCAGAATAATAAAAATTATTAAAGGGAAAAATTTTGGAGGTGCATTTTAAAATGACAAGAGAAGATATAATTCAAGCTATAAAAGAAATGAGCGTTTTAGATTTAAACGAATTAGTAAAAGCATGTGAAGAAGAATTTGGAGTAAGTGCTGCTGCTCCTGTAGCTGTAGCTGGTGCTGTAGCTGGTGGAGAAGCTGCTGCTGAAAAGACTGAATTCGACGTAGTATTAGCTAATGCTGGTGCTAGCAAGATAAAAGTTATAAAGGTAGTTAGAGAAATTACTGGATTAGGATTAAAGGAAGCTAAAGAAATAGTTGACGGAGCTCCTAAGACATTAAAGGAAGCTGTAAGCAAGGAAGAAGCTGAAGACATTAAGGCTAAATTAGCTGAAGTTGGAGCTGAAGTAGAAGTTAAGTAGTTTTAACTTTAAAATATATAAAGGTGCTTTTTAGCACCTTTTTTTTCTTGAAAAAGAAAGTGACATTTGCCTAAGTAATTATTTTTAAAATAATAGCAAATATTTTATAGAAAATAATATTGACATTGAATTATCTATGTGATATCATAATTCAATGTACCATTCACTATGGATAATTATATGGTAATGGGAAAAAACGTATAATCATGTGAAAAATGGTTATAATAAAATAATGATATTCTCCAAAAGTATAATTTTTATAAAATTGTGTTTTTGGTTATTTTAGTTTATACAAGGGGTGAAAATTCATGGTACATCCTGTCCAAGTTGGAAAAAGAACAAGAATGAGTTTTGGTAGGGTTGCAGATACAACTGAAATACCAAACCTAATAGAAGTACAGTTAGATTCGTATCAATGGTTTTTAAGAGAAGGGCTTCACGAAGTTTTTGATGATGTCAATCCTATAACTAATTTTACAGGGAATCTTGTGCTTGAATTTGTTGATTACAAACTTGATAGAGATAATATCAAGTATTCAGTGGAAGAGTGTAGGGAAAGAGATGCTACTTATGCTGCACCATTGAAGGTTTCTGTAAGACTACAAAACAAAGAAACTGGTGAAATGAAAGAACAAGAAGTCTTTATGGGAGATTTCCCATTAATGACAGAACAAGGTACTTTTATAATAAATGGAGCTGAAAGAGTAATAGTTAGCCAATTAGTAAGATCACCAGGTGTTTATTACAATTATACTAGAGATAAGAGTGGTAAGAAATTATTTGCATCTACAGTCATTCCTAATAGGGGAGCATGGCTAGAATATGAAACAGATTCTAATGATGTTATATATGTTAGAATTGATAAAACAAGAAAGTTACCAATAACTATACTTGCTAGAGCTATGGGATTTGGAACAGATCAGGAGTTACTTGATTATTTTGGAGAGGATGAAAGACTTAAAGCCTCAATAGAAAAAGATAATACCAAGACAAAAGAAGAAGCTTTATTAGAAATTTATAAAAGATTAAGACCAGGTGAACCACCAACAGTTGATAGTGCTGTATCATTGATTGATTCGCTATTTTTTGATGCGAAAAGATATGATTTATCAAAAGTTGGAAGATACAAGTTCAATAAAAAGCTTGCATTAAACTTAAGAATTGCAAATCAAGTAGCAGCACAAGATATAGTTAATCCATCTACTGGTGAAGTAATGGTGGAAAAAGGTCAAAAGATAAGCAGATTAATGGCTGAAGATATTCAAAATGCAGGTATTAATTCTGTAGAAATTTTAATAGAGGATAAAGTTCTAAAGGTAATAGGAAATCATTTTGTAGATATACATAAAGTTGTTCCTTTTGATATTTCAGATTTAAATATTAAAGAATTAGTACACTATCCAACATTAAAAGAAATTCTTGATAATTTCGATGATGAAAAAGCTGTTAAAGAAGAAATAAAGAAAAATATAACTAAATTAATACCAAAGCATATAGTTAAAGATGATATATTTGCAACAATAAGCTATGAATTAGGATTACCTTATGACATAGGTTATGTAGATGATATAGACCATCTAGGAAATAGAAGATTAAGATCAGTAGGAGAACTTCTACAAAATCAATTTAGAATTGGTTTATCAAGAATGGAAAGAGTAGTTAAAGAAAGAATGACTATTCAAGACCAAGAAGCTATTACTCCTCAAATGTTAATCAATATAAGACCAGTTGCTGCAGCTATTAAAGAATTCTTTGGTAGTTCACAATTATCACAATTCATGGATCAAACAAATCCATTATCAGAATTAACTCACAAGAGAAGATTATCAGCTTTAGGACCAGGTGGTCTTTCAAGAGAAAGAGCTGGATTTGAAGTAAGAGACGTTCACCATTCACACTATGGAAGAATGTGTCCTATAGAAACTCCAGAAGGACCTAACATAGGATTAATAAACTCTTTAGCAACATTTGCTAGAGTTAATGAATATGGATTTATTGAAACACCATACAGAATTGTAGATAACGGAAGGGCAACTGATGAAATAAGATACTTCACTGCAGATGAAGAAGATCAATATGTGGTTGCACAAGCAAAAGAACCACTAGATGAAAATGGATATTTTATATCTAAAAAAGTAACAGTAAGAGATAAGGAAGATGTATTAGTAGTTCCAGCAGAAGATGTTGATTTAATGGATGTATCTGCAAGACAAATTGTTTCTGTAGCTACAGCTATGATACCTTTCCTTGAAAATGATGATGCATCAAGAGCACTTATGGGAGCTAACATGCAACGTCAAGCTGTTCCATTATTAAAACCTCAAGCACCTATTGTTGGTACTGGTATAGAATATAAAGCAGCTGTAGATTCAGGGGTACTTCCAAAAGCTAAAAATGAAGGAACTGTTACTTATGTAAGTGCTGATGAAATTAGAATTAAGAGAAGTATTGATGGTGGTACTGATACCTATAAGCTTCGTAAGTTTAAGAGAAGTAACCCAGGAACATGTATAAATCAAAGACCTATAGTTGATAAAGGTGAATTAGTATTTAAAAACCAAGTATTAGCAGATGGTCCTTCAACAGACTTAGGAGAAATTGCTTTAGGTAGAAATATAAGAATGGGATTCATAACTTGGGAAGGTTACAACTATGAAGATGCCATGCTTATATCAGAAGAATTAGTTAGAGAAGATGTATTTACTTCTATTCATATAGAAGAATATGAATGTGAAGCTAGAGATACTAAGCTTGGACCAGAAGAAATAACAAGAGATATTCCAAATGTAAGTGAAGATACACTTAAGAATATTGATGAAAGAGGAATAATAAGAATTGGTGCTGAAGTTAGATCAGGAGATATCTTAGTAGGAAAAGTTACTCCAAAGGGAGAAACTGAATTAACAGCTGAAGAAAGATTACTTAGAGCTATATTTGGTGAAAAGGCAAGAGAAGTTAGAGATACTTCTTTAAGAGTTCCTCATGGTGAAGCTGGTATAATTGTAGATATAAAAGTATTTACAAGAGAAAATGGAGATGACTTAAATCCAGGAGTTAATGAACTTGTAAGATGTTATATAGCTCAAAAGAGAAAGATATCTGTTGGTGATAAGATGGCAGGACGTCATGGTAATAAAGGGGTTATTTCTAGAGTACTTCCAGAAGAAGATATGCCATTTTTACCAGATGGAAGACCACTTCAAATATGTTTAAACCCTCTAGGAGTTCCTTCACGTATGAATATCGGGCAGGTTCTTGAGGTTCACTTAGGATGGGCTGCAAGCCACCTAGGATGGCATATTGCAACACCAGTATTTGATGGTGCATCTCAAGATGAAATTAAGCAATGTTTAGTTGATGCTGGATTTAATGCTAATGGTAAAACAGTTTTATATGATGGTAGAACTGGTGAAGCTTTTGATAATGAAGTTACAGTTGGTATAATGTATATCTTAAAGCTTGCCCACTTAGTAGATGATAAGATACATGCTAGATCAACAGGACCATATTCTCTAGTAACTCAACAACCATTAGGAGGTAAAGCTCAATTTGGTGGTCAAAGATTTGGAGAAATGGAAGTTTGGGCTTTAGAAGCTTATGGAGCTGCTCATACATTACAAGAAATATTAACTGTTAAATCAGATGATGTTGTTGGTAGAGTTAAGACTTATGAAGCTATAGTTAAGGGTGAAAATATACCTGAGCCAGGAGTTCCAGAATCATTTAAGGTACTTATAAAGGAACTTCAAGCTCTTTGCTTAGATGTAAGAGTATTAAATGAAAATAATCAGGAAGTTCAATTAAAAGAATTTTCAGATGATGATGACGATGATGTAATGGAAAACTTAGATGTTAATATTGCAGGAGAAGAAGGATTTGTAGCTTCACCTGTAGTAGAAGATGATGAGGATAGCTATACTATAGAAGAAGATTCAGATGACGAATCAATTGATTTTGATGAAGACTTTATGGAAAAAATCGAGCAATTTGATGAATACAATGACGAACATTAATTTTGAAGGGAGGATATACCCTTGTTTGAATTAAATAATTTTGATGCTATACAAATAGGTTTAGCATCTCCAGAGCAAGTAAGACAATGGTCAAGAGGCGAAGTAAAGAAGCCTGAAACAATAAACTATAGAACTTTAAAACCAGAAAGAGATGGTCTATTTTGTGAAAGAATATTTGGACCAATGAAGGACTGGGAATGTCACTGTGGTAAATATAAAAGAGTTAGATACAAAGGTATTGTTTGTGATAGATGTGGAGTAGAAGTTACTAAAGCAAAGGTTAGAAGAGAAAGAATGGGGCATATTGAATTAGCTGCCCCTGTCTCTCACATTTGGTATTTCAAAGGTATTCCATCAAGAATGGGATTAATACTTGACATGTCACCAAGATCTTTAGAGAAGATTTTATATTTTGCATCATATGTTGTAATAAATCCAAAGGAAACACCTTTATTAAAGAAACAACTTTTAAGTGAAAAAGAATATAGAGAAGCTGTTGATAAATATGGTGAAGAAAGCTTTGTTGCAGGTATGGGAGCAGAAGCAATAAAACAACTTTTAGGTGAAATTGATTTATTAGCACAATCAATAGAATTAAAAGAAGAACTTAAGCAAAGTACTGGTCAAAAAAAGGTAAGAATAATAAGAAGATTAGAAGTTATTGAATCATTTAGACAATCAGGAAATGATCCAAGATGGATGATAATTGATGTTATTCCTGTAATTCCACCAGATTTAAGACCAATGGTTCAATTAGATGGTGGTAGATTTGCTACTTCTGATTTAAATGACCTTTACAGAAGAGTTATTAATAGAAATAACAGACTTAAGAAGCTTTTAGATTTAGGAGCACCAGATATAATTGTTAGAAATGAAAAGAGAATGCTTCAAGAAGCAGTAGATGCTCTTATAGATAATGGTAGAAGAGGAAGAGCTGTAACAGGACCTGGAAACAGACCTTTAAAATCATTATCAGATATGCTTAAAGGTAAGCAAGGTAGATTTAGACAAAACTTACTTGGTAAGAGAGTTGACTATTCAGGAAGATCAGTTATTGTTGTAGGACCTGAATTAAGAATGTATCAATGTGGATTACCAAAAGAAATGGCACTAGAATTATTTAAGCCTTTTGTAATGAAAAAGTTAGTTGAAGATAATGTAGCACATAACATTAAGAGTGCTAAGAGAATGGTAGAGAGAGTAATGCCTCAAGTTTGGGATGTTCTTGAAGAAGTAATTGCAGACCATCCAGTATTACTTAACCGTGCCCCTACTTTACATAGACTTGGAATTCAAGCTTTCCAACCTGTATTAGTAGAAGGTAGAGCAATAAAGCTTCATCCACTAGCATGTACAGCATATAATGCTGACTTTGATGGAGACCAAATGGCAGTACACGTACCTTTATCTGTAGAAGCACAAGCAGAAGCTAGATTCTTAATGCTTGCAGCAACTAACATACTAAAACCATCTGATGGTAAGCCAGTATGTGTACCAACACAAGATATGGTACTAGGATCATATTACTTAACAATGGATAGAGATGATACAAAGGGTTCAGGAAGCTACTTCCACTCTAAAGATGAAGCTATAATGGCTTATGAAGTAAAAGAAATAGGAATTCATGCATCTATTAATGTAAGAATGACTAGAGAAGAAAACGGAGTAGTTACTTCAGGAATAATAAATACAACTGTTGGTAAGATAATATTCAATCAATCAATCCCTCAAGATTTAGGCTTTGTTGATAGAAATGATGAAAAACAAAAATTTAATTTAGAAATAGATTTCTTAGTTACTAAGAAAAACTTAGGTAAAATTATAGATAAATGTTATTCAAAACATGGTCCAGCAGAAACTTCTATAATGCTAGATAATATAAAAGCACTTGGATATCATTATTCATCAATTGGTGCGGTAACTGTTGCTGCTGCTGATATGATAGTACCAGAAAGAAAATATGAACTATTAAAAGAAGCAGATGAAACAGTAGAAAAAATTGAAAAGATGTATAAGAGAGGTTTCATATCAGAAGATGAAAGATATGAAAGAGTTATAGAAAAATGGACTAAGACAACTGAAGATGTTGCAGATGCACTAATGGATAGTATGGATAAATTTAACCCAATATTCATGATGGCAGATTCAGGAGCCAGAGGTTCTAAGTCACAAATTAAGCAATTAGCTGGTATGAGAGGACTTATGGCAAATCCATCTGGTAAAATCATAGAATTACCAATCAGAGCATCATTTAAAGAAGGTCTTGATGTGTTAGAATATTTCATATCAACTCATGGTGCAAGAAAAGGTAATGCTGATACTGCATTAAAAACTGCCGATTCAGGATATTTAACAAGAAGACTTGTTGATGTTTCTCAAGATGTTATTGTTAGAGAAGAAGATTGTGGAACAACAGAAGGAATATATGTATCAGAAATAAAAGAAGGTAACGAAGTAATTGAAGAGTTAAAAGAAAGATTAACTGGTAGATATTTAGCTGAAGATATAGTTGATGAAAAAACTCAAGAAGTTATAGCTACAAATGATACTTATATGGATTCTGATTTAGCAGAAAAGATAGTAGCAACTGGAGTAAAGAAAGTTAAGATAAGATCAGTATTTACATGTAAATGTAAAATTGGTGTTTGTGCTAAATGTTATGGTATGAACATGGCAACTGCAAAACAAATTAATATTGGTGAAGCAGTTGGTATAATAGCAGCACAATCAATTGGTGAACCAGGTACACAACTTACAATGAGAACATTCCATACAGGTGGAGTTGCTGGAGCAGATATAACTCAAGGTCTTCCTAGAGTTGAAGAATTATTTGAAGCAAGAAAGCCAAAGGGACTTGCAATTGTAAGTGAAATAGATGGTACAGTAAGAGTTGAAGAAACTAAGAAGAAGAGAACTGTTATTGTAACTAATGAAGATGGTGAAGAACATAGCTATGACATTCCATTTGGATCAAGATTAAAAGTTAAAGATGGTGACGTAATTGAAGCTGGTGATGAAGTAACAGAAGGATCAATAAATCCACATGATATAATGAATATCAAAGGGGTAGATGGTGCTAGAAGATACTTACTTTCAGAAGTTCAAAAAGTTTATAGACTTCAAGGTGTTGATATTAATGATAAGCACTTAGAAGTTGTTGTTAGACAAATGACTAGAAAGGTAAAGGTTACTGATTCAGGAGATACTTCACTTTTACCAGGTACTATGATAGATATGTTTGACTTCTATGAAGCAAATGAAGAAGTTAAGAAACTTGGTGGAGAAGAAGCAAAAGGTGATTTAGCTTTATTAGGTATAACAAAAGCTGCCCTAGCTACTGATAGTTTCTTATCAGCAGCATCATTCCAAGAAACAACAAGAGTATTAACAGAAGCTGCAATAAAAGGTAAGGTTGATCCATTATTAGGATTAAAAGAAAATGTTATAATTGGTAAATTAATACCAGCAGGTACTGGGATGATGAGATATAGATCTGTAAGATTAAATAGTGATAATAATTTAGTTGAAACAGAAGAAACAAATGAAGAAGAATAAGATTAAATTTATTGACATGTATATTTTTAAATGATACAATACAAATTGTGTGATTTTGAATAAAAATATTTTTGAATTTGTGAAGGTAAGAGAATTCTTATCTTCATGAATTCTGTTTAAAAAATATTTTAATTTAGATTTATCTTTTTATTTTAAATAGATAAATAAAAATTCAGGAGGTGAAAAAATGCCAACTATAAGCCAATTAGTAAGAAAAGGAAGAAAAGTTATTACTTCAAAGTCAACTGCTCCAGCACTTAAAGAGTGTCCACAAAAGAGAGGAGTTTGTACTGTTGTAAAGACTAGTACTCCAAAGAAGCCTAACTCAGCATTAAGAAAAGTTGCCAGAGTAAGACTAACAAATGGATACGAAGTTACTGCATACATTGGTGGTGTAGGACACAACTTACAAGAACATAGTGTTGTTCTTATAAGAGGTGGTAGAGTTAAGGACCTTCCTGGTGTTAGATACCATATAGTAAGAGGTGCATTAGACTGCGCTGGTGTAGCTAACAGAATGCAAGGAAGATCAAAGTATGGAGCTAAGAGACCAAAGCAAAAATAGTCTCTTAAATTCATGTAGTGCTTATCTTCAGCATTTACATAGATTTATAACGTAAGTTTATATAGATGAAGGAGTTAGCACTTTGCGGTATGAAATATTACCGAGTACCGATGAACTTAAATCATCATGTTAAGGAGGGAAGAAAAGTGCCAAGAAAAGGACATATAGCAAAGAGAGATGTATTACCAGATCCAATGTATAACTCAAAGGTTGTAACAAAGCTTATCAACGGAGTAATGCTTGATGGTAAAAAAGGAGTAGCACAAAAAATATGCTACGATGCATTTGAAACTATGGCTCAAAAAACTGGTAGAGATGCATTAGAAGTTTTTGAAGAAGCAATGAACAATGTAATGCCTTTACTAGAAGTTAAAGCTAGAAGAATAGGTGGAGCTACTTACCAAGTTCCAATAGAAGTTAGAGCTGAAAGAAGACAGACTTTAGGTATCAGATGGATACTAGCTGCAGCTAGAAAAAGAGGAGAAAAGCTTATGTGTGAAAGATTAGCTGGAGAATTATTAGATGCAGCTAACAACACTGGTGCTGCTGTTAAGAAGAGAGAAGATACTCACAAGATGGCAGAGGCAAACAAGGCTTTCGCTCACTACAGATACTAATTATGAAACTGTTTTGGCTCTATGCCAAAGCAGTTTTGTCGAATATACAATTAATTGAGAGGAGGAAGACAAATGGCAAGAAAATTTCCATTAGAGAAATTCCGTAACTTCGGAATAATGGCGCACATAGACGCAGGAAAAACTACTACTACTGAGCGTATACTATTCTATGCTGGTAAAACACATAAAATAGGTGAAACTCACACAGGTGAATCACAAATGGACTGGATGGCACAAGAAAAGGAAAGAGGTATAACAATTACTTCAGCAGCTACTGCTTGTGCATGGAAAGACCATGAATTAAATATTATTGACACTCCAGGTCACGTAGACTTCACAGTAGAAGTTGAAAGATCACTAAGAGTTCTTGATGGAGCTGTTACTGTATTAGATGCTAAGAGCGGTGTTGAACCTCAAACTGAAACAGTTTGGAGACAGGCAGACAAGTACAATGTACCAAGAATGATATATGTAAACAAAATGGATGCTACAGGTGCTGATTTCCTTAGATGTGTAAACACAGTAAGAGATAGATTAAAGGCTAATGCAGTTCCAATACAACTTCCAATAGGAGCAGAAGATACATTTAAGGGTATGATTGATTTAATCAAGAATGTTGCAATAATGTATTATGATGACCTTGGTGTTGATATGAGAGAAGAAGAAATACCAGCTGACTTAAAAGATATGGCAGAAGAATACAGAGGAGCTATGATAGAAGCTATAGCTGAAACTGATGAAGAATTAATGATGAAGTATCTTGAAGGTGAAGAAATCACTGAAGAAGAATTACACAAAGCATTAAGAAAAGCAACTATAGCTAATGAAATTTATCCATGTTTCTGTGGATCATCTTATAAGAATAAGGGTGTTCAACAAATGCTTGATGCTGTTGTTGAATATTTACCATCACCATTAGATATCCCACCAGTTAAGGGAACTACATTAGATGGAGAAGAAGCTGAAAGAAAAGCATCAGATTCAGAACCAATGTCAGCATTAGCATTCAAGATTGCTACTGACCCATTCGTTGGAAGACTTGCTTTCACTAGAATATATTCAGGTGTTATGCAAAGTGGTTCTTATGTTCTTAACTCAACTAAGGGCAAGAAGGAAAGAATTGGAAGACTTGTTAAGATGCATGCAAACCACAGAGAAGAAGTTGAATCTCTAGAAGCTGGTGAATTAGGAGCAATCATTGGATTAAAGAACACTACAACTGGTGATACTTTATGTGCTGAAGAAGCTCCAATAGTACTTGAATCAATGGAATTCCCAGAACCAGTTATAAATGTTGCTATTGAGCCAAAGACAAAAGCTGGTCAAGAAAAGATGGGCTTAGCATTAGCTAAACTTGCAGAAGAAGACCCAACATTTAAGACATATACTAATCAAGAAACTGGTCAAACAATAATTGCAGGTATGGGAGAACTTCACCTAGAAATTATCGTTGATAGACTTCAAAGAGAATTTAAGGTTGAATGTAATGTTGGTGCACCTCAAGTTTCTTACAAAGAAACAATAAGAAAGCCTGTTAAAGCAGAAGCTAAGTATGCTAAGCAATCAGGTGGTAAGGGACAATATGGTCACGCAGTAATCGAAATGGAACCAACAGATGGAGAATATACATTTGAAAATGCAATCGTTGGAGGAGCTATTCCTAAGGAATACATACCAGCAATAGATGCAGGTATCCAAGAAGCAGCACTTTCAGGTATAATCGCTGGATACAATGTTATTAACTTCAAAGTTAAGTTAGTACATGGTTCTTACCATGAAGTCGATTCTTCTGAAATGGCATTTAAGATTGCTGGTTCTATGGCATTTAAGAATGCTATGGCAAAGGCAGATCCAGTATTACTTGAACCTATGATGAAAGTTGAAATAACAGTTCCTGAAGAATACATGGGAGATGTTATTGGAGATGTTAACTCAAGAAGAGGTAGAATGGAAGGTATGGAAGCTGTTAATGGTGCACAAATCATAAGAGCATTCGTTCCACTTGCAGAAATGTTTGGATATGCTACTTCATTAAGATCAAGAACTCAAGGTAGAGGAGTTTACTCAATGGAATTTGATCACTATGAAGAAGTTCCAAAGAGCATACAAGAAAAAATAGCTGGTGAAAGAGCTAAGTAAATTTAAATAAATTAATACATACAATAGAATTTCTATTGTATGTATTATATATCTTATAAAAAATAAGTTAATAAAAGTAGATATTAAAGAATTTATAGGTTATAATATTGAAGAACAATTCTTTGAATTATTTACTATTAAAGGAGGATTTAACAATGGCAAAGGAAAAATTTGAAAGAAATAAGCCACACGTAAACATTGGAACAATAGGACACGTAGACCACGGTAAGACAACATTAACAGCAGCAATCACAACAGTATTAGCAAACAAGGGATATGCTCAAGCTTTTGACTATGCATCAATAGATAAGGCACCAGAAGAAAAAGAAAGAGGAATCACAATCAACACATCTCACGTTGAATATGAAACAGACAACAGACACTATGCACACGTTGACTGTCCAGGACACGCTGACTATGTTAAGAATATGATAACAGGAGCAGCACAAATGGATGGAGCAATCTTAGTTGTATCAGCAGCAGATGGTCCAATGCCACAAACAAGAGAACATATCTTACTTGCATCAAGAGTAGGAGTTGACTATATAGTAGTATTCTTAAATAAGGCAGATATGGTAGACGATCCAGAATTATTAGAATTAGTAGAAATGGAAGTTAGAGAATTATTAAATGAATACAACTTCCCAGGAGATGACGTTCCAGTAATAGTAGGATCAGCATTAAAAGCATTAGAAAACCCAACAGATCCAGAAGCAACAAAATGTATCTTAGACTTAATGGATGCAGTAGATAGCTACATTCCAACACCAGAAAGAGCAACAGATAAAGATTTCTTAATGCCAGTAGAAGATGTATTCACAATAACAGGTAGAGGAACAGTTGCAACAGGAAGAGTTGAAAGAGGAGTACTTCACGTAGGAGACGAAGTAGAAATCGTAGGATTAAGTGAAGAAAAGAAGAAGACAGTAGTAACAGGAATAGAAATGTTCAGAAAGTTACTAGATGAAGCACAAGCAGGAGATAACATAGGAGCTTTATTAAGAGGTATCCAAAGAACAGACATCGAAAGAGGTCAAGTAATAGCAAAACCAGGATCAGTACATCCACACAAGAAGTTCGTAGGTCAAGTATACGTACTTAAGAAAGAAGAAGGAGGAAGACACACTCCATTCTTTGATGGATACAGACCACAATTCTACTTCAGAACAACAGACGTTACAGGAACAATCAAATTACCAGAAGGAATGGAAATGGTTATGCCTGGAGACCACATAGATATGAATGTTGAATTAATAACAGAAGTAGCTATGGATGAAGGATTAAGATTCGCTATAAGAGAAGGCGGAAGAACAGTAGGTTCAGGTGTTGTTACTAAGATAATAGAATAATTTATTTTTAGAAGTTCTTTTCTTAAAAAAGAAGAGAACTTCTTTTTTTTTAGAAAAATTATAAAAAATAGTTGAAAAAAATATTAATAGCATATAAAATAAGAAAAGTGAAAACTTTATTATGTTATTAGGTATAAAAAAATTTTTATTATGATGAAAAAAAACTTGAAAATAATAAAAAAGAATAGTATACTAAAATAGTTGCAGAGCAAACAGCGATGAATTAAGAGGTTGCCGGACTTCCGGGTTATTCTTAATGAGTATGTTAGGGTCTAGAACCCAACGACAGGTGTTCTATAATTATGTTAATGGGAAAGAAACGCCAGGCACGGTTTATAGAATATTGGCTGTTGTGCGTTAGAAGTAAAGCGTACATGAAAAGGAGGGAAATTTAAGATGTCAAAACAAAAAATAAGAATCAGATTAAAGGCTTTTGATCACACTATATTAGATCAATCTGCTGAAAAAATCGTAGAAACTGCTAAAACAACAGGAGCTAAGGTGGCAGGTCCAGTACCACTACCAACAGAGAAAGATGTTGTTACAATATTAAGAGCAGTTCATAAGTATAAAGATTCTAGAGAACAGTTCGAAATAAGAACTCATAAGAGATTAATCGATATAGTTAATCCATCACCAAAAACTGTTGATGCATTAATGAGATTAAATCTACCAGCTGGAGTAGATATTGAAATTAAACTTTAATATCAATATAAAGAAAAGACATGAACTATTATGATTGTTTAACAATCCGCTAATTAGTTTGGGAGGTGTAAGTAAAATGAAAAAAGCTATCATAGGTAAGAAGATAGGAATGACTCAAATATTTGATGAAAATGGTAAAATAGTTCCTGTAACAGTAGTAGAAGCAGGACCTTGCGTTGTTACTCAAAAGAAAACAGTTGAAAAAGAAGGTTATGATGCTATACAAGTTGGTTTTGGAGAAGTAAGAGAAAAGTTACTTAACAAGCCAGCAAAGGGACATTTTGCTAAGGCAGGAGTTTCATTAAGAAGAACTCTTAAGGAATTTAGATTAGAAGATGTAAGTGCATACGAAGTAGGTCAAGAAATAAAGGCTGACGTATTTGCAGTAGGAGATAAAGTAGATGTATCAGGTGTTTCTAAGGGTAAGGGATACCAAGGTGTAATTAAGAGATGGAATGCTCAAAGAGGACCAATGTCACACGGTTCTAAGTTCCACAGAGCACCAGGTTCTATGGGAGCATCTTCAGATCCATCAAGAACATTTAAGAATAAACATATGCCAGGACATATGGGAGCTGTTAATAAGACAGTTTTAAACTTAGAAGTTGTTAAAGTTATAGCTGAAAAGAACTTAATACTAATAAAGGGTGGAATCCCAGGACCTAACAAGGGTACAGTAGTAATAAGAAATACAGTTAAGGCTTAATCATTGTAAGAAAGGAGGAAGCAGGATGCCTACAGTAGGTTTATTTAATAAAGAAGCAAACAAGGTTGGAGATATCGAATTAAATGAAAATATCTTCGCTGTTGAAGTAAATGAAAGTGCTATGCATCAAGTAGTTGTTGCATTATTAGCAAATAAAAGACAAGGAACTCAATCAGCTAAGACAAGAGCTGAAGTTAGAGGAGGCGGAATAAAGCCTTGGAGACAAAAGGGAACTGGTAGAGCAAGACAAGGTTCAATCAGAGCACCTCAATGGATAAAGGGTGGTATAGTTTTTGCACCAAAGCCAAGAGATTACAGAATGTCTATACCAAAGAGCATGAAGAGAGTTGCTATGAAGTCTGCTTTAACAAGCAAAGTTCAAGCTGGAGAATTTATAGTTGTTGATAACTTAGATTTCGAAGCTATAAAGACTAAGCAAGTAGCAACAATGGTTAATGCATTTGAAGCTAAAAAAGCATTAATAATAACAGCTGAATCTAATGAAATAGTTTATAAATCAGCTAGAAATATAGAAGGAGTTAATGTAATTCCTGCAAACAACATCAATGTTTATGATTTATTAAAGAGTGGAAAAGTGATCATAACTAAAGATGCTGTATCAAAAATTGAGGAGGTGTACGCATAATGAAAATGACAAGCTATGATATAATAAGAAAGCCTGTTATTACTGAAAAAACTATGAATGACATGGCTCAAAACAAATACACTTTCATAGTTGATATCAATTCAAACAAATCTCAAATAAAGAGAGCTGTTGAAGAAGTTTTCGGAGTTAAAGTTGCTAATGTTCAAACATTAAGAACTATGGGAAAAACTAAGAGAATGGGCGTACATGTAGGAAAAAGAGCAGACTATAAAAAGGCTATAATTACTTTAGCTGAAGATAGTAAAGCAATAGAGTTCTTTGAAGGACTACAATAATATAAAAGGTGAGTTATTGGTAAGTTAATACCAGATAAGCTGTAAGAAGGAGGAAAAGTAAAATGGCAGTTAAGAAGTTTAGACCAACTACCCCTTCAAGAAGAGAAATGACTATGGCAACATTTGAAGAAATAACTACTAATGTTCCAGAAAAATCACTTCTTGTTTCTTTAAGCAAGAATGCGGGTAGAAATGCACAAGGTAAGATAACTGTAAGACATCGTGGCGGTGGAGCTAAGAGAAAATATAGAGTTATCGATTTTAAGAGAAATAAGGATGGAGTTGTAGGAACAGTTGCTACAATAGAATACGATCCAAACAGAACAGCATATATTGCACTTGTTGTTTATGCTGATGGAGAAAAGAGATATATATTAGCTCCAGCTGGATTAAAGGTAGGAGATAAGGTTGAATCTGGAGCAAATGCAGATATAAAACCAGGAAATGCTCTTCCATTAAAGAACATACCAATAGGTACAGTTGTTCATAATGTTGAATTACAAGTTGGAAAAGGTGGCCAATTAGTTAGAAGTGCTGGTTCATCAGCTCAATTAATGGCTAAAGAAGGAAACTATGCAACATTAAGATTACCTTCTGGAGAAATGAGATATGTAAGAATCGAATGTAGAGCTACAGTAGGAACAGTTTCAAATGCTACTAACGATATCATCAATTTAGGTAAAGCTGGTAGAAAGAGACATATGGGATGGAGACCAACTGTAAGAGGTTCTGTAATGAACCCTAACGATCACCCTCATGGTGGTGGTGAAGGTAAGTCACCAGTAGGTAGACCAAGTCCAGTTACTCCATGGGGTAAACCAGCTCTTGGATACAAAACTAGAAAGAATAAGAAATATTCAGATAGATTCATTATTAAGAGAAGAAATGATAAGTAGAATGAAGGGAATACTTATTCTCTTCAAGGCTTATCAGCCTAATGTTTAAGAAGGGAGGCAATATTAGTGAGTAGATCAATTAAAAAGGGACCTTTCGTCCACAAAGGACTTTTAAAGAAAATAGAAGAAATGAATGCAGCTGGAGAAAAGAAGGTTGTTAAAACTTGGTCAAGAAGTTCAACAATTTTCCCACAAATGATAGGTCATACTATAGCTGTTCATGATGGAAGAAAGCACGTTCCAGTTTATATATCAGAAGATATGGTTGGACACAAACTTGGAGAGTTTGCGTTAACAAGAACTTACAGAGGACATATCGTAGATAAAAAATTAAAGAAGTAGTTAGTCAAGGAAGGAGGAACATAAATGGAAGCTAGAGCTATAGCTAAGTATATAAGAATGTCTCCTATAAAAGTTGGAGTAGTTCTTAATTTAATAAAAGGAAAAAGTGTTAAAGAAGCTTCTGCTATTTTACAATATACTCCAAGAGAAGCAGCAGTAGTAATTAATAAGGTTTTAAATTCAGCTGTTGCAAATGCAGAAAATAACTTTGCTCTTGATACTGATAAATTATATGTATCTGAAGCTTATGTTGGTCAAGGTCCAACATTAAAGAGATTCAGACCAATGGACCACGGAAAAGCATTTAAAATTCTTAAGAAAACAAGTCACATAACAGTGGTTGTTAAAGAAAGAGAATAGAAGGAGGGAAATATAAGTGGGTCAAAAAGTACATCCTCATGGACTTAGAGTCGGCGTTATTAAAGAATGGGATGCAAAATGGTTTGCTAACAAAAAAGATTTCGCTGATAATCTAGTTGAAGATAACAAGATAAGAGAATTTGTTAAAAAAGAACTTTACTCAGCTGGTATTTCAAAGATTGAAATAGAAAGAGCAGCAAAGAGAGTTAAATTAAATATTTATACTGCAAAACCAGGTGTAGTTATAGGAAAAGGTGGTTCAGGAATTGAAGCACTAAAAGCTAAAGTAATGAAGCTTGTAAATGGTAAGAATGTTTTAATAAACATAGTTGAAGTAAAAAATGCTGAATCAGATGCTCAATTAATGGCAGAAAACATTGCTGAACAATTAGAAAAGAGAGTATCTTTTAGAAGAGCAATGAAACAAAGCATACAAAGAGCAATGAAACACGGAGTAAAAGGTGTTAAGACAGCATGTTCTGGAAGATTAGGTGGAGCTGAAATAGCTAGAACAGAACAATATCATGAAGGAACAATTCCACTACAAACATTAAGAGCTGATATAGATTATGGATTTGCTGAAGCAGATACAACATATGGAAAAATCGGAGTTAAGGTTTGGGTTTATAATGGAGAAGTACTTCCAACTAAGAAAGTTGAAAGTGAAGAAAAGATTGAAGCATAAGAAAGGAGGAAAAAGATCATGTTAATGCCTAAAAGAGTAAAGCATCGTAAGGTACAACGTGGCAGAATGAAGGGTAAGGCTTTAAGAGGAAATTTCTTAGCATATGGAGATTTTGGTATTCAAGCTACTACTTGTGGTTGGATTACAAGTAATCAAATAGAAGCCTCAAGAATTGCTATAAATAGATATATTAAAAGAGGAGGAAAACTTTGGATAAAGATTTTCCCAGATAAACCAGTAACAGAAAAGCCAGCTGGAACAAGAATGGGTTCTGGTAAAGGTTCACCAGAATACTGGGTAGCAGTAGTAAAGCCAGGTAGAGTATTATTTGAATTATCAGGAGTTAGCGAAGAAACTGCAAGAGAAGCAATGAGACTTGCATCACACAAACTTCCTATAAAGACAAAGTTTGTTACAAGAAAAGATTTTGAGGAAATGGGTGGTGAAGAATAATGAAGGCTAGAGAGTTAAAAGAGTTAAGAGGTGCTAATCCTCAAGATTTAAATGCAAAGTTAGGAGATCTTAAAGCTGAATTATTCAACTTAAGATTCCAATTAGCTACAGGACAATTAGAAAATCCAATAAGAATAAGAGAAGTAAAGAAATCTATAGCCCAAATAAAAACCATCTTAAGAGAAGAAGAGTTAAGGGTTCAACAGTAAATCTGGAAGGAGGTATTCCCTAATGGAAAGAGGACTAAGAAAAAAGAAAATCGGTAGAGTTGTTTCTGATAAAATGGATAAGACTATCGTAGTCGCTGTTGAAACTAAGGTTAGACATCCATTATATGGAAAGACAGTTAACAGAACTACAAAGTTTAAGGCTCATGATGAAAACAATGAAGCAAAAATAAATGATAGAGTATTAATAATGGAAACTAGACCATTATCTAAAGATAAGAGATGGAGACTTGTTGAAATAGTTGAAAAAGCAAAATAGCTTGAAAACTGAAAGGAGGATAATTCGATGATACAACAACAAACCTTACTTAAAGTAGGAGATAACTCAGGTGCTAAAGAAATTATGTGTATCAGAGTTTTAGGTGGATCTAAAAGAAAGTTCGGTAACATTGGAGATGTAATAGTTGCTAGCGTTAAAAGTGCAACACCAGGCGGAGTTGTTAAAAAGGGAGACGTTGTAAAGGCTGTTATAGTTAGATCAGTAAGAGGATTAAGAAGAGCAGATGGTTCATACATAAAGTTTGACGAAAATGCTGCAGTTATAATAAAAGATGATAAGCAACCAAGAGGAACTCGTATCTTCGGGCCAGTTGCAAGAGAGCTAAGAGATAAGGAATTCAATAAGATATTATCACTAGCACCAGAAGTTCTATAATAGAGGAGGTGGCCAGACTTGAAGGTACATGTAAGAAAGAATGATACAGTTTTAGTTATATCAGGAAAAGATAAGGGTAAAACTGGAGAAGTTTTAAAGGTATATCCAAAGACAGGAAAAGTTCTTGTTCAAGGAGTTAATATAGTAAAGAAGCACCAAAAAGCTAATAGAACACAAGCTGAAAGTGCAATTATAGAAAGAGAAGCTGCTATAAACAGTTCAAAGGTTATGTTATACTGTACAAAATGCAAACAACCAACAAGAATCAGCAATAAGTTATTAGAAGATGGTTCTAAGGTTAGAGTTTGTAAGAAGTGCGGAGAAACATTCTAGAATCTGAAAGGAGGGTAACACAACATGACAAGACTTCAAGAGAAGTATGAAAAAGAAATTATATCAGCAATGATGGAAAAGTTCGGATATAAGAACATAATGGAAGTTCCAAGACTTGAAAAGATAGTAATCAACATGGGTGTTGGTGAAGCTAAAGAAAATCAAAAGGTTTTAGAATCAGCAGTTAATGATTTAACTTTAATATCTGGTCAAAAACCAATCTTAACTAGAGCAAAGAAATCTGTTGCTAACTTTAAGATTAGAGAAAACATGCCTTTAGGATGTAAGGTTACATTAAGAAAAGCTAAAATGTATGAATTTGCAGATAAGTTAATGACAATAGCTCTACCAAGAGTTAGAGACTTCAGAGGCGTTTCAAGCAAAGCTTTTGATGGAAGAGGAAATTATTCTCTAGGAATTAAAGAACAATTAATATTCCCAGAAATTGAATACGACAAAGTCGACAAAGTAAGAGGAATGGATATAATCTTCGTTACAACTGCAAAGACTGACGAAGAAGCAAGAGAATTATTAAGATTCCTTGGAATGCCATTCGCTCAATAATAAGGAGGGAAAACTGTGGCACGTAAAGCTATTATTGAAAAGTGGAATAAAACACCTAAATATAAAACAAGAGCTTATACAAGATGTAGAATATGTGGAAGACCACATGCAGTATTAAAGAAATATGGTATTTGCCGTATTTGCTTTAGAGAACTTGCTTATAAGGGTCAAATACCTGGTTGTAAGAAAGCAAGCTGGTAATTATCGTATATCGAAAGGAGGCACATTAAATGGTTATGACAGATCCTATAGCAGATTTGCTAACTCGTATAAGAAATGCAAATGCTGTGAGACACGAAGTAGTAGAGGTACCTTCTTCAAATGTTAAGAAGGATATTGTAAATATATTATTACAAGAAGGATACATCAAAGAAATAGAAGAATATAACGATGGTGTTGTACCAATGTTAAGAATAACTCTTAAGTATGGTGCAGGAAAAGAAAGAGTTATAACTGGTATAAAGAGAATATCTAAGCCAGGTTTAAGAGTTTATTGTAAGAAGGATGAAACTCCAAAGGTTCTTAATGGACTAGGAATTGCTTTAATATCAACTTCTAAAGGACTTATGGTTGATAGAGAAGCTAGAAAGTTAGGATTAGGTGGAGAAGTAGTTTGTTACGTTTGGTAATACGTAATTAATAAGTTTTAAAATATAATTTAAGTATCGATAAGAATACGGGAGGTGCAAATATGTCTAGAGTAGGTAGATTACCTATAGCTATACCAGCTGGAGTAACTGTAGCTGTATCTGAAGAAAATGTTGTTACAGTTAAAGGACCTAAGGGTGAATTGGTTAAAGCTATGAACAAAGACATGAATATAGCAGTTGAAAACAATGAAATACTTGTTACTAGACCAAGTGATGATAAAGAGCACAGAGCTCTTCATGGATTAACAAGAGCACTAATCAACAATATGGTAATTGGAGTTAGTGAAGGATACCAAAAGACTTTAGAACTAGTTGGAGTTGGTTACAGAGCTCAATTACAAGGAAAGAAGCTTGTAATGAATCTTGGATTTTCACATCCAGTTGAAGTAGAACCATTAGAAGGAATAACTTTTGAAACTCCAGCACCAACAAAGGTTGTAATCAAAGGAATTGATAAAGAAGTTGTTGGAGCACAAGCAGCGGATATAAGAGCTTGGAGAAAACCTGAACCATATAAGGGTAAAGGAATTAAGTTCGAAGGTGAATTCATAAGACGTAAAGAAGGTAAGACTGGTAAGAAATAATAGAAAGGAGTGAGGGCTATGTTCAAGAAGGCTGACAAAAAAGTTAAAAGAGAAAGACGTCACCTTAGAGTTCGTAAGAAAGTTTTCGGTACTCCTGAAAGACCAAGACTTTCAGTATATAGAAGTGAAAAGAATATATATGCACAAATAATTGATGATATAAATGCTGTAACTTTAACTTCTGCATCAAGCTTAGATAAGTCAATAGCTAAAGGTGGAAATAAAGAAGGAGCTAAACTTGTAGGAGAATTAATCGCTAAAAATGCTTTAGAAAAAGGCATAACTGAAGTTGTATTTGACAGAGGTGGATATGTATATCACGGAAGAGTACAACAATTAGCAGAATCAGCTAGAGAAGCAGGATTAAAGTTCTAATAAATAAGGAGGGAAATAAATGAGAGTCGATCCTAGTAAACTAGAAGACCTTAAAGAAAAGGTTGTTTTCATAAACAGAGTTACTAAGGTTGTTAAGGGTGGTAGAAATTTCAGATTCAGCGCACTTGTTGTTGTAGGTGACGAAAACGGACACGTTGGCGTTGGAATGGGAAAATCTATAGAAATACCAGTAGCAATTAAAAAAGGAATAGAAGATGCCAAGAAAAACATGGTAGAAGTTGCGATTGTTGGAACAACTGTTCCTCATGAAATATACGGAACTTTTGGAACTGGTAAGGTTCTTATAATGCCAGCTAAGGAAGGTACTGGAGTTATCGCTGGAGGTCCAGCTAGAACAGTTCTTGAATTAGCAGGATTAAAGGATGTTAGAGCTAAGTCATTAGGTTCAAACAACCCAAGAAACATGGTAAATGCTACAATTAACGGATTAGCAGATTTAAGAACAGCTGAAGAAATAGCTAAGTTAAGAGGAAAATCTGTTGAAGAAATTTTAGGTTAGGAGGTATTTTGCAATGGCAAAATTAAGAATAACTCTAGTAAAGAGCTTAATAGGAAGAAAAAAAGACCATATAACTACTGCAAATACCCTTGGACTTAGAAAAATAGGTAAAACAGTAGAACATGAGGGAACTCCTCAAATACAAGGTATGATTAAGAAAATTGACTACTTATTAAAGGTAGAAGAAATATAATAACGAGGAGGTGCACTAAGTATGAAACTTCATGAATTAAAGCCAGCAGCAGGAAGCAAGAAAGCTCCTAAAAGAGTTGGTAGAGGAACTGGTTCAGGTTTAGGAAGAAACGCTGGAAAAGGTGAAAAGGGTCAAAACGCTAGATCAGGTGGTGGAGTAAGACCTGGTTTTGAAGGAGGCCAAATGCCTTTATACAGAAGACTTCCAAAGAGAGGATTCACAAATATATTTGCTAAGAAAATTGTTAGCATAAATGTTGATAGATTAAATGTATTTGAGAACGGAACTGAAGTAACTCCAGAAGTATTACTTGAAGCAAGAGTAATAAGCAAGGTTATGGATGGTGTTAAAATACTTGGAAATGGAAACATAGAAAAGGCTTTAACAATAAAAGGATGTAAACTTTCAAAATCTGCAGTAGAGAAAATCGAAGCAGCTGGAGGAAAAGTTGAGGTGATTTAATATGCTATCAACCCTACGTAATGCATGGAAAGTACCAGAATTGAGAAAAAAGTTTATATGGACTATATTTTTAGTTGCAATTTTCAGGTTAGGAACTCAGATTCCTCTTCCTGGAATTGATACTTCTTTCTTAAAACAGTTAACTGAATCTGGTAGCTTGTTAGGTTTCTATGACTTAATATCAGGAGGAGCATTTAGTCAGTTTAGTATATTAGCATTAGGTGTAATGCCATATATTAATGCATCAATTATTATGCAGTTATTGACAATCGCTGTTCCTTATTTAGAAGATCTTCAAAAAGAAGGTCAAGAAGGAAGAAAGAAAATACAAAATGCTACACGTTATTTATCATTAGCAATAGCAGTAATTATTGGAATAGGAACATTATTTACTATTGCAAATAATGGTGGAGTATCTGGTCTTGGAAAGTTTGATATGGGAGTTATTGTATTCTCATTAGTTGTAGGTTCAACTTTTTGTATATGGCTAGGTGATCAAATTACTGTAAAGGGATTTGGAAATGGTACATCTATATTAATATTTGTAAATATTGTTTCTAGAGTGCCTCAAACAATAGCTCAATTATATAGTTCTTATAAGGTAGCAGAAACAATCAGCATAGTAGAATTAGTACTATTTATAGTTGGAGTATTAGTTTTACTTTTAGCATGTATATACTTCAGTTTAGCAGAAAGAAAAGTTCCAGTACAATATGCTGGTAAGGCTATGGGAAATAAGATGATGAAGGCTCAATCTTCTCATATTCCATTTAGTATTATAAGTGCAGCAGTAATAGCAATAATATTTGCTATGTCTGTTATGGGATTCCCAGAAGTGCTTGCAAACTTTTTCCCTAAGAATTCAGTTTTGAAGGTGTTAACAACAGGTGAATTTAGTCCATTCAATAGAAGTTCATGGGTATATGTAGTAGTATATGCTATATTAACAGTATTCTTTACTTGGTTCTATAATGAAGTTACATTAAAACCTGAAGAAATGGCTGAAAACTTAAATAAATCAGCAGGCTTTGTTCCGGGAGTTAGACCAGGAGAAGAAACTGAAAAGTATTTTGAAAGAATTTTAGCTAGAATATCTTTTATTGGAGGAGTTTTTGCAGCAATATTAGCAATTATTCCAATATTAATAGATCAATATAGTAATTTTAAAAATATGTCCTTTGGAGCAACAGCATTACTTATTGTTATTGGAGTAGCTCTTGATTTTAATAGAAGACTTGAGTCTCAAATGGTAGTGCGTCATTACGAAGGATTCTTAAAATAGATTATAAGATGGAGATGATGATGCCCGTGAAGATTATACTATTAGGTCCTCCAGGAGCCGGAAAAGGAACACAGGCAAAATCAATTAGTAATAAATATTCTATACCTCATATTTCAACTGGTGATATTTTTAGAAAAAATATTTCTGAAAATACACCTCTTGGAATAGAAGCTAAGAGTTATATGGATAATGGGCAATTAGTTCCTGATGAAGTTACTATTAACATGGTAAAAGATAGACTTCAACAAGAAGATTGCAAACAAGGATATCTATTAGATGGTTTCCCAAGAACTGTAAGTCAAGCGGAAGCACTTCAAGATTTCTTGGATAGCAGAAATGAATCTCTTGATACAGCATTATTAATAGAAGTGCCAAGAGATTTTATTCTTGAAAGAATGACAGGAAGAAGGGTATGTCCATCATGTGGAGCAAGTTATCACATTAAATTTAATCCAGCAGCTAATGGAAAGTGTGAATTATGTGGTTCTGATGTTGTTCAAAGAAAAGATGATACAGAAGAAACAGTAAAAGAAAGACTTGATGTTTATGAAAAACAAACCCAGCCACTAATTGATTTCTATAAAGATAAAAATTTACTTTCAACAGTAGATGGAACTCAGGCAATAAATAAAGTTTTCGAAAGCATTTGCAAAGTATTGGGAAATAAGTAATGATTTTGATAAAAAAAGATTATGAAATTGACCATATGAGAAAGTCTGGAAGAATTTTGGCTGAGACATTACTAGTGGTAGAAGAAAATATAAAACCTGGTATAACTACTTCAGAATTAGACAGGATAGCAGAAGAATTTATAACTAAGCAGGGAGCTAAGCCATCATTTAAGGGATTATATGGTTTTCCTTCTTCACTATGTATATCTGTAAATGAGCAAGTAGTTCATGGAATACCAGGAGCCTATAAATTAAAAGAGGGCGATATAATCAGTGTAGATTGTGGAGTACTTCTAAATGGATTCCATGGAGATGCAGCAAGAACTTTTCCAGTAGGAGAAGTATCACTAGAAGCACAGAGACTGATTGATGTTACAAGAGATTGCTTTTTTGAGGGAGTTAAATTTGCTCAAGTTGGCAATAGATTAACAGATATTTCACATGAAATACAGAAATATGTAGAAGCTTCAGCTTTTTCAGTAGTTAGGGACTATGTTGGACACGGAATAGGAAGAAGTGTTCACGAAGAGCCGAATGTGCCAAATTTCGGTAGAGCAGGTAAAGGTCCAAAACTTGTAGAGGGTATGGTTTTAGCAATAGAACCTATGGTTAATGTAGGAACTCATAAAGTTAGAACACTCAAGGATGGGTGGACAGTTGTCACTAGAGATGGTAAGCTATCTGCACATTATGAAAATACCGTTGCAATTTTACCAGATGGACCAGAAATATTAACATTAATTAAATAGAAGTGGTGCTTAGTTATAAATTCGCATTAAAAGTATGTGATTTATACTAAGGTAATCATCGAGGTGAATAGTTTGCAAAACAATGACTTGATTGGAAAAATGGTATTGTCTAAGGCTGGAAGAGATAAAAATCATATGTATATAGTAATTGGTTCTTTAAATGATCAATATGTATTCTTATCTAATGGAAATACTAAATGCATAGACAATCCAAAAAAGAAAAAATTAAAGCATTTAGATTTTTATGATGGTATTGATGATGAAATCAAATCAGCTATAATAAATAGAGACAATGATATTGATTTAAAAATAAAAAGATTTCTAAAACTAAAAGGCATTGTTAAGGAGGGTTGATTACCTTATGTCAAAAGATGATGTTATAGAGATGCAAGGTACAGTACTAGAAGCATTACCTAATGCTACATTCCAAGTGGAATTAGAGAGTGGTCATGTTATTTTAGCACATATATCAGGAAAATTAAGAATGAATTTCATAAGAATTTTACCAGGAGATAAAGTAACAGTGGAACTTTCTCCATATGATTTATCAAAAGGTAGAATTACATGGAGAGCAAAATAAAGATAGCAAATGCTATCACTAACTAAAACAAGGAGGGTTAGCTATGAAAGTAAGACCATCAGTTAAGCCTATTTGCGATAAGTGTAAGATAATTAGAAGAAAAGGAAGAGTAATGGTTATCTGCGAAAATCCAAAGCACAAGCAAAAACAAGGCTAATATATTAAAAACAAATAAAAAAATATCATTAATATGCTGAAAAATTATTGACTTTTTTTGAAAAGTCACATATGATTATATAGGCAATAAATTAATAATTAGGTTTTAGGAGCGGCTGAAAGAAGGGGAGAACTCCTTCTTTACCTAAAATTTTATTATATACTTAAATAATATTGAATAACTTTAAAAGTACTTTGATTACCAGGAGGTGCAAAAATTAATGGCAAGAATAGCAGGTATTGACCTACCAAGAGAAAAAAGAGTTGAAATAGGTCTAACATATATATTCGGAATAGGATTAGCTACATCACAAAAGATTTTAGCTGAAACTGGAATAAATCCTGATACAAGAGTTAAAGATTTAACAGAAGATGAAGTTAATGCAATTAGAGATTATATAAAAACTTTAAATGTTGAAGGTGATTTAAGAAGAGAGGTTGCTTTAAACATTAAGAGATTACAAGAAATAGGATGCTACAGAGGAATCAGACATAGAAAAGGTCTTCCAGTTAGAGGTCAAAAGACTAAGACTAATGCAAGAACTAGAAAAGGTCCTAAGAAGACTATAGCAAATAAGAAGAAGTAATAGGAGGATAGAAAATGGCAGCTCAAAAAGTTAAAAAGACTAGAAGAAGAAAAGAAAGAAAAAACGTTGAGCATGGTGCAGCACACATCAAGTCAACTTTCAACAACTCAATAGTTACTTTGACAGATGCAGTAGGAAATGCTTTATCTTGGTCAAGTGCAGGAGCTCTAGGATTTAGAGGATCAAGAAAAAGTACTCCATTTGCAGCTCAAATGGCAGCTGAAACAGCAGCTAAGGTAGCTATGGAACACGGATTAAAGAGTATAGAAGTATATGTAAAGGGTCCAGGTGCTGGTAGAGAAGCAGCAATAAGATCTTTACAAGCAGCAGGATTAGAAGTAACTTTAATAAAAGATGTTACTCCAATTCCACACAATGGATGCAGACCACCAAAGAGAAGAAGAGTTTAGTAATAATCATAATAGGAGGTGTAATTAATGGCAAGATATACTGGAGCTACATGTAGATTATGTAGAAGAGAAGGTATGAAGTTATTCCTTAAAGGGGATAGATGTTATACAGGTAAATGTGCTTTTGATAGAAGAAGTTATGCACCAGGACAACATGGAGCAAACAAGAAAAAGATATCAGGTTATGGTGTTCAATTAAGAGAAAAGCAAAAAGCTAAGAGAATATATGGAGTATTAGAAAGTCAATTCAGAAGTTATTATGAAAAGGCTGAAAATATGAAAGGTATTACTGGTGAAAATTTACTTAAATTATTAGAAATGAGACTTGATAATGTTGTATTTAAGTTAGGATACGGAGCATCAAGAAATGAGGCTAGACAGTTAGTTACTCACGGACATTTCTTAGTAAATGGTAAAAAAGTTGATATTGCTTCTTACAAGGTTTCTGTAAATGATGTTATATCAGTTTCAGAAAAGAGCAGAGGAAGCGAAAAATTCAAGACATTTGCAGAAAATCCTAAGGCTTTACCAAAGTGGTTAGAAGCAAATGTGGAAAACTACGAAGGCAAAGTAGTTGCTGAACCAACAAGAGAAGATATTGATGTACCAGTTAATGAAACTCTTATCGTTGAGTTATACAGCAAGTAATATATTAGTATTTGTTTAGGGTATCAATTGGTATTGAGCAAATACAGAATCAGTTGCCCTCAAAATAAGGTTGCCATTTAAATAACAAGGAGGGTTTGTATGTTAGAAATTGAAAAGCCAATAATCGAGTGTGTAGAAACAAATGAAGATGGTACTTACGGTAAGTATGTAGTTGAACCACTTGAAAGAGGATATGGAATTACTTTAGGTAATGCTCTTAGAAGAATTTTATTATCATCTTTACCAGGTGCTGCTACAACATCAGTAAAAATAGATGGAGTACTTCATGAATTCTCTACTGTTCCAGGAGTTAAAGAAGATGTTACTGAGTTAATTCTTAATGTAAAAGCTTTAGCTTTAAGAATGGAAGGTGAAGGTCCAAGAACTATATATATAGATGCTAAAGGGCCAGGAGTTGTTACAGGAGCTGATATAAAGACTGATGGCGATGTAGAAGTTGTTAATAAGGATTTACATATTGCAACTTTAGATGAAAACGGAAGACTTTATATGGAACTTACAGTTAACAAAGGAAGAGGATATGTTACTCAAAATAAGAATAAGAGTGATGAATTACCAATTTCTGCAATAGCTGTCGACTCAATATACACACCAGTTAAGAGAGTCAATTTTACAGTTGAAAATACAAGAGTAGGCCAAATTACTGACTATGATAAGTTAACTTTAGAAATTTGGACTGATGGAACTATAAAAATTGATGAAGCAATAAGCTTATCAGCAAAAATTCTTATAGAACATTTTAAATTATTTATGTCATTAACTGATAATACTAATGACGTAGAAATCATGATAGAAAAAGAAGAAGACAAAAAAGAAAAAGTACTAGAGATGACAGTAGAAGAACTTGATTTATCAGTTAGATCTTATAACTGTTTAAAGAGAGCTGGTATAAATACAGTTCAAGAGTTAGCAACAAGATCAATGGATGATATGATGAAAGTTAGAAATCTAGGAAAGAAGTCTTTAGAAGAAGTTGAAAGAAAACTTAAAGAATTAGGTTTAAGTTTGAAACTAAATGATGAGTAAGGAGGTAAATCCATGGCAGGTTATCGTAAGTTAGGTCTTCCTACTGACCAAAGAAAAGCTATGTTAAGAGGACTTGTTACAAGTTTCTTAAAATATGGTAAAATTGAAACAACTGAAACTAGAGCTAAGGAAACAAGAAGCCTTGCAGAAAAGATGATTACTCTTGCAAAGAGAGGAGATCTTCATGCTAGAAGACAAGTTTTAGCATTTGTTCAAGAAGAAGCAGTAGTTAAAAACCTTTTTGATAATGTAGCTCCACAATATGCTGAAAGAAACGGTGGATACACAAGAATGTATAAGAAGGGCCCAAGAAGAGGGGACGGAGCTGAAATGGTTATACTAGAATTAGTATAATTTGTAGGGGATTAAGTTTTGAGCTTAGTCCCTATTTTTTTAATTTGAAAATTTAATATTTTAAATCTCTCTCTGTGTATTATAGAAAAGAATTAAAAAGAAATTTACTCTAAAAGATAAAAAATTAATATAACTTTAAAAAATTCTTCTGTATAATATATAGAAAGTTCTTATTTAAATAGTTGGAGGATGACTTTATGAAAATGGTGGATATAAAAGATCTAACTTTTAAATATACATCTGCTGAGGATGGCTTGGAGAAATTTGCTGTTAATGGTGTAAGTTTAGAAGTTGAAAAAGGAGAATTTCTGGTTGTTTTAGGGCATAATGGTTCAGGAAAATCAACAATAGCAAAGCATATAAATGCACTTTTACTGCCTACCACAGGAAAAGTAATTGTTGCAGGAATGGATACTTCTGATCCTAAAAATTTATGGAATATTAGAAGCAAAGCAGGAATGGTTTTTCAAAATCCAGATAATCAATTAGTTGCAACTATTGTTGAAGAAGATGTAGCTTTTGGACCAGAAAATTTAGGGGTAGAACCTAGTGAAATAAGAAAAAGAGTTGATGATAGTTTAGAAAGAGTTGGAATGAGCGAATATAAAAGACATGCGCCTCATTTACTTTCAGGAGGACAAAAGCAAAGGATTGCAATTGCTGGAGTTTTAGCTATGAAACCTGATTGTATAGTTTTTGATGAACCAACAGCTATGTTAGACCCTAGTGGAAGAAAAGAAGTTTTAAAAACAATAAAAGAATTAAATAAGGAATATGGAATAACAATAATATTAATAACTCATTATATGGACGAAGCAGCACAAGCAGATAGAATTATTGTTATTGATTCTGGAAAGGCCATAATGGAAGGAACTCCTAGAAAGGTGTTTTCACAAGTTGAAAAAATGAAAGAAATAGGATTAGATGTACCTCAAGTAACAGAATTAGCTTATGAACTTAAAAAATCAGGAATGGATATTGGTACAGAAATATTAAATGTGGATGAGATGGTGGATGCGTTATGTCAATTAAAATAGAAAATTTAACACATATATATAGTCCAAATGGACCATTTGAAAAGAAAGCTTTAGATAATGTTAATATTGAAATTAATGATGGTGATTTTGTGGCAATTATTGGTCATACAGGTTCAGGTAAATCCACTCTTATTCAACATATGAATGGATTAGAAAAAGCAACTAGTGGGAAAATATTCATAGATGATATTGACATTACAGCAAAAGATGTGAAATTAACAGATATAAGAAAAAAGGTTGGGTTAGTGTTTCAGTATTCTGAATATCAATTATTTGAGGAGACAATAGAAAGGGATATAGCTTTTGGACCAACTAATTTAAAACTTAATGAAGAGGAAATTAAAAATAGAGTAAAAAAAGCCATGGAGATGGTTGGGCTTGATTATGAAACATATAAGGATAAGTCACCTTTTGATTTAAGTGGAGGACAAAAAAGAAGAGTTGCTATAGCTGGAGTAATAGCTATGGAACCAAAGGTTTTAATTTTAGATGAACCCACAGCAGGTTTAGACCCTAAAGGAAGAGATGATATATTAGGACAAATAAGACAACTTCATGATAAATATGGTATGACAATAGTTCTTGTTAGTCATAGCATGGAAGATGTAGCTAAACTTGCAGAGAAAGTAATAGTGATGAATAAAGGAAAAGTTGTATTAACAGGAACTCCTAAAGAAGTTTTTAAAGAAGTAGATATTCTTGAGGAAATAGGGTTAGGAGTGCCACAGGTTACATATTTAATGAAGGAATTGATTAAAAAAGGATTTGATGTTTCTGATGAAGCTTATACTATAGAACAAGCTAAAGAAGAAATATTAAAATTCTTTAAATCAGCAAATAGGGGGAAGATATGTTAAAGGATATTACTATAGGACAATATATACCAGGGGAATCTTTTGTACATAAATTAGATCCTAGAACAAAAATAATAATTGCAATGATGTTTATTGTAACACTATTTATAATGAATAAATTTGTAGGATATATTTTTGTTGTTGCATTTTTAGCAGCTATAATAATTAATTCAAAAGTGCCATTAAGTTTTATATTTAAAGGATTAAAACCTATTTTTATATTGATTATTATAACAGCAATTTTAAATATATTAATGACAACAGGAACTCCAGAAACTTTAATTTTTAAATGGAAATTTATTAAGGTATATACTGAAGGATTAAGATTAGCTGGGTTTATGGCATTAAGACTTATATTTTTAATTGTTGGAACATCTTTATTAACATTAACAACATCACCTATAGAATTAACAGATGGAATAGAAAGACTTTTAAGACCAATAGGAAAATCTTTAGCACATGAATTAGCTATGATGATGACTATAGCTTTAAGATTTATTCCAACTTTAACTGAAGAAACTGATAAAATAATGAAAGCACAAAAAGCAAGAGGTGCCGATTTTGAAACAGGTAGTTTAATTCAAAAGGCAAAAAGTTTAGTTCCTTTATTAGTTCCACTATTTATAAGTTCCTTTAGAAGGGCAGATGAACTTGCAATGGCTATGGAATCTAGATGTTATAGAGGTGGAGAAGGAAGAACAAGAATGAAAGAATTACATTTTTCATCAAAGGATTTAATTGCTTTTATAATATTTGGCTTATTATTTATATCAAGCTTTGTAGTGAGATTTGCTTAGAATACGAGGTAAGTTATGAGGAATGTTAAATTAACAATAGAGTATGATGGAACTAACTATTGTGGATGGCAAAAGCAAAATAATGAGAAAACAATACAAGAAGAGATTGAAAAAGCTATATATAAAGCTGTAGGAGAGGTTGTAGAGGTTATAGGAAGCTCTAGAACCGACGCTGGAGTACATGCAAGAGGAATGGTAGCAAATTTTAAAACAAATGCTACCATTCCTTTTGATAGGTTTAAATATGCAATTAATGATAAACTTCCAGATGATATAGCAATAATAGAGTCAGAGGAAGTTAGTGAAGATTTTCATGCAAGATATGATAGCAAGGGAAAAACTTATTGTTATAGTATAATTAATAGACAACAAAAACCAGCTATAGGGCGCAATTATGTATATCATTTTAAGTGGGATTTAGATATTGAAAAGATGAGAGAGGCTTGTAAGCACTTTATAGGAAAACATGATTTTAAAGCATTTAGGTCACTAGGAAGTTCTGTTAAAACTACAGAAAGAACCATTAAAGAGTTATATATAGAATCTGAAGGAGAAAAAATAAATATATTTATTACTGCAGATGGATTTTTATATAATATGGTAAGAATAATAGTTGGAACACTACTTAAAGTAGGAAGAGGAAAGATTCCTGTAGAGGATATAGAAAAAATTATCCTTTTAGGAGATAGAAAGAAGGCAGGACCTTGCGTTCCAGCACAAGGGTTAATTTTAGAAAAAGTTTATTATTAATTTAAATAAAATTGTTGACACGCCCGTAAGCGTGTATTATAATAAATTTGTTTGTTAGAAAAGTTTATGTATAAGAGGCTTGTTAATAGTGAGTCTTAACATAAAGAAATACTTATTTAAAGTATATAATAAAAAAGTAAGAATTATAGGAGGTAAACAGATGAAATCATACATCGCAAAGCCACAAGAAGTAGAAAGAAAATGGTATGTTGTAGATGCTGCTGGTAAGCCACTAGGAAGAGTAGCTAGCCAAGTTGCTTCAATATTAAGAGGAAAGAATAAACCAACATTTACACCAAATGTTGACTGCGGAGATTTCGTAATAGTTATTAATGCAGAAAAGGTTGTTTTAACTGGTAAAAAGTTAGACCAAAAATTCATGAGAAAACACAGCTTATATCCAGGTGGATTAAAGGAAACTCCTTACAGAGAAGTTTTAGAAAAGAAACCTGAATTTGCATTTGAAGAAGCAGTAAGAAGAATGCTTCCAAAGGGTGTTTTAGGAAGACAAATGTTAAAGAAATTAAAGGTTGTTAGAGGCGAAGAACATAATCATGAAGCTCAAAAACCAGAAGTACTTGAATTAAAGTACTAATTTTCGCTAGAGAGGAGGAATAAATAAATGGCAAAAGTTCAATATATGGGTACTGGAAGAAGAAAGAAATCAATAGCAAGAGTAAGACTTGTACCAGGAAACGGAAATGTTACAATAAATAAGAGAGATATCCAAGACTACTTTGGATTAGAAACTTTAAGAATGATTGTTAATCAACCATTAGTTTTAACTGCTACTAAGGATAAGTTTGATGTATTAGTTAATGTACATGGTGGTGGATTCACAGGTCAAGCTGGAGCTATAAGACATGGAATCACTAGAGCTTTAATAAAGGCTGATGAAGCATTAAAGCCAGAATTAAAGAAAGCAGGATTTGTTACTAGAGATCCAAGAATGAAGGAAAGAAAGAAATACGGTCTTAAGAAGGCTAGAAAGTCTCCACAATTCTCAAAGAGATAGTATTTACTATTTTATATTCTCACAAACCTTTGTGTTTGTGGGGATTTTTTTATATGAAATTATATAAAATTTATTGATTTTTTGTTTATAGCCACCATGTAGCCACCAAATAATATTTTATTATTTTAGTAAATCAATAGCTTTTCTTAGTTCTTCTATATCCTTATGTGTGTATATTTTTTCTGTTGTCAAGAAGCTACTATGTCCTATTAATTTTTTAATTGATGTTTGGTTTGCGTCTGCATTATTTAGAAGTGTAGCAAATGTATGCCTACAGTCATGTGGTTTATGATTCATTTCCAATTTGTTCATTATTGGTTGCCATCTTTCTCTGTAGTAATTGTCATATTTCATTTTTTCACCTTTTGAATTTTCTATTAAGTACGTATTATTTTTTTTCAATCTTTTTTCGATAAAAGGTAATATTAATTTATTTATTGGAACTATTCTATTTTTACCTGCTTCTGTTTTTATTCCTCCAGTTATAGTTTTGTTTTCTAAATTTATATTCTCTTTTTTTAATTCAAGTAATTCACCTATTCTAAATCCTGTATATATCATTATTAATATTGTGTCAGTAAAATATAAATCTTTTTCTACTTCAAATAGTCTTTTTATTTCTTCTTTTGTGAATGGTATCCTTGAACTTTCTTTTGTTCTTTTTCCTATATCTATAAATTCACTATAATCTTTTGTTACTATATCATTTTGTAAGCTATATCTATATAGAGCTTTAAGAAGAACTTTTATTTTTTTTAAAGTGTCATATCCTTTATTGCAGTTATCTATTACTTTTTGCATAGTATCTGTTTTAATATCAATCATTCTCATTTTGTGTAATTTTTCACAATAAGAAAAAGATAATTTATAGCTTCTTATCAATCTTATATCTGCATTAATAAATTTACTTTTGCTCCACCTTTCAAACACTTCCTCAAATGTTAGTTTTTCATCTATTATATTTGGATTTTTGTTATAGTTTGCTAAAAATTCAATTGCTTCTGTTCTTTTTTCAAAGTATCCTATTATTTTTCTTATTTGCTTTCCTTCATCTGTCCAACCAGTTGTTATTCTTACTTCATACGGTCTCCTCCTTTTTCCACTTTTTTTAATAATGCTTCCATATCCACATGGATTTTTCATTTTAAATCAACTCCTTATACAAATATGTGTCTGCTAATTATTTATAAAATTAACCAGTTGTTTTAATGTATTGTTATATGATTTTGTTTTGTTGCTTTTCTTGTCCATTTCCTTGACTTATAAAAACCTAATGTGCGTCCTTGTGCTAAATTGTATAAATATATCCAGTTAGCTATTTTGTTTATTTTTTTTTGATGATTATTCATTTTTTTTATTCCCTCCAGTTTTTTTGAAACGTTTATGTTTATTTTAAAACAAAATGGTTTTTATGTCAAATATTTTTATTTACTTTTAAATGAAAGTATTTAATAATTGTGTTAAGGAGTGGTTTATATGGATATTGAAAAGGAATTAAGAATATTGATGTTAAAGGAAAATAAAACAATAAAAGAAATTGGTGCAGCTCTTGGAACTACTGGGCAAAATATATCTAATAAGCTTAGGAGAAATAATCTTACTATTAATACTCTTGAAGATATAGCTAAAGCTATTGGATATAAGGTTAATATTACTTTTACTAAAGAGTAAAATATTGAATGTAATGTATACATAAACAATATTGTTATGTATACATTTTTGACATATAAAAAGTTTATTAAAGAAAATAAGTAAAAATGTATGCAAGGGCGTGGGCTCCCAATGAATATTGGGGGCACGCCTTGCACTTTATTTATTTTAAAAATATTAGTATATTGAAAGTATTATTTAAAATAATCAGAAATTAATAATTGAAAAAAATAAAGATTCAGATATTCCAGAAATATATAACAAGCTTATCTATAAAGCTAAATTAATAGAAGAAAAAGGGGCAAAAAGTTGATCTTTTGTCCCTTTCTTCATGCTTTTAGTCATGTTTAAATACACTAACAAATGTTTTAAATGGGAAAATGAGTTTGTAGATGATTCTAAAATACCAGAAATATATTATTCTAAAAAATCTTTAAAAGAAAAATTGAAAGAAAAAATAAAAGTTTTTAAAACTTCCCAGGGTGAAAGAAAAGAAAAAGATGTTAAACAAGATTCTTAATAAATTTTCTGGAATAAATGTTTTTACAATGCTCTTATGTTCTGTATCTACTTTTAAGTGGCTGTAAAACTTTCTTTTAGAATTATGGGTAAAAACATTTATGTAAGAAAATCAGACTAGGAGTTCATGGCATAGCCATGACGGGGCGTCAGCCCTTTTATAATTTGTATTAATTGTTTTTAAAATTTAAAACTGGGGCTATATATAATCAGCCCCAGTTTGTTAACTATCTTCTACTTTTTCTGTTTTTTGTTAGGAGTTGATTTTATGGCGTTTAATATTCAAGCTTTCTTTTCTGAAGGTTGGAGTGTTGATAAAGTTAAGTTAAAATTTATTTTGCCTACTCTTAAAGAAGTTGATTTAATTTCTTATGCTCTTAGTATTGATAGTAGAGTTAAAAGTAATTGGGTTACTAATGCTATTAAACAGTATCATTACAATTACAATTTAGAGGTTTCTAATTCAGTTACTTTTTACATTGGTATAGGTGATAATTCTCTTAAAGGTGATTTTCAAGAGAAACAAAAAACTTTAGTTGTTGAGTATAATCCTAATAAATTGAATCCATTTAAAGAGTTTAATTATCTTCGTAATTTAGTTTCTATTCCTCTTCATAGACGTAAAATTATATACTTTGATTTGGCTTATGATATGTATTTGAAAATATCTGATATAAAATATACTAAAAGGCGTGTTAATGAGTATCATTGCGTTATAAGTCATTCAGAGCTTGAGACTATTTATTTACGTTCTCTTGGGAAAAATGGTTCTGTTAGAATATATAATAAGACTTTAGAACAAAATGGTGGTGTTGATGAGGATATTGATTATGAATCTGGTGAAGTTAAAACTGTAAAATATGATTATTATGGAGACTTAACAAGGTATGAAATAAGAATTCGCCCTGAAAAAGAAAATTTTAATTTACTTAAAAAAGTCCCTTTTACTTTCTGTGAACTTTGTAAATTACATAAGCTTGAGGTTTATTATCCTTCTGAAAATGAGAAAATTATTAATTTAATAAAAAGTTATGATACCAGGACTTCTCAAATGCTTATGCTTATTCATTTAGGTCATTCTGATTTAATAAGTCGTAAAAATATTAAGAAATATAGAGATTTATATTATAATGTAAAAGAAAAGGCTTTGAATGGTTCTATTTTTTCTACTAATTCTCTTGATAATTTTACTGTTGATAAAGCTTTTGAATGTTTTTGTAATTACATTGATTCAATTGTTATTGATAAAAAGGATTTTGAAAGTTTTATAAGTGAGATATAGAAAGACTGGTAATTTATTGTCACCAGTCTTTTTTTTTATAGGCACCATGTAGCCACCAATTAATTTTAAATTGTTAATTTTGCTTGTTTTTAAAATATCAAAGAGATAGTATTTACTATTTTATATTCTCACAAACCTTTGTGTTTGTGGGAATTTTTTTATATGAAATTATATAAAATTTATTAATTTTTTGTTTATAGCCACTTTATTTTTTTAGTACTTAAAAATTTTATTTATTATGTTTAAATATTAAATCTATGTTAAAAATATTAATAATACATTAAAAATATTAACAATAGTTTATAAATCAAGTAAACTAAAAGAGAACAAAATATTTATATTGGAGGAGAAATGATATGGAATCGATAATGATTGTCATAACATTACTTGGTGGTCTAGGTTTATTTGTATATGGAATGAAACTTATGGGAGATGGCCTAGAAAATGCAGCAGGAGATGGATTAAAGAAAATACTTGAAAAGGTAACAAGTAATCCAATTACAGCAGTTTTAATAGGAGCAGCTGTAACAGCAGTAATACAAAGTAGTAGTGCTACTACAGTAATGGTTGTAGGATTTGTTAATGCTGGTTTAATGAATTTAACTCAAGCAGTAGGAATAATAATGGGTGCTAACATAGGAACAACAATTACAGCTCAGTTAGTAGCATTCAAATTAGATGAAATTGCTCCACTTTTTGTTTTTATAGGTGCAGCAATAGTTATGTTTGCAAAAGGTAAGAAGAGAAAAGAGATAGGAAATATTATACTTGGTTTTGGTATATTATTTACTGGAATGGGTATAATGAGTTCTTCAATGGAACCTCTTACAAACTCAGAAGTTTTTAAAGAAGTATTAGTTACAATAGGTGATAATTGGCCAATTGGTATTTTAGCAGGGGCTGTAATAACAGCAGTTCTTCAAAGTTCATCAGCTACTACTGGTATTTTAGTTGGACTTGCAACAGCTGGAGCCATAGATATAAAAATAGCATTACCAATTGTTTTTGGATGTAATATAGGAACTTGTGTAACAGCAATATTATCAAGTGTAGGAGCAAATAAAACCGCTCACAAGGCAGCAGCAATGCATTTAATATTTAATATTTTAGGAACAATTATATTCATACCATTTTTAGGAATACTAGGAGATTTTGTTTATAAATTAAGTCCTAATGATGTTCAAAGACAAATAGCAAATGCACATACTGTATTTAATATAGTTAATACAATGATTATGCTTCCTTTTAGTAAATATTTAATTGTTATAGTAAATAAAATAATCCCAGGTGATGATGAAGAAGAAAAGATGGGAGTAAAATACATAGATGATAGATTACTTGAAACTCCAGTAATTGCAGAGGCTCAAGTAATAAAAGAAACAGTAAGAATGGCAAATAAATCTAAAAAAGCTCTTGAATTGTCAATGAAAGCCTTTATGGAAGGTGATGAATCAATAATAAAAAAAGCTTATGATAATGAAGATTTAATAAATTTATTAGAAGAAGAAATAACCAAATTCTTAGTAAAATTGTCAAAGAGAGATATAGCTGAAAATGAAAAGACAATTCTTGCATCAACTTTTCATGTAATAACTGATATTGAAAGAATAGGGGACCATGCAAAAAACATAGTAGAATTAGCTACAGAAAAAATGGAAAAGAATTTAAAGTATACTGATGATGCTATAAAAGAATTAAATGAAATTTATAATTACACAGCTAAGGCATTAGATATTGCTATAAGTAGTTATGAAAATAAAGACCCAGAAAAAGCAAAGACAATAGAGGAAGTAGAGGCAAGTATTGATTCTGCACAAGAAAGATTTAGAACAGAACATATTAAAAGATTGTATGAAGATAGATGTACAGCCTATACAGGTGCTATATTCTTAGATTTAATAAGTAACTTTGAAAGAATAGGAGACCATTCAACTAATATTGCTCAAAGTGTTATAGATAACTATTAAGATAGTAAAGACTGCGAAAAATCGTGGTCTTTATTTTAATGTTAAAAAGTCATATCAATTTCTAGAACATGAATAACAAGCTAAGTTTAATAGCTGAAATAAATTTAAAAATTTTATTTCTTTTTGAATAAAAAATTATAAAAGGGTTAATAATATTTATATAAAGCATTACGGAGGCATGCATATGAGGTTAAAAAAATATTATATTACTCTTATTATGATTATATTAGCAATTGTAAGCATTCCTATAAATATTTCTGCTAAAAATACTAATACAAAAAAAGATAAAAAAGAAGAGATAAAGGGAATAATATTAATTGATCCAGGTCATGGAGGAATAGATGGAGGAGCTAAATCTTCTAATGGAACAATTGAAAAAGATATAAATTTACAAATAAGCAATAGACTAAAAGAAAAACTAGAAACAGAAGGGTATAAAGTGTATTTAACTAGAGAAGATGATAAAGAATTATCCACTAGAAAAGTTGAAGATTTAGATAGTCGTTGTAAAATGAAAAAAGAGGTTAATTGTGATATTTTTATATCAATACATCAAAATAAATTTACAAATCCAAGATGTTATGGAGCACAAGTATGGTATGCAGATAATGAAAAAAGTACAAAATTAGGTGAATTAATACAAGTAGGATTAAAAGAAAAAGTTCAAGATGGAAATACAAGACTTGCAAAAAATGCAAAAAATCAATATAGAATTTTAAGAGATGGTTATGATGGTGCTTCAGTAATAGTTGAATGTGGTTTTATTTCAAATTCTGAAGAAGAGGAGAGATTAAAAACAGAAGAACATCAAAGTCAGATTGTAGATGGAATTATAGAAGGTGTAAAAAATTATTTTAAATAAAAAACTACTCCACCTTACTTGTATATAAAATTAAAAATTACTTGTAAACTATACAAAAAAGAAATACACTATTATTAGATTATGGAGGTGGAGAGTTTGAGAGAAATTAATGTTAAAGAGGTAGAAAATGCTGTTAGAAATTTAAGTATAGAAGCTAACTATTATGTTGGTGAAGATATAAAGGATGCTTTAATTGAGTTTAAGAAAAATGAACCATTTAAAATTGCAGAAGAAGTTCTTGATAAAATTATTTTAAATGATGAAATAGCTTGTAAAGAACAAATGCCTATGTGTCAAGATACAGGTATGGCTTGTGTCTTTTTAGAAATTGGACAAGATGTTCATTTTGTTGGAGGACTATTAGAGGATGCTATTAATGAAGGTGTAAGAAGAGGTTATGAAGAAGGATATTTAAGAAAATCTGTAGTTAAAGACCCTATTGATAGAGTAAATACAAAAGATAATACACCAGCAATAATATATTATGATATAGTTCCTGGTGATAAAGTTAAAATTACTTTAGCACCTAAAGGCTTTGGTTCTGAAAATATGAGTAGAATAGGAATGCTTAAACCAGCAGATGGATTAGAAGGAGTTAAAAAGTTTATAATAGACACAGTAGAACAAGCAGGACCAAATCCATGTCCTCCTATGGTTATTGGAGTTGGTATAGGTGGTACTTTTGATAAGGCTGCATATTTAGCTAAAAAAGCTTTACTTAGACCTATAAATGTTAGAAATTCAAATGAGTTTTATAAGAATTTAGAAGAAGAATTATTAGAAAAAATAAATAAACTTGGTATAGGGCCACAAGGCTTTGGAGGAAGAACTACTGCATTGGGATTAAATATAGAAACTTATCCAACACATATAGCAGGTCTTCCAGTAGCAGTAAATATAAATTGTCATGCTACAAGACATAAAGATATAACTTTATAGGAGGAATTTTGTTATGGAAATTAAGCTTACAACACCACTAACAGAAGAGAAAACTAAGAATTTAAAAGCTGGAGATAGTGTTTTATTATCTGGTGTTTTATATACAGGAAGAGATGCAGCTCATAAAAGACTTATAGATTTATTAGACCAAGGAAAAGAATTACCTATAAACGTAAAGGATGAAGTAATATATTATGTTGGTCCAAGCCCAGCTAAGCCAGGAATGGTAATAGGTTCTGCAGGCCCTACAACTAGTTACAGAATGGACCCATATGCACCAAGATTATTAGATTTAGGATTAAAAGGAATGATTGGAAAAGGTGCAAGAAATCAAGAAGTAATCGATGCTATTGTAAGAAATAAAGCTGTTTACTTTGGAGCCATTGGAGGAGCTGCTGCACTTATTGGAAAGAGTATAGTTAGTTCAGAAATAATAGCATATGAAGATTTAGGTGCAGAAGCTATAAGAAAAATAGAAGTAAAGGATATGCCTTTAGTTGTTATTATAGATAGTGAAGGAACAAATCTTTATGAAACTGGAAAGAAAGAATATCTAAATTCTCAAAAGTAAGTATATTTTAAGTGAAATGATGGAGCTGTGGTATTAAAAATTTTTATGCCACAGCTTTAGTTTTAATATAAAAAATTATTTAAGAAATATTCTAAGGTTTTTAATATAATTTTTTGCAAATATAATGTAACTTGAAAAAGTCATTTAACTTTAGCATAATAAATAATAGAAGAGGTGAAAATTATGAAGAAAAAATCTAGAATTGAGTTGCCAGGTAATTTAAGAGCAAAGAAAATAATATTAATTTTACTTGTAATATTAGTAATTCTTATATTGATAATTAATGGCATGGAAAATAGAAAAGATGAATCAAATTTATCAAATAAATCTAATTCACAAATAATAAAATCTCAAGAAAGTAGTGATACAGAAACTAATAAAGAAGAAAGTAATACAATAGAAGAATCCTTATATGAGGAAGCAAGAAATTTATTTTTTAATGAAAGAAATTATGAAAAAACTATAGAAAAAGCTAATGAAATAATAAATCAGTTTCCAGAAAGTTATAAAGCTTATAATATAAGAGGGATAGCTAAGGCATATAATGGTGATTTTCATGAGGGAATGAAAGATATAGATAAAGCTTTAGATTTAAATTCGGAATTTGGATATGCAAGGTTTAATAAAGCTTTAAATTATGAGCTTTATGGAGAATATGATAATGCTTTAACATGGTATGATAAAGCTTTAGAAGTTGAAGATTATGTTTGGAGCTATTATGGAAAGGCTTCTATTTATGGTAGAAGAGGAGATGTAGAAAACACAATTAAATATTTAAAAATAGCAATATCAATGGATAGTTCTGTAAAAGATGAAGCAAAAACAGAATCAGATTTTGATAATGTAAGGGATTCTAAAGAATTTCAAGATTTAATAAATAACTAAGGAGTGAACTTATTATGTTTAATGTTTTAGTAGTAGATGATGAAAAAGAAATAAGAGATGCTATAGAAATATATTTAAGAGGAGAAAACTTAAATATAATAAAAGCTGGAGATGGAGTTGAAGCATTAGAATTATTAGAAAGTAATAATATACATTTGATAATTTTAGATGTAATGATGCCAAAGCTTGATGGAATAAAAACATGTCTTGAAATAAGAAAAAATAGAAATATTCCTATAATAATGCTATCAGCAAAGGGAGAAGATTCTGATAAAATATTAGGATTAAATGTTGGTGCAGATGATTATATGACAAAGCCATTTAACAATATGGAGCTTGTTGCAAGAGTAAAATCTCAATTAAGAAGATATGATAAACCTCTTAATATAGGCGGAGATGGAATAATAAAGGTTAGAGATTTAGTTATAGATGAAGTAGCTAAAAAGGTAATTGTAAGAGGTGTTGATGTAAAAGCTACAGCAACAGAATATAAGATTTTACATTTACTTGCATCTAATTTAGGAAAAACTTTTTCTATAAAAGAAATATATGAAAAGGTATGGGAAGAAAATTTTTATAAAAGTGAGAACACAGTAACTGTACACATAAGAAGAATAAGAGAAAAAATAGAAATAAATACTAAAGAGCCAGAATATATTAAGGTGGTGTGGGGTATTGGCTACAAAATTGAAAAATAGCATAAAAAAATACTTTACAGAAGTTTGGTTTATAGAAATTATAATTGTTTTATTTATTGGTGGATATTTTCTTAATGAATTATATAATAGTCAAAAATCAACTTCTTATTTAGTTAATTTAATAAAAGAAGTCAAAAATCCAGAAAAGGTATATAAAGAAAAGTTAAAAGATGAAGCTGCCCTTACAAGTGCAATTATATATGATAAAACTAATTCCTTAAAAAATATTTATTATGGAACTGATAAAGAAAAACAAGAAATAGAATCTTATTTTAAGTATAATCAAAACACTATGAATACTACAATTACAAATAAATCTGAAAGATTTATAACTATTCCTAAAAATATATATTTTATTATTAGAGATAAAAGAACAAATGAGATAATATCAAATGATATATATTTATCCAAAAATAAATATACTAAAGATGAAATTATTCAATATATAAATAATAAATATGAAGGAAAAGGGATATATATTTTTTATAATAATAGCACCAATTTTAATGAAGTAGTATCAAAAGATAAATTAATAGAAACAGATGATGTTATAAGTTATTATGAAGAATATTATTATACAGATTCAAGTAGATATAATAATTTAGATGATGTAAAAATTTTAAAAGTTATAATTTTTATTGGCATTATTGGAATGTTATTAATGCTAAAAATTCTTATGGTATTAATTTTTAATGGCAAGAAGGTTAATACAAAATTCATGAAAAATATTAAATATATAGTAAACAATGCATTAAAGTATAGAGAAACTAAAAAGATTATTATCACAACTATAATAGGCTTAGTGGTATTTTATATTTTTTATTTGTATTTAATAGCAGAAGGTGGACGTGAAAAGAATATATTAGTAAACTTTTTTACTATGTATCCTTTTAAAGGAAGTTTACTATTAATATTTTGTCCTCTTATAGTACTTTTTTATTATGTAAAGAAAATAATAGAAGTAAAAAAAGTAACAGAGGCTTTAGAATGTATAAATCATGGAAACTTAGAATGTGAATTACCAAAGGGTGAATCAAGGGAAATAATTGAACTAGTAGAAAATATAAAAGAATTAAAAACAGGATATGAATTAGCTGTTGAAGATACACTAAAAAATGAAAGAATAAAAACAGAATTAATATCAAATGTTTCTCATGATTTAAGAACTCCTCTTACATCAATAATTAATTATGTAAATATACTTCAACAAAATAATATAACTGAAGAGGAAGAAAAGGAATATCTTTCTATATTAGAAAAAAAATCTAAAAAATTAAAGGTATTAATAGATGACCTTTTTGAAATGTCAAAAATCAATAGTGGAAAGATGAAATTAAATAAAGAAAATATAGATATAATGTCATTAATACATCAAGCTATAGGAGAATATTCATTTTTATATGAAGATAAGGGGATTGAATTTAAAGTAGAAAGCAATTATGAAGAAATAATAATGCAGTTAGATGGAAAAATGATATCCCGTGCTATTGAAAATATAGTAATTAACTCATTAAAATATTCACTAGAAAAAACTAGAGTTTATGTTCAGGTAGAGAAAACAGAAAAAGAAGTGAAAATAGCCTTTAAAAATATAGCAAATTATGATATGGACTTTGATGATAATGAAATATTTGAAAGGTTTGTAAGAGCAGATAAATCTAGAAATTCCAATATAGAAGGTTCAGGATTAGGTCTTGCAATAACAAAAAGCATAATTGAACTTCATGAAGGAAGTGTTAATGTTCAACGTGAAGGAGATATGTTTAAGATATTTATAATACTTCCTATATAAAAGCGTATATAATTTGTAGTTTATTGTGAAAAGTCATAAAAAAATGTACAAATTTTAGTTCAAAATAACTAAAATATATTAACATTTTGATATATGTATGATAAAATTAAAATAGTGTAAGTATTAAAAGAGTTTTGAAAGAAAAAAATGACAGAAAAACAATATTCTATAAATAATTTAGGAGGAAAAAGTATGAAAAAGGGAATAGCAGCATCAAAAGGCTATGCAATAGGAAAAGTTTTTTTACAAGTTAATGAGGAAATAGTTATAACAGATGAAAAAATTTCTGATATAGAAGGAGAAAAAGCAAAATTACAAAAGGCACTTGATGATTCAAGAGCTCAATTAGAAAAAATAAAAGAAAAAGCATTAACAGAAATGGGAGCAGAAAAAGCTCAAGTTTTTGAAGCACATATAACATTATTAGATGACCCAGAATTTACTGGTGCAATGCAAATGGAAATAGAATCTAACAGCACAAACTCAATGAAAGCGGTTCAGTCTGTTACAGATATGTTTGTATCAATTTTTGATGCAATGGAAGATGCTTATATGAGAGAAAGAGCAGCAGATATAAAAGACGTTTCAAAGAGAATAATTTCAAATTTAGCAGGTAAAGGTGGAGATGCTTTTGCTATAACAGAAGAAAATACAATAGTTGTAGCACATGATTTAACACCATCAGATACAGCTCAATTAGATAGAAGCAAAGTTGTTGGATTTATAACAGATATTGGAGGAAGAACTTCTCATGCTGCTATTATGGCTAGAACATTAGAAATTCCTGCAGTATTAGGACTTGGAGATATAACTACTTCTGTTAAAACTGGAGATAAGGTAATTGTTGATGGTATAACTGGAGATGTAATAATAAACCCTTCAGAAGAAGTAATTGCAGAATACACTGAAAAGAAAGCAAAATTCCAAGCTGAACAAGAAGAATTAAAGAAATTAATAGATGTAAAAACTACTACTAAATCTGGTAGAAGAATAGAAGTTTGTGGAAACATAGGTAAGCCAGAAGATGTTCTTGGTGTTATAGCAAATGGTGGAGATGGTGTAGGATTATTTAGAACAGAATTCTTATATATGGATAGAGAAAGTGCTCCAACTGAAGAAGAACAATTTGAAAGCTATAAATTTGTTTTAGAAAAGATGGAAGGAAAGCAAGTTGTTATAAGAACTCTTGATATTGGTGGAGATAAGACTCTTCCTTATTTACCATTACCTCAAGAAATGAATCCATTCTTAGGATATAGAGCAATAAGACTTTGCTTAGATAAAAAAGAAATATTTAAAGTGCAATTAAGAGCATTACTTAGAGCATCTGTATTTGGTAAGCTTTGTGTTATGTTCCCAATGATTTCAGGAATACAAGAATTCCGTCAAGCTAAAGAAGTTGTTGAAGAATGTAAGGCAGAACTTAGAACAGAAGGAAAAGAATACTCAGACAATATCCAATGGGGTATAATGGTTGAAATCCCAGCAGCTGCAGTTATGGCTGATGAATTAGCTAAGGAAGTAGATTTCTTCTCAATAGGAACAAATGATTTAATTCAATACACATTAGCAGCAGATAGAATGAGTGAAAAAGTATCATACCTTTACAACCCAATGCATCCTGCAGTATTAAGATTAATAAAAATGACTATAGATGGTGCACATTCTCAAGGTAAATGGGTTGGAATGTGCGGTGAAATGGCTGGAGATGAAACAGCTATTCCAACATTAGTTGAATATGGATTAGATGAATTCTCAATGAGTGCTACATCAATTCTTCCAGCTAAAAAGATAATGTTAGAACAAGAATAGAATAATTTAAATAAAATTAGGAGCTATTTTATAGCTCCTTTTTTTATAAAATTTTTACACTATACACATATTATTATTTGGTTTTGGAAAAAGTAACAAATATAAAATATTAAAAAGGAAGTGTTATATTGGTTACTATTCTAGAAAATGTCCATGTATATGCACCAGAAGATAAAGGAATAAAAAATGTATTAATTTTAGAAGATAAATTTGAAGGATTATATGATAATTTAGATTTAAATTCAGATACCATTAAGATAAATAAAATAAATTGTGAAGGAAAGCTTATGTTTCCAGGATTTATTGATAATCATGTACATATATTAGGTGGTGGTGGAGAAGGGGGATTTAATACAAGAACACCAGAAATAAAGTTTACTGACTTAATTAAAGCTGGAATAACTTCTGTTGTTGGATGTATTGGAACAGATGATGTGTGCAGAAATATAAAAACATTAATAGCAAAGGTAAAAGAATTAGAGCTAAATGGCATATCAGCATATTGTTATACAGGTTCTTATAGTGTTCCTGTAAAAACAGCTACAAGTAGCATAAAAGAGGACTTAATGTTATTAAATAATGTAATAGGTGTTGGTGAAATAGCACTATCTGACCATAGAAGCTCACAACCTACCTATGATTCTTTTGTTAATTTAGTATCTCAAGGAAGGGTAGGAGGACTTTTATCTGGAAAGTCTGGAGTTGTTAATGTTCATATTGGTGGTGGTGCAAGAAGAATGGATATGTTATTTTCACTTATAAAAAATACAGAAATTCCACCAACACAGCTTTTACCAACTCATGTAAATAGAACAGAAAATTTATTTAATATGGGAGTTGAGTATATTAAAGAAGGTGGATATGTTGATTTTACAACAAGTAGTGATGAAGAATTTTTAGAAGAAGGAGAATTAACAGCAAGTGAAGCTTTAAAAAAAATAGTAGATATGAATTTACCTATAAGTCATGTTACATTTTCTTCTGATGGAAATGGAAGTATGCCTAATTTTAATGAAAAAAGAGAGCTTATAGGATTAAAGATTTGTAATGTTAATTCATTATATAAAGAGGTTAAAAAAGCAATTTTAAATAAAAAAATACCTATAGAAATAGCGTTAAGCACAATAACTTCAAATGTAGCAAAAATTTTAAAACTAGAAGATAAAGGAGAAATAAAAGCTGGAAAAACAGCTGATTTTGTTATTGTTAATAAAGAAAGTTTTGATATAGAAGATGTTTATGCAAAAGGAGTGCAAGTTGTTAAAAATAAAATTCCTATTAAAAAAGGAATGTTTGAATAAGTTAAGAGAAGAGGGCATAAAAGCCCTCTAAATTAGTTTTTGAAAAAAACATGATTTCCAATTGTTTTCACATCAGTTTTTTCTGTAGATTTCATCCAAGAACAAGTAGATATTTTTGGGTTATAAAAAAATATAGCATTATTTGTTGGGTCTACACCTTTTATTGCTTCATAAACAGCATTATAACAATCTTCATCTGGATTAGCTATAATTTCATTGTCTTTTACACAAGAAAAAGCATTTTTTTGAAAAATCACTTCTTTAATGCTGTTTGGGAATTCAGGGTTTATAACTCTGTTTAAAACCACAGAGGCAACAGCTACTTTTCCTTCAAAAGGTTCACCACGACTTTCTGCATATACTAATTTTGCCATAAGGTCTATGTCAGATTGAACAATATATAACTGTTTTTGTTTGATATTGAATACCTGAACAACCTCCTCTGAATTTATATAATTACTTTCTTGCCCTTCTAAATAGTTATTTCCTTCAATGGAAGTAGTATCAGCTTTAACAAGTGAAGCTGGATACAATAAAATAATTAAGACTAAGTAAAACAAAAATTGATTGAAAAATTTTTTCATGTATAACCTCCTATTTCTAACCCAGTCAAAAAATAGTATGACCAAGAAAATTTTTATTATGCAAAAATTTTTTTAGAGGTAAAAATTAAAATTTGATTAATATATTTTTGCTTTGTGCCAAAAGGAATAAATTTGTTGTATAATTTAAATAAAGAAATGTGAGGTGAGATATGTGCAAGATATTATAAATTTTTTAGTAACTTCTATTAAAAATATATCTATTTGGTCAGTATTAGATATTTTAGTTGTAGCATTTATATTTTATAAAGGTTATATGTTAGTAAAAGAAACAAGAGCAGAGCAATTGTTAAAAGGAATATTTCTTATTATAGCTCTTTTTCCTATTAGTTATTTATTAAAGCTTGATATGCTTTATTTTATTTTAAATAAAACAATAACAATAGGGGTATTAGCTGTTGTAATAATTTTTCAACCTGAAATAAGAAGAGCCTTAGAACATATAGGAAGGTCAACTTTTGAGGATATACACAATAGTCAAACAATAGAAGAAAGAACTAAAGTTATTACAGAAATAGTAAATGCCATGTCAAACCTAGCTGAGACTAAAACAGGAGCTCTTGTAGCAATAGAACAAGGCACTGGTCTTGGAGATGTTTTTGAATCAGGGACTATATTAGATGCAGAGGTAAGTGCAAATTTACTTGAAAATATATTTGTTGTAAATACTCCATTACATGATGGGGCAACAATTATAAAAAATGGAAGAATATATGCAGCAGGCTGTGTACTTCCATTAACAAATAATAATTCTATAAATAAAAAATTAGGAACAAGACATAGAGCAGCCATAGGTTTATCTGAGAATTCAGATGCATTAGTAATTGTTGTTTCAGAAGAAACAGGAGTAATATCATTAGCTGTAAATGGAAGATTAACAAGAAATTATGACAAGGAAAAATTAAAATCCATACTACTAAAGATAATGGAAAAAAGAGATGGAAAAAAGGTTAAAAGCGCTAGTGAGAAGGTGATGACATGGATAAAAGGAAAGAAAAAATAATTACCATAATGGTATGTGTATTATTATCATTTGCATTGTGGGTATATATATCCAATGTTGAAAATGTGAACAGGTCATTAGAACTAAAGAATGTAAGTGTTACTCTTGAAAATGAATCTGCACTTTCAGAATCTAAATTAGTATTATTACCAGACCAAACATTTGAAGTTAATTTAAGAATAGAAGGGCCATCAAAAGAAGTTTATTCTATATCAAAAGAAGATTTTAATCTTAAAGTTGACTTAAGTGCATACGCATTAAAAAGTGGAGTAAATAATATACCAGTTAAAGTTGTAGATTATCCAGAAGGAATAAATATTAAAAATACGGGAAACCTAACTATAAAGGTTGTGTTAGAAAACTTAGAAGAAAAAGATATTAATATATCATCTAAAATAGATACAACATTTGAAAGTGGAATATCAGAGGTTTCATCTGAAATATCTCCACAAAAAGTTACAATATCAGGACCATCAAGTTTTATAGATAAAGTAAGTGAAGTGGTTCTTGATGGAAGTGCAAATAATATATCAAGAAATTTTTCTAAAACATTTAATTTAAAGGCAGTAGATGCAAATGGTGATAAAGTTGATGGAATAGAAATTTCAACTGAAAAAGCAACATATTCAATGAAAGTTAAAAAGCAAAAAGAAGTACCAATAAAAATTAATTACCAAGGTTCATTACCTAATGGAATAAGTAAGGATTCAGAAGAACAATCTATAGATAAAATAATTATATCAGGAGATGTAGATGATGTTGATAAAATAGAAAACATAGAAACAGAACCAGTATATTTATCAAATATAACAGAAAATAAAGAAATAACATTAAATTTAATTATTCCAGAAGGTATTAAAATTGAAAGTAATGATACATTTGTAATTTTAAATTATAATGTAAAAGATAATAATACATCTGAAAATACTAACGATGAACAAATAACTAAAACTATAGAAGGAGTAAAAATAAGTTATATAGAAGAAGATACAACAAAATATGATTATGAGTATCCAACACAAACAGTAGATATTCAAATAAAGGGAACAAAAGCTGATGTAGAAAAGATTACAAAAGATGATATAAAGATAGAAGCCTCAGTTAAAGACTTATCAACAGAAGGAGAAAATTCTATTAATTGGACTGCAACATTTAAAAATGAAACAAGCAATATAAGTATTGTAAATAACACAGGTTCAGTAACTGTAAGTTTAACTTTAAAACAATAAAAAATATTTGTTTTAAATTAAGAAGTATTAAAGTGTGAGTTATTAATAATTTCACACTTTTTTACTTTGTGTTAAAATAATAATACTTAATATAAGAAAAGAGTGGTAAATAAATATGAGTATAAGAATAAATAACATAGCATTAAAGCTTGATGAACCTATGGAATTACTTGAAAAAAAGGTTAGTAAAAAACTAAAGATAGATAAAAAAGAAATAGAAGAATTTAAAATATTAAAAGAAAGTATTGATGCAAGAAAAAAGCATGATATTAAATTTAATTACATATTAGAAGTTAAGTGTAAAAATGAAAAAAAACTTGTTCAAAAGCTTAAAGATAAGGATATAAAGTTAGAGGAAGAAGTTAAAGAGGAATTTGTTTATGGTACAAAAGAAATGAAATCAAGACCTATAGTTATAGGTCTTGGACCAGCAGGATTATTTGCAGCTTTAACATTAGCAAAACATGGATATAAACCAGTTGTTTATGAACGTGGAGAAGATGTGGATAATAGAACAAGAACTGTGGAAAAGTTTTGGAGGGGAGAAACTCCATTAAATTTAGAATCAAATGTACAATTTGGAGAGGGTGGTGCAGGAGCTTTTTCTGATGGAAAACTTACCACAAGAATTAAAGATAGAAAATGTACCTATGTTTTAGAAGAATTAGTTAAAGCGGGAGCACCAAAGGAAATAATATATTCAGGAAAACCTCATGTTGGAACAGATATTTTAAAAGATGTTGTTAAAAATATAAGAGAAGAAATAAAAAAACTTGGTGGAGAAGTTAATTTTAATTCAAAATTAGAAAAAATAAATATTAAAGAAGGAAACCTTAAATCTATAATAGTTAATGGAAAAGAAGTTAGCTGCGAAACATTAATACTAGCTATAGGACATAGTTCTAGAGATACATATGAAATGCTTTATAAGGAAGGAGTTTATATGGAGCCTAAAGCTTTTGCAATAGGAGTAAGAATTGAGCATCCTCAAAAAATGATAAATGAAAGTCAATATGGAGAGTATGCAAATCATCCAAGACTTAAAGCAGCAGATTATAAATTAACTTATCAAAGTAAAAAACTAGATAGAGGAGTATATTCTTTTTGTATGTGTCCTGGAGGGGTAGTTGTTGCAGCTGCTTCAGAGGAAGGAAGATTAGTTTCTAATGGAATGAGTTATCATGCAAGAGATTTAGAAAATGCTAATTCTGCCTTAGTTGTAACTGTAAAGCCAGATGATTTTGAAGGAAATTCACCATTAAAGGGAATGGAATTTCAAAGAAAATATGAAGAAATGGCATATAAATTAGGTGGCGGAAATTATAAAGCTCCAATTCAATTAGTTGGAGATTTTCTAAAGGATAAACCAAGTGAAAAGTTAGGAAGTGTTAAACCTTCTTATAGACCAGGATTTGAATTTAGAGAATTAAAAAACTGTCTTCCTAGCTATGTTATAGAAGCTTTAAGGGAAGGAATAGTATATTTTGATAAAAAAATAAAAGGATATGCTATGGATGATGCAGTTTTAACAGGAATAGAAACAAGAACATCAGCACCTGTAAGAATTAATAGAAATGAAAATTTAGAAAGCATAAATGTAAATGGAGTATATCCTACAGGAGAAGGTGCTGGATTTGCAGGTGGAATAATATCAGCAGCAGTAGATGGAATAAAGGTTGCAGAGAGAATTATGGCAGAATTTAAATAAATTTCATAGGAATTTTCTGAAAACTTATGTTTTCAGAAAATTTTTTGTTACAATATAACCATTAGGTATTATAGTTATATTTAAGATTGTCACAAATTTAACATAGTGACTTTAAACCATATTAAAATTTTCAAGAGGTGCATAAAATGAGTAGAAATTTTGATGAATTATTATCAAAGGTTAAAGATTGTAGAAGAAAAAAGGTTGCAGTAGCAGTAGCTCAAGATGAACCAGTTTTAGAAGCAATTTTAGAAGCTAAAGAAAGAAAGATAGCAGATGCTATATTAGTTGGTGATGAAGGAAAAATAAAAGAAATCGCAGCTAAAATAGGAATGGATTTATCTCAATTTGAAATAATCCATGAACCAAATGTAAAGAAAGCAGCTTTATTAGCAGTTGAATTAGTACATGATAGAAAAGCTGATATGGTAATGAAGGGATTAGTAGATACAGCTACTTTCTTAAGAAGTGTATTAAATAAGGAAGTTGGATTAAGAACTGGAAAGACTATGTCTCACGTAGCAGTATTTGAAATTGAAGGATTTGATAGATTAATATTCTTAACAGATGCAGCCTTCAATACATACCCAGACTTAAAGGCTAAAGTTCAAATCATAGAAAACTCAGTATATGTAGCTCATGCTTGTGGATTAGAATGTCCAAAGGTAGCAGCAATAGGTGCAGTTGAAGTTGTAAATCCAGATATGCCTGCTACAGTAGATGCAGCACTATTAGCTAAGATGAGTGATAGAGGACAAATAAAAGGTTGTGTAGTAGATGGACCTCTTGCATTAGATAATGCTTGGTCAGAAGAAGCTGCTCATCATAAGGGCGTTAAAGGAGAAGTTGCAGGAAAGGCAGATATAATAATGTTACCAAACATAGAAACAGGAAATGTTATGTATAAAACTTTAACTTATGCATCAAATTCAAGAAATGGTGGATTATTAGTTGGAACATCTGCTCCAGTTATCTTAACTTCAAGAGCAGATAGCTTTGAAACAAAGGTAAATTCAATTGCTCTTGCAGCTGTAGTTGCAGAAGCAGGTAAATAATAAATTTTTGGAGGGCTAGTTAAATGGCATATAAATTATTAATTATAAACCCAGGTTCAACATCAACTAAAATTGGTGTGTTTGAAGATGAAAAAGAATTATTTGAAGAAACTTTAAGACATACAAATGAAGAATTAAAGCAATATGATACAATATTTGACCAATTCCAATTTAGAAAAGATGTAATATTAAATGTTCTTAAAGAAAAGAATTTTGATATAAAAACTTTAAGTGCTGTTGTTGGAAGAGGTGGAATGCTTAAGCCAATCGAAGGTGGTACTTATGCAGTTAATGATGCTATGTTAGAAGACTTAAAAGTAGGAGTTCAAGGACCACATGCATCAAACTTAGGAGGAATTTTAGCAAAATCAATTGCAGATGAAGTAGGAGTTCCTTCATATATAGTTGACCCAGTTGTTACTGATGAATTAGCAGATGTTGCTAGAATGTCAGGAACACCAGATATTCCAAGAGTAAGTAAGTTCCATGCTTTAAATCAAAAAGCTGTTGCTAAGAGATATGGAAAAGAATCTGGAAAAGGATATGAAAACTTAAATTTAGTAGTTGTTCACATGGGTGGAGGAGTTTCAGTTGGAGCTCATAACCATGGAAAGGTTGTAGATGTAAATAACGCTTTAGATGGAGATGGTCCATTTTCACCAGAAAGAGCAGGTTCAGTACCAGCTGGTGATTTAATAAAGTTATGCTTTAGTGGAAAATATAGTGAAGCAGAAGTTTATAGCAAGATAGTTGGAAAAGGTGGATTTGTTGCTTACCTAAACACTAATGATGTTAAGGGAACAATAGATAAGATGGAAGAAGGAGACAAGGCTTGCACAGAAGTTTACAATGCTTTTGTTTACCAAATAGCTAAGGCTGTAGGAGAAATGTCAGCTGCATTATCAGGCAAGGTTGACCAAATAATCTTAACTGGAGGAGTTGCATATTCACCAGTACTTGTACCAGATTTAAAATCAAGAATTGATTGGATAGCACCAGTAACTGTATATCCAGGAGAAGATGAATTATTAGCTTTAGCACAAGGAGCTATAAGAGTTCTTAATGGAGAAGAAGAAGCTAAAGTTTATTAATCTAAAAAATAAATAAATTTTTAATGGCTGTTGTACTTTTTAGTACTTCAGCCTATTTTTTTCTTAAAGTATATTTTCTCTTTAACTTATTAAAGTTGTAGATTGCTAAAGTTTTATGTATAATAAAGATATATTCATTTAAGGAGTGTAAATTGTTTATGGATAAAATAGATTCAAAAATACAAAGTAAAGATATGGACTTGTTTTGTAAGGCAATTCTTCAATTAAAAAATATGGAGGAATGTTATAAATTTTTTGAAGACATTGCAACAATTAATGAGGTTAAAGCATTAGCACAAAGAATGCATGTTGCAAAGTTACTAAGTGAAAAGAAAACCTATGCAGAAATTTCAGAGATAACAAAAGCTAGTACTGCTACTATAAGCAGAGTAAATAGATGTCTTAACTATGGTAGTGATGGTTACAATATTGTATTAAATAGGTTAAAGGATAAATAGTTGTCAAGAATAGATGTAAGGATTATACTTATATTTGTAAGTATATTTTAATTAGGAGAGAGGAAAAATTATGGGTAGAATGTTTGGAACAGATGGAGTTAGAGGTATAGCAAATAAGGAACTAACTTCCCAAATGGCATATAACCTTGGAAGAGCAGGTGCATATGTATTAACTGAAGGAGCACATAAACCAAAAATATTAGTAGGAAAAGATACTAGAATTTCAGGTGATATGCTTGAAGCAGCTTTAGTAGCAGGAATATTATCAGTTGGAGCAGAGGCAATTATTTTAGGAGTAATCCCAACTCCAGCAGTAGCACATTTAACAAGAAAATACGGAGCTGATGCAGGAGTAATGATTTCAGCATCTCATAATCCAGTAGAATACAATGGAATTAAATTTTTTGATAATAAAGGGTATAAACTTCCAGATGAACTAGAAGATGAAATTCAAAGAGTAATAGAAAGTGGATTTGAAGGAGTTCCAAGTCCAGTAGGAGCAGATATAGGAAGTTCTCAAGTTGAAGTTGGGGCATTAGATGACTATATAGATTTTGCAAAGGAAACTATTGCAGTTAATTTAAAAGGATTAAAAGTAGCATTAGACTGTGCAAATGGAGCAGTATATAAAGCTGCTGTAAGAGCTTTTAGAGAGCTTGGAGCAGAAGTTTATATAATAAATGATAATCCAGATGGAACAAATATTAATGAAAAATGTGGTTCAACACATCCAGAAGAATTAATGGATTATGTTGTAAGAAAGGGATGTCAAGTAGGATTTGCCTTTGATGGAGATGCAGATAGATGTTTAGCTGTAGATGAAAAAGGAAACTTAGTAAATGGAGACTTTATATTAGCTCTTTGTGGAAAACATTTAAAAGAAATTAATAGACTTAAAGATGATACTGTTGTTGTTACAGTAATGAGTAATTTAGGACTTGATATAGCCTTTAAAGAAATGGGAATAAACTGTTTAAAGACTAAGGTTGGAGATAGATATGTTCTTGAAGAAATGATAAAAGGAAATTATGTTCTTGGTGGAGAACAATCAGGACATATTATATTCTCAAAATATAATTCAACAGGAGACGGATTAGTTACTGCTTTACAAATTGCATCAATTGTAAAGAAAAATACAAAGCCATTAAGTGAATTATGTTCAATAATGAAGGAATTACCACAAGTTTTAGTTAATGCAGTAGTTCCAAATGAAAAGAAGAATATATATTTAGAAGATAAAGAAATTGTTGATGAAATACACAGAATAGAAAGTGTTTTAGATGGAAGAGGAAGAGTTCTTATAAGACCTTCTGGAACAGAACCATTAGTAAGAGTAATGCTTGAAGGTGAAAATCAAGAAGAAATAGATAAGCTTGCACATAATCTTGCTAATATGATTTTAGAAAAAGTAAAATAGTTTATATTTAGAATAATCTTAGATTTCTTATTTTATGAGCAATAACATAAGAAACCTAAGATTTTTTTAGTTGTAGAGAACTTACTAAACTAATTTTTATTTAAGATTTATATAAATAGAAAGTGCAATAATTATTTGTAAAATTAAAATAGCTGGAATTCCATATTTAAATTTATTATGTTTAGTTTTGTGTCTAAAAGTATTCATTCCAAGAAGAGAACCAATACTTCCACCTAAAACAGCAGACATAATAAGAGTACTTTCTTTTATTCTCCATTTATTTTTTTTAGCTTTTTGTTTGTCTATATACATTAAACAAAATGCAATAATATTAATAATAAGTAAATAAAAAACAAAATATTTCATATCAAAATCCTCCAAACAAATTTATTATATCATAAAAATAAATGGGAAAAGTTTAACAACTTCGTAAAATTATCAAATAATATTGACAAATAAATTTATTGAGAGTAAAATCTTAACAAACGCATAAAAATAAAATAACATCCCACTTCTTGTGATGTATATCAATAAGGGTGGGATTTTTTATTCTATAATTAATTATATTAAGTATTGTAATATTTATAGTTAATAATAAAGATTTAATGTAATGGGAGGAAATATTTTATGAAAGAAAGATATGTATTATCAGTTTTAGCCAAAAACTCATCTGGGGTTTTAAGCAGAGTTGCAGGTATGTTTTCAAGAAGAGGTTTTAATATTGATAGTTTAACAGCAGGAAGAACTGAAACTGATGGAATATCAAGAATGACTATCACTTTAGTTGGGGATAATGATGACTTAGAACAAGTAAAAAAACAACTTAACAAACTTGAAGATGTTATAAAAGTAATGGTTCTTAAACCAAGCGAATCTGTTTATAGAGAATTAGTGCTTATAAAAGTAAAGGCACCAGAAGATAAGAGAGCAGCAATAAGTGGTATAGCTCAAGTATTTAGAGGAAAAATAGTAGATATTTCTTCAGATACACTAACAATTGAGGTTACAGGTGATGAAAATAAAATTGCAGCAATAATAAATCTTTTAGATGAATATGGTGTTGAAGAATTAGTAAGAACAGGACTAACAGCACTTCAAAGAGGAAATCAAATAATAAGCAAGTATAATAAGTGCTTTGAGGAATTAAAATAAAGCCTAAACTTGCTAGGAGGTGTTTTTTTTGGAACAAAGAAGTATAAGTATTTTTGATTCCACTTTAAGAGATGGAGCTCAAGGGCAAGGAATATCATTTTCTTTACAAGATAAAATAAAGATAGTTAAAGTGCTAGATGATATGGGAATAACATATATTGAAGCTGGAAATCCAGGTTCTAATCCTAAGGATATGGAATTTTTTAAACAAATAAAAAATGTAGAACTTAAAAATTCCAAAATAGCAGCTTTTGGTTCTACTAGAAGACCTAAAATAAAAGTAGAAGAAGATAAAAACTTAAAAAATTTATTATCAGCAGATACAAAGGTAACTGTAATCTTTGGAAAGTCATGGGATTTTCAAGTGACAGACATATTAAAGACAACATTAGAAGAAAATTTACATATGATTAAGGATACAATAAAATATCTATATGATAAAGAAAAGGAAGTAATATTTGATGCAGAACATTTTTTTGATGGCTATAAAGAAAATAGAGATTATGCTATTGAAACAATAAAAGTTGCAGAAGAAGCTGGAGCATCTACTATAGTCTTATGTGATACTAATGGAGGAACTCTTCCAAATGAAATTAAAGACATTGTAAAAGATGCTTGTGAAAATGTAAAATGTAACATAGGAATACATTGCCATGATGATATAGGAATGGCAGTAGCTAATTCTGTTATTGCAGTACAAGCTGGGGCAAGTCATGTTCAAGGTACTTTTATAGGACTTGGAGAAAGATGTGGAAATGCAAATTTAAGTGCAATAATTCCAACATTAATGTTAAAGAGTGGATATAATGTTATTGAAGAAGAAAATCTTACTAAACTTACTATGGTGGCTAGATTTATTGCAGAAATATCAAATATAGTATTAAAAGATGCAACTCCTTATGTAGGAGGTGCTGCTTTTGCTCATAAAGGAGGTATGCATATAGATGCAGTTTGTAAAAAACCAAAATCTTATGAGCATATAGTTCCTGAAAAGGTAGGAAACAAGAGAAGGTTTTTAATATCTGAAGTAAGCGGAAAAAGTACAATATACTCACAAGTGAAAAAAATATTTCCTAACATATCAAAAGACAGTGAAGAAATTCAAAAAATTACTGATAAATTAAAAGAACTTGAATATGAAGGATATCAATTTGAAGGAGCAGAGGGTACTGTAGAGCTTGTAATAAGAAAAATTATAGGTAAATATAGACCATTCTTTGATTTAAAACATTTTAAAGTATTTGCAGAGCAATATTCTGAGGAAAGAGACCACACTTCATCAGTTATGATAAATATAACTGTTGATGGAAAAGAGCAAATTACAGCAGCAGAAGGGGATGGACCTGTAAATGCTTTAGATAAAGCTTTAAGAAAAGCTTTAGAAGTATTTTATCCTCAATTAAAAGATGTAAGACTTGTAGATTATAAAGTTAGAGTTTTAGATTCTGAAAGTGCCACAAAAGCAAAGGTTAGAGTATTAATAGAATCTACAGATGGTGTTGAAAATTGGAGCACAGTTGGAGTATCTAGAGACGTTATTCAAGCAAGTTGGATAGCTTTAGTAGACTCAATAGAATATAAATTATTAAAAGACATAGAAAAGAAGGTAAGAACATATTTTTAGGGAGATGATTATTAAATGTTGTTAACAGGATCAGAAATATTAATCAAGACATTGCTTGATGAAGGGGTAGATACAATATTTGGGTATCCAGGTGGAGCAGTATTAAATATTTATGATGAACTATATAAATATTCAGATAAAATTCATCATGTATTAACTTGTCATGAACAAGCAGCTGCTCATGCAGCAGATGGATATGCAAGAGCTACTGGAAAAGTTGGAGTATGTTTAGCTACATCAGGACCAGGGGCAACTAATTTAGTAACAGGAATTGCAACAGCATATATGGATTCAATTCCTATGGTTGCTATTACAGGAAATGTTGCTGTACCTTTATTAGGAAAAGATAGTTTCCAAGAAGTTGATATTACAGGAATAACTATGCCTATTACAAAGCATAATTATATAGTTAAAGATGTTAAGGATCTTCAAAAAGTTATTAGAGAAGCCTTTCATATAGCACAATCTGGAAGACCAGGCCCTGTTTTAATTGATATACCTAAAGATGTAACAGCAAATAAAGCAGAATATGAAAAGCTTGATCCAATTCCAATAGAAAAGAAAATAAGATATATAAAAGATGAAGCTTTAAATAAAGTTTTAGATTTAATAAAAGATTCTAAACGTCCATTTATATATGCAGGTGGAGGAATAATAGCAGCAGATGCTTCAGAGGAGTTAGTAAAATTTGCAGAAAAAATAGGAGCACCTGTTTCTAATACTCTTATGGGAAAAGGAAACATAGATAGCAATCATCCTCTTTATACAGGAATGATTGGAATGCATGGAACAAAAGCATCAAATATTGCAGCAACTAAATGTGATTTATTTATTGCAATTGGTGCAAGATTTTCAGATAGAGTTTTAGGTAAAAAAGAACATATAAAAAATGCAAAAGTAATTCATATAGATGTTGACCCAGCTGAAATAAATAAAAATATTAAAGTAGATGCATTCTTAATAGGTGATGCAAAGCTTGTATTACAAAGATTAATAGAAGCTGTTGATGAAAAGAGAAATGAAGAATGGATTGAAGATATAAGGAAAATTAAAAAAGAAGGAGATGTTATAAAAGATTCTCCAAATTTAACTCCAGAATTCTTATTCCAAAAGTTAAATCAATTAGATAATGGAAATTTAATAATAAGTACTGAAGTTGGACAACATCAAATGTGGGCAGCTCAATATTTTAACTTTAAAAAACCAAGAACATTTATATCTTCAGGTGGACTTGGAACAATGGGATATGGACTTGGTGCTTGTATAGGAGCACAAGTAGGAAAGCCAGAATGTAAGGTTATAAATATAGCTGGTGATGGTAGCTTTGGAATGAACTGTAATGAAATAGCAACAGCTGTTTCAAATCACCTTCCAATAGTTATGATTATAATGAATAACAATGTATTGGGAATGGTTAGACAATGGCAACAACTTTTCTATGAAGGAAGATATTCTCAGACAACACTAAATAGAAAAACTGATTTTGTTAAACTTGCAGAAGCCTTTGGAGCAAAAGGATTTAGAGTTACTGAAAAAGACCAATTAGAAGGAGTTCTTAAAGAAGCTTTAGAAAGCAAAGAACCAGTTTTAATAGACTATAGAATTAATTGTGACAAAAAGGTATTTCCTATGGTTGCACCTGGAGCACCAATTAGTGAAATAATTACAGAAGAAGATTTAGAAAAATAATAATTGTGAAGTTTTGATGTTAAAGAGTTTTAAATTCTTTAACATCAAAACTTTTTTTGTTTGTTCACAAATAATTATAAAGATGACTATAATAAAAATTAAAAGCATAAAAGATTAGCAGACTAAATATTTTAAACCTTTACAAAAAAATAAATATCAATATTGTATTTGATTTTTACAAAATTTTAGGTAAATACAGTTAAAAAACAGGGAGAATTTAAAAAAAATAATATATAACTATTGAAAAATAATAGAAAAATATATAATATAATAGTTAGTCGGCTAACTAATCAATGGAGGATGCAAATGGAAAAGGTATCAGAAGAATCAATTCAGAAAGTTTTTTTACAAATGGCACGTGTATATTTTTTAATATCTCAAAGTAGTTTGGAAAAAATGGAATTATATCCTGGTCAACCCCAAATGCTTTTAGCACTTGATAAAAAAAATGGAAGAAGTCAAAGGGAGTTATCAGATTGCTTAATGGTAAAACCAGCTACTATTACAGTTATGATAAAAAGATTAGAAAAAACAGGCTTTGTAGAAAGAAAAAATGATGAGAAAGATCAAAGAATTAGTAGAGTTTTTTTAACAAAAAAAGGGGAGAATATATGTGAAGCTTTAAAAGAAATGCATGCAAATATAGAAAAACAAAGTTTTAATAATTTCACATTAGAAGAAAAAGTATTACTACGAAGACTTTTAATTCAAGTAAGAGATAACCTTAATAAAGCTTATGATGATATTAAGGGCAGTAAGTAATATAAAAATAATAAAAGGAGATAATAGCAATGTTTAAATTGATTAAATATTTAAAAAAGTCAACAGGAGCTATATTAGTTATAATAGCACTATTAGTAGTTCAAGCTACTTGTGACTTAGCTTTGCCAGATTACACTTCTAAGATAGTTAATGTTGGTATACAACAGGGTGGAGTAGAAAATGCAGTCCCTGATGTTATAAGAAAAAGCGAAATGGATAAAATACTATTATTTATATCCTCTCAGGATAAAGATGAAGTATTAAGTAATTATAAGTTAGTAGAAAAGAAAGATTTAACTGAAGAAGATAAAGAAAACTATTCTAAGTTAGATGAAGATATTTATAAACTTGATACAAAAGATGATGATACTATAGAAAAACTTAATGATATATTAGGAAAGCCAATGTTAACTGTTTCAGGATTAGAAACTGATAGTAGCGAAACAAAAGCTATGAAAGAACAAATGATGTCTAATCTTCCAAAAGAAATGACTCAAAATGGAGATATTGATATATTTCAAGTATTTTCAATGATGCCAAAGGAACAATTAACACAAGTTAAAGCTGAATTTGATGAACAATTTAGTGAAATGCCAGATAGTATTATAAGTCAAGCAGCTGTATCTTATGTTAAAGGTGAATATGAAGCTATAGGAATTGACATGGATAAAACTCAAATAAATTATATTTTCTTATCTGGAGCTAAAATGCTTGGAGTAGCCCTTTTATCTGCAGCATTATCTGTTGTAGTAGGATTTATGGCATCAAAGGTTGCAGCAAAAACTTCAATGAATCTTAGAAGTAAAGTTTTTAAGAAAGTAATGAGTTTTTCACATACAGAAATGGATAAGTTTTCTACAGCCTCTTTAATTACACGTAGTACAAATGATATACAACAAATTCAAATGGTTACTGTAATGATGTTAAGAATGATATTATATGCACCAATTTTAGGTATTGGAGCTGTAATTAAAGTTTTAAATACTAATACATCAATGACTTGGATTATAGCATTAGCAGTAGTTGTAATATTAGCAATAGTAGGAGTTTTATTTGTTACTGTAATGCCTAGATTTAAAATGCTTCAAAAGCTTGTAGATAAAGTAAATCTAGTAACTCGTGAAATATTAACAGGACTTCCAGTAATACGTGCATTTAGTACACAAAAACATGAAGAAGAAAGATTTGATAAAGCTAATAATGAATTAACTAAAACTAATCTTTTTGTAAATAGAGTTATGTCTGGAATGATGCCACTTATGATGTTTGTAATGAATGGAGTTACCCTTCTTATAGTTTGGAATGGTGGAAAGGGTATAGATTCAGGTGCAATGCAAGTAGGAGATATGATGGCATTTATACAATATGCAATGCAAATAATAATGGCATTTTTAATGATAACAATGATGTCTATTATGCTTCCAAGAGCAGCTGTATCAGCAGTCCGTGTAGATGAAGTTTTAAATACTGAAATAAGCATTAAAGATAATGAAAAGGTAGAAGAATTTGATAACAATAAAAAGGGTGTTGTAGAATTTAATAATGTATCATTTAAATATCCAGATGCTGATGAAGATATATTAACTAATATTTCATTTACTGCAAAGCCAGGTGAAACTACAGCATTTATAGGAAGTACTGGTAGTGGTAAGTCAACATTAATTAATCTAATTCCTCGTTTCTTTGATGTAACAGAAGGAGAGATATTAGTTGATGGTGTAAATATTAAAAATGTTTCACAACATGAATTAAGAGAAAGAATAGGGTATGTTCCTCAAAAGGGAGTTTTATTCTCAGGAACAATAGATTCAAACTTAAGATATGGAAGAGAAAATGCAACTGAAAAGGAAATAGAAAAAGCAGCACAAATAGCACAAGCAACTGAGTTTATAGAAACAAAACCTGAAAAATATAATACTGAAATTGCTCAAGGTGGGTCAAATGTATCAGGTGGACAAAAACAAAGACTTTCAATAGCAAGAGCAATAGCTAAAAAACCTGAAATATACATTTTTGATGATAGTTTTTCAGCACTTGATTTTAAAACAGATGCAGCTTTACGTAAGGCATTAAAATCTGAAACTGGAAATAGTACAGTTTTAATAGTTGCTCAAAGAATAAGTACAATATTAAATGCAGAACAAATTATAGTTCTTGATGAAGGTAAGATTGTTGGTAAGGGTACACATAAAGAGCTTTTAAAGAATTGCGAAGTATATAAGCAAATAGCTCTATCACAACTTTCAAAGGAGGAGCTAGAAAATGAGTAATCAAAATAAAAGAAGAGGCCCAATGGGCGGAAGAGGAATGGGTGCTCCTGTAGAAAAGGCAAAAGATTTTAAAGGAACAATGAAAAAACTTTTAGGTGAATTAAGTGCCTTTAAAATATCTTTAATTGGAGTAATAATTTTTGCAATTGGAAGTGCAATATTTTCAATTGTTGGACCAAAGATTTTAGCAAAAGCTACAAATGAACTTTTTAATGGATTAGTTAGAAAAATATCAGGTAATGGTGCTGGTATAGATTTTGATAAAATAGCAAAAATACTTTTATTCCTTTTAGGACTTTATATTATAAGTGCAGTATTTTCATTCCTTCAAGGATTTTTAATGAGTAATGTTTCACAAAAAATGTGTTATAACTTAAGAAAAGAATTATGTGAAAAAGTAAATAGAATGCCTATGAAATACTTTGACACAAAAACACATGGTGAAGTATTATCAAGATTTACTAATGATATTGATACATTAGGACAAAGTTTAAACCAAAGTTTAACTCAACTTATTACATCTGTTACAACAATAATAGGTACACTTGTAATGATGCTTTCAATAAGCTGGCAAATGACTTTAGTGGCATTAGTAATATTACCTATATCAATGCTTCTTATTTCATTTATTGTTAAAAAGTCACAAAAATACTTTAAATCTCAACAAGAATATTTAGGTCATGTAAATGGTCAAGTAGAAGAGTTATATGGTGGACATAGTGTTGTTAAAGTATTTAATGGTGAAGAAAAAGCTATAGAAGAATTTGATAAAGCTAATGGAGTTTTATATGAATCTGCTTGGAAATCACAATTTTTATCAGGTATGATGATGCCTATTATGCAATTTGTTGGTAACTTAGGATATGTAGGAGTATCAATATTAGGAGGATATTTAGCTATAAAGAAAACAATAGGAGTTGGAGACATTCAAGCATTTATCCAATATGTTAAGACATTTACTCAACCAATTGCTCAAGTAGCTCAAGTAGCTAATATGCTTCAATCTACAGCAGCAGCTTCTGAAAGAGTTTTTGAATTTTTAGAAGAAGAGGAAGAAGACCAATTTGTTGAAAATCCAGTTCATATAGATGGATTAGAAGGAAGTGTAGAATTTAAAGATGTTCACTTTGGATATAATCCAGATAAGATAATAATAAATGACTTTACAGCAAAAGTTAAACCAGGACAAAAGGTTGCTATAGTTGGACCAACTGGTGCAGGTAAAACTACTATGATAAAACTTCTTATGAGATTTTATGATGTAAATAGTGGAGCAATTTTAGTAGATGGTCATAATGTAAAAGACTTTAATAGAACAGAATTAAGAGATATGTTTGGAATGGTTCTTCAAGATACATGGTTATTTAATGGAAGTATAAAAGAAAATATAAGATATGGTAAACTTAATGCTACTGATGAACAAGTAGTAGAAGCTGCTAAGGCTGCTCATATTGACCACTTTATAAGAACACTTCCAGGTGGATATGATATGGAATTAAATGAAGAAGCAAGTAATGTTTCTCAAGGACAAAAACAATTATTAACAATTGCTCGTGCAATTTTAGCAGACCCTAAAATATTAATTCTAGATGAAGCAACAAGTTCAGTTGATACAAGAACAGAAGTTTTAATTCAAAAAGCTATGGATAATCTTATGGAAGGAAGAACAAGCTTTGTTATAGCACATAGATTATCAACAATAAAAGATGCTGATTTAATACTAGTTATGAAAGATGGAGATATAGTAGAACAAGGAAACCATGAAGAATTATTAAAGAAAAATGGATTCTATGCAAATCTTTATAATTCACAATTTGAAAAGGCTGTATAATTAGAATTTAGTTTAATAAACAAAGATAATACTTTTAAAATTAAAGATAATGTATAAAAAATAATGTGATAAGGCTGAATATGATAATTTTTATTATTGTATTTGGCTTTATCATGTTATTTTTATGTTAGTATAGTTTTAACCTTAATGTGCGAAATTCTCCCATCTTCTAAAGTGGGAGATGGATAGCACTTGACGATAGTCAACAAGAACA
>ENA-ORKV01000164-ORKV01000164.1-human-gut-metagenome-genome-assembly--contig:-NODE-164-length-89978-cov-6.215326_pt1 | contig 89978 bp, 83 predicted proteins | sample MGYA00243058_ERZ508805 | MGnify/ENA primary metagenome ERZ508805 (study PRJEB26277, sample SAMN04329770) | human gut metagenome | biome: human-associated habitat | host: Homo sapiens | place: USA...
GATATTTCGCCACCAGTTGGCTCACATAGGCTGCATGGAAGCCCGTTGCCTGCGAAACCTCACTGAGTTCCATACCCTCTGCTCGCAGTTCAAGTGCTTTCAATCTTGCATCCGCACGTTTGTCCTTTGTCTCTCTGCGTACTGCCTTTATTGCGGCCATTTCCTCATTGCTGAATTTATAGCTCGATGCCATTATTCATCACCCAGATACAGTATAGCATATCTGGTAAGACAGTTAAAGTGGTTTACTAGATTTTAGAGCCTATCTGAAAACAAAGTATTCTTGTACTATTTAAACAAAATCCAAATGGAAGCAAGATGACAAAAGCAAGAAAGGACACAGCAAGCTTATCATAGCGTGTAGCGACCCTGCGGAAAACTTTAAGTTTATTGAAGAAATACCCAATCAGGTGGCGTTCCTTATAGGTGTGGAAATCGCAGAACCAAGGCTCGATCACATTACTTTTGGGTGGGATCGTATACGATGCTCTCTGCTCTGTGATGTAAGTGCGAATGGAATTTGTTCCGTATGCTTTATCACCCAGAATGTTGCTTCCGGAAATTTTCACTTCCGAAAGCAGATCGACGGCGACACTGGCATCAAAGATGTTTCCGCTGGTAAGCAGAAAGTGGACGGGATTTCCCAATGCATCCACAACAGCATGGATTTTTGTAGTCTTTCCACCATGACTTACACCGATAAACTGGTTGTTTTCCGAATTTACAGCCCCCTTTTTGCACCCGCACTCTGCGGATGTGCTTTGATGCTCGTGCTGTCGATACACAGGTTCTCATAGTCTGCATCCGCATTCAATTCCTGAAAAATGCGCAAAAGGGTTCCGTCGTCACGCCACTTGCAGAATCGGCTGTAAACGGTCTGATGTGGCCCAAACCGTGCGGGGATATCCGCCCAGGCCGCGCCGCTTCTGGCCAGCCAGAGCATTGCGTTGAGCATCATCCTGTCATCCTTTGGCGGCCTGCCAGTCTTAGCTCGTGGAATCAGATCCTTGATCCTGTCCCACTGGGTATCGGTCAGCTCGTATCGCTTTGCTGCCATAAGATCACCCCTATGCTTTTTCTTTTATTCTACTGCATTTTTCGATTTTGTGCAATTTATATATGAGGTTTGAGTTTTCAGATAGACCCTAATCTGAATCAGCCCAGTTTCCATCTTGGATATTTCAAGAAGCGACTGCAATAATGTCTCCAGTCCATCCAGAGCACTCCGACAACGGATACGAAACTCCTGTTGCTCCGTCTCACTCAGATTGTTCCGCAGCAATATGCTAAAGCAGGTATCCAAGGCTGCAACCGGGGTTTTCAGCTGATGGGAAATGTCGGATACCATTTCCTTTGTGCTTTCCTTCTCCGCTCTGGCTTCCTCTTGCAGCAGCTGGATATGATGTCCGATTGCTTCAAGCTGAAATTTCAGTCTTTCCTGCCCGACATGATCTTCTGCGTCCGGCACTACCTCAAAGTGATTTTCCCGAAATGCAATCAGGATTTGCTCTAGCTGCTCCAATCGTTTCCGACTTTCTTTCGCCTCAGCTTTCTTCCGGTAAAACAGGAACGTTAGCAAAGACAGACATAGCACTGCACTTGTACAGCCGGTTATCATGATATTCTGCCGGAAGCGCACATAAAACGAAGTCCCTTTGTTTTCCCAGTACCCGTATTGCTCTAATAATTGCTTACCTTGTTCATTGGCTTGATGGTCGTTTCCTTTCAGCCATCCTGCGGCAACATCCATGCCGGTGGTCTCTGCGCCCGCCGCAACTTCTGTCAGGATATCCATTTTACATTGATAATCCTGATAATATAAATAGGTGGTAAAGCAGTTCAATACCGCAAAAAAGAGTAGAACCGGCAGCACCAGTGACAAGGCATCAACCCACTTTTTACGATGTCGTTTCGTCACTGACTTACCTCCTGATTCCATATATACCCAAGCCCGCGGATGTTTTTAATATAGACCGGAGCCGCCGGATCCTCTTCGATTTTCTCCCGAAGCCTTCTGATGTTCACAGCTACCGTATTTTCATCCACAAAATCCCCTTCCAGATCAAACACATTTTCCAATATTTGTGTTTTGGAAAGAATCTGTTTCGGGTTTTGAAGAAAAAAGGACAGCATTTTCAGTTCATTCTTCGTAAGGCTTATTTCTCTTTCCTTTACGAACGCCCTCATCTCTCCGGGGATAAATACGATATCCTTTGAATGAATTTTTGGAGTTCCGGGTTCATTCTTTCTGCGGCGGAAATGAGCCTCGATTTTCAGAAGAAGTACGGAAAGGCTGAACGGTTTCGTCATATAATCGTCCGCACCGGCTTCATATCCCATGACCTGATCTGTCTCCTGATCCAACGCGGTAAGACAGATAATATATACATTTTGACAATTCCGCATCCATCTGACAAGCTCTAATCCGTTTCCATCCGGAAGATTCACATCACAAATGGCAACATCCACATTATTATCACTTGCAATTCTTTTCGCTTTTTTCACTGATTCTGCTGAAAAAACCTCATATCCGGATTTTTTCAGTGAAAAAGTGATTCCGCGATTCAAGTTTTCATCGTCCTCAACCACAAGGATATTTGGCATAATTCAAACCACCCTTCCGTCTTAGCTATATATGTTAAACGTTACATCAAATACTGCAAATGCTTTTATTGATTCAGGCGAATTCTGCATTCCTGTTGGCACACGATTTTCCGCAGGAAAGTCTAGTGTGCTATACCTTTGCTTCCGGCTGACGCGGGAAAGGGACCGCATTCGCCCTCCCTCCCCAAAACTAATTTTATTATATTCAATAAATTTCAGGAGCTGCGTCTCGGAAAAACGCGGGATCGGGTACAGCATGATGTGAGTTTTGTCACCACGAGGCATTTTTGTTCCTTTTGCCCCTGACATGACATAATCGAAGAATCCATCTTGAAACATGATGGATTTCAGAAGGTATGCGTACTTCTTGTCCAAGGCTCTAAAACACAGGACGTCGGCGTTACACCCGCCCGAAGCTGTTGCGAACCACATCTTTTTGAAATATGGACGGATGTTGCTAACAAGCACGTCCTCCGCTTGAAAATATGTCACTCGCTCTGAAGAATCAGTCGTGCCAAAGGAAGCAACACCTTGCTTGTCCGGCAGAATGTTTTCCGTTGAGACATGATGCGGCTCATTTTTCGTTTTCGGCGGGCTTCTTGATATACTTGCCGTTCTTGATTCTCGCGTCCGCTGGCTTCTCTGCGTCCTCCGGAATTCCCCAGACCGTGCCAATGCGGATAGCACCGGGGACGCGACCCTCGCCGCACAAAATCTGAATACGGCGGGTGGAGATACCCCAGCGTTCGGCGGTTTGCGTGATAGATAAATACTTCATGGGCAGTACTCCTGTTGCAGTTCATTCCTGCGTCTGCTTACAAAATCACAGTATAATTATAATCGTCAAAGCGAATAAAAGCAAGGGCTTTCCCGAAAAGTTCAGGAAGTATTTTCGACTCAAAAATCAAGGGTTTGGGGCTTCCCCAAAAATCAAAATGGGCGTATCGGCTGCAAAGCTGAACCGCTCATTTTCCGGTGTGTACGGACACCGGATGTGCTTGCTACTCTCTCAAATCTCATATCCGCAGATACAACGGCGGCTGCCCCAAACAGGGCAGCCGCCGTTCAGTCTGTCAAATAACCCTCACTTTCAATAAGCGAAAGTGGGGGCATTCTTGTAGATGGGGCAACAACGGACGAATAGTAGCGAGGACATGGAGTCCTTCCAACTCCATTGGGCCAGTTTTTTCAGATTCATGGCAGCAAACTTGAGCCTGACCCATCTGGTAACTGCGGCCAAGCCTCGGTGGTGTGTATAACGCATGGCGTGTTTTTCTTTCGCATCCGCAAAGACCCGCTCAATGGTTTCTTTTCGCTGGGCGTAAATTTGCTTGCCTAAGTCAGTCTTTCGGATGCTCTCCACAATGTCCAGGTATTCCTGCCAGATGTGGGTTGTGAATACCTTTTGCCCTTTCTCGTTTGCCTTGCAGTAGGATTTGGAGAGACAATTGACACAGTATTTCGGAGTACTGCGGTAGATTCTTTTCCCGTCTCTGTCTGTTGTGGTATGGCGAAGCTCCTGACCGTGGGGACAGATGAACACATCTTTTACTGGATCGTATTTGTAGTCCCAGGGGCGGTATCCTTCTTTGCTGCCTTTATATCTTGTATAGGGGAGAACCGGGATTTTTCCATCATCCAAAGTCTTCTTTGCAATCCAAGGGGTCTTATATCCCGCGTCCATGGCCACGAACTGAACATCCAATTTGCTGGTTACATCGTCATATACCTTATCCCATGCCACACTGTCATGGATATTTCCGGCAGTTACCTCTACTCCCAGAATGAAACCTCTTTTGTCACAAGCCGTATGCGCTTCGTAGGCAAATTGCCGTTCATGCTCTCCTTTTACGAACATTCCACAATCCGGGTCTGTGGTGGAAACGGTCTTTTCTACGGTTTCCCGCGAGCCTCCACCACCCTGGGGATGATTTTCATCATCGTCATCTTCAATGGGCTTCTTGCCCAGCTTTTCTCTTTCTGTGTTAACCTCTCTGCGAAGCTGCCCTGAATAGACTTTTGCCGCTTTCGCGACCTGTTCCTTCTGGAACTTTTTCTTATTTGCGCTAGCTTTGATATGTGTCCCGTCAATGAAAATTGCGCTGGGATCCAGCATCCTGTTGTTCAGTGCCTTGTTGAGAATGTGCTCAAATATCTCACTGGTCAATTCATCCGGGAAACGCTTGCAGAAAGCATAGCTCACCGTTGCAAAGTGAGGGATATTATCCAGCAATCCGTACCCAAGAAACCACCGATATGCCACATTCACTTGGATTTCTCGGTAGGTCTGCCGCAAAGACGATATCCCAAACAAATGCTGAATGAGTACCATCTTTATAAGCACAACTGGATCTGTACCGGGGCGGCCATTGTCATGGCAGTAGTACGGGTCCAGCCGTTCATACAGCCACTCATAATCCATGACCTTTTCAATCTTCCGCAGAAGATGGTCTTTCGGCACCAATGCCTCCAAATCCACAATGATTGGCTCATGCCGTGCGTCTTTTCTCCAGTCTTCCATGAAAACATCCCCCATTTCTTCTATTATAGCAGAAACGGGGGCGTTTGGGTAGTTCTTTGACAGACTGAAATGCTGCTGTCCGATCATCGGACAGCAGCATTGTAATTGGGGATAAGTTATCAGCGCTGTACGCGGCCCGACGCATTTCCGGCCGCGAGAGCCTCAACTTCGGCTACGCTCATCTGGTTGAAGTCGTGCTCAATGCTGTGCTTCAGGCAGGAAGCGGCGACTGCAAAGTTGATCGCCGCCTGATCGTCCTTGCCGGACATCAGTGCGTAAATCAGTCCGCCGCCGAAGCTGTCTCCGCCGCCGACACGGTCAACGATATGGATGCGGTAGGTGGGAGAAAACACGGCCTTGTCGCTCGCCGCGTCATACAGCATTCCTGCCCAGTCGTTATCGCTGGCGGACAGAGAGCCGCGCAGCGTGATGGCGACCTTCCTGCATCCGAAGCGCTGCGCGATCTGGCGCGCGACGCTGATATAGCCCGCATGGTCGAGCTTGCCGCTGTTAATGTCGGTATTTTCCGCCTCGATCCCGAAAACGTCCTTCGCGTCTTCTTCGTTCGCAATGCACACATCAACATAGGGCAGCAGCTTTGCCATGACCTCGCCGGCCTGCTCGCGCGACCACAGCTTTTTTCTGTAATTGAGGTCGCAGGAAACGGTCACGCCCTTTTCCTTTGCGGCCTTGCACGCCTGCAGGCAGGCTTCCGGCATCTCGCCGCCCAGAGCAGGAGTAATTCCGGTCCAGTGGAACCAGTCAGCGCCCTCAAAAATGCCGTCCCAGGCGAATTCCTCCGCCTTTGCCGTCGCGATCGACGACCCGGCGCGGTCATATATGACCTTGGACGCGCGCTGGGACGCGCCTTTTTCACAGTAGTACACGCCCAGACGCGGGCCGCCGCGCAGAAGATACTTCGTATCGACCCCGTAGCGCCTCAGTTCGTTGACAACGCACTGTCCTATCTCATGTGCCGGAACCTTGCTGACAAAGGCGGCATCCACACCATAATTCGCGAGAGAAACCGCGACGTTCGCTTCTCCTCCGGCATAGCTCACCTCGAAGCTGTTCGCCTGCACGAAGCGAAGGTACCCCTCCGGGTTCAGGCGCATCATAATCTCACCAAAAGTTACTGCTTTCATGATTTTCTCCTCATGTATGTTAATTTTTCAGAAGATGGATCGCGAAACCGGCGATTTCGTCTTTGAAGTAGATGGCGGTAAGCTCTCCGTTTTTGTACTTTGCCGAACTTTCGTCAAACGCGACGCCTTTTCCCTTCAGCTCGTCCATCGCCTTTGCCATGTCGTCCACAGCGATGCAGATGTGGCCGTTGGTTCCTCTGCCGTTTTCCTTTACGATCTCAATCATTTTGTCGCCGACAAATATGGATGAATTGCCGTACTTCGGCTCAAATCCGAACAGAACATGAAACAGCTCCGCGATCTGCGCGGCGTTCTCCGCATTGGCGGCGTTGATTCCCAAATGCGCAACTTTCATTTTCGCACTCAGCCCTTCGCGATGGAGACCATCGTTCTGGCAACCTCCGTTATTTTCTCAAATTCGCCGTTCTCAACCCATTTTTTGTTGACCAGATTTCCGCCTATGCCCGCGCCGCACATGCCGAGGTCGAGATACTCCCGGAGATTCGTCTCATTTACGCCGCCGACCGCCATCATGGGTACGTGGCTGATCGGCGCCCGCACGGCCTTGACGTACGCGGGACCAAGATTTGCGATCGGGAAAAGCTTTACGAAATCGGCGCCGTTGTTGTAAGCGGTCAGAATCTCCGTGGGCGTGAGCGCGCCGGGCATGGACACAAGCCCAAGCTCCCGCGTGCGCTTTATGACGTCGATATTGGTATCGGGGGAGATGATATACTTTGCCCCCGCGCTGGCGGCAAGCTCAACAAGCTCAACGGAGGTCACTGTGCCCGCGCCGACCTCCATAGTTCCGCTGTACGCCTCGCTGACGGCCTTGATTGCGGCGGCGGTGGTTGCCCAGCTATCCGGGTTTTTCTGGTCAAAGGTTATCTCAACAAGCCGGAAGCCGCCCGCGTAGAGGGCTCCGGCGACCTTCAGGCATTTTTCCGGCGCGATGCCGCGCACAATCGCGATCAGCTTTTCTTTTTTTATGGTCTCAATTACATTTTCTCTCATTGATACGCACTTCCTTTTTTTGAAAAAGCCCCGCGGACCGCGAGGCTCTTTCATTCTCATCACAGATATTTTTCACCAAAGGCAACCAGCGCCTTTTCAAAGCACTGCATCGGCACTCTTGCCATGCCCGCGCCGATCAGGCCGCCGACACGGTTGAACATACCGCCGTGAATTGCCGGGCAGACGCCCTCCTTGAGTACCTTGCGGATATCGATGCCGACGGGGAGGAAATCGAAGTCCAGGTTGGGGATGGGGAAGTTGTAGTTCTTCTCCATCGTGATCCTGTACATTTCCTTCGTCTGCCCGATGCTCTCCTTCAGCGTCATGCCGCGCAGATTGCACACGATGGGGCTTGCCGCGGCGGCAAAGCCGCCCATGCCGTAGCATTCGACGACGCAGGAGTCGCCCATCCACGGGAGCTGATCCTTCTCGGTGAACTCCGAGGAGGTGTAGCGGCCCTTCATCATCGGTGCGGGAGCGGTGAACCACTGTCCCGGCAGGGATGCGATCTTGATGCCGAACTCGACGCCGTTGCCGCAGACCGCCGTGACCATGGTCGAATACTCCGTGCCGTCCGCCGCGACCAGCGCCGCTCTTGCCGCGGCCTGACCATAGCAGTGGAAGAAACGCGGCGTATCGACGATATACCGCACCGTCTTCATGATCTCCTTCTTGGGTCTGTCCAGCTCAAACAGTGCCGGCAGCATGAGCCGGTCATAAATGTAGTCGCAGGCGGTCTGGCGGGTGTGGTTCTCGTCGCCCATCTGCATGCTTTCGGCAAGGATCGGCTTGATGGGGATGCCGCCCAGCTTGTGGAGCGCCTCCACCATGGGCGGGAACAGCTCCTCGCGCATATAGCGCAGGTTCTCCGCGATCTCCTTGGAGTAAAGGCCCCAGCCGCAGAAGCCGCCCTGAAACGGTCCTTCCGCCGGGAACGTCGCGGCGACGGTATGGTTGTGCCGGTCCTCCACAACGTTCAGGACGACGGACTTTGTAATGATGCCCGTGCCCGCGCCGACCGTGTTGTGGTCGAGTGCGCTGGAAATCTTGATCTCGCCTGCCTTGAGGCGCTTGACCGCTTCTTCCTCGTCCTTCGCCCAGCCCTCAAAGAGCATTGCGCTGACCATGCCGCGCTTGTGGAGCATCGTCATGTCCTCATAGGCGATTGGGGGGCCCGAGTGGAGGATCATGTGATCCTCCAGCCCATCGACGCATTCGATGGCCGGCTTCATATCCACCCAGACGGGGTCGCTGTCCATGAGCATATGGACTGTTTTCTCATTTGCCTGCGCTATTTTTTCTTTTATATCCATCTTTGTCGCGTCTCCTTCTGTGTTCAGAGCAGTTTGTCAAGAAGCGCAAGAATCTCCGGCTTCAGCTTGACGGGCGGACGCCACTCCAGCTGCGTCACCTTGACGCCCTGCTTTTCTACCGCTTCATAGAAGCTCTGAAGTCCGACATTGATCACTTTCAGCTTTGTCTTGTCGTATTCCTTCACGGTTCTCAGCCCCTTTCATTCAGCGCGCTCATGAGCGCCGCGGCAAGGCGCGCGCTCTGGTAATTGCTGTCCGTCACGATGACTCCCGCGTCACGCAGCATCTTTGCCTGAAGCTCGATATTCTGCGGGTCCTCCGCAGAGCCGCAGATATTGGAAATGACCGTGATGTGCTTTTCGGCGATCGCCTTTTTGGCCTCGATCGCGAACTCCTTCACCGGCTCCTTCGCAACGCCGGGACCTGTGATGAAGTCCAGCAGAATGACCGCGACCTCATCGTCCTGAAGCTCCTGACGGAAGCGCTTCAGTCTGATCTCGGGGTCGAACACCGGGTGCGGCGAGCACGCGGTAAATTCCTCGCTGCCGAGGTCAAGGATGGAGTGCCCCTCGCTGTGCAGGTGGGAGGCCAGCTTTTCGGCATACGCCGTGTTCAGGTTGCTGTGCAGCCGGGCGTTTTTGACGTGGCTGCTGTAATAGATCAGTCCTTCTTCGGTGAAGGTGCCGCCGCAGTACAGACCGCGGAAGTACTTCTGCTTTGCGGAGTACCCGCGCATCTCCCGCGCGACGATCTCCTTGATCTGCTCGTCCGTGAAGCCAAAGTCATGGGTCTTCGCGCCGAGGAGCTGAGCGGCCTTTACCGCTGCGCCTTCAAGGCTGAACGTGCCATACACTCTGTGCCCCTCATAGAGCTTCTCGTCCGCGCCGAGGAAGATCGCGACGACAGGCTTTGAAACAATATCCGCGAAGCTGAGGACCTTGTTCATGACCGTGAGGTCAGCAAGCTTCGATACCAGAATGATGATCTTGGTGTCGGGGTCGCGCTCCAGACGGCGGATACCTTCGAGCATCATGATGCCGCCGATCTCCGGGTACAGGTCGCGTCCGCCCGTGCCGATGAGGGAGGAGATGCCGAAGCCCAGCTTCTCGACCAGACAGCCGACTTCCTGCGCGCCGCTGCCGGACGCGCCGACGATGCCGACGCAGCCGGGGTGATAGCAGCTGCCCGCCGCAAGCCCGACGCCCTTCAGGTAACCGACGCCGCAGTCGGGGCCCATCATCAGCACGCCTTTGGTGATGGCAAGCTCCTTCAGGCGTTTTTCGTCTTCAAGAGAGACGTTATCGCTGAACATGAACACATCCAGTCCCTTTTTCAGCGCCTTTTCCGCCTCCGCCGCGGCGTACTCGCCGGGGAGCGATATCTGCACGAGGTCATAGGGGTCTTCATCGAGGTCGATATCCTCAATGTTATCGTAGGTCTTGCCGCCGGATGCGGCATTCTTGTGGTCAAGCAGATCCTGACCCAGCGCCAGCGCCGCGTCCGCGGCAGCTTCGTCGGACGCGATGACGGCGACGACAAGGTCGTTCGCGCCGACATCCGCCGGAATATCAAAGCCAAGCCCTTCCAGTATCTCTCTGTTTGCCGCCGTCACCATGCTGGCGTTGCAGTTTTCGATGCCGTCCGCTTTCTTGACGCTGTCGGTCACAGACATGAGGGAGACCGAGTCCACATATCGGTTTCTTTTGATTATAAATTTACTTGTCACACTAATCGCCTCTGGTTTCCTAATTTATACTGAACTCCCATTAAAATCTTTAGAAAAGATTTTAATTGCCTGAAGGGCAAGGAGTTCATACGAGACTTGTTTTCTGATTTCTTTCCTTATAAATCACAAAACCGGCAGCGCCATCAGGCGATGCCTTCCTGATTGAAATCAAAGATTTTAATCAGGAAATAATATTAGATTTCGGCGTGGCGGGGCACTGCCCTGCCGTTTTCACAGCGGATGTTTACGCGGTATTTCTCCGGTTCACCGGCGGAGTCCGTGCGGACATGGCAGCCGGTGGATGTTTTCCGTTCAAGGGCGGCAAGCGTCACCGCGTATGCCGTGAGCGTATCGTTGCGCAGGCGCTGCTGCGCGTAGCAGCCGCTCTCCGGGATCTGTTCCAGCATCCGCTCCAGCTCCGTCTTCGCCTGCTCCAGCTTACCGGCCTCCCGGATCACGCCCAGCGCCCCGCCGACGATCTTTGTCAGCTCCGCGCGAAGCGCATCGATATTGACCGTGGCTGCCGCGTCGCTTATCTCGTCCGTGCAGTCCGCCGGTTCGCCGCTGAGTGTGTCCATATACGCCGCCGCGCTGCACCCCGCTCTGCGGCCGAACACCATCGTTTCCAGTCCGGCATTGCCGCCGATGCGGTTCGCGCCGTGCAGTCCGCCGAGGGTCTCGCCGCAGACGAACAGCCCTTCCGCGCTTGTGCTGCAATCGTGTCTTGCGTACACGCCGCCCAGCGAGGTGTGCGCCGCCGGGGCTATCTCCATCGCCTGCTCGGCAATGTCCATTCCCACCGCGCGGTAGCGCTTTACGTATGCGCTGTAAGCCTCCTCCAGCCGTTCGCGCCCGACACCGCTTGCGTCGAACGCCACGCCGCCGTGCTCCGTTCCCCGTCCCGCGGCGATCTCGGACGCGATCGCGAAGGACAGCACGTCCTTATCCGCACATTCGCCCTTGTCGCTGTAACGGAACATGAACCGTTCGCCTTTGCCGTTGCGCAGCACAGCGCCCTCATAGAAAAGCGTCGTGATCACGCTCTTTCCGGCAATCGCCAGCGGCCAGACGGCAGCGCTCGGCTCGAACTGGACAAACTCCATATCCGTCAGCTCTGCCCCGGCGTCAAGCGCCATTGCCATGGCGTCCCCGCCGAGGTCGGCGGAGTTCGTCGAAAACGGGAATATCCTGCAGAAGCCGCCCGCGGCGAGGATCACCGCTTTCGCCTTGATCTGCATCCAGCGTTTGCTCTGCGTGTCAAAGCAGTGAGCGCCGCATACTCTGCCGTCTTCCGTTATCAGGCGCAGGGCATGGAGCGTGGTGCAGACGCTGACATTTTCGTGCTGCTCCATGACGGTAAGCAGCTTTCTGAGGATCGCGCCGCCGGCATCGTTGCCGATGCTGATGACCCGCGGACACGATGCCCCGAGGGGTCTGAGCTGCTGATAGCTCCCATCCGCCTCGCGGTTGAAGTCCAGGCCAAGCTCATCGAAAAAAGGCAGAAGCTCAAGGCTGCCCCTGCACAGCTCTTCAACGAGCGCCGCGTTGCCCTGACCTCTGCCGGAAGCCTCTGTATCCTGTATGAAAAGTTCCGTCGAATCCTGCGGATTCAGCGGCATATTGAAGCCGTGTACATACGGGGATGACCCCGCACCGGGGCGCAGAATCGTGATTCTGCGTCCCGGCTCGGCTTTCAGTACTTCATATGCCGCCGTCAGCCCGGCAAGACCGCCTCCAATAATAAGCAGGTCTGTTTTCACGGCTTATTTGGTCTCCCAAATACCGCCCTTTGCCATGGAGCCGACGTTCTGCACGAAGAGGTTGAGGTAACGCGGATAGTCCTTGCTGGGGAACTCCCAATGGAAGGCCGCAAGTCTTCTGTTCATTTCCTCGTCGCTGATGCACAGATGCAGCTTACGCGCAGGGATGTCGATCTCGACCTCGTCGCCCTCTTCGATGACGCCGAGGGGGCTGCCGAGCGCCGCTTCGGGGGACACATAGCCGATGGAAAGGCCGGAGGTGCCGCCGGAGAAGCGTCCGTCGGTGATGATTGCGCAGGAGTTATACAGCTCGTGCAGACCCTTCAGCTCCTCCTGGAAGGTGAAAGCGGTGGTGCCGAAACGTCCGCGCAGGCCCATAAAGCGCAGCACGCAGCAGTCGCCCGCATGGATCTGTCCGGCGCGCAGAGCCTGAATGCCATCCTCAAGGGAGTCGAACACACGGGCTTTGCCCTTGTAGGTCATGAGCTGGGAAGGAACGCCCGCGATCTTGACGATAGCGCCCTCGGGAGCGAGGTTGCCGTAGAGCACGCCGATGCCCGGCTCGGTCATGACGGGGTTGTCGAGGCTGTGGATAACGTCGCGGTTGTAGACGACGGCGTCTCTGACGTTCTCCTCAAGGGTATGTCCGGTGACGGTCAGGCAGTCGCCGTGCAGCTTGGGCAGCAGCTCCTTCAGCATGGCGCGCATACCGCCGGCAAGGTCAAAGTCCTTGACGTTGTAGGGGCCGCTGGGAGCGAGGTGAGACAGCAGCGGGATCTCGTTGGAAGCTTCGTCGAAGTACTTCCACCAGGGCAGGTCGTAGCCCGCTTCGTTCGCGATGGCGGGAATGTGGAGGATGAGGTTGGAGGACGCCGCGACTGCCATGTCCAGCATGATGGCGTTCTTGATGGCGTTCTCGGTAATGATCTGTCTGGCGGTGATGCCCTCGTTGACCAGATTCATGATCTGCTTACCGGCCATGTAGGAGAGGTTGTAGATGGAGGAGCTGGTCGCGCACATGGTGGAGTTGCCGGGCAGGGTCATGCCCAGAGCCTCGGCGATCATGCACATGCTGTTCGCGGTGGTCATGGAGGTGCAGGCGCCGCAGATGCCCCAGGAGTTTTCGATGAGTCCGTTGTACTCATCCATGTCCATCTTGCCGGCCTTCGCCGTGCCGACCTTGTCCTGCGCATGGATATGCAGGACTTCCTTGCCGCGGAAGGTACCCAGAGGCATGTAGCCGCCGGTCACCATGATGGCGGGGATGTTCAGTCTCGCCGCGCCCATCAGATGGCCGGGGACGACGGAGTCACAGGAGGAGAGCAGCACCATGCCGTCAAAGAAGTTGCCGTCAACGGTCAGCTCGACCTGATCGGCGATGGAGTTACGGCTGGGGACTTCGATATATCTGGGGTCCTTGAGCACCATGCCGTCGCAGATACCCGTCGTCATGACCTCCAGCGGCAGGCCGCCTGCTTCACGAACGCCCTGCTTTACACGCTCGGCAAGCTTGTCAAGATGTACATGGCCGGGGTTATATTCGTTCCAGCTGTTCACCACAGCGATGAGGGGGCGCTTCTGTTCTTCCTCGGTATAGCCCATGCCGCACATCAGTCCGCGGCGGCACTCGGAGGCTTCGCCAAACTCCCAGCAGCTTCTCATGTTTTCATACTTTACCTTTGCCATTGTCTTTTTCACCTTTCCGGAATTTCTTCCTGAGCATTTGTTTTTCCTGTTTACTGATTTATCTCAAAATTCATCTTCGAGCATACAGTCGATCGCGCCGTCGATGCTCTGTCCGCCATCGACCGCGATCGTCTGCCCGACGATGTATTTTGTCTTTTCCACATCCGCGAAGAACTGTATCATCGGCACGATATCCTCCGGCGTTGCAAGGTATCCCGCGGCGATCTTGCGCCGGAAGCCCTCGACGTCGCGATCGGAATAACGGCTCATCACGCCGGTGAGGATCAGACCGGGCGCGACACAGTTGACGCGGATTCCGTACTTTGCCACCTCGATGGCGAGCGTCTTCGTGAACATCTCGATGCCGCCCTTGCCAGCGCAGTATGGCAGTGCCTTTCTCTTGACCCATGTGACGCTGCCGTGGATCGAGCTGATGTTCACGATGCGTCCGGGGATGTTGTGCTCCTTCATGTTCTTGATCGCTTCATGGGACAGATAGGCCGCGCCGCTCAGGTTCAGCGCTATCTGGGAATCCCAGTAATCCAGCGGCATGTCGCAGAACTCGCCCTTGGGCATTTTCAGCGCGCCGCCGGCGTTGTTGATGAGGACGTCCACCGTGCCGAAGTGCTCGATGAAATCCCGCATCATCCCCACTGCCTGCTCCCGGCAGCCGATGTCCGCGCAGTAAATCTGTGCGTCCACGCCGTATTTGCGGCATTCCGCCGCGGTCTCCTCCGCACCGGCTCTGTTGTTGTGGTAGTTTATGCCGACGTTGCAGCCGTCCTTCGCGAAGGCGATTGCCGTCGCCGCTCCTATGCCGTGGGATGCACCCGAAATAAGTACGTTCCTGCCCATTTACTTCAACTCTCCTTTATAAAACTTGCTGTGCCGGATATGCTCATCCGTCGTATACATTGCGAGGAACAGTTTCTGCGGCATTCCGCAGCCGAGCTGCGTTATCATCTGCGCGGCCATGACCGAAGTATCCGTAAGGCCGCAGCTGAGCGCCTCGTCAACAAAGCGCTGATATTGCTCCGTATAGGCAGCGCACAGGTCAAGAACGCGCCGGACGTTCTCCGCGCCCTCGATGTTGTAGCCCATTCCGGCATAATCGTGCCCCGCGATGATATTCTCGACGTCGCAGGTTCTGAGCTTCGTGACCGAGCCGAGGTACGCATCAAGGTCTTGGTAAAACGCGATGCCCTGCGTCACGGTTCCGTTTGCCTGCAGGGAGTCTCCGGTCACGGCGGTCTTCGTCTTCCTGTCGTACCAGCATACGCAGTCGCCGTCATGTCCTGGGGTGTGAAGCACCGTAAGTCTGTCCCCCAGCGCCTCCCCGTCCCGGAGAACACGATCCGGCTCCACACCGCGCAGGTAGCACTGGGGCGGCGGGCTGAAGCGGGGGTACTTTGTCCGGATGCGCACGGCGTTCGCCGCAGGGTCTCTCAGCGCCGGGGCAGCCTGCTCGATGCAGGCGGTTCTGATCTGCGGCGCAAGCTCCTTTATCCGGGCGTGGCCGCCGATGTGGTCGCCGTGGCAGTGCGTGCTGACGAGCCAATCGATGTCTCCCAGCCCCAGCCCAAGCTCCGCCAGTGCGGGGCGTATCACCCCGTCAACCACGTCTGCGCTCGCGCCGCTGTCTATGAGGCAAAGTTCCTCGCCCCGTACCAGCGTCACCCCGCTCCACACGGGTGGGAAAGGAGACTTGAGCAAAAATATTCCGTCCTGAACCTCGCGAAAGTGTTCCATATCGTCTCTCAGCCTTCCATTTTTTCTATGTATCCATAGGTCTGCCTTGCGACCCCCAGTTCCTCATTCGCGGGGATCACGGACACCCGCACCGCCGAAGCTACGCTGGATATGGTGCCTTCCCGGCAGCCGCTGTTTTTCTCCTCGTCCAGCTCCACGCCCAGATGCCGGATCTGCGCGCACACTCTGCTTCTGACAAGGTCGGAGTTCTCGCCGATCCCGCCGGTGAAGACGAGCTGGTCAAGTCCGCCAAGCTCCGCGTAATACGCGCCGATAAACCGCACGATGCTGCACACGAACATATTGATCGCCAGCTCTGCCCGTGCGTTCCCGTCCGCCGCCGCGGCGCTGACCTCGCGCAGGTCGTTGCTGACGCCGGACACGCCCAGAAGTCCTCCGTTTTTGCTCAGCCCGTGGAGGATGTCGTCAAGCTCCATGCCCTTGCTCACGAGGAAAGGCACAATGTACGGGTCAATGTCCCCGGCGCGGTTCGCGTGCATCACGCCGGTCTGGAGGGAGAAGCCGAAGCTGTTGTCCACGCTCTTTCCGTCGAGGATCGCACAGATGGAGCAGCTTCCGCCAAGGTGGCAGGAGATGACTCTCTCCGCCCTGCCGAGCTTTGCCGCCTGCTGGGCGATGTACCCGTGGGACGCGCCGTGATAGCCCATCTTGCGGATGCCGTATTTTTCGTACCATTCGTAGGGGATGGAGTACAGCGCCCGCTCAAGGGGGATCTCCCGGTGAAACGCCGTCTCGAACACGCCTATCATGGGCACATCCGGCAGAACGGCCCTGAACTGTCCTATCGCCTCTATGTAGGCGGCGTTATGCACCGGCGCGATGTAGAGGTATTCGCGCATGTTCTCCATGACCTCGTCCGTCAGCTCGTGTACGCCGTAGTAGCCTCGGGAAAGCACGGTCTTGAAGCCTATGGCGCTTATTTCCTCCACGCCCTTTATCACGCCCGTTTCGTCGCCGGTCAGCTTTTCCAGAAACAGCGCGATGCCCTCGGCGTAGCTTGGGATGCACAGCCCCTCCGCGCCGAACCGCGCACCGCTGAGATGGCTGCGGTACGACATGATCGCCGCGTCACGGCTGCCGACGCGTTCTATCTTCGCCTCGCACAGCACCCGCTCCTCCGGCATGTCAAAGAGCTTGAATTTCAAGGATGTGCTGCCGACATTGCTGACAAGCAGTTTCATAACTGTCCCCTCCCATGTATAAGCTTTGCCGCGATCGTGATCCCCAGCAGCATCTCCGAACCGGAGCTGCTGCCGATGGTCAGAAGCCGCTGCGTGCCGTCCTCCCCGGCCCCGGTAAGGCCGCGGAGCACATTGTCCATCATTTCAAATCTGCCGCCGTCCGCGACGGCCTTCAATATCGCCGCGCTTATGAGGTTTGTACGTTCCGGGGCATAGCGCCTCACTGCGTTCACAAACTCCACATCCGCCGCGGTCAGCTTCCGCGCGCCGTGCAGCAGCGTGTATGTCATGCCGCACAGGACATCGTCCGCCGACGGCGTCAGCCCGATGCCCAGCCCCAGCAGGCTCTTCACTTCCGCAGGCACGGCCTCAACGTCATTGCGCGCAAGCCCGTCCCTCAGCCGGACAAGCGGCCCGTATGCCTTTGCGCAGAAAGGATTTGCCGCTATACCTTTTTCCGGCGCCGCCCCCAGACAGAGGGCATCCGCAAGCGGCACAAGTCCGCTTGTCCTGCCAAGAGCGCTGAGCAGTCTCGCAGCGGCCTCAATCCTCTCCGTGCGGAAAGTGCCCCACGGTTCCTGCGGCGCGCACTGCGGGTACGGCTGCACGCGCAGAACCCCGCCGCAAAACACAAGCGCATTGTCTGCCGTGTCGAAGCGCCCGCCCGCGAAAAGCCGCAGAGCTGCCGCCACGGCGGCATAGTCGTCTACGGCAATGCCGATGGGCGTTATGCCAAGATCGGCGGAACAGAGCATATACACATCCTGCCCCGCTTTCAGATAGCCCGCTTTGGAATTGACCGCCAGAAGCTCGCCCGGGCCATTTGTAAAAAGCCTTTCCAACACGGCCTTATCCGCAAAAGCATTTATTACCGTTTCTTTCATATCACTGCTTCTCTTGTCTTCTCATTCAGGTCCGTTTCTGCCTTAAGTATAAGCTTCCGCGTTCGATATAGCAATACAATTTCCCGCCCGGATTTATAAAAAGCAAACATTTTTCGCAATTTGAATTTCGGGCAAATCGCTTTCTTTGCCGCTTGATTATTTACATCCGCTGTGCTATAATTTATAAAAAATGGAAAGAGTGGGCGCACCGTCCCCATACCGTCTCCCGCAAGATAGGAAGACGCCGACGGGCGCGTTTGCGCGATAAATCACCTTGTCTTCATGCCTTTCCGTGACGATCACAAAAGGAGTTGTTATTATGCTGCTGTGTGATATGAACCCGAATCTCCGGTTTGCCCAGAATATCGTTTTCGTCCCTGTCGGGCGGCAGGTCTGTCCCGGTGACAACCGCATTTTTTATGTGACCTCCGGTGTCGGAACGCTTGCCGTACACGGCAGCAGCTATCCGCTTGCCCCGGGGACGTTCGCGCTGATAAACTCGGGGGAGCTTTACCAGCTCCAGCCCGGCGCACCGCTGAGCATGATTGTCTTCAACTTCGATTACAGCTTTGAGCGCTCGAACATTGTAAACTTCATCCCGCCGATTCCCGTCAGCGGCGGCGAGTCCGCCGGAGAGGTATACCGTGACCACATCGACGACTGCGCCGCGCTCAACGAGCCGCTTGTCCTCAGCGACATGAATTTCATCGAGGGCGAGCTGAAGACCATACTGGACGTCTATGAATCGCAGGAGGTCTACTACCGCGAGAAAGCCTCTAGCCTCTTCAAGACCGTGCTCATCACCGTCGCGAAGACCAAGATGGTCTCCAACAACCGTGCCGGACGCACCGCGCTGCAGCTCATCCGCTACCTTCAGGAGCACTATAACGAGAACCTGACCAGCGAGATGATCGCCGAGCAGTTCAACTACCACGCCTACCACATCAACCGTCTTATGCGCAACGCGACAGGCACGACCGTGCATAAGTACCTCATCAACTATCGCATCACCGCCGCGAAGAATCTGCTGACATGTACGGAGCTGAGCGTGCAGGAGATCGCCTTCAAGGTCGGCTTTGAGAGCACCGCGTACTTCTCAAATTCCTTCAAGAAAATGATCGGGTGCAGCCCCAACGAATTCCGCAGGCTCCAGCGGCAGTCCTTCTGAGCTGCGCGGCTGCCGGTATGGCGTCATGCGCCGTGCCGGCAGTTTTTTTCTGAACCGGAAATTATACATTTCCAAAAGTGCTTCCGCCGCTGTGCCGTTCCGGGTTTATCATCGGAATTGCACAGAAAACGCAATTATTTTTGCGCAAATTGCCAATGTGCATGTTCCGCAGCGCAAATGGTTTGTTGAATTTGACTATATTATACAGCAGACGCGCGTGTAAAGAAAGCGTTAAAACAAACAACTTTTTGCAAAAAGCAAACATATCCGCATCCGCCCCAGCCGGTCGATGCTCTTGACCACGAGGGTGTCGTCCTTTTTTAATTTCCGGATCAATCGCTTGTAATTTTTTCGCTCAAAGTCCTTTCCGGACTGCTTGTCCATATAGACCCGATTTTCCGCTATCCCGAACTCCCGCATTGCGATCAGCTGCCTTTGCTCGTTCTGTTCTTTTGTTGAGACCCGGATATACCCATATTCCATAGTATAAACCTCCAATTTATCGGTATTCGGATAAATTGTGGTACAATTTGCTGCCCCTGTCGTATCCTGTGAGGCAGTGGTATATCACTTAATATGGAACAGCCGCAGTCAAAATACCCGCGGCGGGTCAAAAATCTGACAAGAAAGTCTTTTCACGTTGGAATTTTGCAAATCAGCAAAGAAAAAAGCGCCTGCGCCCCGTTCAGATAGCGGGGCGCAGGCGTGGAAGTCAATATGGAGCATTTCTGATAGAAATAAAAAATCCGAACCCGTCCCATCTGGAACAAGTTCGGATTTCTTTGTTTTGGTGGACGATATAGGACTCGATCACCGATTTTGCCCCGTGGGGCAAAATCGTATGGATGCAGCCAGTTTCTGAACTGGCTGCCGCAAGATGCCACTGGCATCCTGCATTCAGATGGGTTCAAGTCCTATACCGTCCACTAAAAAGAGAAAACACCACCCGACAGGTGGTGTTTCTTATGGTGGACGATATAGGACTCGAACCTATGACCTTCCGCACGTCAAGCGGATGCTCTAGCCAGCTGAGCTAATCGTCCGTCAGTGCACTCAACCGAATGCCTGATCAGTATACACAACCATTCGCCATTTGTCAAGGGTTTTTTCCAGAAATTATCCTGCTGCCGCGTCAACGCTCTGTTCCCCCTGAAATTGGATGACCAGACGGTTGGGAAGGCACACGATCGGCGTGCCGCTGCTGCAAAAGCCACGCTCCATGCAGTAGTGGTCTGGGCAGTCCGCCGCCGTGACGGCAATACGCCCGTCCCGGACGGTGACGGTGTTGCTGCCGCCTGTTTCCCCGGTGACGGTAAACTGCTGATCGATGCGCAGATTTACGGTTCTGACAATCTTTCCCCCGCTGCTGATCTCAGCGTAAACGGCGTCGCCGCCGGGCAGCAGAAGGACGGCGCTCAGTCCAAGGCACACCACCGCAATGGCCGCAAGGAGCAATATCCAGGTTTTTGTTTTCACAGGGCAGTCACCTCGCCGGGAAAGATTTGCGATTCCATTGGCAGTATAGCAAAAATCAGAGAAAAACGCAAGAAAAAGTCCCAAATGCTTCTTGACTTTTTATGTCTGCAATGCTAGAATAGACAGGCCGCATTGAAGGGGCTTTCAGTCGGTGCGTCCAAAATCACCGCGCCCCCAGAGCGAGACTACACAATTAAAGTAGGTGAAACAAATGAAAGCAGTTATCGTAACCGGTGGTAAGCAGTACACCGTTGCCGAGGGTGACGTCGTGTTCGTGGAGAAGCTGGGTGCGGAAGCCGAGGCTACCGTCAAGTTCGATCAGGTTCTGGCTGTTCTGGACGGCGAGAACACCAAGATCGGTGCTCCCACTGTGGAGGGTGCCAGCGTCGAGGCCAAGGTCGTCAAGAACGGCAAGGGCAAGAAGATCGACATCATCCGCTACAAGTCCAAGAAGAACGAGAAGAAGCACATCGGTCATCGCCAGCCTTACACCAAGGTGGAGATCACCAAGATCGCTCTGTAATTTATGACAAGATGCGAATTTCACACCGAGGGCGAGAGGATCACCGGATTCTCCGTCTCGGGTCACAGCGATTATGACGAGCCGGGAAAAGACATTGTCTGCGCCGCCGTCTCCGCTGTCGTTACCATGGCCGAAGCCACCATCAACGATGTGTGCGGCGCCAAGGCCAAGGTTCGGGTCAAGGATGGGGAAGATAACCGCATCACTTTGACTCTCCCCGCGTCCTGCGACGAGGAGGACACCGTTCAGGCTGTGCTTGCCGGAATGCTGGTGACTCTGTGTTCGCTGCGGGACGACTATCCTGATAATATCGAAGTTTTGGAGGTGTAACACCATGCTGAAGATTGGTATTCAGTTCTTCGCTCACCACAAGGGCGGCGGTTCCACCAAGAACGGCCGTGATTCCGAGTCCAAGCGTCTGGGCGTGAAGCGTGCCGACGGTCAGTTCGTTCTGGCCGGCAACATTCTGGTCCGCCAGAGAGGCACCCACATCCATCCCGGTGTCAACGTGGGCATCGGTAAGGACGACACCCTGTTCGCCAAGGTTGACGGCACCGTCAAGTTTGAGCGTCTGGGCAAGGATCGCCGGCAGTGCTCCGTGTACGCCGAGCAGTAAGATCATCTGGACAAGGAAGGCTGCCGCAGCATAAATTGCGGCAGCCTTTTTTAATGGGGAAACTCTGAGATAACACCGCGTCATTGTGCGCATGCCGCAGGAAGGAGGCACCCATCGTGCTTTTAACGGAATTTGATCCCACACCCCGCGCCGTTATCAACCCGGATTATATAAAGCCGGTGGAGAATTTCCCGGAAACGGTGGTCGCCGTCTTTTCCCATCAGCTTTTTGCCTCCGTGACCGCGTTTCTGGACGGTAAGCGCATCGCCCATACCCACGACGCGGACGGGGACTGGCCCATTTACGAGGTCACTTACCGTGGAAAACAGCTGGGCTTCTGCAAGGCCAAGGTCGGCGCACCTGCCTGTGTGGGGCAGTTCGAGGAGATCATCGCCATGGGCGCACGCCGGTTCATCCTGCTGGGCAACTGCGGCGTTCTGGACAAAAGAATCGAGGACTGCGGCATCATCATTCCCACAAAAGCCATCCGGGATGAGGGCACCAGCTATCATTATGCCCCGGCAAGCGATCTGATCGACGTCAACACCCGCTATATTCCCGAATTTATCGAGGTTCTTCGGGAATTTGGGTATCCTTATGTGCAGGGCGCTGCGTGGACGACGGACGCCTTTTACCGGGAGACCCCCGCAAAGGTCGCTGCCCGGCGGCGTATGGGCGCGGTATGCGTGGAGATGGAGTGCGCGGCCATGCAGGCCATGTGCGATTTCCGGGGTGTGGAATTCTTTCAGTATTTCTATGCCGGGGACAATCTGGATCACCCCCAGTGGGACCCCAGAAGCCTGTCCGGACACGCCCGGCTATCAGACAAGGAAAAAATTGCCCTGCTGGCTTTCGAGCTGGCCAGCAGAATCGGCTGAATAAAGGGAAGTACCCGTACTTCCATAGATTAGGAGGACGTACAACTATGTTCGTGGATAAAGTGCGCATCACCGTCATCGGCGGACGGGGCGGCGATGGAGCGGTGGCGTTCCACCGGGAAAAATATGTGGCCTCCGGCGGCCCGGACGGCGGCGACGGCGGGCATGGCGGCAGCGTCATTCTCCGGGTCAACGACAACCTGTCAACCCTTTTGGATTTCCGCTACAAGCGCAAGTATCAGGCCGCCGCCGGCATCAGCGGTCAGGGGCGGAAAATGGCGGGCAAACGGGGCGAAAACCTGATCATCGAGGTTCCCCGGGGCACCGTCGTGCGAGACGCCGAAACGAACCAGATCATCGTAGACATGTCCACCGGCGAGGATTTCATTCTCGCCAAGGGCGGACGGGGCGGCTGGGGCAATGCCCATTACGCCACCCCCACCCGTCAGGTTCCCCGGTTTGCCAAAGCTGGTCTTAAGGGACAGGAGCGGGACGTGATTCTGGAGCTGAAGCTTCTGGCGGACGTGGGTCTGGTGGGCTTCCCCAACGTGGGCAAATCCACCCTGCTTTCCGTCACCTCCAACGCCCACCCGAAGATCGCCAACTATCACTTTACGACCCTGTATCCCAATCTGGGGGTTATTTATGTAGATGAGGGCGTGTCCTTCGTCATGGCGGACATCCCCGGCATCATTGAGGGCGCCGCCGAGGGCGCGGGTCTGGGGCATGATTTTCTCCGGCACATCGACCGCTGCCGCTTACTCGTCCACGTTGTGGACGTGTCCGGCAGCGAAGGCCGGGATCCCGTGGAGGATTTCCATGCCATCTGTGCTGAGCTGAAAAACTACAGCATCGATCTCAGCAACCGTCCCATGATCGTGGCTGCCAATAAAACCGACCTGCTGCCCCCGGACAGCGACAATCTGGAGCGGCTCCGCGCCGCCGCCGAAGAAGCGGGCTGCGAACTGTACGAAATTTCCGCCGGCACTACCGTGGGCACCCGGAATCTCATGCGGGCGGTAGCCGAGCGACTGCGCACCCTGCCCCCCGTGACCATTTACGAGCCGGAGTACGTGGAGGTCATCGCCGAGCCTACCGACCCCAACGCCTTCGACATCGAGCACTACGGCAGCACATGGCTGGTCACCGGCGTCTGGCTGGAACGGCTGGTGCAGAACATCAATTTTGAGGACTACGAGTCCCGGAACTATTTTGACCAGCAGCTCCGCAAGGTGGGCCTGTTCGCCCGTCTGGAGGAAATGGGCATTGCCGACGGGGACACCGTGGATATTTACGATTTTGAGTTTGAGTATCAGCGGTAAGGCATCGTTCTTCAAATAATTTCCAACAGCCGGGGCAGGCTTCAGACCTGCACCGGCTGTTGCTGTCTGCGGGTCACGCCTTCCCCAAAACCGGCGAAATGACCAACCGGAGTTTCCCCCTCTGGGCAGGGCGTTTTCCGACGAAAACGCAGGTACGGTACATGGCAGGAATCGCCGTTCTTTGGGCGTTTTGACGGTTTTTCGGAACACGGTGGAAAACCATTTGCCATTCCCTTCTTTTTTCGATATAATAATTCTGATACGGCTACGGCTGGTTTGCGCGAGCTATTTTTATCCGGGGGTTGATTTCCATGATCCGAAACCTGAATCAGGTCACGTTCCGTTGCTTTGGCAGTGTTCCGTCCGAGCGCACCCAGACGGACAGGAATCTGTTCCGGGACGACGCCGCCGCTGTGCGGCTGTCGCGGACGGAGGCGGTGGTCTACCGCGCCGCATCGGAGACGCGGATCAGCTGCGGCATGGGCATGAGCGTCCTGTCCGCCAGCACGGACGGGGAAACCTACCAGCGCTTCTATCTGGACAAACCCGCCATTATCCGCAAGGGGGTCTATTTCCTTTTGGAGCCGTTTCAGGGTGACGCCACGGTGATGGTGTCCGCTCAGGAGCCGCCGGAGGAGCTGGGTCGCCGCGCCCCCAGCAGTGCCCGGGTAGATCATCAGCTGCGGGTGGAGGGCATTTACACCTTCTTCTATCAGGAGAAGGAGCAGGGCTTCCTGTTTTCCGGAGAATCCCACCCCATGACCGAGCTGACCTACGTGGATCAGGGCGCGCTGCACAGCGTGGTAGACGGGCAGGACCTTCTGCTCAGGCAGGGAGACATCGTCCTCTACGGCCCGGGGCAGTGGCACATGCAGTACGCCGACATCGGCGTCGCCCCCCGGTTCGTGACCATTTCCTTTGACGTCAGCGGCGTTGACCTTGCTCCCCTGCTGAACCGGAAATTCACCGCGCCCCAGAGCGTAGCCGCGCTTTTGCAGAATATGCTCCGGGAGCAGGAATTTATGGACGCCTACTCCAACGACATCATCCTCTACCAGCTGAATCTGCTGCTGCTCCGGCTTCAGCGGGAGGCCGCGTCCCCCAAGGCCGGGAAGCTGCAGACCTCCAACTCCGTCCACAGCGAGAACGAGATCATCCGTCAGGCGCAGCAGTTCATCAGCGCTCACATCCGGGAAAAGCTGTCGGTGCCGCTGGTCGCCCGGCAGGTGGACGTCAGCCCCAGCTATCTCACGGCGCTGTTCCACAAGAACCTGCAAATTTCCCCCGGCGAGTATATCCGCCGGATCAAGCTACAGGAGAGCAAGCAGATGATCCGGGAAAACAACCTGAACTTCACGGAGATCGCCGCCCAGCTCCACTATTCCACGGTGCATCACTTCTCCCGGCAGTTCAAGGAGAAGTTCGGCATTACCCCCACAGAATACGCAAAATCTGTTCGTTGAGAGGTTTGGAAAATGAAAAAAGGGAACCCCATTGCGCTGCTGCCCATCGGCGTGTTTCTCGTGCTGTATCTTGGGCTGGGGCTGCTGTTTGAGTACGGTCTGCACATCCCCATGGGCTTTTACAACATCCCCATCGTCATCGCGTTTCTCGTGTCTATTTTAGTAGCCTGTCTTCAGAACCGGGCGGTTCCCTTTGAGGAAAAGCTTGTCATCATGGGGCAGGGCGTGGGGGATAAGAACATCATCACCATGCTGCTGATCTTCCTGACGGCGGGCGCGTTCGTCGGCGTGGTGGGGCGCAGCTCCGCCCAGAGCGTCGCCTACTTCATGCTCGACATCATCCCCGCCCGGTTCGTCGTGGCGGTGCTGTTTGTGGTTGCCTGCTTCGTCTCCACTGCCATGGGAACCTCCGTCGGCACCATCACCCTCATCATGCCCATTGCATTGGAGGTCGCGCAGGCGTCCGGCTTCGACACGGCGCTGTGTACCGGAAGCGTCGTGGGCGGAGCCATGTTCGGCGACAACCTGTCCTTCATCTCCGACACCACCATTGCCGCCTGCAACGGTCAGGGCTGCGCCATGAAGGACAAATTCAAGGGCAATTTCTGGATCGCCCTGCCCGCGGCCATCGCCACGCTGGTGCTGATCCTGCTTCTGACCATGGGGCATGACACCGCGCCCATTGACGAAAGCTACGATCTCGTTCAGATCATCCCCTACGTTCTGGTTCTGGCGGGAGGCGTTGCCGGGATCAACGTGTTTATCGTTCTGCTGACGGGCATCGTTTCCGGCGCTGTCATCATGCTTTTGACCGGGCAGGTGGAAGCCACCGCACTTCTCGCCAGCATGGGCAACGGCGCGGCGGGCATGTTCGAGACCAGCATGGTCGCCATCCTTGTGGCCGCGATGTGCGCCCTGATCCGGGTCTACGGCGGCTTTGACGCGCTGCTGTGCTTCATCCGGAAGGTCTTCCGGGGCAAAAAAGGCGGTCAGTTGGGCATGGGTCTGCTGGTAGGCGCCATGGACATCGCCACTGCCAACAACACCGTCGCCATCGTCATGGCAAACCCCATTGCCAAGGAAATGAGCGAGGATTACGGCATCTCCCCCTCCCGCACGGCCTGCCTGCTGGACACCTTCTCCTGCATTTTTCAGGGCATTATCCCCTACGGTGCGCAGATGCTGGTCGCCATCTCGGCGGCAGCGGAAATGGGCTTTGCCCTGTCGGCGTTCTCCATCATGCGGTATCTGTTCTATCCGTATCTGCTGCTGGTCAGCTCGCTGATCGCGATTTTTCTGGTAAAGGGTAAGAAAAACTGATTTCCCGGCAGAAGCGTCGGCATTTGGCTGCGCTTCTGCCTTTCTGCGTCTTAAGGCTTGCGAAAGTGGGAATTCTGTACTATAATGAACGTATATTCCAGTATTTGTGTGGAGGCAGCTATGGACTTTCGGGTATTGGCGGTTGGCGATGTGGTAGGCAATCCGGGCTTGGAGCAGATCCGCCGGAATCTGCGGCAGATGAAGCGGCAGTATCATGCGGACTTTGCGGTGGTCAACGGCGAAAACGCCGCCGTGGTGGGCATCACCCCCAATCAGGCGGACAGCATTCTGGACGCCGGTGCGGACATCATCACCATGGGCAACCACACCTGGAGCAAGCGGGAGATCGTCCCCTATATGGACGACTGCCCATGGATCATCCGTCCGGCCAATTATGCCCCTCAGGTTCCGGGGCGGGGCTGGCAGGTGGTGCAGACGGCGGCAGGCGACGTGGCCGTCATCGACCTCATTGGGCGGTGCAATATGGACTACGGCCCGGGAAATCCCTTCCTGATGGTGGACAAAATTCTCAAGCAAATCACCGCGAAGATCATTCTGGTGGAAATTCACGCGGAAGCCACCTCGGAAAAGCTGGCAATGGGCTATATGCTGGACGGACGGGTCAGCGCCGTGTGGGGGACTCACACCCACGTTCCCACGGCGGACGCCCGGGTGCTGCCCAAGGGGACGGGCTACGTCACCGACCTTGGCATGACCGGCCCCCGGGATTCCGTGCTGGGCATCCGGCCGGAGCTGTCCATCGCCAAATTCCGGGGTGATCTGCCGGAGCGCTACCGCTGGGCGGAGGGCGCGTCCAAGATCGAGGCCGTGCTGTTCACCATCGATTCGGAAACCGGAAAATGCCGCAAGGCAGAAAGGGTCGACAAATGGGACTGAAAATTTTACACAGCGCCGACTGGCACTTAGACTCCCCCTTCGCGGGCTTCGACGACAGCCAGCGGGCGCTTCTAAAGCAGGAGCAGCAGAGCATCCCCGGCAAAATCTCCCAGCTTTGCCGCCGGGAAAAGTGCGATCTGATGCTCCTCGCGGGAGATATTTTTGACGGTGAACCCGCCCGGGAGACGGTGGAAGCCCTCAAGAAAGCCCTGTCCGAGTGCGGCGCACGGGTCTTCGTCACGCCGGGCAATCACGATTTCTGCGCCCCCGGCTCTGTCTGGCTGGAAGAAAGCTGGCCGGAAAACGTCTATGTGTTCACCGGCGGACCGGAAGCCGTCACGATTCCCGACTTAAACTGCCGGGTCTACGGTGCGGGCTACCAGAGCATGGACAGCGCCCCCCTGCTGGAAAATTTCCGGGCGGAGGGCAGCGAAAAGTACTGCATCGCCGTGCTCCACGGCGATCCCACCCGGAAAGACTCCCCCTACTGCCCCATCACCGCCCAGCAGGTGCGGGACTCGGGGCTGCAATATCTGGCGCTGGGACATATCCATAAAGCGGGCGCGTTTCACGCCGGTGGGACGCTGTGCGCATGGCCGGGCTGCCCCATGGGGCGGGGCTGGGACGAAACCGGCGAAAAGGGCGTGTGCATCGTGACCGTGGAGGACAGCGCCTCCCTTCGGGCGGTGGCGCTGGACACCATCCGCTTCCACGAGCTGAAAGCGGACATTTCCTCCGGCGCGGAAGCGGCGCTGGAAAAAATCCTGCCTCCCGCGGGAAGCCGGGACTTTTTCCGGGTCACCCTTACGGGAAGCGGCGAAGCGGACATTCCCAAGCTTGTGCAGCGCTTTTCCGCCGTCCCCAATCTGACGCTCCGGGACGAGACGCTTCCGCCGCTGGACATCTGGGGGGACACCGGCGCGGACACGCTGGAGGGCGTATATTTCCGGCTGCTCCGGGAGGCCATGGAGGCCGACCCTGACAGCCGGGAAGAAATTCAGCTTGCGGCGGAAATTTCCCGGAAGCTGCTGGAAGGACGGGAGGTCACGCTGTGAAAATCTACAAAATGACTGCCACCTTCGGCAAGCTGGAGCACGCGGAGCTGACCCTCCAGCCGGGGCTGAACATCCTCACTGCCCCCAACGAGTGGGGCAAAAGCACATGGTGCGCCTTTCTTGTCGCCATGCTCTACGGTCTGGACACCCGCGCCAAAACCACGAAAACCACCCTCGCCGACAAGGAGCGCTACGCCCCATGGTCGGGCAATCCCATGGCCGGGCGCATTGACCTGAATTGGAACGGCCGGGACATCACCATCGAGCGCCGCACCAAGGGCAGAGTCCCTCTGGGTGAATTCAAGGCGTACGAAACCGATTCCGGGCTGCCTGTCCCGGAGCTGACGGCGGCAAACTGCGGCCAGCAGCTGCTGGGCGTGGAGCAGACGGTGTTCCGCCGGGCTGGGTTTATCCGTCAGTCGGACTTGCCCGTAACGCAGGATGAAGCACTTCGACGCAGGCTCAACGACCTCGTGACCACCGGCGACGAAAGCGGTACCAGCGACAAGCTGGCAAAAAATCTGCGGGACCTGAAAAACCGCTGCCGCTTCAACAAAAGCGGTCTTCTCCCCCAGCTGGAAAGCCAGCGTGACGCCTTACAGGATAAGGTCGAGGAACTGGACGCGCTGGACGCACAGGTGAAGAAGCTGAAAATGCGTCTGGACGACGTCAAGACATGGCTGCAGCAGCTGAACACCCATCAGGCCGCGCTGGACTATGCCGCCGCGGAGGCGGACGCCGGGCGGGTCGCGCAGGCGCGGGAAGCGCTGGAACAGGCGCAGGATATGCTCGCCATCCGGGAAGCCGCCTGCGAAAAGCTGCCGTCTCAGGAGGACGCGGAAAAGAAGCTCAAGGAGCTGCGCGCCTTCCGGGACGAGTGGAACGCCCTGCAAATGGAGCTGCAGATGCTTCCCCGCGCCCCCCTGCCCCCGGCGAAGAAGGACCCCTTCGCGGACATGGATGTGACGGCAGCCATGGAAATGGTCAACGCTGACCGTCAGACCATGACCGGTCTGCGGGGCAGCAAAATGCCGATTTTGCTGCTGATTCTGGGCGCTATCATCATGGCCGGGGCAATCGCGCTGCTGGTAATGGGAAATTACCTCCCGGCGGGAATCCTCGGCATGGTCTCCGTGCTTCTTCAGGCGCTCAGCCTCTTCGGAATGCAAAGGCTTAAAAAGCAGACCGAGGCACTGGAAAAGAAATACGGAACCGCCGACCCCGCCCATTGGACGGACTCCCTGCGGGAATATGAGACTGCCCTCCGGGCGTACAACGCCGCCCAGAAGGAATATCAGGACGCGCAGGGAGACGTGGAAGTGCGTCTGATGGTTATGCGCAAGCGCCGGGATTCCCTGTGCGGCGCACAGGAGCCGGATGCTGTCATGGAATTCTGGCAGCAGATCACGAACAAATGGGAAGCCTACCACACCGCCCGGCGGGAAGCCCAGCGGGCGCAAAATCTGGTGGATACCCTCAGCGCCATGGCAAAGCCTGTCCGGCCTCCCGTTGGCGTGGATACCCTGACCCATTCCCCGGCGGACACGGCGCGGCTGCTGTCGGACTGCACCGAGGAGCAGCAGCGGCTGCAAAGCCGCATCAGCCAGTACAAAGGCCGGATGGAAGCCTTGGGCGACCGGGCGCAGCTGGAAAAGCAGCTGGCGTCGGTCAACGCCCGTCTTGCGGAGCTGGAAAAGACCTACACCGCCCTGACCATCGCCCAGGAAACGCTGGCGCAGGCACGGTCGGAATTGCAGCGGCGATTCGCCCCCCGAATTTCCCAGCGGGCGCAGACCTATCTTTCCGCCATGACCGGCGGGCGCTACCAGCGCCTTTCCATGGGCGAGGACTTCTCCCTCCAAGCCGGAACCGGTGACGAGGAAACCCTCCACGACGCCCTGTGGCGCAGCGACGGCACCATCGACCAGCTGTACCTCGCCCTCCGTCTGGCCGTGGCGGAAGAACTGACCCCGGATTCCCCGCTGATTCTGGACGACGCGCTGGTGCGCTTCGACGATACGCGGATGCAGGCGGCGCTAGCCATTCTGGAGGACATGGCAAAAGCGCGTCAGGTCATTCTGTTCACCTGCCAGCAGCGGGAGGGAAATGCCGCAAACGCATAACTATTGTTCCGAAAACAGCGGAGAAAGCGCGGCTTTCTCCGCTGTTTTCGGAAAAATTCCCATGGCTTTCTGTTGCGAAACTTTTCCAAATTTTCTCAGATTTGTCATAATTTTGTAATTTTCCCCTTGACAATAGGGGTTTACTATGTTAAACTATTTTCCGAGAGGTTTAATTCATTAAACTTTTGTATTTCCAGATACACCCAAAGGAGGTATTCTGATTGGAAGTGCCCAAAATCTTTGAAAGCGAATACCGCTTCTGCCTGATTCTGTGGGAGCATGAGCCGATCAATTCCACCCATCTCGTCGAGCTGTGCAAGGAGCAGCTGGGCTGGTCGAAGGCCACCACCTACACCGTCATCCGCCGTCTGTCAGAGCGGGGCGTGGTAAAGAACGAGAACGCCGTGGTCACCGCCCTTGTCTCCAAGGAGCAGGCGCAGGCGTCCCGGCTGGACGAAATGGTGGAGGAGACCTTTCAAGGCTCCATGCCCGCCTTCATCGCCGCCTTCTCCCGGAGCAAGAAGCTCACCCGGGACGAGGTGGCACAGCTGAAGGCACTCATTGACAATTACGAGGAGGATCGAACATGAACACATTGTTCCAGAACATCCTGACTGCCAGCTTCCACGGCAGCATCGTCATTCTGGCCGTCATGCTGCTGCGGCTGGCGCTGAAGAAAGCACCCAGAAAGTATATCTGCCTGCTCTGGCTGCTGGCGGGGCTGCGGCTGCTGATGCCCTTCCAGATTCAAAGCGACCTGAGCCTGCAGCCCAGCGCCGACCCGGTGGCACAGGTGCAGCAACAGATCAGCCGTTCCCAGACGCCCGCCGCGCCGGAAGATTTCTCCCCGGCCGATCTGGACGTCCCGGCGCCGGTGCAGACGCCCGAAGCGCTTCCGGACATTCAGGCCCCCGTTACCACCGTTATCAGCAGCACCCCCTCCCCCGCCCCGGAAACCGCGCCGGAACCGGATACGGGCTTTGATTTCCTGTCGGTTCTGCCATGGTTCTGGCTTGGCATTGCCTGCTGCTTCGGCATTTACAGTCTGTACACCTACCTGACCCTGAAGCTGAAGGTTCGGGAGGCCGTCAAGATCCCCGGCGGCTGGGAATGCGACCGCATCGAGACCGCTTTTATTCTGGGCTTCATCCGCCCGAATATCTACATCCCCATGGGCATGACCCCCGAGGAACAGCGTTACATTCTCGCCCACGAACGCACCCATCTGGACAAGGGCGACCACTGGTTCAAGATGGTGGGCTTTCTGGCGCTGGCACTGCACTGGTTCAATCCGCTGGTGTGGGCAGCCTACATCCTGCTGTGCAAGGACATCGAGATCGCCTGCGACGAGCGGGTGGTGCAGTTCATGGAGCTGGACGAGCGGAAAGCCTACTCCGCCGCCCTGCTGAACTGCTCCACCAATCGGGCGCACTTCGCGGCCTGCCCCGTGGCCTTCGGCGAGGTGAGCGTCAAGGAGCGCATCAAGTCGGTGCTTTCCTATAAGAAGCCCGGCTTCTGGATCAGTCTGGTGGGCGTGATCGCCATCGTCTTCGTGGCGGTGTGCCTCGTGACCAGCCCCGCGAGAAAAGATGCGGCAGCCGCCGGGGATACCGAGCCAACCGCTTCCTCTGACACCGTCACCGTCCGCAATGTGGACGAGCTGCTGGCCGCCATTGCGCCGGACACCGTCATCCAGCTGGAGCCGGGAACCTACAATCTGTCCGGCGCCAAAGGCTACGGTCTGCCCTCGGAAAACCCCTACTGCGCCTGGACGGAAAAGTGCGACGGCTTTGAGCTGATGCTGCAAAACGTGAAGAACCTGACCATCCGCGGCAGCGGCAAGGTGAACACGACTCTGGAATGCGACCCCCGATCTGCCAGCGTCATCAATCTGAAGAATTGCGAAAATGTCACGCTGGAGGATTTCACCGCCGGTCACACTCTGGAACTGGGCGAATGCAGTAGCGGCGTCATCTACCTGCAAAACTGCACCGGCACCGACATGAACCGTCTGGGCATCTACGGCTGCGGCATGATCGGATTGCAGGCGGCGGATTCCAAGGACATTTCTCTTGCGGACAGCGACGTGTACGACTGCTCCAGCAGCGCCGCCGAGATCATCAGCTGTGAAGACGTCTCCATCTCCGGAACCCGCATTTACCGCATCGGCTCCGAGGAATACGGCGGATACACCTATTTTGATATTGGTTCCAGCCGGAATGTGACGGTGGAAAACTGCGAAATCAGCGACAGCAGCCTTATGTATCTGGCAATCGTTTCCGGAAGCACCGTTCAGATGAAGGGCAACCTGTTCTCCAACAACCGTACCCAGCTGGAAGCATTCAACTTCCAGTATGAGTACCACGAAGATACCCAGACGCCGGCAGACGAGTCGAGTATGGTTCTGGACGGCAACCGGTTTGAAAATTGCAGCGTCCGCCGCTGGTTTGGAGCCGACGGTACCGTCACGGACGGCGCAGGCAATCCTCTTACCGATGAGCAGATGAACAAGCTGTACTCCACAGGCGCGACGGAGCCGACCCAAGCGCAGCTGGAAATCCACGTTTCCACGGTGGATGAGCTGATCGCCGCCATCGGCCCCAATGTGGACATCGTGCTGGACGGGGAGCTTTACGACCTCAGCACCGCCACCGGCTACGGCACCTCCAAGGGCGATTATTACTACTGGCTGGACGAATTTGACGGCCCCCAGCTGGTCATCGACGGGGTGGACAATCTGACCATCCGCAGCAATGACGGCAGCGTAACGGGACACACCATCGCCGCCATCCCCCGCTACGCCAACGTCCTGACCTTCCAGTCGTGCAGCTACATCACCCTCTCCGGCTTCACCGCCGGTCACACAAGGGAGCCCGGTTACTGCAGCGGCGGCGTTCTGCGGTTCCAGGGCAGCGACCACATCACCGTGGACAAATGCGGTCTCTACGGCTGCGGCATTCTGGGCGTGGACGCGGAATACTGCACCGATATACGGGTCGCCAACTGCGACATCTACGAGTGCAGCCAGGGCGGCGTCCAGTTCTGGAGCTCCGAGGGCATTGTAATGGAAAACAACACCCTGCGGGATCTGGGCGGCAGCGACATGAGCTTCCACGACTGCAAGGACGTGACGGTGAACGGTGAAACCGTGATTCCCGCCAGTATGTTCTTCAGTCGGATCCTCAAGTCGGAGGAACAGCAGGGCACAGAGGCACTCAACGCCTTCGTTACGGAGTTTGCGTATGCCTATTTTTACGGAGATATGGATACGCTGCCCCGGTTGCTCTCCAAGGACTACACAGGCGGAGTGGAAGCCTATTCCGGCAATACAAACGACGTGATTGTGTGCTGGCATGAGGTCACGGTGGACATGTGGAAAGAGGCAGATGCCAACGGCACCTATGAATTTGCCTACCCCTACCGCGAGAACGTTGACAGCGAAATCGCCTATCTGACCATTGTCGTCGTCAGAGAAAACGACGCATGGAAGGTCAGCCGCTACTCTCTGGCCGAATAAAAGAACGCCAGTCCCTCCGGCATGGCCGGGGGGACTGAGTCTACCGAAAAAATGTCTCCGGCACGCGGCCGGAGACATTTTTGTTTGCAGTTGATTACGCCTTTTCCAGAGCCAGGGTTCTGGTGGTCAGGTCGCAGACCTCGCGGGGTCCAAAGTACTGAATGGCGCCGGGGTAGACATAGCAGGTCTCTGCCGCCCACTCGGCTCTGTGCTCGGCGAAGAACCGGAAGGGCTTGCCGTCCAGCTCCACCAGCGCCTTGCGGATAACGGGCTTGTCCTTGCCGTTTCTTCTCTCCATGTTCATCATCTTGGTGATGGGCATACCGCCTGCCACCCACTCCTCGGCGGGCTTGGACAGGTTGGAGACCTTGGACAGATAGCCGGTGTAGCCGTACTGGATCAGCATGAAGGCGTTGTAGCCCAGAGAGTAGCAGTAATCGGCGTCAAAGTTGGAGGGGAATGCGCAGCGGCCTTCGTAGCCCAGGAAGTGATGCTGGGTGGAGAACTTGCCGTTGTAAGTTCCGGCGGCCTTCCGGGCAGCCAGATTGTCTCTGACCAGAGCGGAGAACAGCTTCTCGGACTCGATGAGGGAGACCTGCACGTTGCCGTGGGGGTCGCGCTCCAGGAACAGCTGCTGCTGGATGCTCTGGGGCAGAATGGCGAACACGTCCATGGACTGCTTGGTCAGGCCATTCTTGATGAAGGCGTACTTCTCTTCCCAAGTGGGCAGGGCGTTGAATTGGGCGGTCTTCTCGCCAGCCAGCAGTTCGTTGATCTCCGCGATCAGCACGGAGAATTCGGGAACGAACTCCACGATACCCTCGGGGATGATGGCAACGCCGAAGTTCCAGCCCTTCGCCGCCCGGGTGGCCACGGAGTCAGCGATGTAATCCGCGATCTGGGCGAGGGACATCTTCTTCTCGGCCACTTCCTCGCCAATCAGGCAGATGTTGGGCTGGGTTTCCAGGGCGCATTCCAGCGCCACATGGGAAGCGGAACGACCCATGACCTTGACAAAGTGCCAATACTTCTTGGCGGAGTTGGCGTCGCGCTCGATGTTGCCGATGATCTCACTGTAGGTCTTGGTGGCGGTGTCGAAGCCGAAGGAGCACTCAATATCCTCGTTCTTCAGGTCGCCGTCGATGGTCTTGGGGCAGCCGATGACCTGGATGCCGCTGTTGTGGGCGGCAAAGTACTCGGCGAGAACCGCGGCGTTGGTGTTGGAGTCGTCGCCGCCGATGATGACGATGGCGGTGATGCCGTGCTTCTTGCAGACGCCCTCGGCAACGGCGAACTGCTCCTCGGTTTCCAGCTTGGTTCTGCCGGAGCCGATGATGTCAAATCCGCCGGTGTTGCGGTACTGGTTGATATACTCGTCGTCGAAGACTACGTAGTTGTCCTCCAACAGACCGCTGGGGCCGCCCTTGAAGCCGTAGAGGACGTTTTCCTTGTCGCAGGCCTTCAGCGCGTCGTACAGACCGCAGATGACGTTGTGGCCGCCGGGCGCCTGACCGCCGGAAAGAATCACGCCCACGACCTGCTTCTTAGGCGCGGAGGTGTTCTTACCCTTCTGGAAGGTGATCTCGTTTTTGCCGTAGGTATTGGGGAACAGCGCCTTGATCTTTTCCTGATCCGCGACGCTCTCGGTGGCGCCGCCGCTGCACACACAAATATCAGAAATCCCGTTTCTGAGCATACCCGGAAGCTTGGGACTGTACTGGTATCTTGCTACCTGGAGAGGGGACAGTTTCATGGATGTATACACTCCTTACTGAATTTTGTTCAAAGGAGATTATACTCCATTTTCCGCCAAACGTAAATAGCAAAATTCTGATTTTTTCCCGGGAGAACTTTCAGGATTCCGGTTTTCCTTTCAAATCGGCACTGACGGCACCGCCGGGGGGCGTTTTTCTGGTGAAAATGAACATTTTGCCGGGACGGAAGTATCAAAATATTTATATTGAAAAACCCGAAAAATATGCTATAATGTCAGCGGAATAAAAGCGGGTCATGACCCGCAGTTTAAGAAAGGATGATTCCAAATGGCTCTTGTAACCACAACTGAGATGTTCAAGAAGGCTTACGACGGCGGCTACGCCATCGGCGCTTTCAACGTCAACAACATGGAAATCGTTCAGGGCATCACCGAGGCCTGCCGCGAGGAGAAGGCTCCCGTTATCCTGCAGGTCTCCAAGGGCGCCCGCGCCTATGCCAACCACACCTACCTGGTAAAGCTGGTGGAGGCTGCCGTCATCGAGTGCCCCGAGATCCCCATCGCTCTGCATCTGGATCACGGCCCCGACTTCGAGACCTGCAAGGCCTGCATCGACGGCGGCTTCACCTCCGTCATGATCGACGCCTCCTCCAAGCCCTTCGCCGAGAACATCGAGATCACCCGCAAGGTCGTTGAGTACGCTCATGACCACGGTGTCGTCGTTGAGGCTGAGCTGGGCACTCTGGCCGGCATCGAGGACGAAGTCAAGGTCGCTGCTCACGCCGCCTCCTACACCCGTCCGGTGGAAGTGGAAGAGTTCGTGACCAAGACCGGCTGCGATTCTCTGGCCATCGCCATCGGCACCAGCCACGGCGCTTACAAGTTCACCGCTGCCCAGTGCACCCGCAATGCGGACGGTGTTCTGGTTCCGCCTCCCCTGCGCTTCGACGTTCTGGAAGAGGTCTCCCGCCGTCTGCCCGGCTTCCCCATCGTTCTGCATGGTTCTTCTTCCGTTCCTCAGAACTACGTGAAGATGATCAACGAGAACGGCGGCAAGATGCCCGACGCCGTGGGTATCCCCGAGGAGCAGCTGCGTCACGCTGCCGAGCTGTCCGTCTGCAAGATCAACATCGACTCCGACCTGCGTCTTGCCATGACCGGCACCATCCGTCAGTTCTTCAACGAGCATCCCGACAAGTTTGACCCCCGCGAGTACCTGAAGCCCGCCCGTGCCAACATCAAGGAACTGGTTCGCCACAAGCTGGTGGACGTTCTGGGCTGCGCCGGCAAGGCTTAACCGTCAACACCCATTTGATTGGCTCCCGAACATTCGGGAGCCAATTTCTTACCGCAAAACAGCGCCATCCGATTGTGGATGGCGCTGTTTTTATGCGTTCTGTTCCAGAAAATCCCGGCGGTACTGGGAGGGCGTGACGCCCTCGGACTTTTTGAGCACCTTGGTGAACACCCGGTAGTCGGCATAGCCGGACTGCTCCGATATCTCCGCGATGGGCAATGATGTGGTCAGCAGCAGCTTTTTCGCCTGCTCCATGCGGATGTTGGTGAAATACGTCAGGAAATTGACGCCGATCTCGCTTTTGAACAGCTGGCTGATGTACTGGGGATTCAGGTGAAATTCCTCCGCCAACACGCCAAGGCTCACTTCCTCGGCCAAATGCTCCTGCAAATAGCGGGTAATGCCGTGGATGGGGCGTTCCTCCTGACAGGTCGTCTCCCCCGCGGACTGATGCCGGAACATGGCGATCTTCAGATTGTCAATGCAGGTGCCGAACTCCTCATAGTTCACCGGCTTCAGGATGTAGTCCGTAATCTGGAGCCGCAGGGCTTCCCGGCAATAGGAAAAATCGTCGTAGCCGGACACGATGACGAAGGCCGTGTTCGGGTGCTTGAGCCGGGACAGCTGGATGACCTTCAGGCCGTTCATAATGGGGATGTTGATGTCCATGATGGCGATGTCCGGCTGGAGTGTGTCAATTTTCGTCAGGGCGTCCATGCCGTCGGCGGCTTCTCCCACCACCTCGCAGTCGTGGGCTTCCCAGTCAAACAGGCGCTTGAAGCCCTCCCGGATCATGATTTCGTCATCCACCAGAAGCACACGCAGCTTCTTCATTCCGCTTCCTCCTTCAGCGGCAGCACGACGTGCGCCGTCACGCCGCCGTCCTCGTTTTCCGTATAGCTCAGGCCGCATTCCCGGCCGCAGAGCAGCTTGATGCGCTTCTGCACATTCAGAATGCCGATGCTGTTGCCAGTGAGCTTTGGCGGCTGCTTATCGTAGGATGCCAGCATGGCGTCGATGGCGGCCTTTTTGCCGTCAGCAAAGCCGCTGCCCGTATCCCGGACGCAAACTTCCATGCGGCCGTCCGCCGTTTTCTGCGCCGAGATCACCACCGTGCCCCGGTAGCCCCTGTTTTTGAGACCGTGGAGCAGGCTGTTTTCCACAATGGGCTGCAAAATGAAGTTCGGCACCTGTGCACCCCCCAGCTCCGGGTCGATGTCATATTCGCAGCAAAGTTCCGGATAACGGCAGCACATCAGCTCCACATAGGCTTCCAGCAGCTCCATCTCGTCGTCCAGCGTGACCATGGGTCTGTCCACCTTGACGCTGAGCCGGAAGAAAAATCCACCAGCCGCATAAGCAGGCTTGCCACCGTTTTATCCCCGTTCAGATGTGCCTGAATGCGGATGGTATCCAGCGTGTTGTAAAGAAAATGGGGGTTGACCTGACTTTTCAGGTACAGCATTGACAGCTTCTGCTCCACCAGCTCCGCCCGGAGCGCTTCGGGATTTTCCAGCGTGAGGTAAAAGGAAAGGGTCATCAGGGTGATGCCCATTCCACTGATAAGCCATGTGTGGTGCAATCCCTGCAATACGCACACGGTAAACTCAATGACCAGCGCCGCGCCGATGGCAGAACGCTTTTTTCCGGGGATGGCTTTCCAGTTTCCCACCAGAAGTCCGGCGCACAGCAGCAGGTAAAAGGCCACGGCGGCATAGGGAACCAGCATGTAAGCCCCCGCGGAATAGTTGCCTTCCGCCGTGACGGTGTAGGAAATGGGCAGCAGGAAATTCCCCAGCTCCGCGAGCACCAGAGACGCCTTCGCCGGCCAGTCCAGCCGCCGGGGCCTGCCCGTCTCCTCCTGCACCAGAATGGCGATGTACTGATAAAACAGGTAGATCACCGCCGCCATGCTGCCCAGAAACAGCCGGTGAAGCGCCCCGTTCAGGAGCATCGGCACGGTGTCCAGATGGTTGACGGTGTAGACAGTGCAGCCGTCCAGCGCCAGATGCACCAGCACCGCCACCAGCAGCACCGAAAAGATTTTGTGGAGCGCCGTATGCTCCTTTTCCGCCGTGAAATACATATAGGCGACAAAGGCCACCACCAGAAACAGCGCGATCTCCATCCGAAGCATGAGCGTTTCTCCCCCTTCTCAGTGCATCATAGTTCGGCGAACCGGGCGCTGCCTTTCTTCTTCAGCCACAGATACAGCAGGGCGCACAGGATCAGATTCAGCCCCGCAAGGCAGCCCATGTATCCGAAGAAGCCCAGCTTCCACCCCGGCAGTGCCACGTAGCCCACAAGCAGCAATATCGTATAGCCGAAGCTGCCGAACAGGGCGATCATCACGGGGGCGCTCTGCTTGATGGGCGAAATTTCATTCGTCCATGTCAGAATGGGATTTTTCACTCCCAGAAACAGGGCGAACAACGCCATCAGCACCACGTAGGACATTACCAACAGCGTCATCATCAGAAGCTGCACAGGCAGGAACGGATAGACTGCCGCCGCGCACACTATGCACAGCGCCATGGGAACTGCCGTGAGAATGATCTGCATGGAAAGCTTCGCTTTCAGCACCTGCCACGGCGTGACCGGCAGGGACTGCATGAGCCACAGGCTCTTCCCCTCCAGCGACACCGAGGGGGCGGTCATATCATTCATGGAAGCGACCCCGCACAGGCAGATGGACAGCATCACCGGCACGCTCCCCTCCAGACCGTCAAGCAGGGTCTCCACCGTGGAGAGGAATTCGCCGCCCTTCCATAGAATCAGCAGCGCGCAGACCGGCATCAGGAACGTACCCAGGCCGCAGTTGAGCATATAGTTGGGACTTGCGCCGAAATGGGCGAATTCCCGGCCAAGCAGCGCCGCGGGAATGCTCTTTTGCCGCACAGTGGTTTCCCGGTACACCGTCCGGGCGGTCTTTCCCGTGGCAGTCGCGGTTTCCAGGAAGCTGCGGGAGATCAGCGCCCACATGAGGGCGAACAGCGCCGCGACAAACACGGTCACAATGATACACGCTTTGGCATCTCCCGTGCCGACGCTGCCAAACAGATAAATGGGGTAGGCGCCATCCTTGACGGCGGCGCCGTAGACCGCCAGATTGGCAAGCAGCTCCTGAATCAGCGCCATTGCCCGGAAATAGAAGAAATAGTACGCACCGAAAAACGCCAGAGAAATGACGACGGTCACAAAGCTCTTATGCTTCAGCAGGCTGATCTTCGCGACCACCCACCCCAGCGCGCAGGACAGCGTCATGACAAAAACGGAGATCAGCGCAGTCAGCAGCACGCCGCCCAGCACGTTTGCCAGCGTCGCACCGGCCACCGCCCAGTAGACGATCACCGCCGGAAGAATTACAATTCCGGAGTACAGCAGTCCCATCAGGTAAACGCCCAGCAGCCGGGAGGTCAGCAGCACGGAGACCGGAATGGGCATGGACAGCAGCAGATCATTGTCCTTCGCCAGATACAGGCTGGCATAGGTATTGAACACGCTGCCGAACACGCCGAGGAACACCGCCAGAAGTCCCATCAGCGCAAAATACAGCCAGCCCATGCCCGCCTGTGCCATGGGCGCACACCTTTTGACCGAAAGCAGCGTGAAAATGCCGCCCAGAACAACTACCATCAGCACCGCGAACATAGCGATATACGCAATGGTCGCCGCCTTGGAACGGGCTTTGTTCTTTTTCGCGTCGTAATAATAAGAGCGGAAAATTTCCAGCAGCTGCTTTTTCAGCAAGAGTTTCAGCATGATTCTCCCTCCAGCTCAAGGAACACTTCCTCCAGAGAGTCGTCGCCCTTGACTTCCTCCATGGTGCCGGAGCGGATAAGCCTGCCGCCCTTGATGATGGCGACCTTGTCGCAGAGCTTTTCCGCCACTTCCAGCACGTGGGTGGAGAAGAAGATCGCGCCGCCCCGGTCACAGATCTCCCGCATCATGCCTTTCAGCAGGTGCGCCGCCTTCGGGTCAAGGCCCACAAAGGGTTCGTCCATGAGGATGAGCTGCGGCTTGTGGAGCCACGCGGCGATGATGGTCAGCTTCTGCTTCATGCCGTGGGAATAGGCCGCGATGGGCTGCGCCAGATCGCCGGTCAGCTCAAAGGCGTCCGCGTACCGGCGGATGCGCTCGCGCCGCAGAGCGGCATCCACGCCGAAAATGTCCGCGATGAAGTTCAGATACCTGATACCCGTCATGTACTCGTACAGGTCGGGATTGTCCGGGATATAGGCGATTTTCCGCTTGCATTCCAGAGGCTTTTCCCGAACGGAATCGCCGCCGATGTAAATTTCTCCCGCGTCGAACTGCAAAATGCCCGCCACGGATTTCAGCGTCGTGGTCTTGCCCGCGCCGTTGTGGCCGATGAAGCCGTAAATCTCACCGGGACGGATGTGCAGGTTCAGGTCGTCCACGGCCTTCTTTTCCCCGTAGGTTTTCGTCAGATGTTCAATGTTCAGCATATCGTACCCCTCCTTTTTTGTTTCGTCAGCCCCGCAGACCCGCCGCCTGCATGATGGCTTCAATGCTCTCTACCGGCTCGCTTCCCCAGAAACGGTGAATATCCGCGCATCCGGCAACGTCCAGCAGGTCGTCTGCCTCGTCGGTCAGAAGCTCTTGATAGGCATAGTCCACCAGCTCCAGTTTTTCCACGCACAGCGCCTGATCGTCACCCTTGGCGGCCAACCACGCGGCGGCCGCTTCGCCGATCTCATCCGCCCCAAGGCCGGTGTTCACGCCCCAGTCCAGCAGCCTGACGGCCACCTGCACCGCCCGCAGAGAAGAACCGGAGATACCGGGGATGACGTTTTCGTCGATATCGTCCAGAATGGGCAGCGTGAGTGCCGGCGCTGCCGCAGTCGGTGCCTCGGTCGGCACTTCGGTCGCGGCGGTGTCGTGACTGCTTCCGTCATCGGGAGCGGCGGCTTCCTTTTTCCAGATGCTGGTTTCTCCAGCCCCCGTCTTGAGGATGACCTCGTCGATTTCCCCTTCCACGGGGATGGCGACATGGAAGTCCCCCGTTTCAAAAATGCCGAATACCGCGCTGAAACGGAAGCCCACATACAGCTTGCCGCCCAGTTCCTCAGTGTAGCAGCCGCAGAAGCCCTCCGGGAAGGAACCGGGATAGAAGCCCTTGATCGTGACGGCGCTTCCGCTCACGTCCACGGATGTAATGGCCGCTTCCTCGCAGGCGCGGAAGCCGAAAACCTTCCAGCCATAGCGCCCCGCCATAAAAATGCCGGCGAACAGGATCGCCATGACCAGCAGCGTAATGATAACTGTTTTGATGAATTTCATAATGTCTCCTTCTCATGGAAGCTCTGATTAGGGTCTATCTGAAAACCGTCAACATGCCCAAACAGCGGGTCTTTTCCGCCTGCTGTGCACCATTTTCCCTTGTAATACACAAAGTATTCCTGCGGAAAAATGGCTTCAGCAGGCGAAAAATCCCTCGCTGTTGGTCATATTCCCGGTTTTCAGATAGACCCTAAATCGACAAGAGCTGACAGCGAGAGATTTTTCGCCAGATGAAGGTATTAAAAGTGGAGGAATACTTTGTGTACCCGCAAGGGGTATGCCGCATCCGTAAGCCGGCTTGTGCCGGCAACGGCTGCGCTATATTTCCCACTTTAATACCGCACAGCTGGGGAAAAAGATCCGCTGCTCAGCCGAAGGCGATTTATTCAGAGGTTCCCTTATCGCCGTCCAAGATAGCGGCACACATGGCTGCGGTACGCCTGATACGGCGCACCAAATACGTTCGTCAGATACCGTTCCTCCTGCAAGATCTGCAGGTGGAGCATGACCATTGCAAACAGGGAAAAGGCCAGCGTCAGCAGATTCCCGTACATCAGCAGTACGCCCACATATTGCAGGTCAAAACCCAGAAAGGCCGGGTTGCGGCTGTAGCGGTAAATTCCGGTGGTGACCAGCTCGGTCTTGTCCTTGTCGGGGATGCCCGCCCGCCAGCTGTCCTTCATGCACAGAACGGAGGCTAGGAAAATCAAATCGCCCAGCATTCCGATGCAGAAGCCGGTGAAGCGCGCGTTTGCGGGCAGACAGCTCCAGCCGAGCGCGATGGACAGCAGCTGAGCCGCCGGCGCGCCGAGGGTCGCAATGCCCATCAGCATCTCTATGGTGTGGAGAATCTTTTCTTTTCTGCGCCCGATCTGGTGGGTGCGGATGCCATGGCGCTTCTGCGCCAGCATCTTGCTGAAGTAAATGCCGTAAAAAATCGCCAGAACGGCCAATGCGAGCCACATGTAGGGCAGTTTTTCTTCCAGTGGATATTTCATCGCTTTTCTCCTTTGATGCACTTGTACGTGCCTTCTCTGCACCGCAGGCTGCGCAGTGCGGTATGGGTGATTCCCAACAGTTCGTCCATCTCTTCGGCGGTGTTTTCATAGACGCTGTTCTGATGGTGGACAAGAATATAATCCGCCTCTTTGATTTTCCCCGCCGCCTCCATGCAGAAGCTGCGCACAGGCGCGGCCAGCGCGAACACCCAGATGGGCGAGCAGATGGTCACGTGGGCATAGCGGGACAAGTCCACGCCGATGGGCGTAATGGGCATCGGCCATTTGTGCATTCCGAACCGGCCGCTCCACCAGAAGCCCAGCGTTCCCTCCGTCCGTTCGGTGGCCGTTATCTCGTACACCGCCGCACCGGTGCGGTTCGCTTCCTCATAGGCCAGCTTCCGCCCATAGCCCATGCGGGAAAAGAACACCACCAGCCGCTCCGGGTTCGTGCCGATGTCCGGATAGTCGAAAATGTCCGCCCGGAACGCTTCCTGCTTTTCAAACACCCACGCGGCATAGCCGGTGGCCGCCTGCGCCAGACCGAAGAAAAAGTAAGTCGTGGACATGAAATTCGGTGGGAACATATAGAACTGAATGCAGATCCACAGCATCAGCGTCACGCCGAATACGCCGCCCAGCACCACACCGGAATGCTTTTTCGCCAACAGCAGCCCCGCCGCCGTCAGATTCGTCAGGCCATTCACGATCAGCAGCGCCCAGCCGGAAAAGGTGAAGTCCTGAAAAACCACATCCGCAAAGGGCAGCACCTGAAAGTAAGACAGCATAGCGTCCATGCCCATGCTCTTTCCGCTGGGGTCCAGCAGCATCGCCAGCGTCCCCGCCACGGCACCCAGACCGATGAACAGCGTCCAGAAAATCAGGATGCGCCGGGCTGTACAGAATCTTGACTTTTGTTTCATGGTTTCTTCCTCAATATGTAATGGGCGTCCGATAAAGTGCGCTCAGAATACAGTCCGTCAGGAGCAGCACCGCAAGCAAAGAGCACCCGCCATAAACCGCTCTCCTGCTCAGCCTGCCCATCACGCGCTCCGTGGATGGCTCGATCAGATAGTGGAACACCAGCCCCAGCAGGGCGAAGCTGACCACACTGCGGACGCAGATGATCCCGCTGATATTCCCGAACAGTCCCCGGTAATCCCACAGGCGCATACCGAAGCAGCGGATCGCGATCCAGCCGATAATGTACTCCACAACGCCGGTGATCCCCGCGCTGAGCAGGAACAGGACGGCGGGGTTCTTCTTGAAGGGCTTCATGGCGTAGATGCCCAGCGCGCCGACGCCGTAAATCGGCAGCCATGGGCCGTACAGAATGCCCCGGTTTCGGAGCATCCCCTCCGTATACCAGTAAAAAATCTCCTCGTAAATCCAGCCGGTCAGGCAGCCGATAAGAAAGATCACGAACAGGTAGCACAGCCGGTTGGTCAATTCGATTCTTCTATCCAGTGTCAGCATAGTCTTCTTTCCTTTCACGCTGTATTGTACAGGAAAAACGCCGGATTCTATAGGCCGGTTTTGCATCCGAATGTGTCAATTTTATAGATATTATACACCACACTCAGGGTTTGCGGAAGGGCGCGTTCCTTAAATTTGATTTAAGGCGCGTCCCCCTCTTCGTCAGCAAGGCGCCTGTGACTCTCCCCGGAGGAAAAATGAAGCCAGCCTCTTTCTTTTTTCCGAAAAAAGTGGTATGATAAAAAAAAACGGCACTTGCCGATTCACGCAAAGAAGGTTATCACCATGAACGCCCCCATAAAAATGCTGGTCATCAATCCCGGATCCACCTCCACCAAGGTCAGCTACTTTGAAGGCGAGAAGAATATCTACACCGAGAGCATCTTCCACGACGCCCCGGAGCTGCTGAAATACCCCACCACCAACGACCAGATGCCCATGCGCAAGCAGGTACTGCTTACCTTTCTGCAATCCCACGGCATGACCCCCGCCGACATGGATGTATTCATCGGCCGGGGCGGCTGCGCCTATTCTCAGGCTGCCGGAGTCATGGAGATCGACGAGCGGCTGGTACAGGACACCGCCGCCGACAAGGGCGGCAGCGACCACCCGGCAAAGCTGGGCGTCATGCTGGCCTACGAGCTGGGCTGCGAGTACCGCAAGCCAATGTACACCGTGAACCCCACCAACGTGGACGAGCTGTGGGATTATGCCCGTCTGACCGGCATTGCAGGGCTTTACCGCCGTGCCCAGACCCATGTGCTGAACCAGAAGGGCATTGCCGCCATTCACGCGAAAAAGCTGGGCAAGCGCTACGAGGATCTGAACCTGATCGTCTGCCATGTGGACGGCGGCATCACCGTCACCGCCCATAAGGCCGGGCGCATGGTGGACAGCACCGAGGGCGCCGGCGGCGACGGCCCCTTCACCCCCACCCGTCTCGGCTCCATCCCGGTGATGGAGGTGCTGCAATATCTGGACGAGGGACACACCACCGCCCAGATGCGCTCCATGCTCTCCCGTTCCGGCGGCTTCGTCAGCCACTTCGGAACCTCCGACGCGGCCAAAGTCCACGCGCTGGTGGACGCCGGGGACAAAAAGGCGGTGACCGTCTGGAATGCCATGATCTACCAGCTGTGCAAATCCATCGGCGGCATGGCGGCGGTGCTGGAGGGCAAGGTGGACGGCATTCTGCTTACCGGCGGCCTGATGCGCTATGACGACATTCTGAAGGGCGTAGAGCAGCGCTGCGGCTGGATCGCGCCGATCACCGTCTACCCCGGCGAGTGCGAGCAGGAAGCCATGGCGGATGCCGTTCTGGAGGTGCTCCGGGGTCAGCGTCAGGCAAACCGCTACACCGGCGTCCCTGTTTTTCAGGGCTTCGAGTGGGACAACAAATGACAACCCTCCCCTACTAAAAAGGAGACCGTTATGCCTCAATTTACCAAATACGCACTGGAAAACTCCCTGAAAAAGCTGCTTCTGCAAAAGCCGCTGAACAAAATCACCATCAACGACATCACCGAGGACTGCGGCATCAACCGCATGACCTTCTACTACCATTTCAGGGACATCTACGATCTGGTGGAGTGGGTGTGCCTGGAGGACGCCAAAAAGGCGCTGGCGGACAACAAAACCTACGAGACCTGGCAGCAGGGTTTTGTCCGGATTTTCGACGCCGTCCGGGAGAACAAACCCTTTATCATGAACGTCTACCGCTGCGCCAGCCGGGAGCAGGTGGAAAAATACCTGACGCCCCTGACGGACGATCTTCTGTTGGGCGTGATCAACGAGCTGTCGGCGGGTATGGTCGTCCGCGCCGAGGACAAGGCCTTTATTGCGCAGGTCTATTCCTACGCCTTCGTGGGTCTGATGCTGGACTGGATCAAGGACGAGATGAAGCAGAACCCGGAAACGCTGGTAAATCGGTTTGCCCTCGTGATTCAGGATGATGTTTCCTGCGCGCTGAACCGGTTCCGGGTGGACAGGGGAAACTCTGCATCAAACCCGGCGGATTGATAAAATTTCAGGCACTTTTGCCTCCGTGATGAAATCTTCATCACGGAGGCATTTCTGTTTATTGTAAAAAGTGGGTTCCGGACATACAATAAGACCACCGAAAGGCAAATGAACGATTTTACGAAGGAGTTGCTATTATGTATTATTCTGCAGGAACTTACGAAGCGTTTGCCCATCCCGAGAAGCCGGAGGGCGTAGACAACAAATCCGCTTATATCATCGGCACCGGCCTGGCCGGTCTGACCGCCGCTTTCTATCTGGTCAGAGACGGCCAGATGAAGGGCGAGCGCATCCATCTGCTGGAAAAACTGGAGCTGGCCGGCGGCAGCTGCGACGGCTACCGGGACATCACCAAGGGCTTCTATATGCGCGGCGGCCGGGAAATGGACAACCATTTTGAGGTCATGTGGGACACCTTCCGGGATGTTCCCTCCATCGAGACTCCGGGCGTTTCCGTTCTGGACGAGTATTATTGGCTCAACAAGCACGACCCCAATTACTCTCTGTGCCGTGCCAGCGTGAACCGCGGCGAGGATGCCCATACCGACAAGCAGTTCAAGCTGGATAAAGAGTCCGCCATGGCGCTCTCCAAGCTGTTCCTGACGCCGGAAAAGGATCTGGAGGACAAGAAGATCTCCGACGTTCTCCCCGATTCCTTCTGGAACACCAACTTCTGGCTCTACTGGCAGACCATGTTCGCCTTCCAGCGCTGGTCCAGCGCTCTGGAAATGAAGCGGTATCTGTGCCGGTACGTGCATCACATCGACGGTCTGCCGGATTTCAGCGCCCTGCGCTTTACCAAGTACAATCAGTATGAGAGCATGATCCTGCCCCTGGTCAAGTATCTGGAAAGCCACGGCGTACGCATTGAGTACGGCATGGATGTCAAGAACGTCATCATCGAGACTGTGGGCAACAAGAAAGTTGCCAAGCAGATCGTCTACGTGAAGGACGGTCAGGAGCAGACCATTGACCTGATTGAAGACGATCTGGTGTTCATCACCAACGGCTGCTGCACCGACACCTCCTGCTACGGCGACCAGACCCATGCCCCCGACCTGTCCAAGGTAAAGAACGGCGCGGGCGAATCCTGGGATATGTGGAAGGCCATTGCCGCTCAGGCAAAGCACGGCGAGTTCGGCAACCCGGATACGTTCTGCTCCGATGTGGACGCCACCAACTGGATGAGCGCCACCGTGGCCACCTCCAACGAGGAGATCATTCAGCATATCATGAACGTCTGCAAGCGTGACCCCCGCTCTGGCAAGGTGACCACCGGCGGCATCGTCACCGTCAAGGACAGCACTGACAACTGGTATCTGTCCTGGACGATCAACCGTCAGCCCCAGTTCAGGTCTCAGGACAAGAACATGGTTCTGGTGTGGCTGTACTCCCTGAACACCAACAAGGAAGGCAACTACGTCAAGAAGGCCATGCGGGACTGCACCGGCGAGGAGGTCTGCCAGGAGTGGCTGTACCACATCGGCGTGCCGGAGGATCGGATCGCCGCTCTGGCCCACGATGCCTGCAACACCACCACCTGCTTCATGCCCTATATCAACGCCTTCTTCCAGCCCCGGAAGGAATCCGACCGCCCGAAGGTCGTGCCCGACGGCGCTGTGAACTTCGCCTTCATCGGCCAGTTCGCCGAGACACCCCGGGATACCATCTTCACCACCGAGTATTCCATGCGTACCGGTATGGAGTCCGTCTACACCCTGCTGAATGTTGACCGGGGCGTGCCGGAGGTATGGGGCAGCAAGTACGATGTCCGGGAGTTGCTGCGCGCCTGCTACTACGCCATCGACAAGAAGCCCATCACCGATGTGAAGCTGTCCTTCATGGAGAAGCAGCTGCTGCACACCGTGATGAAGAAGGTCAAAGGAACAGACGTGGAGCTTCTGCTGAAGGAAAGCGGCCTGATCGAGTAAGATATCCTGCAACGCAAAAAGGTGCTGCCCGGTGGCAGCACCTTTTTGCGTTATTTACAAATCGTTTCATTGACCCGCCGGTCTTTTTCTGGTAGAATACTCCCCAGACACCATAAGGAGGAGATATTGATGGAAAAATTCATTCCCTACGAGAAGCTTTCCAAGAAGGAAAAGCGCAGTCGGGACTTGTCCCGCCGGAACACATGGGGACAGCTGAACCCCGTTACCCGGAAACCTAAAAACAGCAAGGCATATTGCAGGAGCAAAGCCCGGAATTGGAAGCGTGACGCGCACGAACCAATTCCGGGCTGGTATTTTATTACCTGTCAAACCTCATCGGTTTGGGAAGCCGCCGCTTCGGCCTGAATGTCGGGGAAATGGGACAGTACCGGTTCCTCCGGAATGCCCTTGATCTTACGGTTTACATAATTCTTCGTGATCTTCATGACCATGGGGCACAGAACCACCACGCCGATCAGGTTGGGCAGCATCATCAGGCCGTTGAAGGTGTCGGAGATGTCCCAGGCCAGAGAGGACGTCATGACCGCGCCGGAAAGGATCATCACGACGAAGATCACCTTGTAGATTTTCGTGGCCTTTTCGCCGAACAGATATTCCACCGCCTTGGTGCCGTACTGCGACCAGCCGAGCACCGTGGTAAAGGCGAACAGCAGCATGGCCAGAGCCACAAATTTTTCGCCAAGGGGGCCAAAAACATTGCCGAAGGCACGGGCAACCAGCGTAGCATCGTCCACACCCGCCACGGCAAGGCCGGTCTCCAGATCGATATAGCCGGAAGACAGAACCACGATGGCGGTCATGGTGCAGACCACGAAGGTATCGAAGAACACCTCAAAGATGCCCCACATACCCTGAGCGACAGGCTCCTTGACGTTGGAGGAAGAATGCACCATGACGGAGGAGCCGAGACCCGCCTCATTGGAAAACACACCCCGCTTGCACCCTTGGGTAATGGCCTGCTGGATGGCGATACCCGCCGCGCCGCCCGCGACGGCCTTGCTGCCGAAAGCGAAGCGGAAAATCGCCGCGAACATGGCGCCGACGCTGCTGATATGGGTAAAGAACACGATCAGCGAGCCGATGATGTACAGCACCGCCATGAACGGCACGACCCGCTCGGCGACAGTGGCAATGCGCTGCAGGCCGCCGATGACGATCAGCGCCGCGAGGATCATCAGCACAATGCCGCAGGCCAGAGAAACCACGCTCATGCCGCCCACGGTAGCAGTCACGCCGCCGAAGAACGCGGATTTCATATTCAGGACGATCTTATTGATCTGCCCCATATTGCCGATGCCGAAGGATGCCAGAATGGCAAAAATGGAGAACAGAACCGCAAGGACGCTGCCGACAGTCTTGCAGTGCTTCTTGCCGCCCAGACCGTCTTTCAGGTAGTACATCGCACCTCCCGACCACTCGCCCTGACTGTTGCGGCGGCGGTAGTAGATGCCCAGCACATTTTCGGAGAAATTGGTCATCATCCCGAAAAAGGCCGCAACCCACATCCAGAACACCGCGCCGGGGCCGCCGATGACGATGGCTGCCGACACGCCGGCGATATTGCCGGTGCCGATGGTGGCGGCGAGGGCCGTACACAGCGCCTGAAACTGGGAAATGGTCTTTTTGTCCGTTTTCGCGTGGACACCGCTGTCCCTGCGGAACATGCCGCCGATGGTCTGCTGCCACCAGTGGCCAATGTGGGAGATCTGGAACCACTTCGTGCAGCAGGTCATCAGAATACCCGTGCCGATCAGCAGGACCAGACCGATCTTCACCCAGATAAAGGCGTTGATCTTGTCATTGATCTCGGCGAGTGTGGTCAGAAAATTCTCCATACGTATCCTCTCTTTCCGGCTTCGCGTTCTTTGCAAAGCCAACAAAAAATAAAGACAGACTGCGCAAAACGCGCAATCTGTCCAAAAAAACAAACATTTCCCCTACGGACGGTATGGAAATCACTTTGTCCTTTTGCCTGAGAGATTGACGCGCAATGCGTTTTGCCCCTTCGGCACTCAATTCAATGAGCTTCTCCAAAGTTCTATCAGCTTACAGTCCTCATCCATGCTGGACACCTGAGAGTGTTACTCCTTCGGTTGCGGCAAGCCGCATTTCCTGCAAGCGTCATATAGATGTTAATAATTATACTATGCTCTCCCCAAAATGCAAGTGCAAATCGGGAAAAATGCATTTTTTGTCACTTCTCCCAACTCAGAACCTTTTCCCGCAGGCCGTCCACGTCCAGAACGCCCAAAGCAAAGCCCTTTTTCACCAGCTCCTCCGGCAGATATTCGTCGTACTTGTCAAAAAGAGGCAGCTCCTTGGGATATACCAGCTCCATGGGGTCGATGGGCTTGCGGATCTCTTCGGCCAGCACCCGGAAAAAAGCGGATTCGTCGGCCTTCATGGTGAACTGAATAAAAAACGGGCGGGCGGAATCCAGATTCCGCAGGCCGAGGCGGTCGGCGCATTTGATTTTCAGGAACCGCTCCATGGTCAGGAAGGTGTACGTCCCTACCCATGGAAGCAGGCACCACATATTGCCCCCCAGATTGATGAGCGTCTTTTCCGCCGCGCCAGAATGGGCGGCGGTGAAGCGCGCCTGCTCCAGCCGCGCCACCGCGTTTTTCATCAGATAGGGGTACTGCCTGTCCTCCTGAAGCACCCGGCGCATTCTTGTGAGAATTTTGGTGTGCAGGTCGCCGGGACACTGGCCGAAATAGGCGGGGACGCTGCCCTTCACCTGCTGACAGTAGATCAGGCGGCGCTTGTGGTCCACGTCCAGCACCTGCCAGACATGTCCCGCAATGGCCAGCTTCTCCCCCACGGGAGGCGGCGAAACCACCGTCCCCAGCTCCTGAGACTCGCTGCGGACGGTGTATTCCTCACTTTCCTGAAACACGCCGTAGAACTTGAAGGAGTTGATGACCCGCTCCCCCGCCAGTCCCACGATCAGACCGCCCTGCTCCGTCTGCTGAATGTGGTCTGTGGCGATGAGATGCCGGAGCAGCACCCGGTAGTCCTCCTGCGTGATCCTGTGGAAGTAATGCAGCCGCAGCACCCGGTCGGCCAGCGCCCGTGGGGACAGCTCGCCGCAGGAAGCCAGTGTGGACATTGTTTGATGGTACAGGAGACTGAACGGCAGTCTGTCCAGCCGGGGCGGCTCCACCCAGCGTTCTTCCAGATACAGCTGCACCAGCGCAATGCCCTGCAATAGCTTCCATGGAATGGTGGTTGGCAGCATGGCTCGCACCTCCGGCTCGTCCTCCCGGATGACGAACCACATTTCCGGCGGAAGCTCCCGCCGGCCGGTGCGTCCCATGCGCTGTAAGAAGGAAGATACCGTCCATGGCGCGTCGATCTGAAACGCCCGCTCCAACCGGCCGATGTCAATGCCCAGCTCCAGCGTTGCGGTGGTCACCGTGGTCATGTACTGGGAATCGTCCTTCATGATCCCCTCCGCCGTCTCCCGGTAGGAGGCGGAAAGGTTGCCGTGGTGGACGAGAAAGCGGTCGGGTTCGTGGTTCAGCTCGCAGTAATGACGCAATGTGGTGGTCACCATTTCGCATTCTTCCCGGGAATTGACGAAAACCAGACACTTTTTGCCCCGGGTATGCTCGAAGATATACCCAATGCCGGGGTCTGCGTTGGCGGGGGCGTCGTCGGTTTTTTCTTCCAGCACGGGCAGTGCGCCGGGAATCTGCTTATCCTCCGCGGCCTGGGCGTCCTTGACGTAGAAATGCTCCATGCTCAGCCGCCACTTGCTGCCCTTGGCGTCGATTTTCGGGATGATGGTCTTCCGCCCCGTCCCCAGCGACAGGAATTCGCCGGTTCCCTCCGGGTCACCGATGGTGGCGGACAATCCGATACGCCGGGGATTGACTCCCGCAATTCGGGACAGCCGCTCAATGAGGCACAGCGTCTGCCCGCCCCGGTCGCCCCGCAGGAGGGAATGCACCTCGTCAATGACCACAAACCGCAGGTCGCCGAACAGCTTTGCAATGGCCGCGTGCTTGTGCAGAAGCAGCGCTTCTAAGGATTCCGGCGTGATCTGGAGAATGCCGGAGGGGTGACGCATGAGCTTTGCCTTATGGCTCTGGGCAACGTCCCCGTGCCAGTGCCACACCGGGATATCCGCTTCGGCGCACAGGTCGTTCAGCCGGGAAAACTGGTCGTTGATCAGCGCTTTCAGAGGGCCAATATAGATGCAGCCCACGCTGGAGGGCATATCCTCGGAAAACAGGGTGATGATGGGAAAGAACGCCGCTTCCGTCTTTCCGGAAGCGGTGGAGGCGGTAAGCAGCACATTTTCATCCGTGTTGAAAATGGCATCCGCCGCCGCGACCTGAATGGAGCGCAGATTTTCCCAGTGATTCTGATAGATATACTCCTGCACGAAGGGCGCGTATCGGTCAAATGCACGCATAGTCCGTCACCTTTACAGCTCAAATTCCGCAAGGGAATCGTCGGTCTGTTCCTCTTTTACCGCGTTCTGGGCATAGCGGAACTGGTCGGAACCCAGAAGCCCCCGCACGCTGATACCGGGATTCTGGTAGACGATGTCCAGCACCTCAATAAAGTCCCGGATGACCTCACGGGGGGTGATATGGGTGTCCGCCCCGATGCGGCCGAATTCGATCTCAATGAAATCCACCATATCCTGCTGTGTCACGATCTGGGAATAGTCGTACAGCCCCGCGTGAATATCCGCCAGCTTCTCCGTCAGGATCAGCATTTCCTCGTAGGTCAGGGGCTGCAAGCGAATGACGGGGGAAAGCAGATCTTTATGCTCCCCGGCGAAATGGCCTTCGGCCAGGCGGGAGCGGAGGGCTTCGTAGCTGTAAACGCCCCGGCGGGGGTCTTCCATGCACTGGGGCGTACCGCAGAGGATGAAGCCCAGATACTGCGCCTTGCCCTGCATGGCGTCGTTGTACATGGTCAGAATTTTCTCGTAATTATACTGCCGGGTGATGGCGTTGGGAATTTTGTAGATGTTCACCAGCTCGTCAATGAGGATGAGCATACCGGCGTAGCCCGCCTGCTTGAGAAAACAGGCGAATAATTTGAGATATTCGTACCAGTCGTCGTCCGTGATGACAATATTCACCCCCAGCTCCTGCCGGGCTTCGGTCTTCGTGGCATACTCGCCCCGGAACCATTTGAGCACCTTGGCCTTGGTCTCGTCGTCACCGGCGCAGTGGGCTTTGTAGTACAGCGTCAGCAGCCTCGCAAAATCGAAGCCGTGAACCATTTCGTTCAATGCGCCGATCACCGCGGAGATCCGCTTTTCCACCAGCGGCGCAAGGCCGGGGTCGGTCACCCCAAGGCCGGAGGATGCCATGACCTCCTGCTGCACGCTGCTGATCCACCGATCCAGAATCAGGGGCAGCGCGCCGCCCTCCGGTTTGGTCTTGGTGGACATATTGCGGATCAGCTCCTTGTAGGTCGCCAGTCCCTGCCCACGGGTGCCCTGCAAGCGGCGCTCCGGAGAGAGGTCGGCGTCTACCACCACGAAATTCTTCGCCATCACATAGTTCCGGATGGTCTGGAGCAGAAAGCTCTTGCCGCTGCCGTATTTTCCCACGATGAAGCGGAAGGACGCACCTCCGTCGGCAATGATGTCCACGTCCCGCAGCAGGGCGTCAATTTCGTCCTTCCGCCCCACGGTGACGTAGGGCAGGCCGACACGGGGAACGACGCCGCCTTTCAGGGAGTTTATCAGCGCCTGAGCAATTCTTTTTGGTATTTTCATGGATGAATCATCTCTTTCAAATCCGGAATATAGTCTTCGATCAGCGCCGGCGGGTCGTCGCCCAGCAGAACGGAATCGGAAAAGGTGTCGTACAGCTTGTCGTTGATGCCGTCTACGAGAACGGACAGCATCAGCCCGGAAGACCGTACCCAGCCGTAGTCCCGGCCATACAGCAGGCTTTGGAGCAGCCGGTACTCATCCTCGGTCAGGGGAGTGTCCTCCGGTTCCGCGGCAGGTTCCGGGGGCTGCGCCAGGGGCGCTTCTTCCTCCGCTTCCTCGTCCACCATCAGCCTGTCCCGGGTGACGGCGGCGTCATCCCGAATCCTTGCCAGCCGGGAATAGTCGATGGTGATCTTCTTTTCCTCCGCCGCCTTCTTTTCGGCGAGAAGGTTCCGGGCTTCCTCCTGAATGATCTTTATGATCCACTTGGTTTCCAGCTTGTACTGAATGGGGCGGCCGTAGCCATAGCACTCCCGCATTACGGCGTCGATGGCTTTCAAAACATCCCCCAGCTTCCCGTTGGAATGGGGAATGCAGCTGTACTTCTGAACGCTCCACAGGCCGTTATGGCAGCGGTAGATATATTTTTCGTCCACCGTGTACTGGCGGCTGCCCTGCTCCTGGCGCCTGTGAAAAACCGCCGAGTCGAACAGAATCACCTGAGACTGGGTAAAGCTTCCAAAATACTGCTCGACCATGGTCTTTTTGCATCGGGTATCGTAATGCTCCGCCATCCTCCGCAGCACCCGGACGATCACGGTGTCGCAGTCCTCCCGGTATTCCCCGTAGAATTTGGAGCGCTTCAGCCATTTGGGCGTCAGCTGTACCACCGCACGGGCGATTTCCCCGTCGTCCCGGCTCCGGATACTGTCCAGCACGGCGATGTTCCTGTTGAACTGCACCTGGGGGGTATCCGTCAGAAGCCCGGCATCCAGATTATAATAGACCACGTAGTCCATCAGCCACTGGTTCAGATATGGCAGAATACCGTCGTTCAGCGCGCCGTACGCGTCCCGGAACTCCGTCAGCTTCCGGTAGCCGTCCATGGGGTCGGCGACGCCGATCTGATTGAGCAGCTCGTAGATATACAAAAACGCATAGCTCAGAGACGTTTCCTGCAAATCCCCCCGGCGCAGCTTCGTCCGCCATGAGAAATATCCCCGCAGCTCCGGGTCGGTCAGGGACTGGTAGGTGGGGAAATAGCGGAGCACCGGCCGGTCGTAAACATAGTCGTCCTCGTAACTTGCCAGCAGCTTTCCCTGTTTGACAAAAATGGACTCCCGGGACTGCCGGTAGGCGGGCATACCGTTTTCCAGCGAGCGGGCAGCCAGAAGGGGCGAAGGCAGCGGCTCACGGGGCATCTGGGGTCTCGGCTGAATGGCTTCGTCCCGGAAAACGTTGATGTAGAACCATTCCGCGGCCTTCTTTACACGATTCGTGTCCGTAGCGTCTCTCCCCTTTCGTCCATATGTTTGATATTATCATACAATATTTGCCGCACGCAGTCAAGCACGCAGGCAATATTTTCCCAAAAAGCAGCAGGGACAGGCCGCCTTGGCCTGTCCCACGAAAAAGCTTGCCCGTTTACACGTCCAGATATCCGCAGATCACCTTGAGGGTGTTGTACACACCGTCGATGTGACTGCGCTCGTAGCCGTGGCTGGCGTAGACGCCCGCGCCGATCAGGCCGTGACGGATGTCGAAGCCTGCCCGCAGGGTCACGTCCACGTCTGAGCCATAGTGGGGATAGACGTCCACGGCATAGTCCGCACCCATCTTCTTGGCGGCGTCAATGAGCTTGCCCACCACCTCGTAGCTGTATGGACCTACGGAATCCTTGGCGCAGATGGAGACCTGCCGCTCGGTGCAGCTCAGGCCCTCGCCCACGCAGCCCATGTCCACGGAAATGGCCTCCGTCACCCCCGCAGGAACGGAACTTGCGCCGCCGTGGCCGACTTCCTCGTACACCGTCACATGGACGTAGGTTCTCCGGGGCAGGGTGATGCGGTTGTCGGCAAGATATTTGGCAAAGCCCAGCAGAATGCCCACGCTGAGCTTGTCGTCCAGAAAGCGGCTCTTGAGATAACCGGACGCCGTGCGGCGGGTGCGGGGGTCGAAGCACACAAAGTCCCCCACCTCAATGCCCAGCTTCCGGGTGTCCTCGGCGGTAGAGACGTCCTCGTCCGGCACAACTTCCACGGTGTCATAGCTGCGCTTGGTAGAGCCGTACTCCCCGTTGACATGGACGGAGGCATTGCACAGCTGGCAGGTGCCGTCGTAGACCTTGCCGGAACGGGTGTAGATACGGACGTTTTCCGCTTCGGCATTGTTCGGCTCCATGCCGCCCACCGCCGTCAGGCGGAGACGACCGCTGCCCTTGATCTGGGCAACCATTGCGCCCAAGGTATCGCTGTGGGCTTCCAGAAACAGGCCATCGTCGGCATTTTCGCCGCCCAGATCGGCCAGAACGCCGCCCTTGGTGGTGATCTTCGCCGGGAAGCCCAACGCTTCAAAGGCATCCTTCACCCATTCGGCCGCCCGGCGGGTAAAGCCGGAGGGAGAGTCGATGGCCAGCAGCGCGGCGGTCTGCTCCCATGCGTAGTCCGCATATTTTTCGTTAATCATAGTTTCCTCCCAGTAAAATATAGTGCCAGACACCAGCCACTTCCCGCATGAAATGGTTGATCTTCTGGGATAAACGGGATGTTTTTGCGGGAATTCCCACGAATTCCACGCCGCACGCCTTTGCAAACCGGCTGGCGCGGTACAGGTGGTACTCGCTGGACAGCACCCCCAGCTTCTGAGGACGCTCACCGGTTTTTTCCTCGATGAGGTCAAGAGAAAAGTTCAGATTTTCCCATGTGGAGGTAGCATCCTCCTCCATCCAGAGGCGCTGGGGGTCAATGCCCAGATTCACCAGCTCCCGGTACATGCACTCCGCCTCGGTGATTGGCTCGTCCGTACCCTGACCGCCGGAAAGCACGGCGGTCACATTGGGATGCTCGTCCAGATAGGTGTAGGCAGCGCAGATCCGATCCCACAACGAGACCGACGGGCCGTCCCGGTTCACCTTGGCGCCCAGAACCACCACATAATCCACCGGCTCCTCCGGGTTTCCGAAGCTGGCATGGATGATGATCCCCTCCGTAATGCCGACCACCAGCACCCCCACCGCGAGAATCACGGTGACGGCGGTCTGAACCGCTTTTGCAAAGGCGGGGAATTTCAGCCCCACAAGGGGAAACAGAGTGTAAAACAGGATAATGCCGATCAGGCACAGGCACACCAGTGCGGAAAAGCTGTAGCCCGGGACGGCGAATTTGAGGAACAGAGCCGCCACTGCCAGAACGCCGCAGCAAATCAGCGCCGCGATTCGTCCCGCGCCGAGAAGATGAAAAAAGGCTTTCATTTCAGAAAACTCCAAGTAGAAAATAGTGTCACGGCCAATGCCGCTTTTCGCTCAGCAGCGTTGTGCCAGATTCTACCCTGCAGTTTACCACATTATCCCAAAGAAAACAAGCCGCCCCGGCGGGGGCGGCCTGCAAATTCAGGAAATCTTAATGGTGGGACTTGAAATCCCGACTTGCCTGCACCAGCGCGGTGAAAGGGCGCTGCATCCGTTCCTCCACGGCGGCCACAGCCTCCGGGTGCCACTGCAGCCCCAGAAGGAAACGTCCGTCCGTAGCTTCAATGCCCTCCACGATTCCTGCAGGACTGAGGGCGCAGACCCGCATCCCCGGCGCGGGGGTGTCCACCGCCTGATGGTGAACGCTGTTGGTCAGCAGCTTGTCACAGCCCATGAGACTGTGCAGAAGCGTGCCGGGAAGCACCCGGGCGGGATGATCGGGGGCATAGCGGTGCTCATTGTCCCGGTGGTTTTCCCCGGCGGCTTCGGGGCGCTGGCTGGGTATGTCCTGAATCAGGGTTCCGCCCAGCGCCACATTGAGTATCTGCTCCCCCCGGCAGATGCCGAGAACCGGCTTTCCCGTATCCATGACGGCTTTCAGCAGCGCCAGCTCAAATTCGTCTCTCGCCGGGGTTGGCGTGCCGCATTCCGGGCGCATGGACTGGCCGTAGTATCTGGGGTCAGGGTCGCCCCCGCCGGTGAACAGGAAGCCGTCCAGATGCTTTGCCCAGAACGCCGCGTGCTCCGGCTTCCAGGGCAGGAACACCGGGACGCCGCCCCCGCGGCGCACGGCCTTGCCGTAGTTGCTCCGGAAAACCTGCTGCATCCGCGGGTCGCCCGTAAAAACCACACCGATCAGAATCATTCAGATGTCCTTGCTCTTGGAAGCGATCTCCGACAGGCACTTGGACAGGAAAGCGTCCATGGTCATGGCGCCCAGATCCTCGCCCTTGCGGGTACGGACGGAAACGGTGCCGTTCTCCATATCCCGGTCGCCCACTACCAGCATGTAGGGGATCTTCTGCATCTGGGCTTCCCGGATCTTGTAGCCCAGCTTCTCGCTGCGGCAGTCGTCCTCGGCGCGGATGCCCGCATCCACCAGCTTCTGGGTCAGGTCCTTGGCGTACTCATGCGCCCGGTCAGTAACGGGCAGCACCTTGACCTGAACAGGGGTGAGCCACAGGGGGAAGGCGCCGGCAAAATGCTCGGTGATGACGCCGATGAACCGCTCGATGGAGCCGAACACCACCCGGTGGATCATCACGGGACGATGCTTCTGGCCGTCCTCGCCGGTGTACTCCAGATTGAACCGCTCCGGCAGCTGGGAATCCAGCTGGATGGTGCCGCACTGCCATGTACGGCCAAGGCAGTCCTCAATGTGGAAGTCCAGCTTCGGCCCGTAGAACGCGCCGTCGCCCTCGTTGACAACGAAGTCCTTGCCCATGCCGGTGATGGCCTTCTTCAGAATTTCCTGGTTGGCCTCCCACTCCTCCACGGTGCCGATGTGGTCTTCGGGCATGGTGGACAGCTCTACGGTGTATTTCAGGCCAAACACGTTGTACACCTCGTCGAACAGGCGGACAACGTTCTGAATTTCGCTCTCCATCTGCTCCCGGGTCATGAAGATGTGGGCATCGTCCTGGGTGAAGCACCGGACGCGGAACAGGCCGTGGAGCGCGCCGGACAGCTCATGACGGTGCACCAGACCCAGTTCGCCCACCCGCAGGGGCAGATCGCGGTAGGAATGCGGCTCACTGGCGTAGACCAGCATACCGCCGGGGCAGTTCATGGGCTTGATGGCGTAATCCTCGCCGTCGATGACGGTGGTGTACATATTGTTCTTGTAGTGATCCCAGTGGCCGGACTGCTCCCACAGCTGACGGTTCAGAATCATGGGGGTGGAGACCTCCACATAGCCGTAGCGCTTGTGGACTTCCCGCCAGTAGTCGATCAGGGTGTTGCGCAGCACCATGCCCTTGGGCAGGAAGAAGGGGAAGCCGGGGCCGTAATCGGTGAGCATGAACAGTCCCAGCTCCTTGCCGAGACGGCGGTGGTCACGCTTCTTGGCCTCTTCGATGCGCTGAAGGTAAGTCTCCAGCTCTTCCTTGCTCTGGAAGGCAATGCCGTAGATTCTCTGGAGCATCTTCCGGTTGCTGTCGCCCCGCCAGTAAGCGCCGCAGGAATTGAGCAGCTTGAAGCCGTTGTGCTTGACCCGGCCGGTGTGATCCAGATGGGGGCCTGCGCACAGGTCGGTGAAATCGCCCTGCGTATAGAAGGAAATGACCGCATCCTCAGGCAGGTCGTTGATCAGCTCCACCTTGTAGGGCTCGTTTTTCTCCTGCATGTAGGCAATGGCCTCGGCACGGGGCTTCTCGCTGCGGACGATGGGCAGACGCTCCTTGCAGACCTTCTTCATCTCCGCCTCGATCTTGGCAAGATGCTCGGGAGTGAAGGTAAAGGGCGCGTCAAAGTCATAGTACCAGCCCTCGTCAATGGCGGGGCCGATGGCCAGCTGCACCTCCGGCCACAGGCGCTTGACGGCCTGCGCCATGATGTGGGAGCAGGTGTGCCAGTAGGTCTTGCGATACTCCGGATTTTCAAAGGTGAACTCGTTTTCCATAATAAAATACCTCCGTTTCGGCGGGTCTAGACCGCCTTGTATTGTGTGGGGAAGGGATAAAAAATACCCACCCCCTGAACGAAATCAGGGGTGGGATACAGCAGTATTCCACGGTTCCACCCTGGTTGCGGTTAATCGCCGCCACTCATTGACGCAATAACGGGCGCACCCGGCAGGCCATTTCCGACCCGCGGCTCAGAAGTGGTATCGGTTCCGGCAGGGGTACGAAGCCATTTCACCAACCGGCTTCTCTCTGAAGCATCTTACCGAACCGCGTGTCTTCCTCGCAGCCTTTTATCACCTGCAATTTAGCACATTTTCTCTCGATTGTCAATCCCCGCGGCGGGAAACCGGAAGAAAAAATCGGAAAAATCGGCGGCGTGCGCTTCTTCCCCCTCCGATGCCCGCCCGGAAACGGTTTTCCGGGGTTTGCCCCGGGAAAAAGCCGCACAAATCCCCGGCAAAACCGCCGGTAACGCTGCCGCAACCAGCAGGTTAAAGAGGTAACATAATCCGACAGCTTATGTAAACATATGTAACCTTTTGACACAAGATATTGCAAAATGCGTGTTTCTGCGACCAATATCTTGTTTGATAGTTGACATAATGCAGTCATAAAAATAATGTCAAAAGTTGTAGAAATCGTGTAAAAATAAAGAAAAGCTTGACTTTTTAGTTTTATTTGTTATAATATTCCCATCCGAACCGTTTGGATATGCAATTTGTAATCATTTGATAACTTTTGATAAAAACGTTTTGGAAGCACTTTGGATGGGAGGGTTCGCCTTGGTACGCAGCGGCGCCGTTAAAACAATACTCCGTCTTTTCGCCGTGCTGCTGACCGCACTGCTGGCGCTGGCGCTGGTACGCCAGACGGCCTTCGCCAAGACCTATGTCATCACCGACGGCGACCGGGTCGTGACCTACACCACCTTCGCCACCGATCCCGCCGAGGTGCTGGATCAGGCCGGACTGACTCTGGAACAATACGATACCTACACTACACAGACCGGGGAGGGCGTGGAGGAAATCACCATCTGCCGCTCCCAGCGTGTCACGGTGGATTACCACGGAGAGGAAATGACGGTAACCACCTTTGGCGAGACAGCAGGGGAGCTGCTGTCCCGGCTGAACCTGGAGGTGGGGGAGTACGATGTACTCTCCCACGCTCCGGAGGCTCAGACCAGCGACGGCATGGTTCTGCGCGTAGACAGCGTCATCAAGACCCGGGAGACCTACACCGCCGCCATTCCCCACACCATTACTTACTGCAATGATGCCACCATCCCCGCCGGCATTCAGGAGGTGCTGACTTTGGGTGCGGACGGCGAACTGCTGTGCACCGCCGACGTGCTCTACGTCAACGGCGAGGAGGTCGAACGGGCCGTGCTCAGCGAGACCGTCACAAGAGCGCCCGTGGCGGAGGTCATCGCCGTTGGCACCGGCGCGGAAGCGGAAGCCTCCGACCCCGATGAAATGCCGGTAATCGCCGACGGCTACATCACCCTTCCCACCGGCGAGGTGCTGACCTATTCCGACACCGCCACCATCCGCGCCACGGCCTACACCCACACGGACGCGGGCTGCGACATGACCACCTACACCGGCACCACCGTCCACAAGGGTACGGTCGCGGTAGACCCCCGCTACATTCCCTACGGCACCCGGATGTTCATCGTCTCCAACGACGGCGCGTATGTCTACGGCATCGCCGTGGCCGAGGACTGCGGCGGCGACATCAAGGGCGACCGGATGGATCTGTATTTTCCCACCTTCAACGAGTGCATCCAGTTTGGCCGCCGGGTGTGTACCATTTACTTTCTGGATTGATACAAACCAACAATGCCATTGCAAAACCGCCCTTCTTCTGGTATGATAGCCGAAGAAAGGCGGTTATTTGTGTATGATCGATGTATGCGATATTCAGGTGATGAAGCCGATGCTCGCTGCCCACGGCTTCCACTTTTCCAAGGCCAAAGGGCAGAACTTCCTCATTGCCCCCTGGGTGCCCCAATCCATTGCGGAACAGGCCGGGGTGGACGAGACGGCGGGCGTGCTGGAGATCGGCCCCGGTATCGGCCCGCTGACCCAGCAGCTGTGTCTCCGCGCCGGGAAGGTCTGCGCGGTGGAGGTGGACGAGCGCCTGAAACCCATTCTGGACGTCACCGTGGGGAATTTTTCCAATCTGGAAATTCTCTGGGGAGACGTGCTGAAGCAGGACATCCCCGCGCTGGTGAAGGAGAAGTTCGGCACTCTCCGCCCCATGGCCTGCGCCAACCTCCCCTATTACATCACCTCCCCCATTCTCACGGCGCTGCTGGAAGCGGAGTGCTTCCAGTCCGTCACCGTCATGGTGCAGAAGGAAGTGGCGCAGCGCATCGCGGCAAAGCCCGGCACCCCGGATTACAGCGCGTTCACCGTATTCTGCCAGTATTACGCAGAACCGGAGCTTCTGTTCGACGTCCCCGCCCACTGCTTCCTCCCCCAACCGAAGGTCACCTCGGCGGTCATTACCCTGCGCACCCGGCAGAAGCGCCCGTGGGACATTGCCGATGAAGCCGTGTTTTTCCGCGCCGTCCGCGCCAGCTTCGCCATGCGGCGCAAAAAGCTGTCCAACGGTCTTTCCTCCGGCTTCCCGGAGCTGGGAAAGGCAGGCGCGGAAGCGGTGATCGCGGCGGCGGGCTTCGATGCCAATGTGCGGGGCGAGACTCTGGGCATCCCGGAATTTGCCCGGATCGCCAACGAGATCGTCCGCCGAAAAGAGGAAAACCGGGCATGATGGAATTTCTGTTTCTCGACCTGGACGACACCATTCTGGATTTTCACAAGGCAGAACGCATCGCCCTGAGCAAAACCCTCACAGAGTTCGGCGTGGAACCTGCCGAGGAAGTTCTGTCATTGTATCACAGAATCAACCTTTGGCACTGGGAGCAGCTGGAACAGGGCAAGCTGACCCGGGAGGAGGTGCTGGTCGGCCGGTTCGCGGCGCTGCTCCGGGAGCTGGGCGTATCGGCGGACGCGGTGCGATGTACCCGCAGCTACGAAGGCAATCTCGCTGTCGGACACTATTTCCTCCCCGGCGCCGAAGAAGCGGTAGCAAGCCTGAGCCAAAAATACCGTCTGTTTCTCGCCAGCAACGGCACTGCATCCGTTCAGGCAGGCAGACTGACCAGCGCCAACCTGTACCGCTTCTTTGAGTCGGTCTTCATCTCTCAGGAGCTGGGCTTCAACAAGCCCGCGAAAGAATTTTTTGACGCCTGCTTCGCCCGTATCCCGGACTTTGACCCCAAGAAGGCCGTCATGGTGGGCGACAGCCTGACCTCCGACATTCTGGGCGGAAAAAACGCGGGCATCACCACGGTGTGGGTCAATCCCGAGCGCCGTCTCCCCCACCCCGAGATCGTTCCCGACTACGAGATCGAATCCCTCGCCCAGCTGGAAGCGCTTCTGGAAACAATGTAGCATAAAGGGTATGCGCCAGACGGTGCATACCCTTTTCGCTTATTTTATACTATTTCCTGATTAAAATCTTAATTTTAATCAGGAAGGCATCGCCTGATGGCGCTGCCTGTTTTGTGATTTATAAGGAAAGAAATCACAAAACAAGTCTCATATGAACTCCATGCCCTTCAGGCAATTAAAATCTTTTTTAAAGATTTTAATTGGAGTTCAGTATTATTGTCTGTGACCCGATGTTCCCGTGAGCTTGCCCCGTGGGGCGCGGCTGTAGTGGTGCTGTACCCCCACCCGGCTGCCGTCCTGCTGGAGAAAGATCTGCTCGATCAGCAGCAGCGGCGTTCCCTCCGGGCACTCCAGCGCCCGCGCCGGTTCTCCCTCCGCCGCGACGGCCGTGACCGTGATCTGGGAATACACCGAAAACGAGGACAGCTTGGCAAAGGTCAGATCCGGCAGCACGGCGTATCGGATCTCGCTTTCCACGGAAGGGTACGCCCGGGCATAGGGTACGAATTTGACATCGTATGCCACCGGATGCCCCTCCCCGTCCCGGGATATCTGGGAGAATTCAATGACCTTCCGGTTCGCAGGAATGTCCAGCAGCTCCTGCAACCGCTCGTCCGGCAGGATGCCGTGGATGTCCCGGTATTGCAGTTCCGTCCCCTCCAGTTCCTCGGACAGGGACAGAACCATATCGTTGTGATTTGGCTGGCTGACAAAATAGCCGATCTTGGGGCGGGAGAAGATCAGCCCCTCATTTTCCAGCTGCTGCAAGCCTCGGCGCACGGTCTCCCGGCTGGCGCCGAATTCCTGACACAGATGGCTCTCCGACGGCAGCAGGTCTCCGGGACGGTACTGCCCCGTGAAGATCTGGGTCCGCAGAGACGCATGGACGACGGCATAGACCGGCGTCTGCTCACTTGGCTGCTTCTTTCCCATCCACTACCTCCTTGCAGAACCGCACGGTTCGGTTGCTGTCGTAAGCCCAGCCGTCGGCCCCGACGTGATGCATCAGATACTCGCTGGTGCACAGGCCGCCGATCAGCACCTTCACCTGATCCCGAAGTCCCGCGTCCGTCAATGCCTGAATGGTCTGGACCATGGCCTCCTGCGCGGTGGTCAGCACGCCGCTGAGCAGCACCACATCCGGGTGATAGTTCCGAACCGCATGGACGAACCGCTCCGGCTTGACGTCGATGCCTAAGTCCACCACGTCGAACCGCTCCGCCCGAAGCAGGCTGACGATGATATCCTTGCCGATGTCGTGGATATCCCCCGCCACCACGCCGATGACCACCTTCCCCAGAGGCCGGGGCGCGCCGCCGGAACGCAGAGGCTCCCGCTCGTTCAGGGCGCTGCGGTAGATCATACCGGAGACGATCAGGTCGGCAATGAAATAGTCTCCCCGCTCAAAGCGGGTGCCCACGGCGCTGATGCCGGTGTTCAGGCACTGCTGAATTTCCTCAAAGGAGTGTCCCTCCGCCGCCATCTGCCGGACGGTGGCGATCACCAGATCTTCATTCAGATCGGCCATTGCCTCAATAAGCTGTCTGTTCAGATCCATGCTGTTCCCTTTCTTTGTGTCGGTTTCGTTAATCATTTTCCAAGGTATGCAATGATCGGTTCGATGTACTTTTTATCCGTCCAATCGCACTTATCTTCCCCTGCGGCCATCAGCGTCTTTTCCCATACTTCATAATCAGCGGGGTCTTTCTTGGAAACGGCCTTTCTGAGTAAATTGCATAATGTTCTGTCCTTGAGCGACATTGCGTCCATATCCCACGCGCCGCGGCAATAAAAGACGGGAATATCAGATAACATGTCCTTCATGTTATGCTCTCTGCACTGCTGGAACGCGCTTTCTTCATAAGGCGACGCGCCGCAGCAGAATACGAGAATCTTTTTCCCCGTTAATTTACCGATGTTCCTTTTCAGGAAGGACAACCCGGCAATGCCGGAAGCATATATCCCGCCTCCCAGAATGATCGTATCGTACTTCTCAATTTCCTTAATATCCGCTTTCTTTATCTCCACGCACGGATATCCCGTTTCTTCAGCGAGCCAGTCGGCATATTTCTTCGCGGCGCCGTATTTCGATTGATACAGAATTACCCCATCCATAAATGTTCCTCCCAAAATCCTGATTTGACAGTCTGGCGCATTAACCTGTCAAATTCTATTATAATTTAATAGTATACAACATTTTCCGGCATTTTGAAACTGGTTTTGGAATAAAAATAATGAAATATTTCACACGCAGGCAGGGTGGAAAAGCGCCCGTTCAGCAAAGTGACCATTTCCCGGGGAATGGAATTGTGGGAATTGTAGATTTTCGCCATATCCGTTGACATGGGCTTCCGCATGTACTATAATTTGTCTAGACAAGTTGAAGATACATGAAGCATGCAGAAAATTCTCCGGAAAGGACGTGGATCATCATGATCATTATTGGCGAAAAAATCAACGGCGCCATTCCCTCCATCAAAAAAGCCATTGCCGAACACGACGAGGCGCTCATCGTGGAGCGGACGCTGGCGCAGGCGAAGGCCGGGGCAGATTTCCTGGACTGCGCCCCCAGCACCGCCACGGACATCGAGTATGAGACCATGGTCTGGCTCATCGGGCTGATGCAAGGTGTGACCCAGACGCCGCTGTGCATCGACAGCCCCAACGCAAAGCTCCTGGCGCGGATTCTGGAAGAAGGCCACGTTGCCCGCCCCGGCATGGTAAACTCCGTCAACGAAGAGGGTGACAAGTGCGAGACCATCTTCCCCCTGATTGCGGGGACGCCCTGGCACGTGGTGGGTCTGACCTGTGACCGGGACGGCATCCCCGCCGACCCTGAGAAGAAAATCGACATCGCCAAGCGGATCATTGACAAGGCAGACAAGTACGGCGTGGCGCTGAACCAGCTGCACATTGACCCCTGCGTCATGGCCATCGCCACCATGCCCACCTCCATGAAGGATTTTGAGCGCTGCATCCGAGGCATCCACGAGTACGCTCCCACCGTCAAGGTCACGGGCGCGATCTCCAACATTTCCTTTGACATGCCCGCAAGAAAGTATGTCAACATGAATTGCATGGCCTACGCCATCGCGGCGGGGCTGGACAGCGCCATTATGGATCCCTGCAACATGGACATGATCGGCACCATCTACGCCTGCGAAGCTCTGACCATGAAGGACAAAATTCCGGTACATCAGCCGGATGATCGTCTCCGCCCGCTTGGGGGGATAGACCCGCCGGATGCGCTCCAGCTCATTCTCCATGCTCCGGCTGCTGCTGAGCCAGCTCTCCGTCAGGAAAATGCCAAAGCCCCCCTGCAGCGCGGCGTAGCGCTGCTCCATGGAGCCCATGAGCAGGGACAGACAATCATCCACCCGGGGCAAAATCAGCTGAAAGTTTCCCGTGCGCAGCCCCACCATCGCGCCGCCGCAGGTGCCGAAGGCCATCAGCACCCGGTCCGCGTCCTGAATGCCGTCCAGCTCCCGCTGAATAGCCTCCCGCAGCCGGTTCGGCACATCGTGATTGTTGTCCGTCAGAATGTGAAGGGGGTAGGAGATTTCTTTGCGCGCCATGGCGAGACGGACTTCCTTTTCCAGCGACGCGCAGCATAAAATCACCGTCTTCATGGGCAGAACCGCATACTTTGGGCGAAGGTTCGCTGGAACTCCGGCAGCGCCGCCAGTTCCAGAAATTCCGCTCTGTCGGCAATGGTCTGCGCCCGCTGCAATTCTGCCCCGGAGCAGGCCACCCGCCGTGCGCCGCTGCCCGCCGCGTTGCCGATCGCCTGAATGCGATCCAGCAGCTGCGGCGGCAGAAGTCCGATCCGGCAGGCGCTTTCCGGACGGATGAAGCTGCCGAAAGCACCGGCAAGCAAGACCCGCTCAATGGTCTCCACCCCGCCGCCCAGCTGCGCCGCCATCAGTTCGATGCCGGACGCGATGGCGCCCTTGGCCATTTGCAGCTGACGGATGTCGTCCTGTGTCAGATAAACGCTGTCCGTCAGGCGGAGACACCGCTGCCCCTCCGTCTCGAAAATCCGGTCGCCCAGAGGAAGCGCCGTCCCCGGCTCGGCCAGCCTTCCCCGGGCGTTTACCACGCCCGCATCCAGCAGCACCGCGGCAATGTCAATCAGGCCGGAGCCGCAGATACCAACAGCCTCCCCGCCGCCGATCACGGACAGGGACAGCGTATTTCCCACCAGCGCGGCGTGGTCAATGGCCCCCGGCTCTCCCCGCATACCGAAGCGGATTTTCGCGCCCTCCAGCGCGGGACCGGCGGCGGTGGCACAGGCGATCATCCGTTCCCGGTTCCCCAGAACCATCTCCCCGTTGGTGCCGATGTCCACCAGCAGTGTACGCTTCTCCTCCCGGTCGAGGCCGGAAGCCAGAACGCACCCCACCGTATCCGCCCCCACATAGCCGGAAATATCCGGCACGGTGACGAGCGCCGCGTGGGGACAGCAGGGGAAAATGTCTCCCGCCTCCCCGACCTCAGCTTTGGTCAGCACCGGGGCAAAGGGAATTTTTGCCAGATTTTCCGGCATAATTCCCAGAAACAGCTGCTGCATACAGGGATTCCCCACCACGCTGATAACGCCCACCGTTTCCGGCAGCACCCCGGCCTGACGGCAGGCGTCCCCCAGCAGGGACCCCATCTGCTCCCGGATGAGCCGGGTCTGGGCTTCCATCTCCCCCGCCAGCGCCCGCTGGATGCGGCTGATGACATCCGCGCCGTAGCTCTGCTGGGGATTCACGGCAGAGGCCGCCGCCAGAAGATGACCGGTTCCCGCTTCCAGAAGGTAGCACACCACGGTGGTAGTCCCGATGTCGAAAGCCACCATTGCCCCATCCCGCAGGGGCTGGAGTTCTACCTCTGCCCCGTAACCGTCAGTGAGTATCCGGGCGTGGGTTTTGGCTGCGGTTACGTGGACGGTCACGTCCCCTGAAACCGTATAGCCGCAGGCAAGCACCGGCTTTCCGTCGATCAGGACGGTGCATTTCCCGCACTTTCCGTTGCCCCCGCAGGGCGCTTCCGGCGCAAGGTTCGCGCTTCGCAGTAAAGTAAGCAGGTTCTCTCCCGGCTGGGCGGAAAGCTTCCTCCCGGCGGGCAGAACGGTAACAGTACAGGTCATAAAAGCCCTCCCTGCCTGAATTCCGGCCTTCTGCGCCGGGGTTCAGGCAAATTGCTGAATGTAATAAAAATATTCGTTATACTGAACTCCAATTAAAATCTTTAAAAAAGATTTTAATTGCCTGAAGGGCATGGAGTTCATATGAGACTTGTTTTGTGATTTCTTTCCTTATAAATCACAAAACAGGCAGCGCCTTAAGGCGATGCCTTCCTGATTAAAATTAAGATTTTAATCAGGAAATAGTATTAAAACGCATTTTTCATTGCAGAAAATCAGAATTATCCACAAATATCATGATAATTTTACCGCATTTCCCCGTCCATGTAAAGGCAGCGGCTATTGGCATTCCGCACAAAATTTATGCCAGAATTTCTACATGAAAGGCGGCTGCCAGTTGGCAGCCGCCCTCGATATTACAGGATTATCGCGCCGCGATCTCCGCGACCATTTTCTGATAGGCTTCTTCCGTAATTTTGTACTTTTTGCGGATCAGAACATAGGCACACGTCAGCGCCAGAACCGGAATGACCACCATGCCGATTCTCAGCATCAGCGTCTGCCGGGGCTGCACCTGCGCCGTGAAAGCGTTGGCCTTCTCCAACGCCTGGGCGCTGGTCATGCCGCCCTTTCCCACTTCAATTTCCAGTCCCGAGATGTTCTGGCTGACGGTGTAAATGCCGCTGATAATGAGCACCAGCGCGGAAATTCCCTGATTCACCGCCCCCGCCAGCTTGACGGAGAAGGAACGGATCGCGGAAATGACACTGTCGTGGCGCTCCCCGAAGCGAAGCTCGTCGTACTCGATGGTATTGTTGAGCATCACGATCACCGCCAGATTGTATAGCCCCTGGAAGAAGAAAATGATGAATCCAATGGCGTTCAGCAGCACCACGTTTTTGGGCAGCACATAGCCGAAGCCCATCAGCATCCCGTAGCCCACAGCGATGGCCGCCATGCAGATTTTCAGGATGGTCATGCGGTGCATCCGGCTGGAAATGAAGGCGTACAGCGCCTGCGAAAACAGCGTCCCCAGCCCGTACATCACCGTGAACAGAAAAATCAGATCACCGCTGTCCGCGTAGCCAAACTCGAAATAGAAGAAATTCACGCCGAAGATAATCAGCAGTCCGTTCCCGATATTGAACAGCAGGGAGGCAATGCCGATGGGCACCAGCTGATCGTTCCGCATAAAGATGGTGAACATCTTCCGAAGCGTCACCTTCTCCGCATCGTCCCTGCGGGGCGCTTCCCGAACCCCCAGAACCACTAAAGTCTGGAACGCGATAAACGCCAGCGCGACGATCAGCGCCGTCACCCGGTACGCCTGAATCGCGTTTCCCGCCACCACCGTGGGCACGATCCCCGCCACCGCGAACTGGCCAACGCAGATGAATACGCTCATCAGCGTCACCAGCGTGTCCCGCTCTTTGGGGTCGCTGCTCAGACTGGGCAGCATTCCCCAGTAGGCGATGTCGTTCATGGTGTAGGTCATGCCCCAGAGAAGATACCCTGTGGCAAAAAAGGCGACAAAGCCCCAGCCCTGCGGCCGCAGGGTAAAGAGCGCCACGATCACCAGCGCGTTCAGAACCGCGCCGACGATGATCCACGGCTTGAATTTCCCGCTTTTGAAGTGGGTGTTCTCGATGATAATGCCCATCAGCGCGTCGTTGACCGCGTCCCAGATCAGGCAGACCACGATGGCCGCAGAGATCACGCCGAACTGGGCAACGGTCAGCTTCATGGTGTACTGGACGTAAGTGAGCAGATACATGCTCACCAGCGCGTAGGCGGCGTCCCGCCCCGTCGCGCCGATGCAGTAGCACCATTTTGTTCTCTTATCCAAACTGTTTTTCATCCGCATTATCCCCTTATGAGCTTCCGGAGCGCCTTGCCGCGATGGCCGTTCGCCTGCAAAACCATGGCTTCCGCCACCCGCATAGGCAGCATTCCGCCGCTCTGGCATACCACGGTGTCGATCATGCCGTTTTCCATGCCCATCAGGACCATAACGACCTGCGGATCATCGTGGGGGATGCCCTTGAACATGGAATACACCAGCGGCCGCGCCGCTTTGCGTACCATTCTTGCGATGGGGGACGCTTCCGCCAGCTGGTTCAGGGAGTCATACAGGCTGTATTCCCCCGGCTTCCGGTCGTCAAAGTGGCTGAGGGGCTTTCCGTAAAGCGCCGCGAACTGCTGCCGGGTCACGCCGTGCAAGTCTTTCCGGAAGTAGTCGGAAAGTCTCTCCCGGTCATTGCGCGTACAGGCTTCGCCCTGCACCATCACCGTCTGCGCCAGACGGATATCCTCCGCGGAGCCTGCGATAAGCACCCGGTATGTACCGCCGATCATCCGGAAACGGCCTTCGTCGAACATGGAGAAGCTTCTTTCGTCCAGCTCCATCGTGACGCGCTTCGTCTCGCCGGGCGCCAGCATGACCTTTTGGAAGCCTTTCAGCTCCTTCTTTGCCCGCAGATAATCGGCGGGCGGATTTTCCACGTACAGCTCCACGATCTCCGCCCCCGCCGCGCTGCCGGTGTTGGTCACGTTCAGAGAAACTTGCAGCCTTCCGCCCTCGTAGGTTTCGCTGCTCAGTTTCAAATTGTCGTAAGCAAAGGTCGTATAGCTCAGCCCGAAGCCGAAGGGGAACCGCACCGGAATCCCAAAGCTGTCATAGTACCGGTACCCCACGTAGATGCTCTCCCGGTATTCAATGTCGTCGCTGCCGGTGGCAAAAAATCCATGGCATGGCGTGTCCTCCACCGCGTAAGGCCAGGATTCCGCCAGCTTTCCGCTGGGGTTCACCCGACCCGTCAGCAGCTCGCCGCAGGCTTCCCCCACGGCCTCGCCGCCGAGGTACATCTGTAAAATGCCCCGCACCCTGTTCTCAAAGGCCATGTCATAGGGTGCGCCGCTGAAGGACACCACCGCCACATTGGGACTCACTTCGCAGATTTTGTTCAGCAGATGCAGCTGGTTTGCGGGCATGGCAAGGCTTTCCCGGTCGTAGCCCTCCCCCTCGTACTGGTCGGTCAGGCCGCCGAAAAACAGAACCGTTTTCTGCCCCGCGGCCAAAGCCAGCGCCTGTTCCTCCAATTCCCGGTTTTCCTCGTCTTTCAGAGAATATCCGGGCGCGTAAGTGACCGTCACCCCCAGCTTCCGCAGCGCGTCCAGCGCATTGGGGAAGCTGGCCGTGTTGATATGGCTGCTGCCGCCGCCCTGAAAACGCATCTGCTCCGCCAGAGCGCCGATGACCACTACGTCCGCATCCTGAGAAATCGGGAGTATCCCGTCGTTTTTCAGCAGGACGGCGCTTTCGCAGGCAAGCTGCTTTGCAATCTCGTGGGCGTCCGACGTATCCTTTTTCGCTCTGTTGTCCGGCGCGTACTTTTTCACCAGTTTTTCGATTCTTCCGGCGGCCTTGGCGATATCTTCCTCTGAGATTTCCCCCGCCTTGAGCGCCGCTTTCAGCTTCCGGGCATGGATTCCGTGGCTGTCTGGCATTTCCAGGTCCATACCCGCCTTCACGGCTTTCGCCAAGTCCGCGCAGGCACCCCAGTCGGAAATGACCACCCCGTCAAAGCCCCATTCCTCCCGGAGAATTTCCGTGAGCAGGTGACGGTTTTCACAGGCATAATACCCGTTCAGGCGGTTGTAGGACGCCATGACCGTGGCGGGGCGCGCCGTTTTCACCACGTATTCAAAGGCGCTGAGATAAATCTCCCGCAGGGCGCGTTCATCGATCTGGCTGTTGGACGTCTGCCGGTTGGTCTCCTGGTTGTTGGCCGCGAAATGCTTGAGGGAGACCGCCACGTCTTCACCCTGCGCGGCACTGACATAGGCCGCGCCCAGCCGTCCGGCCAGAAAGGGGTCTTCGCTGAAATACTCAAAATTCCTGCCGCACAGGGGGGAACGCTTCATGTTGATGCCCGGCCCTAAGAGCACGGCAACGTCCGCGTTCCATGCTTCCTTCGCAACCGCCCTGCCCAGCCGCTCCGCCGCGGTCACATCCCACGAACAGGCTAAGGCGCTGGCCGTGGGATAGCAGGTGGACACCAGACTGACGTTGTTCTGGCGCTCCTTTTCCTCCTGTTTGCGCAGGCCGTGAGGGCCGTCGGACAGATGGACGGAGGGCAAGCCCTCCACCTCCTGCGTGTGCCACATGCCGCTTCCCGTCAGAAGTTTGATTTTCTCGTCGATATTGCTCTTTTCCATGAAAGTCCCTCCTTATTTCTCTCCTACAGCTGTTTTATAGTAGTTTCCGAAGTCCGCCAATGCGTCGATGATCGGCAGCATCTGCCTGCCTAACTCCGTCAGCCCGTATTCCACCCGCGGGGGCATCTGCCGGTAATCGTGGCGATAGGCAAGCCCGTCGTCGATCATCTGCCGCAGACTGTCGGTCAGCACCTTCTGGGAAATGCCATCCAGATCCCGCTGCAATTCGTTGAACCGCCACGGGCGGCTTTTCAGGTTCCGCAGGATCAGTAGCTTCCATTTTCCGCCGATCAAAGCCACCGCCGTCGCCACGGGACAGGCGGGCAGCTCCTCTTTTGTTTTCATATTCCCTCACCTCCGGGTCTGTCGCGACACATTTTCTTTTTGGTGTACAGTTATAAAAAAGTGCGTACTTGTATTTTACAGTACCCGCCGGTAAAATACAAGTGCGCAATGAGAAATTGCAATATTTCCTTGGAGGCATACACCATGAAAAACTACACAAAGACAAACGTTGGAACCGCGGCCAGAACCGAGCTGCACGACGCCCTCTCCCTGACCGGCGCGGAGGTCAGCATCAACCAGCTTCCCGCGGGCGCGGGCGTTCCCTTCGTCCACTCCCATAAGCACAACGAGGAAATCTACGGTGTGATTTCCGGAAGCGGAAAGGCCGTCATTGACGGCGAGACCGTCCCCCTCACCGCCGGTGACTGGCTGAGAGTCGCCCCCGCCGCAAAGCGCCAGTTCTCCGCAGCCGCAGAGTCCGGCATTACTTTTGTCTGCATTCAGGTGAAGGAAAATTCGCTGGACGGCTTCACCGCCGACGACGCTGTTGTGTATTAAATGAATACGCCCAAAAAGCCGAGAGTGTGAATTTTTTCTGCTCTCGGCTTTTTCCAATTTTTTCATTTTCCCTCTTGACTCTCCCCCAACGTCATAGTTTATACTGTCTTCATCGGGAGGGATGGAAATGAAAACCGTCAAGGAAGTCAGCCGTATCACTGGCGTGAGTGTGCGCACGCTCCACCATTATGACGCTATCGGCCTGCTGAAGCCAACCGCGGTGACGGAAGCGGGCTACCGGCTGTATGACGACGCGGCGCTGGAGCGGATGCAGTCTATCCTGTTTTTCCGGGAGCTGCAATTCCCGCTGAAGGACATCAAGCGGATTCTGGATGCCCCGGATTTTGACCCTATGGCCGCCCTCGCCCAGCAGGTGCACCTGCTGGAAATGCAGCGGGAGCATCTGGAGCAGCTCATTTCCCACGCCCGGGAAATTCAACAAACAGGAGTGTTTTCTATGGACTTTTCCAAATTTGATACCAGTGAGATCGAAAAATACACAGCGGAGGCCAAGCAGAAGTGGGGCAAAACTCCGGCATGGCAGGAGTTTGAGAAGAAAAACATCACGCCCCGGCAGGCGCAGAAGAACGCCGACGATCTGATGGACATTTTTGCCCGTTTCGGCGCCATCCGGGGCACCTCTCCCGCTTCCAAGGGCGCACAGGCGCTGGTCGCCGAGCTGCAGGGCTTCATCACGAACCACTATTACACCTGCACCAAGGAAATTCTGCAAAGTCTGGGGCAGATGTACATTGCCGGTGACAGCATGACGGAAAACATTGACGCCGCCGGGGGCGCCGGAACGGCGCAGTTCGCCCACGCGGCAATCGAAGAATTCTGCAAATAAGCGGTTAAGCGTCTGCGGCCGATGGCCGCAGACGCTTCGTTTCACTTTAATGCCTGTATCCGCCGGGTCAGCGCTTCCGCAAAGCGTCCGATGTGTACCCCGTCAATCAGCCGGTGGTTGACCTCCACGGAAATTCCCAGACACACCTGTTCGTTTTCCAAAGTATACTTCCCCCAGCAGATTCTGGGGATGGAATCGTCTCTGGCGTTTGGGGCCAATAACTCCCGTTCGTTGGTCACGGCGGTGACGTCCATCCACGGCAGACAGGAGAAATAAATCAGATCGTCCGCCTGCCCCGCCATGTCGATGAAACAATCCTGCTTGCCGCTGACCGCTCTGGCTTTCCCGCAGAATTCGACGATCGAGCCGTCACAGGGCATGGTCACGATATAAAACAGCTCGCTTCCCTTTTTGAGATCGGTAAAGCTTGGCTTCTGCTCCCCCAGCTCCACGACGTTTTCTCCCCGTATCCGGCAGGCAAAGGCCGGTACGTCCTGCAATGCCTTGCAGCAAAGATAAATCAGGCCATAATAAAAGGAAATCTTCCGCTCCTTACAGTAATTCCGAAGCTCCGTCACGTCCTGGCGGAATGTGACGGCGTAAAACGGGTTGGAAATTCCGCTGAAAAAGTCAAATATCTCCCGTCTCGGCCATGCGGCCTTGTCAATGATACGATCCATAATGTCTCCCTTTGCCCTCTTTGGGGCACACCTGAAAAATAAACACATTTTACCGCAAAAGCGGTCTATCCAATCTTGCCGTGTTATGGTATAATCATATTATGAATTACGGCGGCATTGCAAGCCGCCCGGAATACCAACAGAAATGAGGACGGCTGCTATGGAAAAAAAGCTGTATAAATCCAACCAGAATAAAATGCTCGACGGCGTTTGCGGCGGTATCGCCGAATACTTCGGCATCGACCCCACCGTGGTTCGCCTGATCTGGGTGCTGTTCAGCCTGATGGGCGGCTGCGGTATCCTGGCGTACATCATCGCCGCCATCATCATTCCCCGCAATCCGGTCTGCTGACGGGGCAGGATACGTCTAATCCCAGATGCTCAGCTGTCCGCCGTCGTCCTTCTCTTCAAATGCCGACAGATAGCGGAATATCTGGTCATTGTCGTGGACGATCCCGTATTTTTCGCACTTTCGGTGGAAAAGCCGCATCAGCTTCTGGCTATTTCCGCTCTCTATCATATATTGGTCGCCGTAGGTGCGGATGTACTGTTCTTTCAGCCCCGGAAACAGCCGGTCTAACTGTTCATAAAAATACTCCCGGTTCCCCTCCCGGAGCGTCAGCCCCATGCCGAAGCAGATGACCCCGTAGACCTTCGCCTCCGCGCACATGTCCAGAATGCCGGAAATGTTTTCCTCCGTATCGTTGATAAACGGCAGAACCGGCGACAGCCACACAACGGTCGGTATCCCGCAATCCCGCAGCGTTTTCAGCACTTCAAAGCGCTCTTCCGTGGTGCTGACATTCGGCTCGATTTTCCTGCACAGGTCTTCATCGCAGGTGGTCAGGGTCATTTGCACGACGCATTTTGTCTTTTCGTTTATTTTCTGCAAAAGGTCTAAATCCCTCAGGATTCGATTGGATTTGGTAATGACCGTGAATCCGAAGCCGTATTCATATACCAGCTCCAACGCCTTTCGGACGTTTCCCAGCTTCATTTCCAGCGGGATGTAGGGGTCGGTCATGGAGCCTGTGCCGATCATGCACTTTTTCCGCTTACGGGTCAGGGCGTCCTTCAGCAATTCGATGGCGTTTTCCTTGACCTCGATATCCTCAAAGGCGTGCTCCATGTGATAGCAATTGCTTCTGGAATCACAGTAAATGCACCCGTGAGAGCAGCCGCGATACAGATTCATCCCGTTTTTCGCGGACAATATTCCCTTTGCTTTCACGAAATGCATGATGTGTCCCCCCTGCCCCGGCGCGGCGTGCGCGGTTAATTTCTCTGTTCTCCCCATTATGCAGCTATGCGGTGGGCAAACCGCTTCTGCCTGAATGGGGTGATTTTTTGTCCCCATTTACAGGAAAAAGGCAGACACCACGGCGGTTTCCCCATGTCTGCCTTTATCTTATCTCTTTCCGCCGCCAGTGTCAACCGGCGAGTCGGAGCATACGCCCCGAAACGGATAAGCGATAAGGTGAAATCCCGCTTGCAAATTCTTTTCGGAAAGGATATACTAGAGAAAAATGCGTCCGCATTTTCAAGCGGACGCTTTGCCGAAAAGCTGCATTTTCTCAGAAAAGAGGAATATCCCATGAATTCTGCCTTTGATACATACTTTACGGGTCTAAAAAATAAGAAAATCGCGGTGCTGGGGCTTGGCGTCAGCAACCGGCCGCTGGTTCGGCTTCTGCTGGAATACGGCTGCGACGTGGTGGGCTGCGACCGGATGCCCCGGGAAAAGCTGGACGCCGAGGTTCTGGAGCTGGAAAATTTGAGCTGCAGGCTCCATGTAGGCGACGGCTATCTGGACGACGTGGAGGCGGATATCCTGTTTCGCACGCCGGGGATGCACCCCAATAACCCCGCCATCGAAACGCTCCGCAGCCGGGGCGCGGAGGTGACCTCCGAAATGGAAGCGTTCTTCGAGGTCTGCCCCTGCCCGATCATTGGCGTCACCGGCTCCGACGGCAAAACGACCACCACCACGCTGATCTCCGAAATGCTGAAAGCGGAGGGAAAAACCGTCTGGCTGGGGGGCAACATTGGCACGCCCCTGCTTCCCCTTACGCGGCAGATGAAGGAGACGGATCTCGCCGTGGTGGAGCTTAGCTCCTTCCAGCTCATGGACATGAAGCGCAGCCCCCAGCGGGCGGTGGTCACCAACCTCGCGCCCAACCATCTGGACATCCACAAGGATATGCAGGAATATGTGGACGCGAAAAGGAACATTTTCCGCTATCAGGACGGAAGCGGCCTTCTGGTGCTGAACGCCGACAACGACATCACCGCCGCCTTCCGGGGCAACGGCACCACCCGGTTCTTCTCCCGCAAGGGCATGGCCTACGTCTGCATCGAAAACGGCGTTATCTGCCGGAACGGGAAACCGATTCTTCCCACCAAGGACATTCTCATTCCCGGCGTCCACAACATAGAGAATTATATGGCCGCCATCACCGTGGTGGAGGGGCTGGTGTCCGACGAGACCATCCGCCATGTCGCCGAAACCTTCGGCGGCGTAGAGCACCGCATTGAGCTGGTGCGGGTGAAGGACGGCGTGCGGTTCTACAACGATTCCATTGCTTCCAGCCCCAGCCGCACCATTGCGGGTCTGCGCAGCTTCCCGGAAAAAGTGATTTTAATTGCCGGCGGCTACGACAAGCACATCCCCTATGACGTGCTTGGCCCGGAGATCTGCGCCCACGTGAAAAAGCTGTATCTCGGCGGCGCTACCGGTCAGAAGATACGGGAAGCGGTGGAACGCTGCCCGGAATATGACCCGAAGGCTCTGGAGATCGTGGACTGCGGCAGCTTTGAGCCTGCCGTCCGTGCGGCGGCCGCCGCCGCGGAGCCGGGAGACGTGGTGCTGATGAGCCCCGCCAGCGCCGCTTATGACCAGTTCAAGAACTTCATGGTGCGGGGCGCGTTCTTCAAAAAACTCATAAAGGAGCTGTAAGCGTGGATATTACCAAAGTGACCCGCCCGGCGCGGAAGCTGCTGAAGCTGCAATACTGCGGCGCGGTGATCGTGGCCGCAGGCACGGCCTCCCGTATGGGGGGGATCGACAAGGTCATGGCCCCGCTGGGCGGCGAACCCATGATCGCCCGGACGGTGAGGGCATTTCAGGACTGCGACGCCATTTCGGAGATCGTCATCGTCACCCGGGAAGACCTGATCCTGCCCATTACGGGGCTTTGCAAAACCATGGACAAAGTCACCGCCGTGGTCGCCGGAGGAAAAAACCGGCAGGAGTCGGTGAATCTGGGTCTGAACGCCCTTTCGGATAAGGTCAAGCTTGCCGCCGTCCATGACGGGGCAAGACCGCTGGCCTCCTGGCAGCTGATCGACCGGGTAGTCCGGGCGGCCAACACCTACGGTGCCGCCGCCCCGGCGGTGAGCGTGAAAGATACCATCAAGATCGTTGAGGGGAGAATTGTGAAGTCCACCCCCGACCGGGCGTCGCTGTACGCCGTGCAGACCCCTCAGGTGTTCGATTTTGATATTCTCCGTGGCGCGCTGGCCAAGGCAAACGCGGACAATGCCAAGCTCACGGACGACTGCTCCGCCGTGGAGCGGATGGGCTTCTCCGTAAAAATTGTGGAGGGCGACGAGCGGAACCTGAAAGTCACCACCCCCCTGGATTTGAAGATTGCAGAGCTTCTGCTGGAGGAAACCAGATGAGGATCGGGCATGGCTACGACGTGCACCGGCTGGTGGAAGGCCGTGACCTGATACTGGGTGGCGTGAAGATCGACTACGAAAAGGGGCTGGACGGCCATTCCGACGCCGACGTGCTGCTCCACGCCGTTTCCGACGCCCTGCTGGGCGCGGCGGGGTTGGGAGATATCGGGCGGCATTTCCCGGACACCGACCCCAAGTACAAGGGTGCGGATTCCCTGCTGCTTCTGAAAAACGTGGCGGAAAAGGTCGCTGCGGCGGGTTATCGGGTGAGCAACATCGACGTGACCATGATCGCCCAGCGGCCGAAGCTGAAGGATTTCATCCCGCAGATGGAGGCAAACATCGCCCTTGCGGTAGGAATTGCTGCTTCCCGGGTAAACGTGAAGGCCACCACGGAGGAAAGGCTGGGCTTCACCGGCACCGGCGAAGGCATGGCCTGCCATGCGGTGTGCCTGTTAGAGGAATAAAGGAAAGCGCGGACACGACCTGTGTCCGCGCTCAAACTATGCAATTTTACCGGTGCAGCGCCTTGCGAATGACGGGGACGATCAGCAGGGCGATGCCGCCGCCAATCAGAGCGGTGATGAGCTGCGGCCAGCTGAAGGTGGCAGGGAGGGCTTTCAGCATCGGCTCCTTCAGCGTGCCGGCCGCCAGCAGAGATGGCGCCATCACGCCGCAGACGACCTTTACCACGATGAGGTACAGCACGGCAAATTTCGCCAGCGCGGCAATGAGCCACGCGGCGATCTGCTGACCGACCTTCCTGCTGTCCGTACCGGCGATCAGCCGCAGCAGGACCACAAACACGGTGTTGCCGGCCATGATGGCGGGAAGAACAAGGATCTGCGGCGCGATGCCCAGCAGGTAGGCGAGCAGCGGGGAGAGCACGGCCACGACGATGCCGCTGCCCAATCCGGCGGTCAGAACGGTAACGGCCAGCACGGCATTGACGCAGGAGCCGGTGACAAACTGGCCAAAGCCCTTGGTCAGCGCCTGCAAAGCGACGAGAAGCGCCAGCATAACGGCGGTTTCGGTGATCCAACGTACTTTTTTGTTCATAGTAGATACCTCTTTCCCAATTATTCTTTGGAGATCACGCCGGAGTAAGCGGTTTTGACGCTGACGCCGACCAGACCTCCGATTTTGCCGGACAGGGCGGCAATGGTATTCTGGGGCGCGTCCATGGCAATGGCGATAACGCTGACGCCCCGTTTGCGGTAAGGGATGCCCATTCGGCCGATGATAAATTCCCCGTACTCGTGAAGCAGCGCGTTCAGCTTTTCCACCATTTCTCCGTTTTCCACGATGATGCTCATCACCGCGAGTCTGGTTTCCACGAAAACACCTCCCAACAAAAATTGCCGCACCCTGACGGTACGGCAACAGCAGTAGACCCCGGAAATTTCCGCGGCAAAACACCATATTCGCACCTTTCAGGCAGCTCGAAAGCTTACTGTCAGGATCGTTGTATATAGGATAGCACATGTGAAAGCCTTTGTCCAGCCACGAAAGCGGAAAACCGCGAAAAAAATGGACGTTGGAAAAATGAAAAAAAGCTATTGACAAATTCCGCAGGTATGCTATAATACAGAAGCTGTCCGAACAGCGAACCGAATATGGGGGTATAGCTCAGCTGGGAGCCCAAACGGTACAGCAACGCACCCCACAGCAACAAGTTCATAAAGGCTTATGCGTCAATCTACAACACCTGGGGGTATAGCTCAGCTGGGAGAGCGCTTGAATGGCATTCAAGAGGTCAGCGGTTCGATCCCGCTTATCTCCACCAGAGTGGCGCAGAGCCGACGAAAGCACCTGATTCTTTTTGAGTCAGGTGCATTTCTTTTAGGCACTGTCTTTTCCCTGAAATAAGGAAGAGGCAGTGCCTTTTTGTTTTATGCACCATAGTAAAACTGGTTCATGTCAAAACGGAAGGATACATGCAGTTTGTAATCTTTCTGGACATCAACACGCTCAATCATCCGGTTTACAATCATCTTCTTTGCTTCAAAACTGGATGAATTATAAAGGTCAGCCCAGGAAAGAAGCTCGTCAAACTGTGATGACAGTTCATCTAAAGTTTTGGCTTTATCCTCAACCGTAGCTTCCAACTGACTTACAGCAATTTGTAACGTTTGACCTTTTTCTTCGGCATCCCGGATCAACTCAGCCAATGTATTCTGCGAAAATGCACTTTGCCCCTGAATACATCTAATGACTTCTTCTTTCAATGATTTAACATTGGCATCATGCTTTTTCTGATCTGCTTTGAGCCCCTTCAAATGAGCAATGTTTTCCATCAATTCTTTTTCATACCTGCTGCTGACCAATTCACTTTTGGGGATACCCTGCATTCTGGAGAAAATGCTTTGCATGATGTTGTCAATCAAATCATTCAGAATATGTAGGGTATACCCCGTCTGCCCAGTGCATTCCGTTTGCTTTCGTGTCTTTCCGTAACAGACATAGCGAATGCGTGGCGTTTTGTCATAACTGCCATCGCGCAGTTTGCGGTATCGCTGACTGGTTGTAAGTGTCAAGCGGGCACCGCAATGCCCGCAAAACACATTGCCTGAAAGCAGAGACTGCCCACGGGTATTTATAGGAACATGGGGTATGCTCTGGGCGGCGGCTGAACGCTCTTTGCGAATCTGCTGGGCTTTTTCAAATTGTTCTTGGGAAATAATTTGAAGCTCCGGCAAAATTGGGGAGCGGCTTTCCCCGGAGCGAAGTACACCTGTATAGGTCAGATTGCAGAGAATTCCGTGAATGGAAGCCGGGTGCCACATTTTCCCGGTTCGCGTCCGGTAACCGTTGGTGTTGAGAAAAGTGGTTATTCGCTGTGCACCATACCCTTCGTTGACATACTTATCGAAAATCAGTCGAACAACAGGGGCTTCCGTTTCATTAACAGTTAAATCGAGCAACTCGTGTTTCCGCTTATTCAAGCGCCCACTTTTGGATAAATCATATCCATAAGCGGCGAGACCGCCCTTAAAATGCCCGTCCTCTACCATCTGGCCGAGACTTGTACGGGTTCGGACAGAGGTTTTCACACTTTCGCCGTCTGCCTGCCAGAAACGGATATAGTTCAGCAACTTATCAATGTGGTTGTCAAATCGTTGTTCACCTTCCTGAGTGCTCCATACCTGAATACCATTTTTGGTGAACCATTCAACGACAAAAGGTGTTTCGTCGGCGATTCGCCCAATACGGTCAAACATAAAGACAAGCAGAATATCGAATTGCTTTTGACGGGCAAGATCCTTAATGATTTGAATCTTATCTCTGGATTCGGCGCGAACCTTGTGACCAGAGACGCCTTCTTCCTGCTCTTCGTGTACAATGATCCAGCCCATTTGTTCGGCAAACCGGCGACATGCTTTCCGCTGCATCGGAATGTCGGCGATATTGTTATCATCATAATCCACCTGCTTCTCCGAGGATACTCGGTACAGGCAGCATACGCGGTTTTGTTTTGTCATTTTGGCTTCTCCTTTTCATTGTGTAAAAAGGGTGAAACCGCTGTGGTTGTGAACTTGTCAAGCTGCAAATCATCCCAAGTATAGCATAGGTCATCTTTTTTTTCAAATGTACAGGATGCGGGTGTACACGCCAAGGCTGCTTCTCTTCCAAGAGATTGGGCAGATAATAGAATCGAGCGGACATCTTGCCAGATACTGGGGTCTGGCCGATTGCAAAAAGTCAATGTGACATCCCGACCGGAAATTTTAATTTTCTTTGTTGTGTGGTTCGTTGCAATATCCTCCTGAAATCCGAAGTGAGGGGAACTCCCCTACCTTTTGTTGCTGAAAAAAAGAAAGAAAAACAACCGGATAGAAAAAATAATTTTTAAATCGCAATACTCTAGCATCCTCGGATGGCGGAGTATTGCGATTTTTTACTTTAAAACTTTTTTGAGATCGCTGGTTGTTATTTTGAAAAAAATTCAGCAATTAAAGGTGAGGACATTTTCTCATGCATTTTGAAAACTTCATAATCATTCATCTGATACATTCTTCTGGACCGGAGCCGGGAGGACAGTACGCTGTGACCACCTGCCCTATGGGGTACGAAGCGAGGAAGCCCGTAAAGGCTGAAGCAAAGGTGCCGAGCGAGAAATACTGCCTCCAATGCCGGGTTGCCACCGGCAAGGCGACGAGGGTCCAGACAGGACAATGATACTTCTCTACGGAGCTGGCGGAGGACCCGGCAGGGGTGGAAGGCCCATGGACTCGATTCGCAGTCGAGCGTCAGATGATTTCCCTTTGCGCGTTTAGGGGGCGAGGCCGAATGAAACGCGCCGACCAAAGCGCAGAAGCTATTCTGTGTTTTGGTGGAGCAAAAACAACAATCAGGAGGTACACAAATGAATCACTGTAAAACCATTGCTCTTGTCAATCAGAAGGGAGGTGTTGGAAAAACCACTTCCACCGTCAATCTCGGTGTCGGCCTTGCACAAGCCGGAAACCGGGTGCTGCTGGTAGATGATGACCCCCAGCACAGTTTGACCATCAGCTTAGGAATACAGAACGCTGACGATGATCTGGACACCACACTAGCTACTGCCATGCAGGCCGAAATCCGGGATGAATCCGTTCCCTGGGAAGAAGGCATTATCCACAGCGGCGAGGGGGTCGATCTGCTTCCTGCGAACATTGAACTGTCCGGCGTAGAAATGAGTCTGTTCAATGCCATGTCCCGGGAACAGGTGCTGAAATCCGTTCTCAGCCGGGTGAAAGAGAACTACGACTATATTCTCATTGACTGTATGCCGTCCTTGGGGCTGATGTCCATCAATGCTCTGGCTGCCGCCGACAGCGTGATCATCCCGTCTGCACCGGACTTTCTTTCCACAAAGGGTCTGAATCTGCTCATCCGCACCATCAGCAGAGTGCGGCGGCAGATCAATCCGAAGTTAAAAATTGACGGAATCCTTATGACCATGGTGGATGGCCGCACCAACAACGCCAAAAGCATTATCGCCGCCCTGCGCTCCACATTGGGCGGCAGCGTCCGGGTATTTGACACGGAAATTCCCTGCTCTGTCCGAGCCGCCGAGGCCTCCGGCGAGGGAAAGAGCATTTTTACCTACGACCCCAAAAGCCGGGTCGCCCAGGCTTACACAAACTTGACAAAGGAGGTGGCCGAACTTGGCAAAGAAACAAATCGATCTCGGCCTGACGGGGCTAGATGAATTGTTCATGGATGACAAGGAGCGGGCAGAATCCAAGCTCCCCAAAATCCATGAAATTCCCCTTTCGGAAATTGACGAATTTCCGAATCATCCTTTTCATGTCCGCTTAGATGAGGCCATGGATCAGCTGGTGGAAAGCATCAAAGAGCGGGGGATCATCACCCCGGTGACACTGCGGCAGAAGCCGGACGGGCGGTATGAAATCGTCTCCGGCCATCGCAGAACAAAAGCCTGTGAACTGGCAGGCCTTGCCACCGTGAAAGCGGAAATCAAGGAGCTTTCCAGAGACGAGGCCATTATTCTTATGGTGGAAAGCAATTTACAGCGCACCACCATCCTGCCCAGCGAAAAGGCGTTTTCCTACAAAATGAGACTAGAGGCAATGAACAGGCAGGGACAGCGGACGGATTTAACTTCTGTCCCACTGGGACAGAAGTTGGGAAAAACATCGCGTGAAGTTCTTGCGGACAGTTCTACAGACAGCAATACGCAGATTCAGCGCTATATCCGTCTCACCCACCTCATCCCGCCTCTGCTTGACCTGGTGGATTCCGGGAAAATCGCTTTCCGGCCTGCGGTGGAGCTTTCGTATCTGACAGAGGAGGAGCAAAACAGTCTGCTGGATTCCATCAATTCCGAGCAGTCCACCCCGTCTCTGGCGCAAGCATCGAAGATGAAGGAGTTCTCCCAAAACGGCAGGCTCAACGCCGATGTCATCCTCTCCATCATGTGCGAGCAGAAGCCCAACCAGAAAGAGAAAATCAGCTTCCAGTCCGAGCGGTTGAAACCCTTTATTCCGAAAAACTTCACCGCTAAACAGGCGGAGGACTACGTTATTAAGGCTCTGGAATATTACCACCGGTATCAGCTCCGGCAGAAGGAGCGTGACAGATAATGGTCTCAACCTGTCGTTCCCCTCCCTCTCACACTCCCCCTTATATTGTATAACCAGCTGTACCGGCTGAAAAGAAGCGTAGACACCTGCCAGAATCGGCGGGTGATTTTTTATGGAAAGGAAAATGCAATGCGAAAAATCATGAAACGAGGGTTCTGCCTGTTTCTGGTGGCCGTGCTGCTGGCAGGGCTGGTGCCTTATGCCTTTGCGGATGAAGCAAAGCCAACGGATGTATCTGAGGATGCAGCGGAGCCAACGGAAGAGACAACAGCTCCACCCGAAACGACAGTTCCCTCAGAATCCACAGAGCCGCCGTCAGAAGCGACGGAACCGCCGGTGACAACGGAGGCTACAGAGCCGGATGCTGACCCGGTGGAAGATGACATGGAGGATGACCGGCTGTTATCTGACAGCATCTCCACTTACGCCTCTACCGTCTCCAATGTTCTCCTGTTCGATCAGGCCAGTCCCAACTACACAACGGTGCTGAAAAGCCAAATTTCCGTGACCTACCAGCCCAACGGCACGGACGCTGCCAAGACGGCCTACATTAAAAACTTGGGCTGGCACTTCGCCAGATATAACAACACGCCCTATAAGGACGACCCCATCTACTGTATCGAGCCTTGCAAGGACTATGCCGCCAGCACCTCCGGCAACTACATGGATCAGGATTTGGGGGTATCCGGCAGCGGCAGCTCCCGAGGAAGCAATGTCTGGTATGCCATGCCCAGCTCCTACCGGCAGGCCATCGCCCTGACCCTGCTGTACTCCAAACAGCTGTGGAACAGCAATTACAGCGTCAAAACCACGGCCATGGCCAATAACCCCAATGTGTCCACCCGAATTGCCACTCAGTTTCTCATTTACGAGATCGTCACCGGCCTGCGGGATGCTGACACCTTCAGCCGAAAAAACTCCAACGGCTATACCAGCGGTGATGTATTCTACAACGCAGGCGTAGCCAATGTGTCCGGCTTTGCGGACAAGTACAACAGCATTGTTTCCAGCGTTCAAAGTGCTATGAAAATCCCCAGCTTTACCAACCGCTCCTCCGGCTCCGCACCCACCCTCACCATGAGCGGGAGTCAGGTAAGCGTTACAGATTCCAACGGCGTTCTGGGGAACTTCTCCTTCACCAATGGGAACGGCGCTTCCTTCTCCAAGTCCGGGAATACCCTGACCATCACCAAAACCGGTACAATCTCGCCCTCCACGGTATTCAGCGCCACCAGAAGTCTGCCCTCCGTGGAAAACTCCACCGTGTCCATCTATTACAGCGCCAGCAGCACCTACCAGACCTGCGTCAAGCTGTATTCTCCCCAAGTGGAAACGCTGCGGGCCTACTTCAAGATCAACGCCCCGAATCCCGGAGCCATTGCTTTGGTGAAAACCACGGAGGACGGCCAGAATTTGTCCGGTTGGCGTTTTGCTCTGTATTCCAACGCCGCCTGTACCACGCTGGTATCCGGCCCCCATACGACGGACAGCAGCGGTAAAATCAGCATCACCGGGCTGAACGCCGGAACTTACTATGTCAAGGAGCTTGGACATAGCGACAGCAGTATTTCCTCCCGCTACACCTGTTCCGGAGACAATCCGCAGAAAGTCACAGTGTCCAACGGTGCTACCACCAGTGTCAGCTTTTACAACAAGCTGGCCGTAGGCGCGCTGGCAATCCGGAAGTCCACCAACACCGGCAACCATCTGGGCGGCTGGAAGTTCATTGTAAAGAAGGACGGCGCGGAAATTCCCGGCTCTCCCTTTACCACGAATGAAACCGGCATCATCCGCATTTCCAATCTGGCTCCCGGAAAGTATGTCGTTCTGGAATCTCCTACCGACGATCCCTATTGGACTGCGGAATTGGGATACCACACCGTCACCGTGGAGTACGGAAAAACCGCCGTTGACCAGTGGCTGAACAAGGAGCAGGGCCTGGGCTGCTTTACCAAGTCCACCAACACGGGAGACGAGATCTCCGGCTGGCATATTACTGTCTATGCGGACGAAGCCTGCACTCAGGAACTCCATACTCTCATTACCGGTCAGGACGGAACCGCTTGCATCTATCTGGAACCCGGAACCTATTGGGTCAAGGAAACCGGCAGTGAGGACGTGCGGGACGATTACTGGAAAATGGACGATTCCGTGAAGCAGCTGGTGATCCGCGCCCATGAGAAAACCACTCTGGAGTTCGTCAACAACTACAGCGGTAGAATTGCCATCCGGAAATCCGTGGAGCCGGAAGGCACATTGGAGGGCTGGAAGTTCAGAATTACGGATGCGGACGGTAAGGAAGTCTCCGGTTCTCCCTTTACCACGGACAAGGACGGGAAAATTCTCACCGGGAATCTTACCCCCGGCGAATACACCGTGGAGGAAGTGCTGCCTACCGACAGTCTCTACACCGGAGAAGCCCCGAAGGCCGTCACTGTTGTTGCCGGTAAGACGGCAGAGGTATCCCTCCTCAACAAGCTGCGCGCCGGAAAAATCACCATCCGTAAGGTGGACACCAATGACGAGCCTTTGGCGGGAGCCACCTTCCTGCTGGAAAGCAGCGAGGACGGAAGCCTCTGGTATCCGGTCATTCCCGGCACTGACGGTATCTGTGTTCTGGGTGAGCGTTCGGAAGAAAACCTCGCAGCCGCCAGCAAAACCTCCGGTGAGGACGGTCTGCTGATATGGGAGGGCCTGCCCACCGCTCTGCAATACCGGATCACCGAAACGAAAGCACCGGAGGGCTATACGCTGCTGAAAGACTATGCCTTTGTCGGAACCCTGCCCGCAGACAATACCGAAATGGAGCTGCGGGTAGTCAATGGAGAAGCCTTTGCTCTGCCCAAGACTGGTGCTACCGGCCTGACGGTGCTGCCGCTCGCAGTCATATTCTGTTTCTCGATTTGCGTGGGAGCAATTTTGTATCTGCGCAAGCGTGAAACTAAATTCAACTGACCGGGGAAATACCCCGGATTTTTTCTGCCCCAAGCTCAAAATCTATATTTCAGAAAGGACTTTACTATGAAAACCATGAAGAAAATCGTTTGCGCCCTTATGACCCTCGTTCTGCTTTTGTCCAGCGTTCCCGCTGTCTTTGCAGACGAAGCAGATATCAAAACCATCGCTCAGGATACCGCTTGCAGCCTGACCGTCTGGAAATTTGACTACACCAACGCCAAAAAGGACGGCGTGTGGGATGAAGATGCCTTCCCCTCCACCGGCTGGCAGGAGAGCTATGTGGAAAACGCCCTCGTAAACACCAACCGCAAGGGTGACACCGATGGTCAGAACGGCAACGTGCTGGGGAACGGCCAGACCAGCAAGGGTTATGCCATTGCCGGTGTGGAGTTCACCTATCTGAAGGTCGCGGACATTACGACTTTCCAGAATCAGGAGACGACTCAGGTTCTCTATGGCTTCCACAAGACAGATGCCGCCAACCTGCTGAAAGCCATCGGTTTGGAAAACGGTGCCGACCGCTGCGCCGAAGCCGACAGTCTGGACGCTGACCGCTGCTTCTACACCTCCGATACGCTGAATAAAGCTCTGTCCCAGAGTCTGGAAGCGAACTCCACCACCGTGAAGAACGCTTTGGAAACCTTCATCCGTAACGGCGGCACGGCCATGGACCCCACCAGCGAAGTCGGCAAGACCTCTGCCAAAAATCTGCCCGTAGGTCTGTATCTGCTGGTAGAAACCAAGGTCCCCGAAATGGTCACTTCCACCACCAATCCCTTCTTCGTCTCTCTGCCCATGACCACCGTCACCGGCAATGACAACTCCGCTTCCCAGAATGGCGGCACTGCATGGAATTACGATGTAGTCGTCTACCCCAAGCAGGAAACCGGCATTCCCACTCTGGAAAAGACGGTTCGGGAGTCCAAAGCCGACACCGGCAAGAACGAAGGCTCCGCTTCCGTCACCGACGGCTTCGCCCACACCGCTACCGGTTCCGCAGGCGACACCATGGAATACCAGATCGTTTCCACCCTGCCCACCATCACCTCCCAGGCAACCGCTCTGTCCACCTACAATTTCTATGATACCCTCTGTGAAGGACTGGCCTATGACAAGGATGCCGGTGTAACCGTTGCGTTTTTCACCGATGCCGCCTGCACCGATAAAGTTGCCACATGGAGTCAGGATTCCGGCAAGTTCACCGTCACCTACAGCGAAGATGGCCGCCATATGACCGTGGACATTACCAAGGCCGGTCTGGATGAAATCAACGGCAGCACAGCCAACAAGAACGGCAAGCTCTACACCGGCTACTCCAACTACACCGCCCGTGTGACCTACAGTGCCGTTATCAACTCCGACAATTCCTTTGCCTACGGCGAAAAGGGCAACGAGAACACCGTCATTCTGACATGGAAGCGCACTTCCGGCGACTACTATGACACCCTCATTGACGACTGTCATGTGTTCTCTTTCGGTCTGGATCTGACCAAGCTGTTCTCGGATGTGGACGCGGAAACCGCCGCCGAAACCAAGCTCTACGACAGCGTGAAGTTCAAGATTCAGAACAAG